>WNFU01002704.1_pt1 | contig 29700 bp, 26 predicted proteins | sample 5400121 | NCBI WGS metagenome assembly WNFU01 (sample SAMN13153360, study PRJNA577476) | soil metagenome | isolation source: 100 cm soil or saprolite under grassland replicate 1 | place: USA:California | collected 2016-06-15 | reverse complement strand
TCAGGACGTTCCTGGGCCCGTACGTCTGTCACTGCCACAACCTGGCCCACGAAGACCACGCCATGATGTTCGGCTGGACGATCGTGCCGTAAGCTTCCCTGGGAGTGAACCCAAGCACCCCGGCGCTCCGGCGCCGGGGTGCTACAAGCCCTGTGGCGGCGGCTCGCGGCGCGGGTGATGAGAGGCGATCACCGCCATCATGAGCGCGAGCAACGCCTGCGCTGGCGTGAAGCATGAGGAAGGAGACCGAAGATGTCGCTCCGGATTCTCCTGGCTGACGATGCTCCAGCCGTCCGCCAGGGCGTGAAGGGCCTCCTGGAACGGGAAGGGTTCGCGGTCGTGGGTGAGGCCACCGACGGCCACGAGGCCGTCCGGCTGGCTCAGGCCCTCTCGCCCGACGTGGCCATCCTCGACCTCTCCATGCCCCGGTTGAACGGCCTGGATGCCGCCCGCGAAATCCAGCAGGTCTGCCCCTGGACCCACCTGATCCTCCTCACCGTTTCCACCGAGGAGCACCAGATCGTCAGCGCCCTCCAGGCGGGGATCCAGGGCTACGTCGTGAAGGCCGAGGCCCCCGAGGACCTGGCCCGGGCGATCCGGGAGGTCTCCCGCGGAAGGATCTTCTTGAGCCCCAGCGCCTCCCGCGTCGTCATCGCCGTGTACTCGCTCGAGACCCACTGTCCCCTGCGCTTTGACCCCTTGGACCCGAGGTGCGCGCTCTGCGGCTTCTGCCCCTTCGACCGCTCCGGGGCGACAGGCCCTACACCTACAGGATGATGCACCCGTAGGATGATGCACCCCGAGAGGCCGACCATCTGGCGAACGCGCCGGCCCCACGGTCCGATGATGCTCGGGCGGACGATCGTGTAGCAGCGGCCTTGACGAAGGCGCGCAGCTCCAGGCCCCGCGGCGGCGCGGGGCTTCTTTTCGAACAGATGGCGGTGCCTTTTGATACATTGCTAGGGTTCGCCCATGATCAACCGCGTCATCGAGTTCTCGGCGAAGAACAAGCCGATCATCTTCCTGCTGACCGCCGTGGCCGCCCTCGCGGGCTGGTGGTCGATGCAGCACCTGCCGCTCGACGCCATCCCGGACCTCAGCGACACGCAGGTGATCGTCTACTCGCGCTGGGACCGCAGCCCCGACATCGTCGAGGACCAGGTGACGTACCCCATCGTCACGGCCATGCTCGGCGCCCCGCGGGTGAGAGCCGTCCGCGGCTTCTCCGACTTCGGCTATTCCTACGTCTACGTCATCTTCGAGGACGGCACCGACATCTACTGGGCCCGCTCCCGCACGCTCGAGTATCTCGCATCCGCGCTGCCCCGCCTGCCTCAAGGCGTGAAGACCGAGCTGGGGCCGGACGCCACGGGCCTGGGCTGGATCTTCCAGTACGTGCTGGTGGATGAGTCAGGCTCGCAGAGCCTGGCGGCGATGCGCTCCTACCAGGACTGGTACCTCCGCTATTACCTGAAGTCGGTCCCGGGGGTTGCCGACGTCGCCCCGCTCGGCGGGTACGTGCGGCAGTACCAGGTGAACGTGGACCCGAACCGGCTACAGGCCTACGGCCTCCCGATCAGCCGGGTGGTGGACGCGGTGCGAGGCGGCAACAACGACGTGGGAGGCCGGCTGATCGAGTTCGGCGGGACCGAGTACATGGTGCGGGGGCGCGGCTATGCGCGGTCCGTCGGCGACCTCGAGAACATCGTCCTGACCGCGAGCGAGAGCGGGACGCCGATCCGCATCAAGGACGTCGGCCAGGTGGTGCTGGGACCGGATCTCCGGCGAGGCGTGTCCGATCTCGACGGGACCGGGGAAGCGGTCTCCGGCATCGTCATCATGCGACAGGGAGAGAACGCCCTGGATGTGATCGAGCGCGTCAAGGCGAAGATCCGGGAGATCGAGCCCGGCCTCCCCGCCGGCATGAAAGTGGTCCCCATCTACGACCGCTCCGAGCTGATCCAGCGGTCCATCGACAACCTGAAGTCCACCCTGATCGAGATCATGATCACCGTGGCGTTCGTGATCCTGCTCTTCCTCTGGCACATCCCCAGCGCCATGATCCCGGTGATCACCATCCCGATCGCGGTCCTGATCTCCTTCATCCCGTTCCGAATGCTGGGGGTCACGGCCAACATCATGTCGCTCGGGGGCATCGCCATCGCGGTGGGCGCGCTGGTGGACGCGGCGATCGTGGTGGTCGAGCAGACACACAAGAAGCTGGAGATCTGGCAGCGGAGCGATCGCCGGGAAGATTACCGGGGCGTCATCATCGGCGCCGTGAAGGAGGTCGGGGGCCCGAGCTTCTTCGCCTTGCTGGTCATCGCGGTCTCCTTCCTGCCCGTGCTGACGCTGGAGGCGCAGGAGGGCCGCCTGTTCAAGCCCCTGGCCTACACGAAGACCCTCTGCATGATCGTCGCCGCCGTGCTGGCGATCACGCTCGATCCCGCCTTGCGGCTGCTCTTCACCCGCCTGAAGAACTTCAGCTTCCGGCCCCTCTGGCTATGCAGGGCGGCCAACTTCTTGCTGGTGGGGACCATTCATGCCGAGGAGAAGCACCCGATCAGCCGTGTGCTCATCCGCCTGTACGAGCCCGTGGCCGCCTGGTCGCTCCGCTGGAAGTGGCTCGTGATCGCGAGCGCCTGCGCCATGGTGATCGTCACGATTCCCGTCTACCAGCGGCTGGGCTCGGAGTTCATGCCGCCCCTGGACGAGGGCTCGCTGTTCTACATGCCGTCCACCATGCCGGGCATCTCCATCGGGGAGGCCCAGAGGCTGGTCCAGGGCACGGACCGGATCATCAAGCGGTTCCCCGAGGTGGACCGCGTGCTGGGGAAGGCGGGCCGGGCCGAGACGCCGACGGACCCGGCGCCGCTGTCCATGCTGGAGACCGTGATCACCCTCCGGCCCAAGTCGGAGTGGCGCAAGGTGGACACCTGGTATTCGTCCTGGGCGCCGGAGTGGGCCAAGACGGTGTTCCGCCACATCACGCCGGATCACATCTCTCAGGAAGAGCTGGTCAGCCAGCTGGACGAGGCGCTGAACATCCCCGGCGTTTCCAACGCGTGGACGATGCCGGTCAAGGGGCGCATCGACATGCTGACCACCGGCGTGCGGACCCCGGTGGGGCTCAAGATCTCCGGCGCCGACCTGCGGGCCATCGAGGAGATCGGGACGCAGATCGAATCCCTCCTGCCCTCCGTGAAGGGAACGCGCAGCGTCTTCGCCGAGCGCGCCGGCGCCGGCTACTTCCTCGACATCGAGTGGAATCGCGAGTCCCTGGCCCGTTACGGATTGAGCATCGACGACGCGCAGGCCGCCGTCCAGAACGCCATCGGCGGCGAGAACGTGACGACGACCGTCGAAGGGCGCGAGCGCTACCCGGTGAACGTTCGCTACATGCGCGATTTCCGGGCCGACCTCGGGGCGCTGGGTCGCGTCCTGGTGTCCGCCTCAGGCGGGCAGCGGCAGATCCCGCTGGGCCAGCTCGCCACCATCAAGACCGTCAGCGGGCCTTCCATGATTCGCAACGAGGACGGCCTCCTGACCGGCTATGTCTATGTGGATCTGGCCGGGCGCGACCCGAGCGGGTATGTCGAGGAGGCGGGACGCCTGCTCAGGGAAAAGCTACACCTTCCCCCGGGATACGTGATTTCCTGGAGCGGGCAGTACGAAGCCCTGCTCCGGGTGAAGCAGAAGCTCATGCTGGTCGTGCCGCTCACGCTCTTCCTCATCTTCCTCCTGCTCTACATGAACACCCGATCCTTCACCAAGACGTTCATCATCGTGCTGGCGGTGCCCTTCTCCGCCATCGGCGCCGTCTGGTTCCTCTATCTGCTCGGCTACAACATGAGTATCGGCGTGTGGGTCGGCCTGATCGCGCTGCTGGGAGTGGACGCCGAGACCGGCGTCTTCATGCTCCTGTACCTCGAGCTCGCATACGAGCAGGCGAAGCGGGAGGGCCGCCTCCGCAACCTGGCCGACCTGCAGCAGGCGATCCTCCAGGGGGCGGTCAAGCGCCTCCGGCCGAAGTTCATGACGGTCGCGACCATGTTCCTGGGCCTGGTTCCGATCATGCTGGCCATCGGCACGGGCTCTGATGTCATGAAGCGGATCGCCGCGCCCATGATCGGAGGCATTCTCACCTCTTTCCTGCTGGAGCTGCTGGTCTATCCGCCGGTGTACCAGATCTGGAAGTGGAACTTCGAGGTCAAGCGCCAGCTTCAGCCCTGATCGGTCAGTACAGGAGAAAATCGGTGGGGACGAGCCGGCGCTGGACGGGATCCACCGCGAGACCGAGCTGCTCGAGGATGGTGAGCCCTAGAAGGACAGGATCACCCGATTCACCAAAGACGATGCGGGAGGGCACGGCGTCCCCGTTCACTTGGACGAGGGCTTCACCGACCTCCCGCTCGATTCGCCGTCCGTCAGCCAGGAGGAGCGAAACCCGGCGAATGGTCTGGATCCCCAGCTGTTGGAGGACATCTCGCGGCACCACGGTGAGGGTCGCAGCCGTGTCCACGAGCGCAGTGATCTCCTCTGACCGTGCGCCGGTCCGGGGATTCACGACGACGACCTGGACGCGAACTTCACCCACAGCCGTTCCCTCTATCAGAGTTCCCGGATCGGGTCAAGAACCCTGAGATCGTCACCGTTCGTGGCCCGCAGCGCCCGTCGGTAGAGGTAGTCCGAGAGGGCGCGCGGGGCCTGGGGTGCCCCCTTGTAGCAGGGGAGGGCGTCGACGTCCATGGCGAAGAATCGATCCCCCGCCTCCAGGAAATCCACCCCGTACAGCTCCAGCCCCAGAACCCGGCCGCAGGCCAGCACGGCCGCCCGCACCTCGGGCCGCAGGGCCACCGGCGTGGCGAGCTTCTCCTCGAGCGTGCGGGCCGGGAACGGGCGGGCGATGGCCCACATCTCTTCCCCAACCACGAAGACCTTGAGGTTCCGGCCCTCGGAGGGAAGTTCTCGCTGGGCGAACAGGGGAAGGGGAAGGCCATAGACGTCCGTTGGTACGTCCAGGCCGGTCGGGTCGAGCAGACGCGAAACCCACGGGCCCCGGCCGCCGCGCGGGGGCTTGAGCCAGAGCGGTCCCTCGGAGAGCAGGGGCCGAAGCCGCGCCGGACAGCCTGTGGTCCACGATGGCGGGACGGGCACGCCGGCCCCTGCCAGCACGGCGGTGGTCGCGATCTTATCGCGCGTCAGGCTGCAGGATCGGAAAGTGTTGACGACAACGGCCCCCGCCACCGTCAGCGCCCCGGCCAGGCTGAGGATCAATGGACTCTTCTCGTTCAGCACGTACAGGTCGTGGGCGGGGCGGACCTGGGCGATGTCCAGCGGCCCGTTCTCGGGAACGATCAGGTCCACCCGAGCGCCGCGCCCCCACAGACGGGCGATGACATGCTCCGTCAGCGCGCTCACGCAGGGGATGGCGCGGTCCGCTTCCGATCCCTTGAGCAGGAAGGCGATGCGCACGCGCCCCGGGCTACTCATGGGTGCCGCCCATTGGGGGGGCAGGAATCGGGCAAGAGGAGGTCGCCCAGCGTCTCGAGGAGAAGGCGGTACAGGCCCCGACCCGACGCCACCATCCCGAGCGGGTGTCTGGGCTCGGGCCGGTTGAAGCGGATCTCGCCCCCGTCGAGGAGGCTGGCGCGGCCGCCCGCCGCCAGCACGAGGGCCACGCCGGCGCACGTGCTCCACTGCGTCCGGGGTTCCGCCGAAAACACGGCGTCATCTAACCCCGCCGCTACTCGAGCCAGCTCGTAGGCCATGCCGGCCACGGGCATGATCGGCAGCGTGGTGGCCAGGTTGCCGAGCCGCCGCCATTCCTTCCTGGAGGCGGTGAGCCGGGCTCGCTCGAGATCCGACACGTCGCTGACCCGCACGGGAGAGCCGTTCAGCGTCACGCCGGCACCCTGGTATCCGGCGAACAGCTCGTTGCGCGCCGGATTGTAGACCACGCCCAGCACCGCCCGGCTCTCGATGGAAAGGCCGATGGAGACGCTGTACTCGTCGCCACGCTCCATGAAGTTGCTGGTGCTGTCGAGCGGATCCACGATCCACACCAGCGGGCGCGACAGCCTGACTGGCGAGTCCGCCGTTTCCTCGGAGAAGACCACGTCGTCCGGGAAAGCGCCCTTGAGTCCGTCTCGGATGATGGCGTCGGCCTCGAGGTCGGCGAGGGTGACAGGCTCACCGTGAGTCTCGTAGCTCACCTCCAGCACCCCTGCCTGGTGACGGCGCAACGCGGCACCCGCGTCCAGGGCGAGGCGCGTGGCGGCCTCGAGTTCGCGCTCGAGCCTCACGGGTCCGCTCCGGCTTCAGGTAAGGTTCCGGAGGCTCCACGCTCCCAGGGGAGCGCGGTCTCGACCAAGGCCGCCAGGACCGTCATCATCCGCTCCTGGCCGCTTTCAAGATGTAATCCGCCAGCCGGCGCCCGGCATCCGGCACTCCGCGATAGCCGGGAAAGTAGTTGACGTCCACGACGTGCACACCATCTTCGCCCTCGGCGACGTCCAGGCCATACAGCTCCAGGCCGAAGGCTTCTCCGCAGCGACGCGCCATCTCCTCGACTTCCGGGGAGAGCGGCGATGGCTCGCCACACCGCAGGAAGCTGTCCGGTGCAAGAGGCTTCCTGACGCCGGAGACCTCGTCGCCGATGGCGAAGACCCTGAGATGCGTCCGTGCACGCGCCAGGTACCTCTGCGCGAACACCAGGTCCGGGTAGACATCGTCTCCCAGGAGATCCCCGGGCCCATCAGCCACCATGAGACCCGCGCCATGGTAGCCCCGATGGGCCTTGAGGATCAGCGGACCCGCGTCCAGGTACGACGCCAGCTGGCGCGGCCGGCCGGCAGCCAGCGAGCACGGAGTCGGGATCGCCGCGCGGTACAGGAGGGCGGCCGCGACGACCTTGTCCTTTGCCAGGGCGGACGCACTGGCGCGATTCAGCACCCTGGCACCCAGTCCCTCGAGGGCGGTCGCAAGGCTGAGGGCCAGCTCGGTGTCCGACTTCAGCAGATAGAGGTCGGCATCCACCGCCAGCGTATCGAGCCTGAACAGCTCCTCCTCCGGATAGCGGACCCTGACTGCCACCCCCTGCCGTTCCAGGACGGTGAAGACCTCGGCCAGGACGGGGCTCACCCGCGGCGGGGAGCCTCGTTCCAGAAGAAAGCAGACTCTCGTCATGGCGCCACGCCATCCAGCAGGGTGACGAGACTGCTCTTCCGGTTGCTCCGGCCTACGCCTGGTCCGTCGAACATTCGCTCTGGCTCCTCTTTGCGGGATTTGCAACGCTGTCCCCTCTTAGCGCAAAGTTCGTGCCGAGCATTCCCAGCTCGTCGATCGAGCTAGAAACATCCCAGAAAACAGGATGTTGCGTGATGATGGAGGCGGGCTACACGAACCGCGTGTCGAGTGATCCGGTGGATCGCCCACGGGATTTCCCCTCGCGGGTCATTTGCCCCGGTGTGGCCCGGCTTCAGCAACGCTCGGGGTCGTGGCGCCCAAGGAACGGGGAGAAACGTGCGAGGAACCAGGCCCCGCATGGAAAGCACAGGTGGGGAAATTTCCCCGGAAGTGGGCCAGTCTCACCTCAGCTAGGGCCTAGTTTGTTTGCCCGGACGTGCGCAACTAGGCGCCGGACAAGGGGATCCGTCTCGAGCAGCGCTCTGGCATCGGACTCGCATGTCGCACACCCGATGGCTTCAAGCCAAGCGATCGCGCGCAGGGGCGTAATGCTCTCCTACCAGCAGAGCAAGCACGCGGACGGGCGACGCGGATGAGGTCGATCGGAGCGCGACTGCAACGGTGGGGCGCTCGTCTGGGGCTCGAGCTGCTGGACCGGTGGTTCCTGGGACTACGGGCGGCGACGTTCGCGGCCGGCATCGTCTGGTGGACGCTCGCGGGCGAGTCGGCGAATGCGCCCGGGCTCCCGATCCTCGGCGCATTCCTCGGATTCACCGTCATGCTCTACGCGGCCAACGCCATCGGTCCCGGGCACATCGATCGGCTGTATCGCGTCGCGCTCGTGTTCGACCTCCTGTTCGTCTTCTTCCTGGTGCGGATCACCGGGGGGTTCGCGAGCGACCTCCACCTGGCCTTCATCCTCCTGCTCGCGCTCCACGCGTTCTACTTCGGCCTCCCCACCGGCCTCGTGACCGCGGGAGCGGCGGGGGGGCTTTACGCGCTGGCCGGGGCCTGGCCGCCCCCGATGCCGGGCTTCGCGCTCCGCCTGGCGTTCTTCGGCCTCGTCGGCCTGTGCATGGGACTCGTGGGGGAGCAGGCGCGCCGGCGCCAGAGCGCGCTGGACCGGCAGCAGGAGCAGCTGATACGGTCGGACCGACTCGCGACATTGGGGGAGCTGGCCGCCGGGCTGGCCCACGAGATCAGGAACCCGCTCGCCGGCATCTCGGGCGCCCTGCACGTGCTCGGCAGCCAGCTCGAACCGGATGACGAGCGGCGCGCCCTGCTCTCCGATGTCCACGCTCAGATCACGCGGATGAACAAGACCCTCACCGATCTGCTCCAGCACGCGCGGCCGGCCAGGCCGCAGCGGATCGCCGTGGAGATCAACGCGCTCGTGGAGCAGAGCCTGCGCTTCCTGCCGCACGAACGGATCGACATCGTGCGGCGCCTGGACCAATCCTTGCCTTTCGTCCAGGTGGACCCGAACCTGCTCCACCAGGCGTTTCTCAATATCCTCGTCAACGCCCGGCAGGCGATGCCTCGCGGGGGACGTCTCACGGTGGAAACCCGGCCCCATCCCAGCAGTGAGCGCTCGGTCGAGATCCGGTTCACCGACACCGGCACCGGGATCCCATCGGACCACCTCAGGCGCATCTTCCAGCCGTTTTTCACCACCAAGGCCCAGGGGACAGGACTCGGGCTCGCCATCGCCGCCCGGGCCGTCGAGGAACACGGAGGCCGGATCACGGTAGACAGCGCGGTGGGCCGAGGCACGACATTCTGCGTCGCGCTGCCGGCGAGCTCCCCCGATGACGGAGCGAGGAGTGAGATCTATGCCACCCAAGGTGCTGGTCGTTGACGACGAACGCCTGATCCGCTGGTCCCTCGAGCAGACGCTCGCGAAATCGGGCTATGACGTCGAGACGGCGGAGGATGGGGGAGGCGCGGTGGCGGCGGTGCGCGAAGACGCCCCGGATCTCGTGCTGCTGGACCTCAAGCTCCCGGATACGGATGGCATCCAGGTGCTCCGCCAGATCAAGGACGCCCACCCGGACATCCCGGTGGTCATCATGACGGCGTATGCCGACGTGGCCACAGCGGTGGAAGCCATGCGTCTCGGGGCCTACGACTACATCTCCAAGCCGATCGACTTCGAGAACCTCGCGGTGACGCTCCGCAATGCCCTGGAGGCCCGGCAGCTCCGCCAGAAGATGGAGTTCCTGCGCGAGAAGCACCTCCACCCGTTCCACTTCGACCGCATCGTCGGCCGGAGCCGCGGGATCCAGGACATCATCGCGCTGGCCCGCAAGGTCACCGCCAGCGGCACCACGACGGTGCTCATCCAGGGCGAGAGCGGGACCGGGAAGGACCTGCTCGCCAAGGCCCTCCACTACGAGAGCGCGCGGGCCGACGAGCCGTTCATGGAGATCACCTGCACCGCGATGCCGGAGTCCCTGCTGGAGTCCGAGCTCTTCGGTCACGAGCGCGGCGCCTTCACCGACGCCAAGGTGCAGAAGAAAGGTCTGCTCGAGCTGGCGCACGGCGGCACGATCTTCCTCGACGAGGTCGGCGACATGGGGCCGGCGCTGCAGCCGAAGCTGCTGCGGGTGCTCGAGGAGCGGCGCTTCCGGCGGGTCGGCGGCACGAAGGACATCAGCGTCGACATCCGGGTGGTCGCCGCCACCAACAAGGATCTCCGGGGGGCCGTCGATCAGGGCTCCTTCCGGAAGGACCTGTATTACCGGCTCCAGGTCGTCACCATCACGATCCCGCCGCTCAAGGAGCGGCGGGAGGACATCGGGCCCCTGGCCCGGCATTTCCTCGAGCATTTCGGCCGCGAGTTCAAGAAGCCCTTGCCGCGCCTGAGCCCCGAGGCCGAGCGCCTGCTGATGCGGTACGACTGGCCGGGCAACGTGCGCGAGCTGCGCAACGTCATCGAGCGGGCGATGATCCTCTCGGACTCGGGAGAGGTCGTCCCCGCCGACCTGCCGCCGGAGATCGCCAATCGCTCGGGCGAGGCGCCGCGAGAGACCCCCCGGTTCCAGCTTCCCTCGACGGGCGTGGTGTTGGAGGACCTGGAGCGGGACCTCGTGCGCCAGGCGCTCGAGGCCACCCACGGCAACCAGACCCGCGCCGCCCGCCTGCTCGGCCTCACGCGCGACGAGCTGCGCTACCGGGCGAAGAAGTTCGACCTGGGCCAACGTGGCGAGGAGGACGGCGCCTGAGCCACCGCCCGGGTCCGGGAACGCTGTCGTGCGCGAGCTGCCACGACCCGCATGCCTCTCCGGCGGCACAGCTCCGGCACTTCGAACCATGCGGCTCGAGCTCTGCCGGACCCGCCCCCCGCGGGATCGCGGGGAGATGAGGTGGGGGGCGTGAGGCGGTTTCACTGGTTTCTCCTGGTGAGCGCGGCGCTCGTCGGCGCCGTCGTGGTCCTGGCCGGGCTCTTGGTCGGGAGCTTTTTCGAGCGCTACGTGCTTGCCCAGGAAGAGACCCAGACGGCCGAGATGGTCCAGAACCAGGCGCGACAGCACCTGACCGCGAGCGATTTCGAGTCGGCCCTCGATACGCGGGCGGGGGACTTCCAGGCCTTCTTCGAGGGACTGCCGGGCGTCTTCCGGATCAAGGTCTACGACCGGACGGGGCGGATCATCTGGTCGAATGAGCCCCGGCTCATCGGAGCGAGGTTTCCCGGCAGCCCGCATCTCCGCGCCGCCCTCGGGGGTCGGGTGATGACGGTCCTCGGGACGCCCACCCGAGCCGAGCACGTGTTCGAGCAGACGCGAGGCTACGTCGCGGAGGCGTACGTTCCGGTCGTGCTCGGGGCGGACTCGCAGGTGTCCGGCGTGATCGAGACCTACAAGGACATGAGCGCCCTCGGGCAGGGAATCCGGCGCACCCAGCGGAGCATCTGGGCCGGCGGAAGCGTCATGGGGCTCTTCCTCTACGTCGCGCTGGCCGTGGTCGTCTGGAAGGCCTCGGCCGGCGAGCTGCGCGCAATCAGCCGCCTCGAGGAGTCCAACAAGGCCCTGCTCGAGGCCCAGGCTCAGCTCGTGGAGCAGGAGCGCCTGGCGGCCGTCGGTCAGGTCGTCGTCGGCCTGCACCACTCGATCCTGAACCCGCTCACCGGCATCCTGGGAGCCCTCCAGGTGCTCAAGCACACGCTCCCCGGCTCGCCGGAGCAGGCCCGAGCGATCGTCGAGGCCGAGGACGAGGTGCGCAAGATCGAACGGCTCGTCAAGCGCCTCCCCGATCTCCAGAGCACCACCATCACGCCGTATTTGGGGAAGACGACCATGCTCGATCTGGAGCCCGCGCGCGGTGAGGAGCCCCAGTCCACAGCGGGAAGGAGATCTGGGTGAGCCTGGCCCACTCAGATGACGAGCATCAGGGTCGGGGAATTTTCCCCACCTCTCTGGGGAACTTTCCCCAGCCTCTTCGCTGCGGGGCTACTGATTTCCCCTCATCGGCCCGTAACTACGCTCGGGACAAGCCTGCGGGCGACTTGCGAACCGGGGAACGTCCCTTGCAACCTGCTTGAGCGCCAAGGAGGGCTCGATCATGCGGAAACGCAGCGTTGGGGTGGCGTGCGGGATCGGAGCGGGCCTCCTCCTCCTGCTGCTGGGTGGCTGCGCGACGGCTCCGCAGAAGGAGGAGGTACGCCTCGTCTGGCCCTCGCCGCCCCTCAAGCCACGGATCGAGTTCGTCAGGAGCGTCGTGAGCGCCGAGAATCTTGAGAGGGACACCACCTTCTCGGAGCGCCTCGTCGCCTTCCTGGCCGGAGAGAAGCCGCCGCCCAACCGGGTCGCGGAGCCCATGGGGCTGGCGGTCTCCGACGACGGCCAGCGTCTCTACGTCTCCGACTTTGCGCAACTCGCGGTGTTCATCTTCGACTTCGGCCAGAAGACATTCACCAAGCTCGGGGAGAAGGAGCCTCTGGGCCAGCCCGTCGGCCTCGCCCTGGACGACCAGGAGCGACTCTACGTCGTGGAGCAGTTCAGGAAGGGCATCAGCGTCTTCGACCGACAGGGGAAGAAGCTCACGTTCATCACCGATCCCAGCCTCGAGCGCCCGACCGGCATCGCCATCGACCGGCGCCACGGGAGGATCTACGTCGCCGATACGAGCCACACAAAATCGGAGAAGCATACCGTCAAGGTCTTCAGCATGAGCGGGGATCTGGTCGGGACGATCGGCGGAGAGAAGGGCGACGCGCCCGGACAGTTCCTCTTCCCGACCTATCTCACCGTCGACGGGAACGGGAACCTCTACGTCACCGACACGCTCAACTCGCGGGTCCAGATGTTCGACGCCGAGGGCAAGTACGTGAAGAGCTTCGGCCAGCGCGGCAACGCGTGGGGGATGTTCGACAAGCCGAAGGGCGTGGCCCTCGACAGCTTCGGCAACGTCTACGTCGCGGACTCGGGCTGGAGCAATGTCCAGATCTTCAACCAGAAGGGGCAGGTGCTCTTGTTCTTCGGCGGGCGGGGCCCGATTCCCGGCATGCTCAAGAATCCCACCGCCATCGCCATCGACAGGAACAACCAGATCTATGTCGCCGACTATCTCAACCACCGCGTCGAGATGTACCGGCTCGTGAACACGGCGGCGGAGGACAGTTTCCTCCAGCCCGCCGCCGGCACAAAGGGGGGTGATTCAGCGCGGAACGACGAAACCGGTGTGAAGTCACAGCAGAAGGGGCCGCTTCCAACAGACGGAGGTGATACGAAATGAGAGCATCGAAGTTCTTGGTAATCCTGGCTATCGCCGCCCTGGCGCCGGCCGCCGCGTGGGCACAGGCGCCCGGCGCCGGACTCACCAACACCGCTCATGACTTCTCAGGTAAGACGGCCTCGACAGGGTTCACCACGGGTCTTTGCACCTTCTGCCACACCCCGCACAAGGGCCTCCAGACTCTTCTCTTGTGGAACCACACGCTATCCACGAATACCTTCTCCTGGGACGTGCCCGCCACCACGGCCGGCACGAAGTTTCCGACCTTCAAGGGTGATACCTACAAGGGGCCGACGGCCAAGTGCCTGAGCTGTCACGACGGCAGCGTCGCCATCGGCGATGTCGCCTGGTTTGGCGAAGGTAAGCCCAGTGTGATCGACAGCACGAAGCACGGCCAAGGGGACACATTCAACGTTGGCTTTGGCGGGAACCTGGCCGGTAACCACCCGGTGGCCATGCCGTACCCGTTCAACAACGCCAAGAACACGTACAACGGAACCACCACCGGTGACGGTGCCACCCTCACCGAGTGGCAGGCCACCCCACTGACTCCGATTCGCATCTTCAACGACGACGGCTCGGGAAACATCACCGCCGGGGCCATCACGGCGAAGACCGGAATGGAGTGCTCGTCCTGCCACGACCCTCACAACAAGGCGGCCGTGGACGATCTCTTTCTCCGCGGGAAGATTTCGGGGAACGACACGAACTACATCTGCCTCAAGTGCCACGTCAAGTGAACCGGGTGTGAAGCCCGCCCATGGGGCCTGGTCGGGAGTGAAGCGACCGGGCCCCCCAGGGGGGGCGCGTGACCTCGACCAGGGGGCGATCGGCGAGAGCAGATGCCCAGGCAGGGCCATGGAGAGCACCCACAGCGGCGAACTCTCTGCCCAACGAACGCCGTGGCTTCTGCGCGTTGCCGGAGGCGGAAGCCTCACTCTCGTGGCTCCTTACGAGTGCCCGACCTTCACGTGTGTACTGTACCGTGTCGCCGTCCAACAACCCGCTTCAGCGGACCGGCTTTGCCGGCCGCCGAGCGGTGCGTTGGACGGACGGGCGCGGTTGACGGGGAGCGTAAATCGGTTATACTCGGGGTATGAAAATAGCGGTGTCGGTCCCGGACGACGTCTTCGAAGAAGCGGAGAGACTGGCACGGCGCACCAAGCGCTCCCGAAGCGAGGTATATAGCCGAGCTCTCGCCGAATACGTGGCCCGTCACGCCCCTGACCGTGTGACCGAGGCGATGAATCGAGCGCTGGCCGAGATCAGCGAACCGGTAGATGAGTTCGTGCGCGCGGCGTCCCGCCGCATCCTGAAGCGTCGTGACTGGTGACTGTATCGCAAGGGGACATCTGGTGGGCCGACCTGCCGGAGGCGACGGGCTCCGGGCCTGGCTTCCGCCGTCCGGTGGTAGTCGTACAAGGCGATGCGCTGAACCGTAGCCGAGTCGCGACCGTCGTTTGCGTTGCCCTGACAGGCAACGTGAAGTGGGCGAGCGCGCCCGGGAACGTGCTCTTGCCGCCCGGCGCAACCGGGCTTCCGAGGGAGTCGGTCGCCAACGTCTCCCAACTTGTGACGCTGGACAAGACCGACCTCACCGAACGAACCGGGAAGCTCTCCAGAGCCAAGCTCGAACTGGTGCTCTCGGGAATCGATGTTGTCCTTGGGCGCTGAGGACCCGTCCAACAACCACGTCGAGCGGGCCGCCTGCAAGCTGCGCTTGCAGCTTCCCCCGCTTCGCTCGGCGGCCGCTCACGTGGTGCGATAGACCATGGGCCGTCGGCGCACGGTCTTCTCGGACACCGACCGAATGGCGGCGGGCGAGGCGATCTTCGCGCTCGACGTGGAGCCGGTCCCGGCTTACAATCCGGTGCTCAGAGGGTCGTGTCAGGCTCCCCGGGGAGCCGTCCTGATGAGAGCGGGGTGAATGGAATGAGAGGGTGCCGGCTCTCGGGCTTCGTCTTGCTCGTGGTCAGTCTCGTCTGGGCGCTGCCGCTCGCCGCCCAAGCTCCTTCTCAGTCGTCGCGCGAGAGGGGCAAGGCGCTCTACGAGGCCCGCTGCGCGGTCTGCCATGGGGTGGACGGGCGGGCCGACACCCCGGTGGGTCGCATGCTGAAGCCGCCCCCGCGGAACTTCGCTGATCCGGTGGAGATGGCGCGGGTGACCGTGGACCGGATTTACCAGGCGATCAAGGAGGGCAGACCGGGGACGGGGATGGCCGCCTGGGGCCAGGTGCTCACCGAGACGGAGATCGGCGATGTGATCGACCATATTCATAGCTTCGCGCCGCCCCGGGCGGCCACCCTCTCGGCCGAGCAGCTCAGCATCGAGGTGGGCCGCCGCATCTACCTGAGGGAGTGCTCGTTCTGCCATGGCGTGGAGGGCCGGGCCGATACCGAGCCGGCGAAGGTCCTCCAGCCTCCCCCCCGCAACTTCGTCGACCCGATCGAGATGGCTCGGCTCGATGACGGCCGGATGTACTCGGCCATCAAGCTGGGTCGCCCCGGGACGGCGATGGGCGGCCGGGGAGAGCTCTTGAGCCCGGCGGAGATCATCGACGTGATGCGATACATCCGAACCCTTGTGCAGCCGTTGCCCGCCGGGATGAGCCGGGCGGGCCTCGACGCCCTGGTGGGTGAGCGAATCTACCGGCAGCACTGCGTCCTGTGTCACGGCGAGAAGGGCGACAGCCGGACGCCCCTCGGCCAGGGCCTGGCTCCCCGTCCCCGCGATTTCACTAACGCTCAGGAGATGGCGCGGATCAGCGACAAGGAAATGGCCGAGTCGATCGCTCGCGGGAGGCCGGGCACGGCCATGGCGCCGTGGCGCGGGGTGCTGAACTCGGAGGACACCCGTCGAGTCATCCTCTTCATTCGCAAGACATTCCAGGCTGCGAGCCAATAACCCAGCTGAACACCCCAAAGGAGGAACCCGATGCGCTCATCGCTGCTGTCCTACGCCGCTGCCTTCAGTCTCCTGGCCGGGCTGGTGCTGGGGGGAGTCGCCCTGGCCCAGGCGCCCTGGGTCGCCCCCGCCACGGAAAAAGAGAAGAAGAGCCCGTTGCCCGCTGACGCGAAGGCCGTCGAGCAGGGCGAGAAGGTGGCGAAGATCAACTGCGTGTCCTGCCATGGCGCCAAAGGCAAGGGGGACGGCGTCGCGGCGGCCGCGCTCAATCCCAAGCCGGCCGACTGGACCTCGGGCCGCGTCCAGGAGGAAACCGACGGCGAGCTGTTCTGGAAGATCTCCAACGGCCGCGGCCCCATGCCGCCGTGGAAGCATCTCCCGGAGAATGATCGCTGGGCAGTCATCCAGTTCATCCGCTCCTTGAAGAAGTAGCGCGCGGAAGAGGTAGCGCCCGGCACGAGGGGCCGGGTCTCCCGACGGGTTCCAGGGATGGCTGACTCGCGAGTCGGGCGAGGAGTCCGGCGGGCCGTGCCGGTCTCCTTCTACGCGTGCCTGTTTCTCTCGGGGGCGGCCGGACTGGTCTACGAGATCGTCTGGACGCGGATGCTCGGCCTCGTCTTCGGCCACACGGTATTCGCCATCACAACCGTGCTGGCGGCCTTCATGGCGGGGCTGGCTCTGGGCGCCGCCTTGCTCGGCAGGCTGATCGACCGCACGGGTCGGCCCTTGCAGGTCTACGGCCTGCTGGAGGGCGCGATCGGCCTGTACGCTCTCGCGATCCCCTTCCTTCTGGCTCAGGCTCAGGGCGTCTATCTCTGGTCGTACCGTAGGCTGGGCTTTGCCTTCCCCGCCCTGATCGCAGCCCAGTTCGTGGCGACCTTTGTCATCCTGCTCGTCCCGACGGCCCTCATGGGAGGGACGCTGCCGGTGATCAGCAAGTTCTTCGTCAGGCGGGTCGAGGGGCTGGGGCGGAAGGTGGCGGACCTCTACGCGCTCAACACCGGGGGCGCAGTGCTAGGCGCCGCGGCGGCTGGTTTCGCCCTGCTGCCGGCCCTCGGGGTCAAGGTCACGATCATCCTCGCGGCGGCCGTCAACCTCGCGGTCGGGATCTGGGCCCTGACCGCGGATCGGTGGGCACGGAAGTCGGGCGAGGTCCCCGCGATGCCCGCCCTGGGCCCGGACCGCGGCGTGCTGGAGGGCCCGGCAGGCTGGCCGTCCCCTCCGATGCTCTGGCTGGTTCTCGCTGGCATCGGCCTCTCCGGCTCGGCCTCGATGGTCTACGAGATCACGTGGACGCGGGCGCTGAGCCTCGTGATCGGGAGCTCCATCTATGCCTTCAGCGCCATGCTCACGACCTTCCTCGTCGGCCTGGCGCTGGGCAGCTTCCTCTTCGCCAGGATCTGGGGCAGGCGGACCAGGGGCGCCGGCCTGTTGGGCTGGCTCGAGATCGGCGTCGGTCTCGCCGCCCTCCTGATTATCCCTGTGTTCGGGCGGATGCCGGACCTGGTCCTGACGATCATGCGGCGCCTGTCCCCTTCGGCCCAAACTGCCCTGCTGACCCAGTTCTCCTTGAGCTTCCTCGCCATGATCGTCCCTACCACCCTCCTCGGGGCGACGGTCCCCTGCGCGATCCAGCTCTGCGCGAGGCGGCTCACGCGCCTCGGCCGCGACGTCGGACGCGTGTATTCGGCCAACACGGTGGGCACCATCGCCGGGGCCTTGCTGGCAGGGTTCGCGCTGGTCCCGTCGCTGGGCGTCCAGGCCTCGATGATCGGCGGCGCGGCAGTGAATGTCGCGGTGGGGGCCGCGATCCTTCTGGCATCGGCTGGCGGCGCGCCGGCCTGGCGCAGGCCGGCCATCGTCTCCTTCGTCGTCCTCCTGTTCGCGGCCGGGGTTGCGCTGCTCCCCCGATGGGACCGCCAGGTGATGGCGGGAGGCGTCTCGATCTACGCGCAGAGATTCATCCACGACGCCGACCCGGTGCGGCGCTTCCGTCAGGATGCCGCCTCGCAGCAGCTGCTCTTCTACCGCGAGGGCATGAACTCCACTGTGTCGGTGGAGCGCACGGCGCGCACGACGTCGCTGAGGGTGGACGGCAAGGTGGACGCCAGCAACGGCCTGGACATGCCGACCCAGCTCATGCTCGGTCACCTGCCCGTGCTTCTGCATCCTCGAGCGGAGCGGGTCCTCGTGATCGGTCTGGGCAGCGGCGTCACGGTCGGGGCCGTCGCCCAGCATCCCGCCGTCCGGGAGATCGACGTCGTGGAACTGGAGGCGGCGGTGGCCGAGGCATCGCGGTTCTTCGCGCAGGAGAACCGCCATGCGCTTCGCGACCCGCGCGTCCGGCTGGTCATCGGAGACGGGCGAAACTTTATCCTTGCCACGACCAAACGATATGATGCAATCTCGGCGGAGCCATCGAATCCGTGGATGGCCGGCGTCGCGAACCTCTTCTCGCGCGACTTCTACCGCCTGGCCAGAGAGCGGCTGGCGGATGGCGGGATCATGGTCCAGTGGCTGCACGGCTACTCTCTGTTCCCCCGGGAGCTGAGGATGATCGTCGCCACCTTTCGCGGAGTCTTTCCTCACACGACGCTCTGGCGCACCATCAGCGGCGATTATCTTCTGGTCGGCACTCCGGCGCCCCTCGTCGTCGATTACGCGCTACTGGAGCAGCGGATGGGCGGACCGGGGACCATCCGGGAGGACATGACGAGCCTCAGACTGGACTTGCCGGTGGATCTGCTGACGCTGTTCTTCGTCGACGAGGCGGGGCTCACCCGCTTCGCGGCAGGCGCGCCCGAGAACACCGACGACCGGCCCCTCCTGGAGTTCGCCGCTCCGCTGGCGCTCTACGCTCAGACGACCGAGGAGAACTCGAGATTGCTCCGCGAGGCCCGCACCACGGAGTTTCCCGCCGTCCGCAACTTGCCCGCCGGGCTTCTGGAGTCCAGGCGCGTTCACTTTGCGCGCGCCTACTGGTCGCGCGGCGAGCGGGAGGAGGCTCTGGACCAGCTCCGCAAAGCGCCCGCGCCCGAGGCGGGGGACATCGCCTCGCGGCTCGAGCGGGCCAGGCTGCGCTTCTCGCTGGGAGAGCTCGCCGTGGCGACCGAGGAGTTCGCCAGCCTCGCCGATGGGCGGCCGGGGGACCAGCTCATCAGGAGTTACCTGAAGGCGGGAGCCATCCTGCGCCGGATCGGTGTCGAGGAGGCGCTGGGCCAGCACGGGCGGACCCGCTTCGGCAATCCCAATCCCGCCGAAGCGCACAACAACCTCGGGGTCTTCTACACGAGCCTCGGAATCCGTTTTGCCGAGCCGGCCTTCTTCGACCTGGCCGTCGACGCCCTCGAGGCAGCGCGCCAGATCGAGCCCCAGGCCTATCCCGTGATCAACAACCTCGGCAATGCGTACTTCGAGCTAGGCAGGCTGGAAGCGGCGGCCGTCGCCTACCGTGAAGTGATCCGCATGGCGCCGTTCGAAGCCCAGGCCCGGTTCAATCTGGGCCTCGTCTATGAAAAGCAGGGCATGCTCGATCTGGCGGGGCGCGAGTTCGAGGCGGCCAGCGCGCTGCAGCCTGCCTGGCCTCTCCCGAGAACGCGCCTCGAGCAGATCCGGCCCCCCAAGGCTCCAGACAGGCGATGAGTCGGCGCACCACCGTCCTCGCCGTGAGTGCAGGAGCCGTCGCCCTGGCGGCGCTCGCCGGGTGCGGCGCGGAGACGCGCCAGAAGATCCTGCCCTACTTCTTCGACGGCTTCTCGGCCGCCGAGCAGAGGCCGCGCCCACCGACCCGGCGCGTCCGCCGGGAACTCCTCCAGGAGGTCGACCAGCTGCAGCGTGAGCTGGCTGACGCGCGCGCGGCGGCGAAGACGCAAGAGCGTCCATCCGAGGAGACGCGGCCCCCCGTCGAGCAGGCCAAGCAATGGCAGGAAGTCGCCGAGCTGCTGCCGAAGGACAGCTCGGGCCGCGTGGACTGGGTTCAGGCGCTCAAGGTCGGGACCGTCGCCCCCCGGTCTGCCATCGATCCCAAGAAGCCGGGCCATGCGCCTCTCGACCTCGATCTCGAGCTGACGACGTCAGGCTCCCCGGCGTTCGTCGTCAAGTACCCCCATGCCCCGCACACCGAGTGGCTGACCTGCGCGAACTGCCACCCGGCGATCTTCCCGCTGAAGCGGCAGGCGACCCCGACCCTCATCACCATGGCCAAGATCAGGCAGGGGGAGTACTGCGGCGCCTGTCACGGCAAGGTGGCGTTCGGGGTCGACGGCGAGTGCGCCAGGTGCCACACGAGGATCCCGGCGAGGGCCGAATGGCGGCGGGCCGAGGAGCCGCGCAAACCCATCGAGCGCGCCGCCACGTGGGAGGAGGCGGTGAAGCTGTTGCCACAGGCGGCCGGTAGCCCCGACTGGGCCAAGGCTCTGGCCGATGGCGTGATCGCCCCCCGCCCGGGCATCGATCCCAAGGCGGAAGACGAGGCGATCTTCCCGCTGGACGTGGAGCTGATCCCGGCCGACGCTCCGACCTTCAAGGTGATTTTCCCTCACGAGACGCATACCGCGGTGCTGTCTTGCGCGACCTGCCACCCGGGGATCTTCCAGATGGCCGCGGGGGCGGATCCCATCACCATGGAGAAGATCTTCGCCGGGGAGTACTGCGGCCGATGCCATGGGAAGGTGTCGTTCCTCCCCGCAACCGCGTGTGGCCGCTGTCACCCCGTGATGGCGGGAGGGTAGCGTGCGCTTCCCCGCATGGCTCGCGCTCGGTCTTCTTCTCGCGGGCATTCTCGTGAGCTCCGCGCTGGCGGTCGAAGGGGACGTGGACCTCAAGCGGCAGGGGGGAGGAACGGCGCCGCCGCCGGCCGTGTTCCCGCACTGGGTCCATCGCATCCGGTTCAAGTGCTATGTGTGCCACCCGGCGATCTTCGAGATGAAGGCGGGAGCCAACGCCATCACGATGGACGCCATCCAGGAGGGCAAGTTCTGCGGGACCTGCCACAACGGCAAGATCGCGTGGGAGGTGAGCTTCGAGACCTGCAACCGATGCCATGTCGAGAAATGACCGGCCTGCCTGCTGGCACCGCCTGGGACTTTTCCTCGCCGTCGCGATTCTTTCTGCAGGCGCAACCCCGGCATTCGCGCAGGCGTTTCGCCTCGGCACCTGGGACGGGAGCCTGGAGGGCACGACCTCGTTCACGCATGACGACACGAGGAGCGGCGACCAGCACTCACGGTCGCAGGACATCCTCTCCGAGGAGCGGCTCAATCTGCGGAACACCGGAGCGTATATCTTCGATCCGAGGCTCGTGACCCTGTCGCTCGCGGGAAGCTTCGGGCTCTTCCAGGAACGGTTCACGTTCGATGGGGACACCAGGACGAGCTTCGGCACGCTCTGGGGATACGACACGTTCGCCAGCGTGCTCGTCGACCAGCCCTTCTCGCTGAACGTGTTCGCGAACCGGAACCAGTCTGTCAACACCCGCGAGCTGGCCGGCCGGAGCGAGGGAACGACCGAGACCCGTGGCGCGACCCTCTTTGCCAGAGGGCTGTACATCCCGTCGACGCTGAGCTTTCGCCAGGAGCTGCTGGACGAGGAGACAAGGGTTTCCGACGTCGTCGCGCGCCGGTCGGAGCGGAGGAACATCGTCAGGTACGAAGGGCAGCGCGGCTGGACCGACAGCGAGATGGGCCTCGTGTACGAGTTCGTCGACGACACGGATCGCGTCTTCCCGGGGCTCAGCTTTCGGAGCCACGAGGCGCAGGCGAACTACAGTCTGGACTTCGGGGAGGAGCTGAACCGCCACTGGGACTCCAGGCTGCGCTACTTCACGCGCACCGGACTCATCGACACGACGCTCTGGACGGCGGATGAGTCGCTACGGCTGGATCATGCCGAGAACCTCCGCAGCGACTACCGCTACCTGTTCGTCCGCAACGAGACCGCCGTCGGCGCCAATACCACGCACACGGCCCGGGCGAGCGTGCACCACCGGCTGTACGAGAGCCTCACCACGACCGCTACCGCGGACGGTGTCCACCAGACCTTCCCCCAGGGCGAGAAGGACAGCATCCGCGGCGGCCTCGGTTGGGTGTACACCAAGCGCCTGCCTCTGGGGGGCCGGCTGACCGCGGGCCTGGGAGGAAGCCTGCAGTACGAGAATGACCGCTTCAGGACCAGCGAGGCATCCGTCTCGCAGGAAACGCATACGGCCGGAACCCCGTTCGCGCTTGCGATCCCTCTCAGCAACCCGCTCGTCGTCGCCTCCTCGGTGGTGGTCACGAAGATCGCCCTCGGCCCTCTGCCGATCGGCTGCATCCCGCCCCCGGGGCCTCCGGTGCCGCTTGTAGTGGGAACGGACTTCACGCTGCAGACCGTCGGTGACATCACCCAGATCGTTCCGATCCCCTGTTCGGGAGCCACGGTGGGCATCAACCCCGGGGACACCATCGCGGTCGACTATTTCTTCAGCGTCTCGCCCTCGCTCGCCTTCACCACGGCGGTCTTGCATGCCGACCTCAACGTGGATTACCGCTGGATCCGCGTCTTCTTTTCCCACGACCAAACGGATCAGAGCCTCGTTTCCGGCCGAGACGGTCGCTTCCTCTCGGACGAGCGGTCGGACACGGTCGGCGCCGAGCTGCGCCACGACGGCTCCCGCCTGCACGCCAGCCTCCTCGGTGAAGCGACCCGATTCAGGTCGACGCAGGTCGACTACGACACTCTCCGGGCGAGTGGCTTCTTGGACTGGGCGATCCTGCCGGAGCTGACGTTCCGGCTGAACGCCGACTACATCGTCACCGAGTTCTCCGATCCGCGCCGCGAGACCAAGAGCCAGGCCGCGCGGGCGGCGCTGTTTTACACGTTCGGGAGCAGCCTGCTGGTGGAGGCCAGCGCCGGCTTCCGGCGGCTCGAAGACACCGCCCAGCCGACCGACCAGCTGATCGAAGCCCGGCTCCAGGCGCGCTGGTTCTACCGAAAGATCGAGGTCAGCCCCACCTTCGAGTTCTTCGATCGGCAGCGGGGCAACACGACGACGACCGAGTACCGGGCAATCGTGAGAACCATCCGCCGGTTCTGATGCGGACAGCCGCGAACAGGAGGATCGCGACCCTCGGCCTGCTGCTCATCGCCGCCCTGGTCGCGGGCTGCGCGCCGCCGAGCGGCCGGCAGGGCGCGGAGCCGCCGGCCCCGTCGCCGGTGTGGCCGCAACCGCCCGCGCGCCCGCGCGTCCGCTTCGTCAAGGCCGTGGCGCGGCCGGCCGATCTCGGCGTCAAACCCTCCTTCTGGGAGCGAGTCGGGCAGATCATCGTCGGGGGGGAGGAGGAATGGCTGATCCGGCCCACGGCGGTCGTCGCGGCGCGCCAGGTGATCTACGTCGCGGACGCCGGAGCCCAGGCATTGTGGGTCCTGGACGCCGGCGCCGGCCGGTTCAGGAAGATCCAGAAGGCGAAGCAGGAGCCTCTGGTCTCGCCGGTTGCGGTGGCCCTGGGCGCAGAAGGCCGGGTCTACCTGGCAGACTCGTTTCTGGCGAAGATCTTCGTCTACGACACCGAGCTGAAGCTCGTCGCGACGATCGCGGATCCGAACTGGCGGCGCCCTGTCGGCCTCGCCTTCGATGCGGCCAGAGAGCGGCTGTACGTGGTGGACAGCGCCGCGCATCGCGTCTGGATCCATGCCCGCGACGGGAGGCCTGTGGGAGGGATCGGCCAGCGCGGGACGGGCGATGGCGAGTTCAACTTCCCCACCCATGTCGCGGTGGGCGCGGGAGACATGGTCTATGTCACGGACTCCCTGGGGTTTCGCATCCAGGCATTCGCTCCGGATGGCCGGTTCGTGTCGAAGTTCGGCCGGCACGGCGATTCGTCGGGCGACTTCGCCATGCCGAAGGGGGTCGCCCTCGACAGCGAGGGGCACGTCTACGTGGTCGATGCCCTGTTCGACGCCGTCCAGATCTTCGACCGCGGTGGCCGCTTCCTGCTGGCCTTTGGCGAGCGGGGGCTCGGGCCCGGGCAGTTCTGGTTGCCGGCGGGCGCCTTCATCGACCCCGGCGACCGGATCTATGTGGCGGATGCCTACAACCAGCGGATCCAGATCTTCGAGTACCTCGCGGGCGGCGGCGATGACTAGAGTCCTGACTCTGAAGTTCGCCGACAAAGCGCCGGGCGGGGCGGGGCCGGGGGCGCGGTCCCCGGGACACGCTGCCCGGCAACCCGCTCGCCGGCTCGCAAGGGACCACGAGATCAACGTCGCCCCGCCCCGCCCGGCGCTTTGTCCACAAGCTTCTGGGACAGGACACGAGATGGCTTGTCGCGTTCGGCTTGTGCGCCCTGCTCGGCAATGCGTCCATCGCGCGCGCGACCATCCTCGAGACCGTCCACAACCTCTCGGCCACGGGCCCGGGCTCGGTGAAGGCGCCGGGGGTGGGCGAGGTCTGCGTGTTCTGCCACGCCCCTCACCGGGCCGGCCAGACCCGCGCGCTCTGGAATCGCGACCTGCCGCCGACGACCTACAATCTGTACAGTAGCTCGACCCTGGAGGCCACGCTCAGGCAGCCCACCGGAGCCTCCCGCCTCTGCCTGAGCTGCCACGACGGGACCACGGCCCTCGGGAATCTGAGGGTACCGCCCAAGACTGGCGCAGTAAGCCTGGGCGCGCTGGCGGGGCGCGCCTCGCTCGGCACCGATCTCTCGGACGACCATCCCGTCTCCTTCGTGTTCGATTCGGCGCTCGCCCTCAAGCAGGGGCAGCTCGCGGACCCATCGACCCTGCCCAGGACCGTCCCGCTCGACAGCACAAAGCAGGCGCAATGCACGGGCTGCCACGACCCGCACGAGAACCGCTACCGGAAGTTCCTCCGAGTGGACGACCGCGCCGCCGCTCTCTGCGCCACGTGCCACAGGCAGAGGAACTGGATCGCCTCGAGCCACGCCACGTCGCCCACCGCGTGGCGAGGGAGGGGCACGAACCCCTGGCCGAACTCGCCTTACACGACGACTGCGGACAATGGCTGCGAGAGCTGTCACCGGCCCCACGCCGCGCCGCATCCGCCACGCCTCCTGAGCAACGCCCAGGAGCCGAGGGTCTGCCTCGTGTGCCACGACGCGAGCGTGGCGGCGAAGAACCTCGACCCGGAGTTCCTGAAATTCAGCGCGCACCCCATCACCTCGACCAACTGGACCCACGAGCCGCGCGAGGACCCCAACATCATGGCCCGTCACGTGACGTGCGTCGACTGTCACAACCCGCACCAGGTCGCGTCCGTTGCGGCCAGCCCGCCGGCCGTGTCAGGGCGGCTCCGGGGCGTCCGAGGCCTGAACATCTCGGGGGGGACGGTCCCCGAGGCGCAGCAGGAGTACGAGGTGTGCCTGAAGTGCCACGGGGTGCGCGACCAGACGACCCCCGGCGTCGTGCGGGACGACAATACCCGGAACGTCCGTCTGAAGATCAGCCCGAGCAACCCCTCCTACCACCCGGTGGCGGCGGCGGGGAGAAACGCCACGATCCCGGGGTTCGAGCCGGGATACACGGCCGCGAGCCTGATCTACTGCGCCGATTGCCACAACAATGACGAGTGGACGCCGACGGGCACACGCCCGAAGGGGCCGCACGGATCACGCTACGCGCCGATCCTGGAGCGGGAGTACCAGATGAACGATCCGACAGCGGAGGCCTTCCAGACCTACGCGATGTGCTACAAGTGCCACAACCGGAGCTTCCTCGTCCAGGACCAGGCCCATACCTTCCTGCACAACAAGCACGTCGTCGGGAACCAGGCGCCGTGCGCTGCCTGTCATGACGCCCACGGGTCGCGGCAGAGCATCGGCCTGATCAGCTTCATGCTCCGCGACCGGACGGGCAAGACGGTCGTGAGCCCCTCCCAGGCCCAGAAGCGCCTCCAGTTCATCTCACTCGGGCCGGGCCGCGGCCAGTGTTACCTCCTCTGCCACGGCAAGAATCACGAGCCCGCGACCTACCACTGAGGCGGGGCCTGGGCGGCCATTCGGCATTGAGCGGCTGGGGCTGGAGGCCCCATGTGGGGCACCCATGCCTCAGCCCCGGCGTCACCCGCTTCGTGCGCCGAAACGACCCGGCGTGTGGAAGATGGTGCCGAATCAAGAAGTTAGGGAAGAGCCGGGGCGGACTAGGACGTGTGGCAGGCCGATTGCACCCTTGAGCCAGCAGGAGCTGCCATGTACCGACGAGCGCGCACCACCCGATGGCCAAGCCAGGTCGCCGTGATCGTTCTGGTGGCAGTCACCGTCGCCATCGGGCTTTGCCTCCTCGACGCCCATCAGCACGACATGAGCCACCACGGCATGTCCCCTGACCTCTGCTTGGGGTTCATCGTACTCGTTTTCGCCGTGACACTTCTGGGGCTCGCCGAGATCGACCGTCTGCCGGCCGATCTCTTGTGCCCCGTCCGAGCCGTTTCGGTCCACCGCCTCGATCCTCCTCCGAAGTCCGTCCCGATCTCCTAGTCGTTTCCCGTTGTCCACGTCAGGCGCGCATGGGTGCCGGACGGGCATGCCCGCCGCCTGACAGGAGATTTGTGCTCGACGCCAGCGCCCGGAGCCCGGCGTCGAAGGGGGGAGTCATGTCAGGGCGTGTTCGGAATCACCGGAGGGTCATTCTTGGGGGCCTCATTTTAGCATTGGCTTCAGCATGGCCCGCCTCGTCCGAGCCTCAGTCTCGGGTCGACGGCCGCGCCCGGGTGCCGGCCATGGTGGCGCGGGTGCTCCCGGCCGTCGTGAGCATCACGACCCGCCAGATCGAGCGAGATCAGTTCAACCGGCCCGTGCCGACGCGCGGGCTCGGGTCGGGCGTGATCGTGGACCGGCGCGGGCATATCCTGACCAATAGCCATGTGGTGGAAGGCGCCGAAGAGATCAAGGTGACGCTCCCCGACGAGCGCACCTTTCCAGGGACTTTGGTCGGCGCCGACCCGTTCACCGACCTTGCGGTAGTCAGGATCGAGGGCAAGAAGCTGCCGACGGCGCGCCTCGGGGACTCGGCCAGGCTGTCCGTGGGGGAGACCGTTGTCGCCATCGGCAACCCGCTCTGGATCGAAGGCGGGCCTACGGTGACCGTCGGCGTGGTGAGCGCGCTCGGGCGGTCCATGGAGCAGCCGGGCCTCCCGATCCTCCACAACCTCATCCAGACCGACGCCGCCATCAACTCCGGCAATTCCGGCGGCCCCCTCCTGAACCTCGCGGGCGAGGTCGTGGGCATCAACACCGCGGTGATCGCCTCCGCCCACGGGATCGGCTTCGCCATCTCGGCCAACATGGTGAAGCCCGTCCTCGCGGCGCTCATCGCCGCGGGCCGGGTGGTCCGCCCCTCGCTGGGACTGGACGCGGTGAGCCTGACTCCTCAGGTGGCCTACGCCAACAGGCTTCCAATCGAGCGCGGCGCTCTTGTCATCCGCGTCGGGGCGGATGGCGCGGCCGCGGAGGCGGGGCTGGAGCCGGACGACGTCATCACCGCGGTAGACAGCAAGCCGATCAGAGACCTGCATCACCTCCATGAAGCGCTGGAACGCCACAAGGCCGGACAGGCGGTGAGCGTGACGCTGTGGCGGGACGGCGAGACGCTCACGCTCCGGGCCGTCCTGAGGGGGGAGCCATGACGCCAGCACGAGTCCCATGGCCAAACGTCTCGAAGCTGGCGAGAGTCGGTTTCTTCACTCTTCTGACCGCTAATGTCATGGGATCGGGCTCACCGGCGGCGGAGGGGGAGATCGTGATCGGCGCGGCGGCGGTGGAGCCGCACGTGTTCCACGCGGTAACCGGCCAGCGCGTGGAGTTCGTGAAGCGCGTAGACGCTCCGGCGCATGTGGAGTTCGGCGAGGACCCGAGCCAGCACCAGATCTATCAGCTCCCGGCGATCGGGCCCATCTGGGCGATCTTTCATCGTCCGGGAACGCATCCGTACGTCGTTCACATCTACCGCGACAGGGGCGTGGCGGTCCTGCACGGGATCGTCGAGGTCGTCGACGATCCGGAGCATCCGTGGGGACCCGGGACCTGCGGCGCGGTCGTGATGGGGGAGTGCCTTGAGCCCTGACCCGACGAAAGACAGCGGACCTGCGCGGGGCCGCGGCAACATCAGCCGCTGGTCCATCGAGCACCCGTACATCGTCGCCGCTTTTTATCTCGGCGTGGCGCTCCTCTCGGTGCTCGTCATCTTCTTCCAGATGCCGCGGCGGATGATGCCGTACGTCGAGAGCCCGATCGTGGGGGTGGTGTCCATGATGCCGGGGCTCTCGGCCGAGGAGATGGAGACCTACTTCTCCAAGCCCATCGAGGAGCGGATGGTGGATCTCAAGAACGTCCACTTCGTCCGCTCGACCTCGCAGGAAGGCTTCTCCATCGTCAGCATCGAGTTCTGGTACGGCACCGACATGAAGAAGGCCCTGTTCGACGTTCAGTCGCTGATGAACGTCGTGCAGGCTGACCTGCCGATGACCGGCGCCAACCTCAAGCCGTCGTGGGTCCTGGCCATCGACCCGCTCAATATCCCGGTGCTGACCTTCGCAGTCACCGGGGAGGGCTATGACCCGGTCCAGCTGCGCACCCTCGTCGAGAACCAGATCGTCAACCGGCTCAAGGTCGTCAAGGACGTGTACTCCGTGGTGCCCTTCGGCGGGCAGAAGCTGCAGATGCAAGTGGTCGTCGACCGCGAGCGGTTGGCCGCCTACAAGCTCACCCTGCTCGACCTCAAGAACGCGCTGGACATGCAAAACGTGTCGCGGCCCGCCGGCACGTTGACGTTCCAGGACCGCGAAGTCCTGGTCCGCAGCGACTTCCGCGCCCGCACGCCGGAGGAGGTGGCCACCTATCCGATCGCCAGCCAGGACGGGCGGACCGTGTATCTCCGCGACGTCGCCCTGGTGATGGATACCCCGCGGGAGCAGCGGAGTCTCTACCGCTTCAACGGCAAGCCGGCGGTCGAGATCTCGATCGTCCAGCAGCCCGACGCCAGCTCGGTCAAGGTCATCGAAGCGGTCAAGGCGAACTTGAAGGAGATCCAGCAGGACTTCCCGCGGATCGAGTTCGAGGTGGCCTACGACAACTCCACCTTCGTGGGCTCCCTCATGGACAACATGGTCGAGGAGCTGGTGCTGGCCGTGCTCCTCACCGGCGTGGTGGTGCTGTTCTTCCTGGGCAATGTCCGGGGCACCCTCATCTCGGTCATCACCATTCCGGTCTCGCTCGGCATGGCCCTGCTGGCCATGGTGCCCTTCGGGATGACGCTCAACAGCTCCACGCTCATCGGCCTCCTGCTCTCCATCGGCCGCCTGGTCGACGACTCGATCATCGACATCCACTCGATCGAGCGCCACCTCCGCATGGGGAAGTCTCCCAAGGAGGCCGCCATCGACGGCATCAGCGAGGTGCGGCTGGCGGTGCTGGCCATCACGTTCATGCTGTGCGTGGCGCTCCTGCCGCTGGCCTTCTCGGGCGGGATCGTCCAGTTGATGTTCGAGGGGATCGTCTGGGCCATCATCCTGGCGTTGCTGTCCTCGGCGCTGGTGTCCTTCACCCTGACGGCGCTGCTGGCCGCCAGCCTGTTCGCGCCCTTCGCCGATGAGGCGGAGCGGCGGCGCAATCCCCTCCAGCGCTGGCTGCTCGACCCCTTCCGGCGATTCCTGGAGCGGGTGGAGGCGCGATACCGCCGGAGCCTCGGCTGGGCCATTCGCAACCGCTTCACCGTGTTCACCGGCGCCGCGGCCATCATCCTCGTCGGGGTGGCGCTCTACCCGCGGATCGGGAGCGAGATGATGCCGCTGGCGGACGTGTCCCAGGCCTTCGTCCAGCTCGAGGCGACGCCGGGCACCTCGTTCGCCCGGACCTCGGAGATCGCGGCCGAGGTCGAGCGGCT
>WNFU01006882.1_pt1 | contig 29712 bp, 26 predicted proteins | sample 5400121 | NCBI WGS metagenome assembly WNFU01 (sample SAMN13153360, study PRJNA577476) | soil metagenome | isolation source: 100 cm soil or saprolite under grassland replicate 1 | place: USA:California | collected 2016-06-15 | reverse complement strand
GGGCTTGGGGCACAGCGGGCTTGGGGCACAGCGGGCTTGGGGCACAGCGGGCTTGGGGCACAGCGGGCTTGGGGCACAGCGGCCCGCCCCGGGGGGACGAAGGTCCCACCAGCCGAGGCCCGGTGACCGATGGGCGCAGCCCGCTCCGCGCGGTGTGCTGTAACCGGAACCCCGATGCGAGGAGCCGTCATGACCGAGACCCGTGGGCGCTGCGCGCTGCCGGACGCGTACCTCGGCGAGCCGTCCGCCGCCGACGTGATGCGCACCGACGTGCTGGCGGTGGAGGAGAACGAGACCGTCGGGATGGCCTGTGAGTTGATCAGCCGGGCCGGCTACCACCACTTGCCGGTGATCCAGGGCGGACGCTGCGTCGGTGTCGTGGACGCCGAGACCCTGCACGCGGGCCGGCTGCGCGGTGAGCTGACCGGGCAGCGGGTGCGGGTGGCCGACCTGCGCATCTCGGCGCCGGCCGAGATTCCGCCCGGTGCGCCGTTGCGACTGGTGGCGGAGCGCATACTCGCACGGCGGGCGGACGCCATGCTGGTCCGCGACGAGTCGGACCGGGTCGTCGGCCTGATCACCCTGCGCGACATCGTGCGGGCGGTGGCCAGCACCCCGCGGCCCCGGCCGCCCCGCCAGTGGCAGGAGCAGCCGGCGATGTTCACCATTGCGCCGGTCCTGCCGGCACGCGGAGGTTCGCCAACCGGAGGTTCGCGGCGATGACCACCGTGGCCCGGACCGACGCCAGGGCCGACACCCGGGCCGACACCCGGACGGATGCCCCGACGGACGCCCGGGTCGACGCCCGGGCTGACGCGTGGACCGACGCCGAGGCCGACGCCCGGACGGACGCCCGGGCCGACGCCCGGACGGACGCCCGGGCCGACGCCCGGACCGACGCCGTATGGGCGCTGCTGCGGGACGGCCAGATCGTCGCGGTCCGGCAACTCGGCCCGGCCGACGTGCCGGCGGCACTGGAGTTCTACCGGCAGCTCTCGGCGGACTCGACCTACCTGCGGTTCTTCCACCTGCCGCACGATCACGGTGCGGACGCCGCGCGCCGGATGTGCCGGCCGGACGACGGCGAGCACGCGGCCCTCGGCGCCTGGCTCGGGACCGACCTGGTCGGGGTCGCGCAGTTCGAGTTGGTCGGGGACGGCACCGCGGACGCCGCGTTCGCGGTCGCGGACCGGTTGCACCGGTTCGGCCTGGCCACGCTGCTGCTGGAACACCTGGCCGCGCTGGCAAGGCGGTTCGGGGTACGGCGGTTCACCGCCGACGTGCTGACCCGCAACGCGGACATGCTCCGGGTGTTCGAGGACGCCGGCCTGCCGATCGCCCGCGAGGCGGACCTGGACACCGTCGGGGTGTCGCTGGACCTGGCGCCGGGGGAGCGGTTTGCCGAGGCGGTGGTCGCCCGGGACCGGCAGGCTCAGGGCGCCAGCCTGCGGCACGTCTTCCAGCCCGCGTCGGTGGTGGTCGTCGGCGCCGGGACGAGGCAGGGTTCGGTCGGCGGCGCGGTCGTGCTCAACCTGCGCCGGGCCGGCTACCCGGGCCGGATCGCCGCGGTGCACCCGCGCGAGCACGAGGTGCACGGTGTGCCCGGGTACCCGCGGGTCACCGACGTCCCGTTCCAGCCGGAGCTCGCGGTGCTGGCGGTGCCGCCGGCCGCGCTGGCCGCCACGATCGCCGACTGTGGCCGGTCCGGGGTACGCGCGGTGGTCGTGCTCACCTCCGGGCTTGACCGCGCCGCCGGCAGCGCCCTGCGGGACGCCTGCCGCGGCTACGGGATGCGGCTGGTCGGCCCGAACTGCCTGGGCGTCGCCAACCCGGCGGCCCGGCTGGACGCGACGTTCGCCGCGCACCCGCCGCTGGCCGGTGGGGCCGGGGTCGCCGTCCAGTCCGGCGGTGTCGGGATCGCCCTGGTCGAGCAGCTTTCCCGGCTCGGGGTCGGTGTCTCGACGTTCGCCTCGCTCGGCGACAAGTACGACGTGTCCGCCACCGACCTGCTGCAGTGGTGGCACGACGACCCCGACACCCGGCAGGCGGTGCTGTACGTGGAGTCGTTCGGCAACCCGCGGCGGTTCGCCCGGGTGGCCGCCGAGGTGGGCCGGCGGATCCCGGTGCTGGCCGTCGACGCCGGGCGCAGCGAGCCGGCGCAGACCGCCGCCGCCTCGCACACCGCGGCCGCGGCGACCCCGACGGCGACCCGGGAGGCGCTGTTCGCGCAGGCCGGCATCATCGCCGTATCGGACCTGGGCGACCTCGTCGACACCTCCACGCTGCTGGCCTGGCAGCCGCTGCCGGCCGGCCGCGGGGTGGCAATCGTGTCCAACGCCGGCGGCGCCGGGATCCTGGCCGCCGACGCGTGCGCCGATGTCGGCCTGGACGTGCCCGCGCTGGCCGAGTCCACCCGGCAGGCGCTGGCCGCGTTGCTGCCGGCCGGCGCGGTCACCCGCAACCCGGTGGACGCCACCGCGCTCGCCGGGCCGCAGGTGCTGGTCGAGGCCGCCCGGCTGCTGGCGGCGGACCCTGCCGTGCACGCCGTCGTGGTTATGCCGGTGCCGACCGCCCAGCACGAGATGGACCCGGTCGGCTGGGGCTGCCCCGGGGTGACCCAGGTCGCAGTGCGCCTGGACCGTGCCGAACGCGCCTCGGTGGAGGCCGACTCGGCCGGCGGGCGGGTGCCGGTCTACGGCTCGGCGCGGGACGCCGCCGTCGCGCTCGCCCGCGCCGCCCGGTACGCCGGCTGGCGGCGGCAGCCCCGCACCACCCCGGTCAGCCTGGCCGAGCCGGAGCTCGGCCGCGCCCGGGACATGGTGCGGAGGTTCCTCGCCGGGCATCCGGAGGGCGGCTGGCTGCCACCCGACGACGCGGCCCGGCTGGTCGGCTCCGCGGGCGTGCCGACCGTGCCGGTACGGGTCGCACATTCCGGGCCGGACGCGGCGTCGGCCGCGGACGCGGTCGGCTACCCGGTCGTGGTCAAGGCCGTCGCCGCCGGGACGCTGCACAAGCACCACGCCGGCGGGGTCGCGCTCGGCCTGGCCGCTCCCGCCGCGGTCCTCGCCGCCTACCGGGGGATGGCCGCCCGGTTCGGCGACGCGCTGACCGGTGTGGTGGTCCAGCCGATGGCGCGCGGAGACCTGGAACTCCTGGTCGGCGCGTACGGCGACCCGGTCTTCGGGCCGGTGGTCGCCTTCGGGCTGGGCGGCACCGAGGCGGACGCGCTCGGCGACCGGCAGGTCCGGCTGGCCCCGCTGTCGCAGGCCGAGGCCGCCGAGATGGTCGGCGGGATCCGTGCCGCCGCGGCGTACCGGCACGCGGCCGGTGGCGGCCCGGTCGACGTCGCCGCGGTCCGGGACATCGTCGTCCGGGTCGCCGCCCTCGCCGACGCCGTGCCCGAGCTCGTCGAGCTGGACCTGAACCCGGTCCTGGTCACCGCGTCCGGGGCCCACGCGGTGGACGCCAAGGCCAGGCTCGCCCCGGTGCGGCCGTTCGACCCCTACCTCCGTTCGCTCCGCTGATCGGGAGGACGCCATGCGCCTCGCCAAGACCCTGTTCGGCGTGTTCGGGGCGATCGTCGCTTTCGTCGCGATCGGGCTGAGCCTCGGCGGTGTCGCCCTGTTACTGGTGCATCTCACCCAGCGTGACGACACCGGCTACTACCATTCGTCCACCGAACGGCTGACCACGCCGACGTACGCGATCACCTCGGCGCACCTCGACCTGGCCGCCGGCACCAGCCCGGCGGACTGGGCCACCGCGCACTACGGCACGGTCCGGATCCGCGCCGCGGCGGCCGGCGGTACCGGCATCTTCGTCGGGGTCGCGCGCACCGCCGACGTGGACCGGTACCTCGCCGGGAGCTCCCACGACGAGCTGACAGCGGCGTCGTTCCACCTGTTCCGGGCCACCTTCGCCCGGCACGACGGGGAGGCACGGCCCGGCGCGCCGGCCAGCGAGTCGTTCTGGGCGGCCAGCGCGACCGGCCCGGGTCAGCAGACGGTGTTCTGGCAGGCCACCGGCGGTGACTGGGCGGTCGTGGTGATGAACGCCGACGCCGCGCCCGGCGTGGCGGTCGACACCTCGATCGGGGTGCGCACCGGGCTGCTGCTGCCGATCGGCCTGCTGGCCGGCGGGCTGCTCGTCGGCGCCATCGCGGCGGCGTTCCTGGTCTCCGCGGTCCGTACGCCGGCGCCACCGCCGATCCCGCCCGCCCATCCGCAGACCCAGCCGGCCGGGCCGACCGAGCCCGTGCCCGGGGTGCCGAACGGCTACCCGGTGCGGTTGGACGGACGCCTGGACGAGGGGCTCAGCCGCTGGCTGTGGCTGGTCAAGTGGCTGCTCGTGCTGCCGCACCTGTTCGTGCTGGCCTTCCTGTGGCTCACGTTCTTCGTGCTCACGGTGGTGGCCGGCGTGGCCATCCTGTTCACCGGCCGGTACCCGCGCGGCATCTTCGACTTCAACGTCGGCGTGCTGCGGTGGACCTGGCGGGTGGCGTTCTACGCGACCACCTTCGGCACCGACCGGTACCCGCCGTTCAGCCTGGACTCCGACCCGACCTACCCGGCCGACCTCCAGGTCGAGTACCCCGCCCGGCTGTCCCGCTCGCTGGTCCTGATCAAGTGGTGGCTGCTCGCGTTGCCGCACTATCTGGTCATCTCCATCTTCGGCGGCGGCCTGACCTGGTGGACCTGGGACTGGACCGCCGACAACGACGGGCGCGCCGTGCTCGGCGCCGGCCTCATCGGCCTGCTGGCCGTGATCGCCGCGGTCACGCTCGCGTTCACCGCGCGTTACCCCAGGTCGCTGTTCGACTTCCTGATGGGCATGCAGCGGTGGACCTACCGGTGGTCGCCTACGCGGCCCTGATGAGCGACGAGTACCCGCCGTTCCGGCTCGACAACGGCGGCACCGACCCGGCCTCGCTTCCCCCGCCGCCCCCACCGGTCGACGACCGCGCCGGCGCGCTGGTCGGCGGCTAACCATGCACACCGGGTACCCGCACAAGGAGTACCCGCACACCGGGTACCGAGAGAACGGGAGTTGAGATGACATCCACACCGCACGCCGTCGTCGTCGGGGTGGACGGAACGCCCGACAGCTACACCGCCGTCCGCTGGGCGGCCGAGGAGGCGACGCGGCGGAGGCTACCGCTGCGGCTGGTGTACGTGTTCCGGTGGCCGCCGAACTACGGGCCCACGCCGATGTACGCCGCCTGGCCGGCCCGCGACCCGCTGGAGATCAAGCAGACCGCCGAGCAGCTGGTCGCCGAGGCGGTGGGCGTGGCCCGCGCCGCGCGGCCCGATCTCGACGTCACGGCCGAGTCCATCGAGGGCCTGCGGGTGCCCCAGCTGCTGGCCGAGTCCGAGCGGGCCGCCGTGCTCGTGCTGGGCTCGCGCGAGCTGGGGCCGTTCGGGTCGATGGTGCTCGGCTCGGTCGGCGCCGGGGTCGCCGCCCGCGCGGCCTGCCCGGTGGTGGTGGTCCGCGGCCCGGCCGGCGACCCGGAGACAGGCGCCAGGGTGGTCGCCGCAGTGGACGGCGGCGAATCCTCCGAGCAGGTCCTCGGCTACGCCTTCGAGCACGCCAGCCGGTACGGGATCGGCGTCCGCGCGGTGCTGTGCTGGTGGCCGCACGTGTACGAGCTGTCCGGGTGGCTGCGCGAGTCCTACGCCCGGGCCGCGACCCGGGCGGAGGTCTGGCTGTCCGAGGCGCTCGCCGGCTGGCGGGAGAAGTACCCCGACGTGCCGGTCAGCCCGGGTGTCGTAGAGGCACACGCCGTATCCGGCCTGGTGGCGGAGTCCGCCGCAGCACACCTGCTGGTGGTCGGCAGCCGGGGCCGGCACGCATTGGGCGGTACGCTGCTCGGCTCGGTCAGCCAGGGCGTGCTGCACCACGCCACCTGCCCGGTCGCCGTGCTGCCCGTCGGTTGAGTAACCGGCCGGCGCGGACCACCACCCGCGCCGGCCGCGGCCCGATCGGTTGAGTAACCGGCCGGTGCCGCTGTGGCTGTTCTCTGGCGGCCCGGTCGGCGACCCGCTCAAGCCGGCCGAGGAGCCCGCTGGGGGCGACCTCGTCCGGGAGACCGGCGCCCGCGAGCACGAGGTGCTCCCCGGGGGCCTCGACCGGCGCCGGCTCGGCTGGGCCGAACGGGTTATGGTGCGGGCAGTCCGGGTACCCGACGGAGACCGCCGGGACTGGGCCGAGGTCACCGCCTGGTCCACCGGCATCGCAGACACGCTCAGCCCGGCCGCCGACCGCAGCGACCGGAACCACCAGCCACGGAGGAGCCGATGACGACCACCGCAGCGGCCGCCGGGCCGCTCGCCGGCGCCGAGCTGGCGCGGCTCGACGCGTACTGGCGGGCGGCCAACTACCTGTCGGTCGGCCAGATCTACCTGTTGGACAACCCGCTGCTGCACGAGCCGCTGACCCAAGCGCACCTCAAGCCGCGGCTGCTCGGCCACTGGGGCACCACGCCCGGTCTCAACCTGCTGTACGCGCACCTGAACCGGGTGATCGCGGCCCGTGACCTGAACATGATCTACGTGTTCGGGCCGGGGCACGGCGGGCCCGCCGCGGTTGCCAACGCCTGGCTGGAGGGCAGCTACAGCGAGGTCTACCCGCGGGTGTCCAGGGACGGCGCGGGGATGCGCCACCTGTTCCGCCAGTTCTCCTTCCCCGGCGGGATACCCAGCCACGTGGCGCCGGAGACGCCGGGATCGATCCACGAGGGCGGCGAGCTGGGGTACTCGCTGGCGCACGCCTACGGCGCCGCGTTCGACAACCCGGACCTGGTGGTGGCGTGCGTCATCGGCGACGGGGAGGCGGAGACCGGGCCGCTGGCGGCGAGCTGGCACTCGGACAAGTTCCTCGACCCCGCCCGGGACGGCGCGGTGCTGCCGATCCTGCACCTGAACGGCTACAAGATCGCCAACCCGGCCGTGCTCGCCCGCATCCCGAAGCCGGAGCTGACCGCGCTGATGCGCGGGTACGGGCACCGGCCGCTGTTCGTGGAGGGGAACGACCCGCCGGCCGTGCACCAGCGGCTGGCCGCCGTGCTGGACCAGGCGCTGGACGAGATCGCGGTGATCCAGGCGGTGGCCAGGCGCGGCGGCGGCACCGACCGTCCACTGTGGCCGATGGTCGTGCTGCGCACCCCGAAGGGCTGGACCGGGCCGTCCACAGTGGACGGACTGCCGGTCGAGGGCACCTGGCGGGCACACCAGGTGCCGCTGGACCGGGTGCGCGAGGATCCCGCGCACCTGGCCCAGCTGGAGCGCTGGCTGCGGTCCTACCGCCCGGAGGAGCTGTTCGACGGCGACGGCCGGCCGGTGCCGGGGATACTGGCCGGGGCGCCGGCCGGCACCCGGCGGATGAGCGCGAACCCGCACGCCAACGGGGGGCTGCTGCTGCGCGAGCTGTCGCTGCCGGACTGGCGGGACTACGCCGTGCCGGTGCCGTCGCGGGGTGCGGCCAGCCACGAGCCGACCCGCGTCCTGGGCGCGTGGCTGCGGGACGTGATCCGCGCCAACCCCGACCGGTTCCGGCTGTTCGGGCCGGACGAGACGGCGTCGAACCGGCTGTCCGCGGTGTTCGAGGCGACCGACCGGGCCTGGAACGCCGAGGTGCTGCCGACCGACGAGCACCTGGCCCGCGGCGGCCGGGTGATGGAGATACTGAGCGAGCACCTGTGCCAGGGCTGGCTGGAGGGGTATCTGCTGACCGGCCGGCACGGGCTGTTCGGCTGCTACGAGGCGTTCACGCACATCGTCGACGCGATGCTCAACCAGCACGCGAAGTGGCTGAAGGTCACCCGCGGGCTGCCCTGGCGGCGGCCGATCGCGTCGCTGAACTACCTGCTGACCTCGCACGTGTGGCGGCAGGACCACAACGGCTTCACCCACCAGGACCCCGGGTTCCTCGACCACGTCGCGAACAAGAAGGCGGAGGTGGTCCGGCTCTACCTGCCGCCGGACACGAACACCCTGCTGTCGGTGGCCGACCACGTGCTCCGCTCGCGCGACTACGTCAACGTGGTGGTGGCCGGCAAGCAACCGGTGCTCGACCTGTTCGACGCCGAGCAGGCGGGCGAGCACTGCGCCCGCGGGCTGGGCATCGTGGAGTTCGCCAGCAACGACGAGGGCGGGCAGCCGAACGTGGTGCTCGCCTGCGCCGGGGACGTGCCGACGCTGGAGACGCTGGCGGCGGCCAGCCTGCTGCGGACCTACCTGCCCGACCTGAAGGTCCGGGTGGTCAACGTGGTGGACCTGATGCGGCTGCAGCCGCCGAGCGAGCACCCGCACGGCCTGCCCGACGCCGAGTACGACGCACTGTTCACCGTGGACCGGCCGGTGATCTTCGCGTTCCACGGGTACCCGTGGCTGATCCACCGGCTCGCCTACCGCCGCACCGGCCACCGGCACTTGCACGTGCGCGGGTACAAGGAGGAGGGCACCACCACCACGCCGTTCGACATGGTCATGCTCAACGACCTGGACCGCTACCACCTGGTGATGGACGTCATCGACCGGGTGCCCGGCCTCGGCGTCCCCGCCGCGCACCTGCGGCAGCGGATGGCCGACACCCGGCTGCGGCAGCGCGAGTACACCCGCGAGCACGGCGAGGACGCGCCCGAGATCCGCGACTGGCACTGGCCCTACTGAGTACGGGCCAAGGTCCCGGTCGCCGCGCCGAAGGCCCGCCGGCGCCGGGGCTTTCCTGCGCTGTGCGCGAGCCTGGTCGGCTTGGTCGCGGTCGAGGTCGCGCTTGTCCGGACCTGCGGCTGGCTGCGGCCGACCATGGCCGCGGCCGGCGCTGTCGTGGTGCCTGCCGGGCGCTGTCGTGGTGCCTGCCGGGCCTGTGGTCCAGGTCGTGATGGGTGGTCCGGGTCGTGACGGGTGGTCCGGGTCGTGACGGGTGGTCCGGGTCGTGACGGGTGGTCGCGCGGGCCGTTTCCCGGCGCGCAGTCAGGGTCGGGTCCCGGGTCGGGAATCCGGTTGCCAAGGTCCCACGGAGGGTGGACCTCCGGCCCTGACCGGATGGCCCGGTGCGGCGGGATCGTCGGTGTGTACGAACCGCACCTACGAATCACAGGAGGCACACCGTGGCCATCTCACACGAGGCCCGTCCCGGTCGGATCGAGCCTCGCGCCGGTCCGTCGGACGCCCGCCGCGCCGTCGACTACGTCTGGGCGCTGGTCCGGATCAGCCTGGGCTTCGTCTTCGCCTGGGCGTTCCTGGACAAGCTGTTCGGGCTGGGGCACTCGACCCCGTCCGCCCGGTCCTGGCTCAACGGCGGCTCGCCGACCAACGGCTTCCTCTCGCACAGCACTGGCCCGTTCGCCGGCTTCTTCAAGGACCTGGCGGGCAACACGTTCATCGACTGGCTGTTCATGCTCGGCCTGCTCGGCATCGGGGCGGCTCTGCTGCTCGGCATCGGCACACGCTTCGCGGCCGTGGCCGGCACCCTGCTGCTCGTCATGATGTGGGCCGCGGTGCTGCCGCCGGCGAGCAACGTCTTCATGGACGACCACCTGATCTACGCCCTGGTGCTGATCGGCCTCGCGCTGGTGGGTGCCGGCAGGACCCTCGGCCTCGGCCGGTGGTGGAGCGAGACCGGGCTGGTCAAGCGCTACCCGTGGCTGGTCTGAGCCTGTCAGGCATCTGTGAGCCCGTCAGGCAAGGCAGCCGCGACGCACCCATGGGAGACCCGATGACCACCTCACCCCCCGACGGAACCGGCGCCGTCGCCCGGGCCGCCCTGCGGGCCGCCATCGACCTGGCCCGGTACGCCCCGTCCCTGCACAACGCCCAGCCTTGGTTCTGGCGGCTCGTCGGCGATGCCGCCGAACTGCACGCGGACCAGCGCCGGGCGGTGCCGGTGGCCGACCCCTTCGGCCGGGAGATGCTGCTCGGCTGCGGTGCGGTGCTGCACCACGCCCGCACGGCGCTCGCGGCAGCCGGGTGGCGGGTGCGGGTCTCCCACCTGCCCGAGCCGGACCAGCCCGATCTGATCGCCCGGATCGAGCTGGCCGGCCGGCAGGATCCGGACAAGGCGGCCGCCCGGATGGCCGAGGTGATCACCCGGCGACGCACCGACCGCCGTCCGTTCGCCCCCGAGCCGCTGCCGGGCGAGGTGCTCGACGCGCTGCGGCACGCGGTCGAGGGCGAAGGGCCCTACCTGGCCCTGCTCACCGACGCCGACGACCGGATCGAACTCGCGGTGCTGTCCGCCCGGGCCGAGCGGATCCAGTCCGACGACCCGGCGTACGTGCAGGAGCTGGCCGCCTGGACCGGCGACCGGCGCGGTCGCGACGGGGTGCCACCGAGCCAGGTGCCGCACCTGACCGAACCCCGGCACAGCGACGTGGTGCTGCGCAACTTCGAGGAGGAACGTCCCGGTGAGGCGTCCATACCTGCCGGCGTGGACGAGCAGCCGGCCTGGGCGATCCTCTACACCCCGGGCGACCGGCGCGAGGACCACATCCGTGCCGGGCCGCGCCGGACCTGCCGGCCGCGCCCCGCCGACCGATGGACGAGGTGCTGCACGAGAACCGGCAGCGCTGAGGCCGAAGGAGCTCCCGATGCGGATCCTGATCACCGAGGCCACCCTCGGCGGAGCCGCCCCGGCCGACCTGCCCGCCAGGCTCGACGCCCTCCCCGCCCAGGACGTGCCGGGATGACGGTGCAGGCGGAGCGGCTCTGGCTGTCCACCGAGCAGGCGCGGGCCAGGCTTGCGACCGCCGGACCGAACGAACTGCCGCGCCCGACCCGCCCGGGTCTGGCGCGGCGCGCGGCCGCCCAGCTCGCCGACCCGACCGCCCTGCTGCTCGGCGCCGCCGGGCTGATCAGCCTGCTGGTGCTCGGTGAGGTCGCCGAGGGCACCGCCATCCTGCTGATCGTCGTGCTGAACGCCGCCGTCGCGGTGGCCCAGGAGGCGCGGGGCGGACTCGGCCACCGACGCGCTCGCCGCGATGGTGGGGCCGACGGCGGTGGTGCTGCGCGACGGCCAGGCGCAGCGGATCCCGGTCGCCGACCTGGTGCCCGGCGACCTGGTCGAACTCGCGGCCGGCGACCGGGTCCCGGCCGACGCCCGGCTCGTCGACGCCGAGGCGTTGCGGGTGGACGAGGCGACCCTGACCGGCGAGTCGGTGCCCGCCGGCAAGCGGGTGGACGCAGTGGCCGATGCGGCCCTGCCGCTGGCGGACCGGCCCGGCGAGGTGTTTGCCGGCACCCTGGTGGTGGCCGGTCGCGGTCGCGCCACCGTGACGATGACCGGCCCGGACAGCCAGATCGGGCAGATCGCCGGCCGGCTTGTCCCGCGCCGCCGGGCACCGCTGCAGCGCGACCTGGCCACGGCCACCGCCCGGATCGGGCTGCTCGCGCTGGCGGTCGCGGCCGTCGCCGTCGGGCTCGGCCTGACCCGGGTGCACGAAGGCACCTCGAGCGTCGTCGAGGTGCTGCTGGCCGGGGTGGCGCTGGCCATCGCCGCCGTCCCGGAGAGCCTGCCCGCGGCCGTCACCGCCGCGCTCGCGCTCGGCGCCCGGCGGATGGCCGACCGCGGCGTCATCGTCCGCCGGCTGGCCGCGGTGGAGGCCCTCGGCGCGGCCGGTGTGATCTGCGCCGACAAGACCGGCACCCTCACCGAGGGCCGGCTGTCGGTGGCCGCGACGTGGCCGGTGCCGGGCCGCGAGCAGGCGCTGTGGGAGATCGCCGCCGCCTGCAACGACGCCATCGACGGGCACGGCGACCCGGTCGATGTCGCGCTCGCCGCGGCCGCCCGGACCGCGCTGTCCGGGGTTGCGCTGCTGGGGGTTGCGCTGTCCGGGGTTGCGCTGCCGGGGGTTGCGCTGCCGGGCGCCGGCTACGTCGCTGCCGCCGGCTGGCAGCGGCTGGCCGCGGTCCCGTTCGACCCGGACACCCGGCAGATGAGCGTCGCGTGCTGGACCCCGACCGGCCCCCGGGTGCTGGTCAAGGGCGCGCCGGAAGCCGTGCTGGCCCGCTGCCTGCCCGGCCCGGAGGCCGACGCGATGGCCGCCCGGGTCACCGACCTGGCCTCCGCCGGCCTGCGGGTACTGGGCCTGGCCGACGCGGACGGCAGCCGCGACCCCGCGTCCGGCGCACTCCGGCCGGCCGGTCTGGTCGGGCTGGCAGACCGGCCGCGCGCCTCGGCCGGCCCCGCGGTGCAGGCCTGCCGCGACGCCGGCATCAGGGTCGTGATGGTCACCGGAGACCATGCCCGTACCGCGGCCGCCGTCGCCGCCCAGGTCGGCATCGACCCGACCGCGGTGGTGGCCGGAGCCGACCTGCCGGTCGAGCCCGCGGCCCGGGCCGAGGCGCTGCGGGCGGCCCAGGTCGTGGCCCGGGTGGACCCGGCCACCAAGGTCGACCTGGTCGCCGCCCACCATGCCGCCGGCCGGGTAGTGGCGATGACCGGCGACGGGGTGAACGACGCACCGGCGCTCCGATCCGCCGACGTGGGGGTGGCGGTCGCCGGCGCCGGCGGCACCGACGTGGCCCGGGAGGCGGCGTCGGTCGTGCTCACCAGACCCGACCTCGGCACGATCGTCGCCGGCGTCGCCGAGGGCCGGCGGATCTTCGCCAACGTCGCCGCCATGGCGGAGTACCTGCTGGCCGGCAACCTCTCCGAGATCGCGATCGTGCTGGTCGGGCTGCTCGCCTGGCCGGAGCTCGCGGTGCCGCTGCTGCCGGTGCAACTGCTGTGGATCAACCTGGTCACCGACGGGCTGCCTGTGCTCGCCCTCGGGGTGGACCGCCCGCTGGGCGACCCGCTGCGCCGGCCGCCCCGCGATCCTGGCGAGCACCTGCTGAACGCGGCCCGGCTGCGCCGGGTGGCGGTGCGCGCCGCGGCCGTGGCGGCAAGCGTGCTGCTGGCCGCGCAGTGGATGCGGCACGCCGGCTGGACGCCCGACCAGCTCCGGACCGGCATCGTCACCTGCCTGGTGTGCGCGCACCTGACGCTGGCCTATCTCGCCCGCGCCCGCCGGACCGCGTTCGAGCCGGGCTGGTGGCGGGCCCGACCGCTGCTGCTCGCGGTCGCCGGCTCGCTCGGCCTGCAGGCCGTGCTGGTCGCCGTCCCGGCGGTGGGCCAGGCGGTCGGCTTCACCGCGATACCCGCTTCGGGCTGGCTGCTCGCCGCCGCCTGCGGTCTGGTGACCGTCGTGGCCGGTGACACCTACGGCGCCGCCGAGCGGGTCCGGCACCGGTGGCAAACGTCATGACCGGCCCCTGGCGCCCCGCCCGTCCGCACCCTGGCGCCCCTCCGGGCCCGCACCCCGGCGCCGGTGTGAACGACCCGTTCACCGCCGCGGAGCGGGCCGGGCGGATCCTCGCCGACGACGTCGCAACCGTCACCGCCGGCAGGTCCGGCCCCGCGGTGGTCCAGCGGGCCGTCGAGGGGCCGGCCGCGGGGGTGCTGGTGGACGCCGCGGTGGACGCCGCCCTCCTGGTGGTGGGCAGCCACCGCCACGGCCGGCTGTTCGAGGCCATCCTCGGCTCGGTGACCGCCGCCTGCCTGCGGCACGCCGCCTGCCCGGTCGTGGTGGTCCCGCCGCCGAGCGAGGCACCACACCGGCACGGCGCCGCCGCGGTGACCGCCCCGCTGTACTGAACCGCTGACTCTCCACTGTGGACCGTCCACGGTGGACCGCCCTTGGGAAGGGGAAGCCATGAAGGGACTGCTGTACCACGGTGCGCACCACCGGCCGACCTGGGCGGACCTGCCCGATCCGGCGATCCGGGACGACCGGGACGCGATCGTGCAGGTCGACACCGTGACGCTGTGCGGCACAGACCTACACATCCTGCGCGGCGACGTGCCCGAGGTGGCGGCCGGCCGGGTCCTCGGCCACGAGGCCGTCGGTACCGTCGTGGCGGCCGGCCGCTCGGTGGAGCTGACGGCGGGGGACCGGGTGCTGGTGTCCTGCATCAGCGGCTGCGGGCGGTGCCGGTTCTGCCGGCAGGGCGCCTACGGCCAGTGCCTGTCCGGCGGCGGCTGGGTGCTCGGGCACACCATCGACGGGGTGCAGGCCGAGCTGGTCCGGGTACCGTACGCGGACCTGGCCTGCCACCGGCTGCCGGAGCAGATCTCCGATGAGGCCGCGGTGCTGTGCGCAAACATCCTGACCACCGCCTACGAGGTCGGCATCCGCAACGACCGGGTCGGCCCCGGCGACGTCGTGGCGATCGTCGGGGCCGGGCCGATCGGGCTGGCCGCGATTCTCACCGCCCGGCTGTACTCGCCAGGCACGATCGTCGTCATCGACCCCGTGGTGCGGCGGCTGGACCTCGCCAAGCAACTCGGGGCGGACGTGACGCTCGACGGCCAGGCCGACCCGCGGGAGGCGGTGGCCGAGCTGACCGACGGCCTGGGCGCCGACGTGGTGATCGTGTGCACGGCGCGCCGGCGATGCTGCCGCTGCAGGACCTGTGGGCCCGCAACGTCACCATCACCACCGGCCTCGTCGACACCGACACCACCCCCCTGCTGCTGCGGCTGCTCGCCGCCGGGCAGCTCGACCCGACCCCGATCATCACCCACCGGTTGGCCCTGGCGGAACCGCCCGGACCACCAAGCCGAGCAGGGCGAACGCCGCCACGGTCAGCGCAACAAAAACGACATCAGCCATTTCGTGAGCCCGGATCTGCCATCTTGGATACAGGTAGTCGAATTCCGGTACGGGTCCGCCTCAGTCCCCACCCCATCCCCGTCCCGACCAACGCGACCACGCACAGGATGTCGAGCCGGACCAGGTCAACCCGGCCGTGCCAACGCAACACGCCGAGCCGGTCGATCAGGAAGCCGTTGCAGAACAGCCACGCCATGCCCGCCGTCGCCAGCGCGGCGACGACATCGCCCGCAACCGCGGCGAAGCCCCCGACCACCACGGCCAGCGCCGCCACCCGCTGGGCGGTCAACTGCGGCGGAAGCAGCGCCGCGGCGCAGCACCCCGCGACCACCGCCATGAAGCCAGCCGCGAGCAACACCTCGGTCACCCGGCCGGTGGCCCGCGCGGCGGTCAACCGCCCGTCCGACGGCCGTTGCACGGCACACCTCCCGCGTCGTCGACCGCCCGGCATGCGGCCCACACAGCAGACAACACCGCCGACGGGTCCCGAACCCGTCCGCTGACGGGTTTCCTACGTGGGCGGCGGCGGTCTTGACGCAATTCCTACGCCGGCGGCGGTAACCGGACCCGCCGCCGACCGCAGGGCGTCACCCTGGCCGTCCGGCAGGTGGTCACCCTGGCCGCCGGCAGGGGTCACCCTGGCCGACCGGTCCCCGTCGAGCCCGCCGAAAGACCCGACCTAAATGGGGCCCGTTGCCGGTCGTGGGCGGCCGGCCGGTCGACGATCGTGAACGCAACACACAGACACGGCGACGCGGGGGGTTGGTTCATATGAGGACCGTGCAGATAATCAAGCGACCGAGCCCTCGGCGTCCGGAACAGGCGCCGGACCTGCGCACCCCGTCCGGCCGGATGCTGCCGTACTGACGCGGTCGCGGACGCGCGTCCACGACCCGAGGAGGAGACGATGGCCGCCGCGAAGCACTGGACCGTGGACATCTACATCGACGAGCACGAGGGTCAGACCAGGGCGGAGGCCCGGCTGCACACCTCGGACGCCACCAGCCTGACCGCCACCGGCGTGGCCAGGCTCAACCCCGCGGACCGCAACGTTCCCGAGATCGGCGACGAACTCGCCACGGCGCGGGCGCTGTCGGAGTTGGCGCACAAGCTGCTGGACGCGACCGCGGACGACATCGAGGCGGTCACCCACCAGGCAGCGAACCTGACGGGCTGACCCGGCCGACACGCCCGACCACGAGACCCGGACCGCAAGATCCCGCACCGCGAGATCCCGGACCGCGCGACTCCGGACCGCGACCCGGTCCACGAGACTCGGGACCGCGATCCAGGACCGCGGCTCCGGACACCGCGGCTCCGGACACCGCGGCTCCGGACAGCGACGCCGACCGCGACGCCCGATCGCGAGACGAGGCCCAGATATGAGCCTACGGATGAAGGACCTGATCAGCCTCGACGACATCACCGCGGCTGACCTGGCGGAGCTGACCCGACCGGTCGCGCGGGCGCCGTACCTGGCCGGGTCGGTCGCCGCCGTGGTGCTGCCGGCGGGGGCGTACGCCGACCGCCTGGCCGCCGCGGCCGCGGTGGCCGCACTCGGCGGCATTCCCTGGCCGGTCTCTCCCGCCGACCTGCTGTCCAGCGCGCCCGACCAGCCGGGCATGGCCGCGCCGCTTGCCGCGCACGCCGGACTCGTGCTTGCCGGCCTGCCGTCCCAGGACGGCCTGCGCCGGCTCGCCCAGCTCGTCGCAGCGCCGGTGGTCAGCCTGGGCAGCAGCACCGAGCGGCCGCTGCACGCGCTTGCGGACATGCAGGTGCTGGTCCGCGCCCTCGGCGGGCTGGCGGGACGCCGGCTTGCCTACGTCGGACTCGCCGGGCCGGCCCGCTACTCGCTGGCCCGCGCCTGCGCGCTGGCCGGAGTCGAGCTGGCCGTCACCGGGCCGGGCACGGCCACGTCGCTGGCGGAGGCGGTCAGCGGCGCCGACGCCCTCTACCTCGGCACCTGGACCGACCGGAACACCCCGGCACTGCTCGCGGCCGCCCGGCGCGCCGCGCTCACCAGCTTCCGGCTCACCCCCAAGGTGCTCGGCCTGGCCCGCCCCGGCGCGGTCGTCCTGCACGAGGGCCCGTGCCGACCGGGTCTGGAAGTGGACGGGCGGCTCGCCGACGCGCACCGCTGCCTGCTGGGCCAGCAGCAACGCGGCCTGGCGGGCACACTTCAGGAGGTGATCGTCGCCCTGCTGAGCCCGTCATCCGGCGGCTCACCGCCGGCGGAGTACGGCGTCGTGCGGACCGGTCCGGCCCGGCTGGGTGCCGCCACGGTGCCGGGCTGACCGCCCCGGCAGCGGCGTACCTGGCGAAGGGTGCTGGCGATGGCCAACCGGGTTTGGGTGGTGCGGCGGCCGGGTCCGGTCGCCTCCGGGCCGTTGGAGCAGGAGCTGCGGCCCATGCCGGAACCGGCAGCGGACGAGCTACTGGTCCGGGTGCGGGCGTGCGGGGTGTGCCGTACCGATCTGCACGTGGCCGAGGGCGACCTGCCGGTGCACCGGCCGCGTGTCGTCCCCGGGCACGAGGTGGTCGGGGAGGTGGTGGGGCACGGTCCGGCCGCCGAGGGTTTCGAGGTTGGGGATCTGGTCGGCATCGCGTGGCTGCGTCGCACCTGCGGCGTCTGCGCCTACTGCCGGCGGGGCGTGGAGAACTTGTGCCCGTACTCGCAGTACACCGGGTGGGACGCCGACGGCGGGTACGCCGAGTACGCCACGGTGCCGGCGGCCTATGCGTACCGGCTGCCGGCAGGGTACGGCGACGCTGAACTGGCGCCGCTGCTGTGCGCGGGGATCATCGGGTACCGGGCGTTGCGCCGCGCCGAGGTGCCACCGGGTGGCCGGCTGGGCATCTACGGGTTCGGCGCCAGCGCGCATCTGACCGCACAGGTGGCGGCCGCGGAAGGGCTCACCGTGCACGTGCTGACCCGGTCGGCGGCGGCCCGCGAGCTGGCCCTGTCCCTGGGTGCGGCGTCCGCGGGGGATGCCACGGCGGCACCGCCGGAGCCGCTGGACGGCGCGATCCTGTTCGCCCCGGTCGGCGACCTGGTCCCGGTGGCGCTGCAGGCATTGGACCGCGGCGGCACCCTGGCCGTGGCCGGCATCCACCTGACCGACATCCCGACGCTGGTCTACCAGCGGGACCTGTTCTACGAACGCACCCTGCGCAGCGTGACCGCCAACACCCGGGCGGACGGCCGGGAGTTCCTCGACCTCGCCGCTCGCCACCGGCTGCGGGTCACCACCACGCCGTACCCGCTCGACGCCGCCGACCGGGCACTGGCCGACCTGGCAGCGGACCGGGTCACCGGCGCCGCCGTCCTCCTCCCGAGCGTTCCCGGCGGCTGACCGCTGGCTCGATAATCGCGGCAGGAGGGGGTGGACGGAGTGGACGGAATGCACCGATGAGCCGGGCGACCTCGCCGCGCGCCGGGCAGCCGCTGCTCGCGGTGTCGCTCGCGGTGTTGCTCGCCACGGCAGTGGTCGCGACCGGATGCGGGGGTCGTTCCACCCCACCCGGTCCGGCACCGGCCACGACGCCGGTCTCGACCGCCGCTGTCCCCACCACCACCGCGGCGCAGGCGTCGACCACCCCGCCTTCGTCGCCGGCCACGGACCTGACCGGGTTCCTCAGCGCGGCCCGCCTCGCCGACCAGCGGATCCGGCACGCCGCCCAACTGGTCAGCAACGGCGTCGGCCGGACGGAGATCCGCTTCGACCGGGCGACTCTGGACGCCGTGCAGGCGTCGCGGCCGCAAACTGTCGCCGGCACCATCCCGCCCGGCCTGGACGGGCCGCTGCTGCGAGCGGTATTGCTGGTCTACAGCGACCTGCTCGCCCGCTCGGCGGCGTTCAACCGCGTCCTCGAGGTCGGCACCGAGCCGCACCCGGTGGGCGACCCGACGGCACAGCAGGTGCTGGCCTGCCTCGCCGGCGGTGCCGCGGTGGCGGGCCACTTCGCCGCCGACCTCGACTCGCTGCAGGCCGTCGCGCGCGCGACGGCGCCTGGGCCGGTGGTCTCGCCGAGGTCCCGGGCGGCTGCCGAGCTGGCCGTCCGGCTGACCGACCTGGACCTGCGCAACAACGGTTGCGGCGCCTGCGGTGGCGAACGATTCCCGGAACTGCAGCCGATCCGGTGGACCGCGACGAACGACAGCGGCTATACCGGCACGGTGGCCGGCATCCGGTTCACGGCCGCCTATCGGCCGGGCAGCGGCTGGCAGGTGGAGTTGGCGGCCTGCTGAGCGACCGCGGCGTGATCTCCACCCGCTGACGGCCACCCTCCCGACCCCCCGCGTCCAGACCCGCCCGCGTCCAGACCCGCCTGGCGGCCGGGTGGCCTTCGCCGGGCAGGAGGCGACCTCCGGCCCTGCCCGGCGTCGCGGTGCGGGGGCGGGGCTGGAACCCGAGAGGAGATGGAGGTGGTCCGGATGCGACTGTCGATCAAGGACGGCGCCGCGACCGTGCTGGGCGCCGTCACCCTGGTTGCCGGCATCGGGGCGCTGGTGGCCGGCAGCGGGATGCTGCTGGCCGTCTTCGTCGGCGGGATCGTCGCGCTGTGGGCGCTGGCGACCGTGCGGCACGCCGTGGCCGGCCCGGTGGACCAGCCCAGGCCGCGGGAGCCCGCCACCTACCGGTGAACGGGAACCGGCCGGCGGGCCACGGACTGCACCGGCCCGTGGCCCGCCGGTCGTTACGGTCCGCCGGTCGTTACGGTCCGGGTCGTTACGGTCGGGGTCCGCCGGCTGTTAGGGGACGGGCGGCTGTTCGGGACCGGCGGCTGCGGGGACGGCCGGGACCAACTGCCCGGCCCGGCGGGCATGCCGGCCCTGGCCGCCGCCGCGGTGCCGCGGTGCAATGTTTGACATGGAGCCAATTCCGACGGACTGTGGGCAGATCGTGGTTGGTGTGGCCCCGCAGGCCGAGCCCTGCTACATGCTGCAGTGGGCGGCGGAGGAAACGCTGCGTCGCAGGACCTCCCTGAGGATGGTGCACGCCTACGAGCCGGTGCCGGCCCACACCCTGACCGCGGCGCCGAGCCCGGTCATGGTCGAGGTTCCGTACGGCGCCAGACGGGCGGCCAATGTCGAGCTGTCCCGGCTGGTCGGCTGGCTGGGCACCCGGTACCCGATGCTCGACGTCAGCGGCCTCGCCCAGGCGGGAGCGGCGGTGCCGGTGCTGGCCATGCAGGGTGCCTGTGCCGCCCTGGTGGTGGTGGGGCGTCGGGAGCGTGGGCGCATCGCGGAGGCGTTGCTCGGGTCGACCGCACTGGACGTGCTCGACATGGTCGGCTGCCCGGTGGTCGCGGTTCCGGACCGGATCGGTCCGGTACCGGCGGGTGCGCCCGTGGTGCTCGGCGTCAAGGCCCGCCGGACGTCCACCGCGGCGGCGCTGTTCGCGCTGGGCGCCGCGGCCCGGGCGGGTGTGCCGCTGCGGGTGGTGCACTGCTGGCTGCCCGGCGAGGGCAGCGACGAACACACACAGGTGCCCTCCGAGGTGGTCGCCGGGCTGCGGGACCGCTTCCCGGACGTGCCGGTGCACCTGTTCGCCGTCGAGGGCGGCGCCGCGGACCTGCTCGTCCGGGAGTCCCGGTCAGCGAGCCTGCTGGTTCTCGGACCGGGCTCCAGCGGACGCCTGCCGCGGCGACTCGGAGGGGTGGGGGTGGGCGTGCTGCGTGGCACGGCCTGCCCGGTTGCGTTCGCGCCGACCGCGTTGGCCAGGGCCGCGCGGAGTAGGGAAGGTGTCCACAATGGAGGATGACAGCAGCCGGCCGCAGGTGATCGTCGGGGTGAGCGGGTCGCCGACCAGCCTGCAGGCGCTGCGCCAGGCTGTGGTGGAGGCACGCCGGGCAGGCGCGGTGCTGAGGATCACGCATGCCTACCGGGTGCCTACGGCGGCGCTGGTCGCAGCCGGACAGGACTGCCGGGAGGGGCTGGAACGGGCCGCTCACCAGCTCATCGACGCCTGCCTGGACCAGGCGCTCGGCGGGCCCCCGGACGACATGCCGGTCTGCCGAACCGTGGTGGAGAACACCGCTCCCGGGGCGGCCCTGGTCGGCCGCGTCCGCACCGAGAACGATCTGATCGTGGTCGGCGCCAGCAGGTCGGTGCTGGCCCGCCGGTGGCACCGGCCCGTCGCCGCCCACTGCGAGCGGTACGCGGCCTGCCCGGTACTGGTCGTGCCGCCGCCGAGAATGCTTCGGGACCTCGGCGGCCGGCCCAGGGTCCGCCGTCGCGACCTCGATCGCCAAATCGCCGACCTCTGCCGCGCGACCGACCTGCCCGGCCCGCGCTGAACGCGCCCCCCGCGCTCGGCCGGCGCTCGCCCCGGGCACCCATCTGGGGAGATCCGCCATGGAGCGCAGGAAGATCCTGGTCGCCGACGGCACGAAGTCCGGCTCCACTGAGGAGATCGGGCACATGATCGCCGCCACCCTGCGCGAGGACGGCTTCGACGTCGACGTGCGGCGCGCCGCTGTCCGGGACATGGCCGGCTACGCCGCGGTCGTGCTGGACGGGGCGCTGTACGCCGCCGGTCTGGCCGCCGGCGCCGACCGGCGGTAACTGGGACCGCCCGCCGCCGGGGAGATAATGGCGTGGGGCGGCGAACAGAAAGGGTTGCCATGCACCGGCATCCATACGGTTACGGGTACGGCTGGTCGCCGTGGCCGATGGTCGTGTTGATGGTGTTGTTCCTGGCCGGCCTGGTCGTGCTGGGGGTACTGCTGGCCCGATGGGCGGTCCGGTCCGGCCGCCAGCAGTCCCAGCCGACGGCGCCGTACGCCGCCGGGCCACCGCCGGGCCCCGACCCGGAACGACTGCTCGCCGAGCGCTTCGCCCGCGGTGAGATCGACGAGACCGAGTACCGCGGCCGGCTGGCCGTGCTGCGCGGAGATACCGGACCCCGGCCCGGCTGACGGACCGGCGTCCGCGGCCGACGGACAGGGGCCCGGCTGACGGACCGGGGCCCGGTCGATGGATCCGGCCTGCGCCGGCCGACGGACCCGGCGTCCGCGGCCGATGGTCGCCGGCGACCAGGTCTCGCCGCCGGGCAGGCTACCGCGGACCGACCGCAGGCCGGGGGCCCAGCAGTGAGCGCACCTGGCGGGCGATCTCGAGGTCCTCGCGGGCAGTGACGACGAAGGTGCGCACCTGGGCTCCGGCCGCGGTGAGTTCGGCGTCATGCCGGGCCGCGCCGTTGCGTTCGGCGTCGATCAGTACGCCGAGGAACCGCAGCCCGTCGGCGGCACCGGCGCGCACCGCCGGCTGGTGCTCGCCCACCCCGCCGGTGAAGACCAGCGCGTCCAGCCCTTCCGTCGCGGCGGCCATCGCGGCGATCTCCCGGCGCAGCCGGTGCAGGTACACCGCCAGCGCCAGCCTTGCCGCGGGCTGGCCGTCCCGGGCCGCGGTCAGCACCTCTCGCATGTCGCCGGAGCCGCCGGCCAGCGCGGCGAGTCCGGAACGCGTCTCCAGCGCGTCGGCCAACTCGGCCTGGTCGACGCCGCCGTGGGCGAGCAGCCATAGCAACATCCCCGGGTCAACCGTGCCGGAGCGGGTGGCCATGACCAACCCCTCCAGCGGTGTGAACCCCATCGTGGTGTCCACCGAACGGCCACCGGTCACGGCGGCCAGCGACGCGCCGGCGCCGAGATGGCAGCTGACGACGCGCAGCCGGTCCGGCGGCGCCCCGGCCAGCTCGGCGACCCGGCGGACCGCGTAGGCGTGCGAGATGCCGTGGAAGCCGTAGCGGCGCAGCCCCCACCGGCGCCGCCACTCGGCCGGGACCGCGTAGGTGGCCGCCGCGTCCGGCAGCCCGGCATGGAAGGCGGTGTCGAAGCAGGCCACCGCCGGTACGCCCGGCAGCGCCTCGGCGACCGCGTCGATGCCCGCCAGCGCGCGCGGCTGGTGCAGCGGCGCCAGGTCGGTCAGCCCCGCGATGCGGGCGCGGACCGCGGGGTCGATGCGGGTCGGCCCGGTGAAGTCGCGCCCGCCGTGCACCACGCGGTGCCCGACCGCGTCGATCGGGCCCATTCCGGCCACGGCCTCCTCGATCCGGTGGCCCTCCGCCGCTCCGGCCCACTCGCCGAGATCGAGTGAGCCGACCAACCGGTCCGCCGCGTCGAGCAGCCGCAGCTTCAGGCTCGACGAGCCGGCGTTGACCACAAGCACCCGCATGTCAGCCGACCAGCCGGCGGCGCAGCCGCAGCGGGGCCACGGTGAGCAGGGCTGCGGCGGTGAGCAGGGCTGCGGCGGGCAGCGGCGCCCACCGGTGTACTCCGAACAGCAGCGCGCCGACGGTCACGATCAGCGCAGACTGGACGGGCGCGAGGGTGAGGTAGGAGCACAGCGCCTCGCCGAGCACGATGCAGCGAGGCCACACCGGCGCGGCCATCGCCCGATCATAGATGCCGAACCGCCGGGTCTGGATCATGGCGCGCGGGGTACGGTTCGTGGGTCTGGATCACGGCCGCGGGGTACGGCTCGCCCATGAACGGCCGGCGGGCAGGTGTGCAAAGCCCCGCCGCGCGGGTACGTCCCTGGCCTCGGCACGAGCTGTGGAGGGTTTGCGATGACGACGGACGGTTCGACGGAACCGGCGCCGGGTGACGACGCACCGGTCGAGGACCCCGGCGGGATCGAACCACCGGACCCCGAGGACCTCGCGGACGAGGCCGGCATCGACCCGACCCCCCAGCAGGTGGAGGAGTACCAGCAGCTACTCGAGGAGCAGGCGCCCGGGTCACACGAACCTCCCGTGTGACGCCGCCTCCGTGTGACACCGCGCCTCCGTGTGACACCGCGCCTCGTATGACACGGTGCGACATCCACGCCGCCGAGAAGGACCGGTGGCCGATCGCGGCCTCAGCACCGAATAACCGGCATCCGGGCGGGGTACCGCGAGGAGGAGATGCCCGAGCCGGGAGGCGAAGCCCCGATGCGTATTGGACACCTGCGCCCGCTGTATGAACGTGGCCGCCCGCCGTTCAGCACGGTTTGGCTGGAGACCACGCACAACACCCCGGAGGCCGGCCGACACATCGACCTGCGCTGGCGCGCCGCGCGGGATCGGCTGGTTGAGCAGGGCGCGCCCGATGACGTCTGCGCCGCCCTGGATGCGGCGGTCGGACCGGCGGAACTGGCCGGGCACCAGTCGCAGCTACTGGTCGCGGCCGACGGCCAGGTGCTCCTCGACGAGCATCTGCCGGTCCGGCCGAACCCGGAGGTGGCCAGGACGGGCCCGCTGCCGCACCTGCTGCCCTGGCTGGTGGCGCCCCGCCGGCCGCCGTACATGCTGGTCCTCATCGACCGGACCGGAGCCGACATCACGATCCGTACCGAACAGGACCACGAGGTGGTCACCGTCGAGGGCGACCGGTACCCGATCGAGAAGAACGCGCCGGGCGGCTGGTCGCAGCGGCGGTACCAGCAGGCCGCCGAGGAGACCTGGCAGCACAACTCCGGCCGGGTGGCCGCCGAGGTGGACCGGCTGCACCGCCGGCACCCGGTACCGGTGGTGATGGTCGGCGGCGATGTGCGGGCCCTTGCCGCGCTGCTGGACAAGCTGCCGGAGGCGGTCCGGTCGGTGGTGGTTGAACTCGACGACGTCGGCCGGGCGGCCGGCGTCTCACGCGAGGCGCTGGAGCGCCGGGTCGCGGGCGCGCTGGACCGCTGGCAGCAGGCGGAGGTGGGCGACCTGATCGCCGAGTTCGAGCAGGAGCGCGGCCAGCGGGACCGTGCCGCGGAGGAGTTCGCGGCGGTCGCCGAAGCAGCACGCCAGGGCCAGGTGGACACCCTGCTGGTCAACGGCCCCGTGCTGGACGACCTGCCGCCGGTGTGGATCGGCCCGGCGGCCGAGCAGTTCGCGGGCAGCCGGGACGAGGTCGCCGCCCTCGGTGTGCCGGATCCGGTGCGCGAGCGGGCGGATGCCGCGCTGGTGCGGGCCGTGGCCGCGACCGACGGCGCTGTCAGGTACGTCGACCCGGCCCGGCTCGGGCTGAAGGACGGGGTGGCCGCCCTGCTGCGGTACGCGGCCCGGCCGGCCTGAGGGACGACCTGGCCACGGTCGGCGGCGGGGTAGCCGGCGCGGTCAGGGCTTGCCACGGTGGTCCGGGGTTGCCGCGGTGGTGCGGGGTTGCCGCGGTGGTGCGGGGTTGCCGCGGTCCTCAGGGGTTCTGGAGCATGGCACGCAGCCGCGGGCCCAGCCAGGGCCGCCGCCCCCAGGCCACGAGTTGGCCGCGTGCGATCGCCCGCCACTGGCTTCGCCTGCCCCACATCAGGAGCAGCAGGGCGACCGGGTCGGCGGAGATGTGGCAGTCCACCCTCCGGTGCGGGGAGGGGTCCTCGATGTGCAGTTGGCCGCCGTTGAAGACGAAGTGGTGGCGGTCGCCGCCCCGGATCCGCAGGTCGAAGGTGGCCGTCGCGTTCGCACCCCACACCGAGTGCACCAGGGCGGTGGGGGCGAGGGCGCCGAGGATCTTGACGAAGAACTCGCTCAGCACCAGGGCGGCGTCGGCTGGTTCTATCCGCCAGGGCTGTCTCGCAGCCCGGGCGATGTCGTAGCCGTGCATGATCGTCTCGCTGAGCAGGTGGCAGGTGAGGGTGAGCAGCGAGACGGTGGCGCCCTCGACCACCCAGGCCCGCTGCGCGTCGGGGCTGTGCCCCTCGACCTCGGCCAGGTAGCGCGCGGCCCGCGCCTCGATCCGGTCGGCCAGCACGTGCAGGTCGCGTTCCGGGTCGGACTTGACGGCGAGCATCGTGGTATCGCCCAGGTCCCGGATGTCGCGGACCAGGGAGCCGGCTGCGGTCTGCGCGGCGCTCGGGAGGATCTCATACACCTCCGACATGTCGGCCCGCGCCAGCCCGGGCACCGCCAGCCAGACCTGTGACAGGTGCATGGCAACTTCGCCGAGGTTCCAGTCCCCGACCGCCGGCCTGGCGGGATCGGTCACCGACCGCAGCAGCGTCGTGACCCGGCCGACTGTCTCGCCGAGCGCGTCTCTTGCCTGGTCCCACATGTCGATCAGCATCCCGGCAGCAAACCGGGCACCGCTCGGACGGCGGTCGTGGCACGCAAGGGCGCGGCTGGACGGCGTCAGCCCTCTTCGCCACACGGTCGCGTCGACGGTGTACCGGCAGGCCCAGGGCCCACCGGACGGAGCGTCCTCCGGTCGCGTCGGCCTGTTACTGCTCGACGGCCCGGCCTCGGGCCCGGCCGGTGCAAGCACGGAAGTGCCAGTCCTCCGAGGAAACCGGCCAGGCGCTCGGCAAGCAGGGCCCCGGCCGTGCCCGGCCCCGGATGTCGCCGAGGCCTTCGGCCGTCGCCCGTTCGGCTGAGATCCAGCCACCGGCGGTTCGTCGACTGAACTCCCCGCCGCCGGGATGCGTAACCGACAGGTGGTCCGCCGATATCCGGCCGGGTGCGGGGCTCGACACTCCCACAACCGCAGCCGACACCAGGCCGACGGCCGCCCCGGAGTCGGTCGCGGGCCGGGAGTCGGTCGCGGGCCCGGGCACGCCGCTCCAGCCGGCGATGCCGGTCCGGCCGCCGCGGCGTCGCCTGCCGAGCCTGGCCGGGCTCAGGCTGTCCCGGCCCTGAAGCTGCCGGCGCGACCGGTCAGGACGGTGCGCGGCCGTCCTCCGCCGGGGGCGGATCGCCAGGTTCGCACGTGCTGCGCGGGCGGCGGTCCAGGCACCTGGCCGCCACGCCGCGCCGCTGCCAGTTCCATACCGGCGCGAGTCGGGTGTCCTCGTTGAGGACCCGAACCACGCTGCGGATCTGCGCAATGTCGATACCGGCCGGCGCGAGTTCCACGAAGTGCCGCGCGGCGGTCGGAGCCATGTCCCCGTGGCGCGGATCGATCTGGTCCGGCGGAAAGGCCTTCAGCAGGTCGGTGGCCGTACGGATGCCGAACCGGCGGAGAGTCATCCGCATGGAGCTTCCGGGGCCGCCGGTCGACCGGCGCGCGCCTCGCCCCCGGCGGCCGCGTTCGACCCGGTCGAGGTGCAGGTAGAGCAGCGCCTGATCGACCCAGTCGACGAGGCGCCCGACCGGGGCCCGGGTGTGCAGGATTACGTCGACGAGGTTTGCGCTGGCGAGGTTCTCCATGTCCTCGATCGCCTCCTCGACCAGCCTCGCCTCGTACCAGATGTTCAGACCGTCGAGCTGGCTGAGGGGGTAGTCCGGCGTGAGTTGCGGGATCGCCACGCGCAACACCCCGGCTGCCGCCCGCTGGATGGCCTGCAGCCCCATTACGGGGAAGAACCCGACAGCGAACGCGGTGGCGGCCTGCAATCCAGGGTGTGACCGGCCAAGCAGTGGGTGCACCGCCGCCATCGTGAGCAGAACCAGCACGATGCGCAGAACCGCCGACGCATAGGCGCTGGGCCTCAGGTCGCTCTGGAAGAACCGGCGGATCAGGCTCTGCGTGATGAACGCGTACGCGCCCAGGAACGCAAACTCCAGTACCTGCCAGGTCGATGACGGGTCCGTGAAGCTGGTGTCCCACAGGATCGCGGTCCACCCGGTGGCGAGCACGGCGGTCGCGAGGAACACCGGAAACATCGTTTCGATCCGGACTGCGAAGTTGTCGTTGCCACCCTTCGAGGCGACCGCATGTCCGTAGTAGGCGCTGAACTTCTTCCGGTAGATGTTGTCCTCATCGCTTTGCCGTGCTCCGCCGGAGTCCTGCCATTCCCGATAGAATTGCGAACTGCGCGGCGGGCGTGGCAGAAACTGGGGCAGGTCCCAGCCCAGCCGGTGCAGGTTGAGTACGTACTCGTCCCGGAGCGACCCGGCGCGCTGCCCGAGAAAGCGGACGTACAGCCAACCGGGCAGGAACGACAGGGCCCAGATGGCAAAGACCTTCAGGCCGGCCACCGCCAGCTCCGCGGGATGTGTGGGCCGGCTCAGCCCGCCCCACACCGTGAAGAAGCAGACCGCCACCGGGGCAGCGATGATGAGGTTCATGCAGGCTGCGGCGGTCTGCCGGGCCAGCCATCCGTCGGTGGCCGCGCGCCGCAGCCGGTACCAGGCCTTCCTCGTCCGGGATGACGGCGCCCTTCGGGTGCGGCCGTTCACCGTGCCGAGCACGAGCGCCTCAAGCACCGCCCGGATGTGCTCGGTGCCCGTGTCCCGAAGGGCAGCCTCCAGGCGCCGGGACAGCTTCTGCCGCGCCTCCTTTGCGGTGGCTTGGGCGGCGAGCCTGCCGATCTCCGGATGTCGCTTGAGCAACTCTTCCAGTCGTAGTCCTGCAGCACCGCGGAGATCGGCGTGACGATCGCTGGCTCCGGCCCACCATTGCATACGAAGGCCGGCATAAGGTCGGCAAGATGCTCGGCGAGCCTCCTTGTTCCATCTTGGACAGCCATCTGAATCCCCCACCTCGCGTGCACCCTTCGCAGGTACAGAGGGCGGAGCCGGTCTCGTGATTCAGCCAGAGTTGAGGAGGTGAGAGCTGAACGTGGCGAGCCTCGAACCCTCCCGGCCCCGTTCGAGACGATTGGGCCCGGCTCTGGGCCGCCGCCGTGCGACCGGTGGCCCAGACCTGCGAGCAGCCCCTGCGCGGCCGCCTGCCGGTGTCCGCATAAACCGGAAGATTCGTATGATCCCGATGGCATGGAAAGACGGCTCATGCCTTACATCCCGTATTGTGGAGAATACACCTTATGGAGTCAACCGTTTGGAGGGATGGGGCTTTTACTGGTAGCGATCAGGCCGTTACTCCGGGTATACATGTAGAACCGGTTGACTCCGGTAGTTGGGCAGGGGAGCGGGGGGAATCGTCGGGGGCGGGTTCCCCCGGGTGGGGGCGTCTTCATGGCCGGTTCCCGTTCTTCGTCTTGTTTTTCGTGTTCTCTGTGGTTATTCCCGCGGCGTCGTTCCGCTGGTGGGACTCGATCGGCTGCGGCGGTCGTCGGGCTGGTGTTGGTGGCCGAGGTCGCGACTGTGGCCGGGACCAGGCCGGTTCTGACGACCTTCCCGGTGGCAACGGCGGTGGATCGTCCCGGCACCGCGTCGCCGGCCGCCGCCTCGGGTCCGCGCACCGCCCTGGACGTGCCCCCGGCGCGGCTGGCCGCCCCGGTTCTGGTCTTACCAACTCGACCGCAGGAAGGGCAAATCCAACAGGTGGCGCCGCTGGTCAGCGCCGGACACATTGCGGACTCAGCCATTGTCAGTTGCCCCGCAACGGCGCCGACCGTACCGACTGACTATGCGGGTCTGTCCATCGAATGGAGCATGGTCCGATACTGGTTCGGCACGAGCCGGACATCTGTCAACACCTCGCTCGTCAATATCTTGAACAGCCTCGAACTCGGCTCGAACACGCCAGGTGTACTGCGGATCGGCGGGAACAGCCAGGACGGTTACCGATGGGACCAGACCGGCTCGACCACCGGTAACACGCTCTTCTCGGGTACCATCAATGGCGGGCTGGTCGACGCCCTCTTCGAAGTGGCGAGGCGGTCCGGATGGAAGGTCATCGTCGGCCTCAACCTGAGAAACAACGACCCGGCCATGGCGCTGAGCCTCGCCAGGTACATCGTTGGCCAGGACACCGGTGGCAATCTGCGGGCGTTTGAGATCGGCAACGAACCGAATGCGTACCTGACCGGGAGCGAGTATCTCGCCCGATACCGGACCTACGTGGACCGCCTGAACAGCGACCCGGCCACGGCAGCCAAACCGGTCACCGGTCCCGCGATCAGCAATAACGCCGATGTGACGTGGGCACACGATCTCTGGACCATCTACCGGCCCACGGGTCAACTGTTGTTCGCGACTTGGCACGACTACGCCAACGCTGCCAACCTGGCTTCGTTGCTCCAGACGTCCCAGATCGTTGACTACAACACCCGCATCGGCGCAATGGATGGCGCGGTCGGTCGGCGAAACCACCGCATGGATGAGGGCAACGACACCGGCCATGGCGGCTTCGACGGCGTCAGCAACGTCCTGGGCAAGACGGCGTGGCTGATCGACGCGTTGCTCGACGGCGCTGCGCGCGGACTGCAGGGGTACAACAACCACTCCTGGGACGGCTACTACTATCCGGCCGAC
>WNFU01002107.1_pt1 | contig 29713 bp, 27 predicted proteins | sample 5400121 | NCBI WGS metagenome assembly WNFU01 (sample SAMN13153360, study PRJNA577476) | soil metagenome | isolation source: 100 cm soil or saprolite under grassland replicate 1 | place: USA:California | collected 2016-06-15 | reverse complement strand
GGTAACCGCCCGGTGAACCGCACCTGTCGAGCCTGACGGCATCGAGGCAGGGTCCGCCACGGAGGTGACCGTGGCGAAGACGAGGATGATCAGCGGGACGGACCGGGCGAGGCTGCGCGAGCTCGCGGTGGGCCGGTACTGGAGCGAAGTGGACGGGCGCGCGGCGCTCGCGGCGTTTGAGGCGAGCGGCCTCACGCGCGCTGCGTTTCGGCGCGAGACCGGGATCTCGACGCAGCGGCTGAAGTGGTGGCGCCGACGCCTGGGCGCGACAGCCGAGCCTGCCGGCAAGATCGAGTTCGTGCCCGTGGAGGTGACGCCGCGCGCGGCCGTGACCGCGGACGCGGCCATGGAGATCGTGCTCGGCGAGATTCACGTTCGGGTCGGCCCGGGCTTCGACCCGGGCGCGCTGCGGCGGCTCCTCGAGGTTCTCACGGAGCCGGCGTGCTGAACTTCCCGTCAACGGTCCGCGTGTACCTGTGCGCGAGCCCCGTCGATCTTCGAAAGAGCTTCGATGGCCTCGCGGCCGCGACGCGCCAGGTGATCGGCGAGGACCCGCTCTGCGGTCACGTCTTCGTCTTCCTGAACCGCCGCGGCGACCGCGTGAAGCTGCTGCTCTGGGATCGGAACGGCTGGCTGCTCGTCTACAAGCGGCTCGAGCGTGGCGTGTTCCGGCGGCCGCGCGAGGCCGGCGCGGGCGCGGGGCACGTGCTGCTCGAGGGGCCGGAGCTCGCGCTCATGCTGGAGGGGATCGACCTCCGCGGCGCGCGGCGGCGGCCGCGCTGGGAGCCCCAGCCGAGCGCTCGCTGAGATCTGCGGCTGTCCCATTGCCTCCGGATCGGAGGTGTGATCAAAGAAGGCCGTGACCGGCGCGGCCGACATCAAGGGCATCACCGAGCACCTGCGAAAGGTGCTCACCGATGGCCGGGTGGACGAGGCGCTGGGGATGGTGGAGTCGCTCCTCGCGCAGCTCCGGGCCCGCAACACCGAGCTGGAGCTCCAGATCCTGAAGCTCAAGAAGCACCAGTTCGGCCAGCGCTCGGAGAAGGTCGACCCCGATCAGCTCGCGCTCTTCCTCGCCCAGGCGCAGGCCGAGTCGAAGGAGATCGACGCGGCGGTGAAGGCGATCCTGGAAGCGGCAGTGCCCGGGCCCGAGACGCCGATTCCCGCGCCCAAGCCGAAACCGCGCAAGGGGCACGGGCGGAAGCAGCTGCCGGCGCACCTGCCGCGCGAGGAGGTCATCCTCGAGCCGGCCGCGGAGGAGAAGATCTGCGCGACGTGCGGCGGCGAGAAGGCGTGCATCGGGTACGAGCGGAGCGAGGTGCTCGAGTTCGTGCCGGCGAGCTTCAAGGTGATCGAGTACGCGCGGGCGAAGTGCGCGTGCCGCAAGTGCGGCGAGGGAGTGGTGATCGCGCCGCCGGCGGCGAAGCCCATCGACGGCGGGCTGCCGGGGCCGGGGCTCCTCGCCCACGTGCTCGTCTCCAAGTACAAGGACCACCTACCGCTCCACCGGCTGTCCGGGATTTACGCGCGGAGCGGGGTCGACCTGAAAGCCTCCACCCTCGGTGACTGGGTGGCCGCCGGGACGGACGGGCTCGAGGCGATTGCGAGGGCAATCTGGCGAAACGCGCTCGTCTCCCACCTGCTGCAGAGCGACGACACCGGCATCAAGGTGCTCGACAAGGACCACCCGAACGGCGTGAAACGCGGGCACCTCTGGGTGTACCTGGGCGACGGGAAGTGGTGCGCCTTCGTGTACACGCCGGACTGGAAGGGCGAGTGGCCGCAGGGCTTCCTCGCCGAGCGCAAGGGCTGGCTCCAGGTGGACGGCTACGCCGGCTACGACGACCTCTTCACGCGCCAAGGTGCGACCGCGATCGAGGTGTCGTGCTGGGCGCATGCCCGGCGCGGCTTCGTGGAGACGCTCGAGGCCGGCGATCTGCGCGCGGCGATCCCGGTGGAGCTAATCCGCCAGCTGTACGCGATCGAGCGCGTCGCCACCGACGCTGGCGAGGACCACGAGGCCCGGCGAGCGCGTCGCCAGCGCGAGGCGCCGCCGATCGTCGCCGCGATCGGCAAGTGGATGGCGGACACCTACAACAAGGAGCCGCCGAAAAGCCCGCTCGCGAAGGCCTGCTACTACGCGATCGCGCGCTGGGAGAGCCTGAAGCGCTTCCTCGAGGACGGTCGGCTGCCGCTCGACAACACGGCCTCCGAGCGCGCGCTGCGCCAGGTTGCCGTGGCGGGATCCGACCAGGGCGGTGAGCGCGCCGCGATCGCCTACACCGTGATCGGCACCTGTACGCTCGCCGGCATCGACCCGCTCGCGTACCTCACCGACGTCTTCCAGAAGCTCGCCGCCGGCTGGCCCCACCGCCGCCTCAACGAGCTGCTCCCGCCGAACTGGGCCGCCGCCCGCGTCGCCACCGCCGCGGCCTGATCCTCCTCGCCCTCGCCGAAGCCTCTCACGCCCCCTGTGGACCGGCTACGTGCGGTCGGCCGGGCGGATACTGAAGGCGTACACCCGGTCGCCCACTCGGAATCGCCTGACGGCCTTGCCGGTCTCTTCGATCTCCCCTGCCAGCACCAGGCCGAGGATGGCCGTTCTCGGTCGCGTGATGCCCACCACGAGTCGCATCATTATCTGGATCGTGAGGGGGGCAGACTTGATGGCGCTTCTGACGAACCAGTCACTCGAAGTGACTGTCGTTGCATGGATCTTGATCAGAACTTCGTCGTCCTTGGGGGCGGGCTTCTCGACCTCCTGAAGCTGCAGCACTTCCGGCGGTCCATATCGTGTGCAGACTGCTGCTCTCATGAAGGTTCCTCCCGAGTCTTCAAGGGCCGCCGTATTCGGGCGGGTCGGGACTCTGGCGATCGCGGCGCGCGGGTCGTTCGTCCGGCGCCGCCGCCGTCTTCGCGCCACCGAGCCGCATCGCGAGTGTAGCAGGCCGTCACGGGAGGCGACGCGAGCGCAGGAGCTCGTGAGTCACCCCGGCGCGCGCAGCCAGGCGAGCCGGAACCCGTGCTCGTCCGCGTCGATCGCCGCGACGGAGCCCGGGGGCGCGTCGACGTCGCGCCCGGCGGCGAGGCGGATCGCCTCGGCGAGCTCCGGGTTGTGCCCGACAAGCGCGGCGCCGGCGCCAAGCCGGCGGCCGAGCCGGAGCAGCGCCTTCGCGTCCGAGACGCCGGACGCGAGCGCGTCCTCCTCCTCCACGGGCGCGCCGGTCGCCTCGCCGAGGAGCGCGGCGGTCTCCTTGGCGCGCGCGAACCGGCTCGTCAGGATCCGCACGAGGCCGAGCTCGGACGCGACGGCCCGCGCGTGCGCGGCGAAGGCGGTGCGCCCCTCCGGCAGGAGCCGCCGGGCGGCGTCGCCCTGCGGGTGGCGCGCCTCGGCGCGCCCGTGGCGGACGAGGTAGAAGCGCACGGTCACGGCGGCACCTCCGAGACGAGCAGCGCGACGGGGAAGTCCTCGAAGAGCTCCGCGAGCGAGAGCGACCCGCCCTCGCGGACCGCGCCGGTGACGGCGTCGCGCCAGCGCCGGGGGAGCCCCGGCGGGAGCGCGAGCGCGCCCTTCCAGCGCACGGCGCCGCCGCCCGCCTCGAGCGGCCCGAGGACGAGCCGCGGCACCGCGCACACGAGCGCGCGCCCCGGCACCGCGCGCGCGAAGGCGAACAGGTGCGACGCGAGCGGGCCATCGGTCTCGAGGGGGCGGTAGTCGCCCGCTCGGAAGAGGTCGGGCTCGGCGCGCCGGAGGTGGAGCGCGACGCGCAGGAGCAAGAGCTTCGCGCGTCCGCTCGCGAGCCCGTCTGGCGAGGAGAGAGCGCGCGCGAGCGCCGCGCGCGCGGCGGGCCCGCGGGCGAGCTCCGCGTCGATCCCCTCGAGCGAGCGGGCGCGCAGCTTGAAGTCCACCGGCCGGCGGTTGTCGGGATCGACGAGGGAGAGGTCCCACAGCTCGCACCCCTCGTAGACGTCGGGGACCCCGGGCGCCGCGCACTTGAGCGCCACCTGCGCGAGTGACGAGAGCCGGCCCGCGCGGGCGACGCGCCCGGCGAGCGCGGCGAGGTCGGCGAGGAACGCCGGCGACGAGAGGATCCCCTCGACGAAGCGGCGCACCCCGGTCTCGTACTCCTCGCTCGGGTTCGTCCAGCTCGTGTGGACCTTGGCCTCGCGCAGCGCCTTCTCCATGTAGGCCTGCATCCGCCCGACGAAGGCGGCGTGCGCGGGGGTGCCCGGGGCGAGCCCCTCGTCCGGGAAGGCGCCGACGAGCGTCTGATACAGGAAGAGCTCGTCCCGCCGGTCCGGCGCGGGCCGCCCCTCCTCGCCGCCGCGCAGCGGCGCGTTCAGTCGGGCCCAGCGGACGACGGCGCTCCGCCACTCGCCGGGGAGCTCCGTGAGCGCGTCGATCCGGACGCGGACGTCCTCGCTGCGCTTCGTGTCGTGCGTCGAGGTCGCCGAGAGGGACGACGGGGCGCGGTCGCGGCGCTCGGCGAGCATCGCGTGGACCTCGGCGGGGAGCGCGCCGAAGCGGCTCGGGCTCCCGCCCACCTCGTTGAGCGAGACGAGCCGGCCGTATGTGTAGAACGCGGTGTCCTCGACCGCCTTCGCCATCACCGGTCCCGTCACCTGCTGGAGCTTGAGGGTGAACTCGAGCCACTCCTCCTTCTCGCGGTCCGTGAGCCCCTCGGGGTGTCGCTGCAGGAGCACGTCGCGCAGGAACTCGTAGATCGACGGATCGAGGACCGGGCTCCGCCGCCGCGCGCGGGCGATGGTCTGCTCGACGAGCGAGTGGTCGCGCTCGTCCACCTCGCCCCGCCGCGAGACGTAGGTCCGGTAGACCGGGAAGAGCGAAACGAACTCGACGAGCGCGCGGGTGAGCTCGTTCAGGGTGAAGTCGCGGGTCCGGCGGTTCGTCTCGGAGATCCGGTTCAGCCGGTGGGCGAGCATGTTCACCTCGCCCGCCATCGACGACGACATGACGAGCCGCTTCTTCTCGGCGACGACCTCGCGGAAGTCCTCGCGCACGCCGCCGCAGGCGCGCGCCCAGATCCCGTCGAAGGTCCGCTCCGCGCCGGGGTCCACGAAGAGCCCGTTCACGAGCGCGAGGAACTCGTAGCCAGTGGTGCCGTCCGCGTCCCACGCTTCGGGCAGCCGCTCGGGGGCGATGACGATCTTCTCGACCACCACGTAGAGCGCCCGCGCGGGGAGCCGGCCCAGCTCGAGCGCCTCGAAGATCCGGTCGAGCAGGACGGGCTCGGTCGCGGCGTCGAGCGGGCGGCCGCGCCGCTCCGCGACGAGCCGGGCACGCTCGATGAGGTGCGCCGCCTGCAGCCGCCGGAAGTACGCGTACGGCGCGTAGAGACCGTCCGGATGGTCGATGCGGAGCCCGGTCGCGCGCCCCTCGCGGACGAGCGCGAGGACGAGCCGGTGCGCCTCGGCGAACACGCGCGGGTCCTCCATCCGGATCGCCGCGAGGCCGTTCACGTCGAAGAAGCGCCGGTAGTTGATCTCCTCGCCGGCGACGCGCCAGAACGCGAGCCGGTAAGCCTGCGCGTCGAGGAGCTTCTGCAGCAGGTCGAAGCTGCGGGGGTCTCCCACGCGCCCGTTGAACGTGCGGACGTTCTCGTCCACGAACTCGCGCACCCGCGCGCTCGCGTCGCACAGCGCGGCCAGCCGGCGCTTCGCCACTTCCTTCTCTCGCGCGCGGTCGGCGACCGCCTCGGGCGAGGTGTCGGTCCGGGGCGCGAGCTTCTCGAGCGACACGCAGATCGACTCGAGCTCCTGGTGGTGCGGGTCCATCGCGCCCATCGAGGCGCGCAGCGCCTCGAGCCCGTGCCGCAGCACGAGCGGCACCGAGCGCGGCGCCACCGGGAAAACGTGGTCGAAGTAGCGGACGACGAGCGCCCCGCCGTCGCGCGCGAGCACGAGCTCGCCGCGCTCGAGGACGCGGCCGAACTGATCGCCGAGCACCGGGACGAGCACCTTGTGGTCGAGCTCGGTCTTGAGCGGCGTCCAGTCCACGTCGAAGGCGGGCGCCCAGACCGCGGACGGGCCGTTCTCGAGGACGTCCGCCCACCAGCGGTTCTCCGGCCCGATGCCCATGTGGTTCGGGACGAAGTCGAGGAGGAGGCCCATCCCGCGCCGCGCGCAGGCGTCGGCGAGGCGGGCGTACCCCTCCGCACCGCCGAGCTCGCCGTTCAGCCGTCCGTGGTCCACGACGTCGTAGCCGTGCCTCGAGCCGCGCGCCGCGGCCAGCACGGGCGAGAGGTACAGGTCCGTCACCCCGAGCGCGTCGAGGTAGGGGACGACCCGCGCCGCGTCGTCGAACCCGAAGTCGGCGTGGAGCTGGAGCCGGTACGTGGAGGCGGGACGCCGGGTGACACCGACCCCGCGCTCGAGCTCGTGGGCGATCTCCGCGAGGAGCGCCTCCGCGAACTCCGCGTCGCCGCCGCCGTCGTTCCCGCCCTGCCGCACGACCTACCCCCCGTCGAGCCTCCCGGAGCTGATCGCGAGCGCGCGCAGCCGGTCGCGCGCGGGCGCGTCCGCGTGCAGCGCGGCCAGGTCGCGCGGCATCCGGTACGTCCAGTTCTCCTCGTTCACCGTCCCGGGGACGTTGACGCGCTCGCGCATGCCGAACGCGTCCTGGAACGGCAGGAGGAGCAGGTCCGAGCCCGACCGGTAGACGAGCTCGAGGATCGCGTCACGGACCCCGTCGTCGAAGCGGGCCGGCGCGCGCGCGGCGAGCGCGGCGAGCTCGGGGAGGGCGAGGAACGCGCGCCGCTCGTCGTGGCCCATGGTGTCGAACCAGTCGGCGACGGCATCGGTGTCGTGGGTACCCGTCGTCGCGACGGAGACGGCGGGCCAGGCCGCGGGGTCGCGGAACGGCTGCCCCGGGTCGTTCCAGTGGCGCTCCCAGCGCAGCACCCGGTACCCGGGCACGGCGCTCCGGTCGAGCGAGGCCCGGACGAACTCGGGGACGGTGCCGAGGTCCTCGGCGATGACGCGCGCCCCCTTCGCGAAGATCCCGAGCACGCGCTCGCCGTTCGCGGTCTGCGCGGGCTCGCCGGCCGGGACGAACGCGGGCGGGCTGCCGTCGTTCGGGAAGAAGTAGGTGCGGTAGAGGCCGACGACGTGGTCCACGCGGTAGAGGCCGTAGAGGTCGGCCATGCGGCGGCCGCGCTCGGCGAGCCACGGGTAGCCCTCCCGCTCCATCACGTCCCAGCGGTAGACCGGGAGGCCCCAGTCCTGGCCCGTGGCGCTGAACGCGTCGGGCGGAACGCCGACGCGGGCGTCGAGCCGGAAGTCGCCGCGGCGCGCCCAGACGTCGGCTGAGTCGGTCGCGACCATGAACGGGAGATCGCCCGCGAGCTCGACGCCGGCGGCGTTCGCGGCGGCGCGCGCCGCGTGCCACTGCTCCTCGGCCTGCCACTGCAGCCAGGTGTGGAGGAGGACGTCGCGCGAGAGCCGGGCGCGCGCGTCGGCGAGCGCGGTCGGCTCGCGATCCCGGAGCGGCGCGGGCCAGTCGGTCCAGGCGCGGCCGCCCTGCTCGCCGTCGTGGATCGCGACGAAGAGCGCGTAGTCGTCGAGCCAGGCCCGCTCCTGCCGTGCGAAGTCCTCGAGCGCGCGCGCGCGGGCGGTGCGGCGCCCCCACTCGTCCCGCTCGAAGCGGCGGAAGGCGAGATCGAGCGCCCGCTGCTTGAGCGCGCGCACGTCGTTCCAGCGGACGGTGGGCGCGGCCCGCACCTGCTCGAGCAGCGCCGCGTCCTCGCGCGACAGGGCGGAGACGCCTCCCGCCGCGTCGAAGTCCTCGAGCGCACCGACGCCGAGGTAGACCGGGTCGATCGCGAAGGCGGAGAGGGCGGCGTACGGGCTGTTCTGGCCACGCGACGCCTCGTTCACCGGCAGCACCTGCGCGGCGGAGAAGCCGGCGGCGGCGCACCAGCGCGCCCACGGGACGAGATCCGGGATCTCGCCGACGCCCCAGTCGGCGGACGAGCGGATGGAGAAGAGCGGGAGGAGGACGCCGGCCTGTCGGGGCATGTCGGTACGGTGGTGCGGATGGCCCGCGTCCTCAAGTTTTGGGCTTGAGCGCGGTGCGGGCACCGGATATCAGGACGGGCGCCCATCCGGCATGCGACCTTCCGGGGCCCTCACACGATCACCCCGCGGCCGGTTCGCGCCGTCGCCGACCGGACCGCTTCACCTCGGGAACGCCCGCACCGCACTCATTTCCTGGCTCGCCGCGCGCGCGGCGGGCGGCGCCTACGTCATGCGCGTCGAGGACCTCGACGGCCCGCGCGTGCGGCCCGGCCTCGAGGGGCGGATCCTCGACGAGCTGCGCTGGCTCGGGATCGACTGGGACGAGGGGCCGGACGTCGGCGGTCCTTCCGCTCCCTACCGCCAGTCGGAGCGGGCGCCGGCGTATGCCGCGGCGCTCGCGCGACTGCGCGCCCTGGATCTCGTCTACCCGTGCTTCTGCTCGCGCGCGGAGATCGCCGCTGTCGCTCAGGCGCCGCACGGCCCCTCGGACGAGGGGCCGCGCTACCCGGGCACGTGCGCGCGGCTCGACGCCGCGGAGGCGGCGCGGCGCACGGCGGCACGGCGTCCCGCCTGGCGCTTCCACGCCGCTCCGGGGAAGGTCCGCTTCCACGACGGCCTCCACGGCGCGCAGGAGGTGGACGTCGCCGCGCAGGTGGGCGACTTCGTCGTCGCGCGCGCAGATGGCGTCCCCGCCTACCAGCTCGCGGTCGTCGTGGACGACGCGGCGATGGCCGTCACGGACGTCGTGCGCGGCGACGACCTGCTCCCGTCCACCGGGCGGCAGCTCCTGCTCTACGCCGCGCTCGGGCTCCCGCCGCCGCGGTTCGCGCACGTGCCGCTCGTCGTCGGCGATGACGGTGAGCGGCTCGCGAAGCGCCACGGCGCGCTGTCGCTCGGCGAGCTGCGCGAACGCGGCGCGGATCCGCTCGCGGTGGTCGGGCTCCTCGCCGAGCTCTCCGGCCTCGCTTCGGCGGGCGCGCGCCTCGCGGCCGCGGACCTCGTCGCGGGCTTCTCGCTCGATCTCCTCCCGCGCGGACCGGCGGTGCTCGCGGCGGGGCGCGCCGGGGCGCTCGCGGCCTAGAGCTCGATCCCGGCGCGGGCGAGGAGGCCGTACGACGGGCCGTTGGACGACGCGCCGGGGATCCCCCAGCGCGCGAGCCCCCACAGGCCGAGCCGCAGCGGAAAGGCGGGGAGCTTCAGCGAGAGACCCGGACGGAAGCCGCGGAACCGCGCGCTCCCCTCGCCGTCGCCGGCGAGATCCGCGACGCCGACCTCGCCGAGGAGCTCGAGGCGGACGAACGGCAGCAGATCCGCGACGAGACCCCCCATCGCGCTCCGCGTCGTGAGCCGCTCGGCGCTGTGCGCGAGCCCGCGCTCCATCGAGGCGCCGAGCCCGAGGGGGCCGAGCCTCAGGAGGACCACGCCGCCGACGTCGCCTGCGCCCCCGAGCGGCTCGCGCGAGCCCGGCATCCGCTCGACCCCGAGCCGCGGCGCCGCGAGGGTGGCCTCGACCCCGAGCGAGAGCTGCGCGAGGGTCGCGGCGGGTGTGAGGGCGACCGCGACCGCGAGGGCGGCGAAGAGCTTCTTCATCGAGACCTCCTTCGCCGCTGCGCGGCGCGCGGCTCAAGCTGCGCACCATCGGCCGCGCGGACGTCGCCGGGGCGGGGAGGCGGGGGAGGGGGCGAGGGGCCGGTCCCGGGGAGGTCGGGGTCGGGGTCGGGGTCTCCGGTCGAAGCTGAGGTCGAGGTCGAGGTCGACGTCCACGACCACGACCACGTTCAGTCCGCTACACTCGCCGGGTGCCGCTCCTCCGCTCCGCGACCGATCAGCGCTGGACCGCTGTCGCGGTCGGCGCGTTTCCCGAGACGCTCGCGGACCACGCCCACTGCGAGAAGAAGGCCGCCGCGAGCGCGCTGAAGCTCGTCGCGGATCACCCTGACCGGCCGGAGCTCGTCCGCGCGCTCGCGAAGCTCGCGCAGGAGGAGCTACAGCACTTCCTCGGCGTGCTCGCGGAGATGGGGCGGCTCGGGGTCGCGCTCCCGCCGGACGCGGGAGATCCCTACGCGCAGGCGCTCGTGCGACTCGTGCGCGGGGGGGCGCCGGCGCTCGTCGATAGGCTCCTCGTCTCCGCGCTCATCGAGGCGCGGAGCTGCGAGCGGCTCGTGCTGCTCGCGGAGGCGCTGCCCGACCCGCGGCTGCGCGAGCTGTACGCGAGGTTCGCGCGCTCGGAGGCCGGGCACGAGCGGCTCTTCGTAGACCTCGCGGTGAGCGAGGGCGGGCCGTCAGTCCTCGCCCGCCTCGACGAGCTCGCGCGGGGGGAGGCGCAGATCGTGGCAGCGCTGCCGCTCCTGCCGCGCATCCACTGACGAACGGCCGGCTGGCTGTGGACGTGGACGTGGACGTGGTCTTCGACCTCGACTTCGACTCCGCCTTCGACCCCGATCTCCATCCAACGCGCCCTCGCGTCCCGGTTCAGCTCCAGACCGCCTTGTGGTCCTCCGCGAACCGCTCCACCGAGATCGCCGGGCGCCCGAGCACCTTCTGGACGGTGTCCGTCACCGCGTCGAACCAGCCCTGCCGGACGCCGCCGTACAGGACCGAGAGGAGCTCGGTGTAGCTCGGGGTGAGGACCCCCTTCACCGCCGCGCGGAACTGCTCGTCCGTCACCGGCACGTACGTCACCTCGCGCCCGATCGCCTTCGAGATCTTCGCGACGAGGGCCTTGCGATCGATGCTCTCCGGGCCGGAGAGCGCATACGCCTTGCCGGCGTGTCCGTCCTCGGTGAGCGCCTTCACCGCCACCTCCGCGATGTCGCGGGTATCGATGAACCCGCTCTTCGCGTCGCCGGCGGGCTCGGCGAGGGTGCCGCCGCGGATCGCCTGCGCCTGCGCCGTGGAGAAGTTCTGCATGAACCAGTTCGGCCGCAGGATCGTCCACTCGAGGCCGGACGCCTCGAGGTGCTTCTCCACCTCGCGCAGCGGCGAGTCGCCCGTCTCGACCCCGTGCGCCGAGAGCTTCACGATGCGCCTCACCCCGGCCGTCTTCGCGAGATCGACGAGCCGCTTCTCGGGTGCCGCGGGGGAGTCGCCGGGCGAGGCGAGGTAGACCGCGCCCACGCCGGTGAGGGCCGCGCGGACGCTCGCCTCGTCGCCGTAGTCGAGCGGCACGACGTCGGCACCCGGGAAGACCTTCCTCGTCTTGTCCGGCGAGTGCGCGCCGAGGCGGACGTCCGCCTTCCGCGCGACGAGCTGACTTGCGACCTCGGAGCCCACCTTGCCGGTGGGGGTGGTGACTAGGATCTTCATGCGCTCCCTCCAGATGGCCGGCGGCGAGGCGCCGCCGGGTCGGTTCTGTAAGTGGAGCGGTTGTAGATTGCAACGCAAAGGCGCGCAACCCGATGGGCGAGGGGGCCGGTGGCGCGGGTCAGCGCCCGAAGGCGGCAGCGAGCAGCGCGTCGTTCTCCGCGCGCGTGCCGACGGACAGCCGGATGCAGCCCTCGAGGCCCCGGTAGTGATCCTGCCGGCGCACGAGGATGCCGGCGGCGAGGAGTCGCGCGTGGGCCGCGGCGGCGTCAGGCGTCCGCACGAGGATGAAGTTCGACGCGGACGGCCAGGCCTTCCACTCCGGGTGCTTCGAGAGCTCGGCGAGGAGCCGGTCGCGCTCCGCCCGGATCCGGGCGACGAGCGGGGCCACGTACCCGGGCGACTCGAGCGCGGTGAGCAGGATGGCCCCCGTGTGGGCGGGGATGCAGAACGGCGGGAGGAGCGCGCGTGCCACCGCCGCGACCTTCGGTGAGGCGAGCAGGTATCCCGCGCGGACGCCGCCGAGGCACCACGACTTCGAGAAGGTGCGGAGGATCGCGACGTTCGGGTTTGCGCGCGCGAGCGGCCGCCCGTCGGTGCCGGCGAACGCGTGGTACGCCTCGTCGACGACGAGGAGGGCGTCGCGCGCCCTCGCGCGGGACGCGAGCCGCTCGAGGTCGGCGGAGTCGAAGAGCCGCCCGGTCGGGCCGTGCGGGTTCGGGACGAACAGGACGCCAGGCGCCGCATCGAGCGCGGCGAGTAGCCCGTCCGTCGGGAGCGCGAATGCCAGGCCGAGCGGCACGGCCCGGTACGGCGTCCCGGACGCGACCGCCGCGCCCTTGTAGTAGGGGAACGCCGGAGAGGTGTCGATGACCGACGCCGCTGCCTCGGCGAGCGCGAGCACGAGCAGGTTCGAACCCGGGGAGACGACGACGCCCTCCTCGGGCCAACCCTCGTGGCGCGCGACCGCCGCGCGCACGTCCTCCGCGTGGAGCTCCGGATAGCGGTTCCAGGAGAGGCTCGCGATCCGCTCGAGGGCGCGCGCCTTGAGCGCGGGGGGAAAGTCCTCCGGGCTCTCGTTCTGGTCCAGCTTCACCCGCGCGTCGTGCTTCGAGTACGGGTAGTCCGCGACCAAGCCGAGGTGGGACTTGAAGGCGTTCACGGCGGCGCAGGGTAGCACACGTCCTCCTGCGCGCCCTGTCTGGCCTGGCGAGCGGACGTCGGGATTTCCCGACGTCTGCCGAGGCCAACCGCTCGAAATCACGGGCCTCCGGGTTGGCAGCCGGCGTGCAGAAGCGAGGGAGCGGGTGGCCGGACGGACGGCCCCGACAACCAGAAGGAGAAACGCCATGACGACCACGAACCCGAAGCTCCCTGCTCTCGTCGGCGCCGGAATCGGCCTCGCCACCTTCCTCGCCGTCGCCCTGCTCCCCGCGCTCCTCTACGGCGGCTACGCGGGCGTCCTCCTCGCGGGCGGCATCTTCGGCACGCCGGTCACCGCGAGCCTCGCGGTCCGCGCCCTCATCGTGTTCGGCATGGTCCTCGGCGTCACGGCGGTCGGCTCGCTCTTCGCGGTCGCCGGCGCGGCGGCGGGCGCGGCGGTCGGCGCGCTCCTCAAGGTCGCCCCCGCGGACAAGAAGGCCGCCGAGAAGGCGTAGCGCCGGACCCCGAGAAGAAGTGTCCGACACCCAGAGCCCTGGATCCGCGAGGATCCGGGGCTTGGTGCTTCTTGCGGGGCGAGCGCCGCGTCCTACGGGCGCCAGCCGCGGATGAATTCGACGAGCGTCCGGATCCCGAACCCGGTGCCCCCCTTCGCCACGTAGCCGCGCTCCTTCGGCGCGTGCGAGGGGCCGGCGATGTCGACGTGGGCCCACGGGGTCGCCTTCGCGAACGCGTGGAGGAAGTGGCCCGCGCTGATCGCTCCACCGAACCGCTCCCCCGTGTTCTTCATGTCCGCCCGCTCGCTCTTGAGCTGCTCCTTCAGCGACTCGACGAGCGGCAGCCGCCAGACCTCCTCGCCCGCGGTGCGCGCTGCGGCGAGCACGCCATCGGCGACCGGCCCGTCCGGCCCGAGGAGCCCGGCCGTCGTCATCCCGAGCGCGACCATGCAGGCGCCGGTGAGCGTCGCGACGTCGATCATCGCCGCGGGATCGAAGCGGCGCGCCGCCCACGCGATGACGTCGCCGAGGACGAGCCGCCCCTCGGCGTCGGTGTTCGTGATCTCGACCGTCTGCCCGTCGAACGCGACGAGCACGTCGGAGGGCTTGTAGGCGCGGCCGCCCGGCATGTTCTCGCAGGCGCCGAGGACGGCGTGCACCGGGAACGCCGGGCGGAGCGAAGCGACGACGCGCATCGCTCCGAGCACGGCCGCGCTCCCCGCCATGTCGGTGTTCATCGTGACCATGCTCTCGGTCGGCTTGAGCGAGAGGCCGCCCGAGTCGAACGTGATCGCCTTGCCGACGAGCACGAGGGGCCGCCGGCGCGCCGCTGCGCCCTTCGGGACCCAGCTCACCGTGACGAGGCGCGGCTGCTCGGCCGACCCGCGCGTCACGCCGAGGAACATGCCCATCTTCAGCGCCGCGATCTCGCGTGGTCCCCGCACCTCGACCCGCAGGCCCGCGGCGCGGGCGAGCGCGCGCGCCGCATCGGCGAGATGGGTCGGGGTGCAGTCCGCGGGGCCGAGGTTCACGAGATCGCGCGCCCACGCGACGGCCGCGCCGATCTCGCCCGCGAGCGCGAGCGCCTCGCGCACCTCCCGCGCCCGCTCGCGACCGGCGGGGACGCCGACCCGGACCTTCTCGAGCCGCTGCGGCGCCTTCTTCGTCTCCGTCTTGTAGCGGAGGAAGTGATAGCCCCCGAGGAGCGCCCCCTCCGCCGCGGCGCGCGCCGCGGCGGGAACGTCGCCGGGCAGGCCGTCGGGGAGCGCGAGCGCGAGCGCGCGCGCTCCCGCCTTCACCGCGGCGCGGCCGGCCTGGCCCGCCGCCATCCGGAGCGGCTCGAAGCCGTCGCGGGCGAGCGCCTCGCCGGCCGCGCGCCGCGGGCCGAGTCCGACGAGCAGCACACGCGCGGCGGGAATGCGCCCGAGCGTCGCGAGCTGCAGCTCTTGCCCGGGCTTCCCCTCGAACCGCTCCGCCCTGGCGGCGCGGAGCAGCGCGCCGCCGAGCACTCCGTCGAGCTCGCGGACGACGCCGCCGTTGCGCAGGTCCTCGGCGAATACCGGCAGCGCCAGCACGTCGCCCTCGATCCGGAGCGGCGCCGCGCCGGTCGCCTCGACGGAGATCCCATCCTTCCGAGCCATCCCGTTCCTCCTTCTGGGCGGGGGGACACTCGCTCCGGGGCAGCCTCATCCGGCTGCCCCTGCGCTCGCTCGCCCGCGCAGATACGAGGGGTCGTGTAGCACGGCGGCAGCCGCGCGGCGACGCGGTCGCGCGCGAGGGGACCTTCGTCAGGGGGCGGCGGCGGGGAGGCGGGAGGCCTCGATGCGACGGGCGGCCGCGTCGGCCTCGGGGGCGCCGCACGCGGGGGCTTGCTTCGCGCCGAAGAAGGTCTTCGTCTCGGTGCGCGCCTGCGCGGCCTTCTTCAGCCTCGGCAGCGCCGCGGGATCCCCGATCTCGCCGAGGCGGCGCGCGGCGGCGCGGCGGACCTCGCACTCGCCGTCGCCGAGCAGCTCGCCGTACGCCTCGACGCGCTCGACGCGCTCCTCGGCGCCGAGATCGCGTGCGAGCGTGAGCGCGCGCAGCCGGTGTCCGCCCGGCGCGCGCGCGGCGGCGCGGAGCACGAACGGGAGCGCGCGCTCGGCGTCGTCGCGCAGGACCTTCGTCGCCTTGTCGGCGAGGCTCCGCTCCCGCGCGAGGTCCGCGACGAGGTCCTCGAACGCGAGGTCGTCGAGCGGGGCCTGCGCGCGCGCGACCGCGTAGGCGTCGATCGCGTCCGCCGTGCGGCCGGGGAGGCGGTGGAGCGCCCGCGCGCGCAGCAGCAGCAGCTCGGGGTCCTCCGGGCGGTGCTCGAGCGCATCCTCGAGCAAGGCGCGCGCGTCGCCGGGGCGATCGCGGGCGAGGAGCTCGCGCGCGTTCGCCGCGGCCCGGCCCTGGCTCCTCGCGAACACGCCGATGACGACCGCGAGCGCGAGGACCGCCGCCGCCCCCGCGATCCACGTCAGCGGCCGCGACCGGGCCCCCTGCCAGGCGCCGCGGCCGGCCCCTCGCGCGTGCGCGCCGAGCCGGCGCATCGCCGACCCGAAGCGTGCCGCCGGCGCGAGCACACGAGGCGGCCAGGTCGCGAACGGGGTCTCGACGGAACGCGTCGCGCCGTGCGGCGACCCGCGGTCCGAGGCCGGGAGCTCGCCGCGCGGGATCGGCGACAGCGAGACGGAGATGGTGGGGGCGGGGGTCGCCCCGGGCGGCATGAGGAACGCCGGGCCGAGTGCGGACGCGAGGTCCTGGCGCAGCAGGCCCGCGCTCTGGTGGCGCGCGACCGGCTCCTTCGCGCACGCCTTCGCGACCGCCGCCACGAGCGCGGGGCAGGCGGCGAGATCCGGGCGCGGATCGGTGAGAGGGGGCACCGGCCGCGTTGCCTGCATCATGAGCAGCCCGCGCGCGTCGTCCGCCTTGAACGGGTGGCGACCTGCGAGCATGCGCCAGGCGATGAGCCCGACCGCGTAGACGTCCGCGCGCGCGTCGATGGGCGAGCCCATCGCCTGCTCCGGCGCGAGGTACTCGGGCGTTCCCACGACGATGCCGGCCTGCGTCGCGCTCCCGCTCGTCGGGTCCGCGATCTTGGCGATGCCGAAGTCGAGGATCTTCGTCACCTCGCGGCCCGAGGGGGTGCGGGCGAGGAAGACGTTCTCCGGCTTGAGGTCGCGGTGGATGACGCCGCGCGCGTGGGCGGCCTCGAGCGCGGCGCAGATCTGCCAGAGGATGGGCACCGCGTCCTCGGGCGAGAGGAAGCCGTCACGCCGCAGCCGGTCGAAGAGGCTCTCGCCCGTGAGCAGCTCCATCACGAGGAACAGGTGACCCGCCTCGCTCCGGCCGAAGTCGGAGACCTTCACGATGTTGTCGTGGTCGAGCGCGCTCGCGATCTCCGCCTCGCGGCGGAATCGCTCGACGAGATCCGGAGACCCGGTGAGATCGGGTCGAAGCACCTTCACCGCGAAGTCCTTGCGGAGGTGCACGTGCTGCGCGCGGAACACCGCTCCCATCCCCCCGGTCGCGAGATGCGCGGTGAGGACGTATCGACCGTCGAGGGTCGTGCCGACGAGCGACTCGGGCTCGAAAGCTTGGAACTCGGCTGCGGGCTCGGACACCGCGCGGGATTCTACCCCGGTCGGCGCTCGCGACGGACTTCCGCGCGCACCCCGCGGCCGGGGGACGCGCCGATGTGCGCGGTCGGCACACGCGGCGCGTGAAGCGGGCCGTCCCGAAGGCACGGCGGCCGCCGTCAGGCGGCGCGGCCGCGCGAGGAGAGTGCGTCACCGAGCGCCCGCTCCAGCCGCGCCGCGACGTGGCTCCAGAGGCCGCCCGAGAACACGCGCGCGCGGCCCCGGGCCCCCATCGCCCGCGTCCGCGGCGGATCGCCGAGCAGACGCTCGAGCGCTCCCGCGAGCGCGACGGGATCGCCTGGAGGCACGAGGATCCCCGTCTCGCCGTCGCGCACGATCTCCGGCACCGCCTCGATCCGCGTGCCCACGCAGGGGAGGCCGCAGGCCATGGCGTCGAGGAACGCGAGCCCGAAGGGCTCCTGGAGCGTCGGCATGGCGAAGATCGTGGACTGCGCGAAGAGCGCCGGCAGCTCGGCGACCTCGACCGGGCCGAGGAAGGCGACGCGCTCGGGGACGCGCTCGGGCGCCGGCGCCCCCGCGACGAGGAGCCGCGCGCGGGGCAGGCGCCCGCGCAGCATCCGGAACGCCTCGAGGAGGACGAGGCCGCCCTTGCGCGCGAAGTCGAATCCGGCGAACACGATCGTCTGCCCGTCGTCGCGGCGCGGCGCCCGCTCCGGGAAGACGTTCGCCCCGGCGCCGACGACGCGGACGCGCGCCGGGTCGACGCCGTAGTCGCGCACGAGCGAGCGGGCCGCGTTCGCGCTGAACGTCGCGAGCGCCGCCGCGCCGCGGTAGACGGTCGCCTCGCGCGCGAACCAGCCGCGCCCGTAGTGCAGCGGCGGCGGCACGCCGGCCCCGGGCCAGCCCGGGCTCTGCTCGGCGAGCGCGCGCGTGTGGTCGAGGAGGAGCGCGTACGGCTCCTGCGGCGGTATCCCGGGCGCGAACAAGGCGCCGTTTTGCAGGACCACGTCCGGCGCGGGACGCATGGCGCGCAGCGCGAGCCCGACCTCGTGCCCGTGCCGGTCGAACGCGTACCCGGTGTTCCAGCGGTGCTCCATCCCGCGCCAGCCGAACCGCGCGCAGGCGAGCGCCAGGTGGAGGAGGATGTCCGGGCGCGGGCGCGGCCTGCGCGTCACCGGATCGCGCGGCTCGAGCGCCCCCGTCGCGGTGACAAGCCGCACGTCGTGGCCTCGGTCGAGCAGCGCGCTCGCGACCGCCGAGGTGACGCCGCTCTGCCAGCCGTAGTGGACGTACGCGATCCCGAGACCGGCGGTCCCCATCCCCTCCCCCCGCAGGACAAGATGGGGCCCGACCGCGTGGAGCGGAACCCCGTGCGAGACGCGCGGGCGAGCGGGCGGTGGGAGGGCGAGGCTGACGAGAACTGCTCGTCGACCTGGGACTTGGACTTGGACTTGGACCTGGGCCAAGAGCCGCCACGTACGGACGCTTCAGCGACGCGGCGTCTCCGGCCGGCGGCAGCGGCTCGTTCCGCGCCCCCTCTCCCCGGCCCTCTCCCCCGCTTCGCGGGGGCGAGGGAGAAATGCTGCCGTCTCACGCCCTGAACACGCCGCGGTGTCCGTGTCCGGCCGGCGGCAGCGGCTCGTTCGCAGCGCGACGCGCGCCGCCGCGACCACCCGTCAGACGTCTGCGGGGCGCTCGCCGTGTCTCGCCGTGACGACGGTGTGAATCCCGCCGCGCACGGCGAAGTCGCCGGTCACCTCGAGCCAGCGTGGCTCGAGCGCGCGGACGAGGTCGTCGCAGATGCGGTTCGTCACCGCCTCGTGGAACGTTCCCTCGTCGCGGAAGCTCCAGAGGTAGAGCTTCAGGCTCTTCAGCTCGACGCAGCGCGTCGCCGGCACGTACCGGAGCCGGATCGTCGCGAAGTCCGGCTGCCCCGTCATCGGGCAAACGCAGGTGAACTCCGGGCACTCCATCGCGATCTCGAACGGGCGCTCGGGCTTCGGATTCGGGAACGTCTGGAGCTCGCGAGAGGGCTTCGTCGGCATGATTTCCAAACCGGAGGCTGAAAGGATTACAGGCCCGCGGAGCGGGCTGGGCGGCAAGCCCCTGTAACGCCGTCCCTGTAACGAAGGCAAGCGGATTGCTAGTGCTGTGGAGCCGGAGCCGCCACCCGGAGGGACCGATGAAGACGCGCCACGGTACGAAGAGCTCTAAGCGCAGCGCCCCGCGTCGCCTCGTCACGACAGTCGGCGAGCTGATCTCCGCCGCCTACGAGACCGCCCCGGGGATGGGCGCGCAGCGCATCGAGCGCGCGCTCACGCTCCTCACCCGCTCGCCGCTCGCGCGCCACATCTACCCGCACGTGGAGTTCGTGCGGTAGCGCCTTCGCTTCCGCACGCGACCGAGCTACCCGAACCGCGCCCGGCAGCGCGCGCAGCTCTCGATCCGCAGCACCTCGGCCGGACCCGCGACTCCCCGCGGGCCCGGCCGTCTCGTCTCGCGCAGCGGCGCGCCGCAGGCCGGACAGCGCGCGATCGACGTCGTCCACACGAAGAGCGCGAACACGAGGCCGACCGCCGCGAGCGCGAGCCCGCCGCGCACGCCGCCCCCCGCCGCGACCGCGAGGAGGCCGCCGCCCGCCGCGGTCAGGATCGCCCAGGGCAGGATCCGGCGGGCGCCGCGGGCTCGCGCGAGCTCGCGTTCCACGTCGGCCGCCGTGGGGGGCCGGGCTCCGGGCGTGTGACGGTCGGGCATGCGCGCGGAATCTACCCCGGGCCGTCGCGCCGGACCACGCCCGCGTCCGTCGCCGCGCGCGGCAGGTAGAGGTGGTAGCGGCCGAACCGCGCCGCGCGCCGGTAGCCGTGCCGGATCTCGGTGACGAGCGGCAGGCCGACGTTCCCGTCGGCGTACCACCGCTGCGCCGCGGGACGTTCCAGGTCCTCGAACAGCACGACGGCCGGGTACGCACCGCGGCGGAGCGCGGCCGCGAGCGGCGCCACCTGCTCGGGCGCGCGCGCCGCGGTGAGACGCAGCGTGAATGGATCGAGGACGAGCGGCGAGCCGCCGGCGAGGAGCGGTACGAGGGGATCCTCGGAGACGATCGGGCCGGGCGGCAGCGCCGCGACGACCGCGCGCAGCTCGGCGAGGCGGGACGCGCCGAGATCGGCGCGCCAGAGGCCGAGCGCGACGACGAGCCCGGCTGCCGCCGCGACGGGTGCCGCGGCGCGGGCGGCCGCCGCGGCGCGTCCGGCGCCCACCGCGGTGACGCCGAGGAGCGCGGCCGAGGCGGCCTCCAGCTCGACGAGGTGGTTCACCCCGGTGCCGGGGGTGGCGAAGACGACGAGCGCGCCGCACCAGGCGGCGGCGAGCCAGAGCGCGGGGAGGAGGCGAGGATCCGTCGCCCCGGAGCGGACGCGGGCGGCGCGCGCGAGCGAGGGGAGCGAGAGCGCGAGCACCGCCGCCGCCGCGAGCGCGAGGACGAGCCCCGACGGATCGGCCGCGAGCGCCTCGGCGAGGCGGATGGGCGCGCGGAGGAGGCTGCGCGCATCGGCGCCCGCGGTCGCGGCGGCGGCGAGACCCGCGAGGAAGCGGCCCCGGGAGAGCGCGTCGGTCGCGAGGAGCGCCACGACCGCGCCGGCGCCGACGAGCGCCGCGAGCGCTGCGGCGCTGCGCATCGCCCCGCGCAGCGCGAGGAAGAGCACGGCCGCGAGCGCCGCGGCGAGCGCGGTCGGCTTCGCCGCGAACGCGAGGGCGAGCGCCCCGGCCGCGCACGCGACGCGCCTCGGCCCGGCTCGGCGCGCGATGGCGGCGAGCCCGAGCGCGGAGAGCGCCACCGGGAGGAGGTCCCCGCGGACGGCCGCGAGCGCGTGCTGGCCGGAGAACCCGGCGATGGCGAGCGCGGCGAAGGCGCCGGCGTCGAGCCACCCTCGACCGAGCGCGCGCAGGAGGAGGAACAGCCCGGCGGCGAGGAGCAGGCCCGCGGCGAGCGACGCGGCGTACCCGGCCGCGAGCAGCGGCGCCCGCGCGCGCAGGAGGCCGGCGTGCAAAGCGAACGCGAGCGGGAAGTAGCGGGTCCCGCCGAACGCGCCGTCGGGCGCGTGGATGGGGCGGTAGAGCGTTCCGCGCGCGAGGTCGTCGGCGAGCGCCATCCACACGCCCGAGACGTGGTTCAGGGCGTTGCCGCTCGTCCACGCCGCCGGGAGGCGTGCCGCGGTGACGAGCGCGAGGACTGCGGCGATCGCGAGCGTGGCGCGGCGCACTCACGGCTCCGACGCCGCGGGCGTCGCGCGCGGCGCGGGGGCGCCCCCGCGGAAGAGGCCGATCCAGCCGGCGGGGAGCCAGCCGCGGACCCAGGAGAGGCCGAGGTACGCGAGGGCGAAGCAGCCACCGGCAGCGGCGAGGCGCAGGAGGAGCGGCCCGGGGGTCGCGCGCACCGCCATCCACGCCGGGGGCATCGCGAAGAGCGTCGCCGCGACCTGTCGGGCGATCGCGCGGACGGGCAGGACGCGCGCGAGGTGCACCTCGAACAGCGCCGCGGTGCGGCGCAGCATCACCGCGCGCGCGAGCGCCTCCGCGGCGACCCAGCCGGCGAACGCGCCGAGCGGGCCCGCGACGGCGAGGCCGCCGAGCACGAGCGGCGCGGTCGAGGCGAGCTTTCCGGCGGAGAGGACGAGCATGAACCGGTTCTGCGCGCGCGCTCGCATGACGCCGTCGAGCGGGAACGCGGCGAGCACGATCGGCACGACCGAGAGCCGGAAGAGCGGGACGGCGGAGAGGTAGACGGGCGAGAAGACGAGCTCGATGAGCGTCGGCGCGACGACGACGAGGAGCCCGGCGAGCGGGAGGAAGGCGAAGGAGAGCTGGAGCACCGCTTCGTGGAAGAGGGCGAGCCCCGCCCGCGAGCGGCCGGCGCCGTCCGACTCGGCGAGGCCGATCTGCAGGAGCTCCGAGACGGGCGTGTAGAGCACGTCCACGACGGGGAGCTGGAAGGTGCCGACGCTGTAGACGGCGAACGCGGCCGCGCTCACCGCCGCGGACACGGCGTACTGGTGGAACTGCTGCTGCGGGACGATGAGGAGGAAGGCGGCTCCGAAAGGGAGCGCGTACGTGATCTGGCGCCGGAGGAGCGCCGCGCAGCCGGTGAGCCCGGGGACGTGCCCGAGCAGGACGAGCCCCGCGAGCGCGCGCGCGCCGGTCGCGAGCGTCATGCCGACGAGCGCGCCGCGGACGGTCCCCGCGATGAGCGCGCCGGCGACGAGGGCGCCGCTCCGGAGGAGCTCGGTCGCGAGCCGCGCGACCGCGGCGGCCCGGATCCGGCCGGCGGCGTTCCACGCGACGTCGAGCGGCGCTCCGGCGACGAAGAGCCCGGTGAACGCGGCGACCCAGCCGAGGAGCGCGTCGAGCTCGGGATTCTGGAACCGGCGCGCGAGGAAGCCGCGCGCCGCGAGCACGAGGGACGCGGCGACGAGGCCGAGCGCGGCGTGGATCCAGACCGTCTGCGCGACGAAGCGATCGCGGTCCTGCGGCTCGCGCGGCACGAAGTAGTAGAGGCTCTGGGTGAGCCCCATCGGCAGCACGAGCGCGAGCGTCTGCGACACGAGCCACGCCTGCTTGAAGGTCCCGTACGACGCGGGCAGGAGCACCCGCGCGAGCACCATCGGGACGGCGAGCGCGAGCGCGGCGCCCGCGAGGCGTGCGGCGAGCAGCGGACGCGCGCGCGTCAGGATCGAGTCGGCCAAGGTTCCCCCTCCGTCCGAGACGATGCGCAGCCCCGCGCGCGGGGCCGAGCGCCGTTCGGAGGGGGTCGCCGCGAGCTCGGCTCCCGGGCCCCCGCCCGCCGGATCTCATCCGGCGGCTCCCTCCGTCGCGGCACGGCTCCGCAGCGCCGGCTCGCTGCGGGCGGCGTCGACTCCGGAGAGCATCCGGCCGACCGCACGCTCCCAGCCGAACCGCTCGGCGAGACGCCCGCGCCCGGCCTCGCCCATGCGGCGCGCGCGCGCCGGGTCCGCGAGCAGGTCCATGATCGCGTCGGCGAGCGCCGCGGGATGGCGCGGGGGCACGAGCAACCCGGTCTCGCCGTCGACGACGATCTCCGGCACCGCCTCAATCCGCGACGCGACCACCGGGAGGCCGAACGCCATCGCCTCGAGGAACGCGAGCCCGAACGCCTCCCGCAGCGTCGGCAGCGCGAAGAGGCTCGCGCGCGAGAAGAGGCCCGCGAGTGCGTCCGGCCCGAGCGGGCCGATGAACGTCGCGCCGTCGGGGAGCGGCGACGGGGCGGCCTGCGACACGATCCAGAGCTCCGCCCGCGGATGGGCGCGCCTCACCAGGCGGAACGCGTCGAGGACGTCCGGCCCGCCCTTCGGCACGAAGTTCCGGCCGACGAAGAGGATCGCCGGCGCGCCGCCGTCCCTCGGGCGCCGCGTCGCCACGGTTCCGCTGCGCGGGGTGACGTTCGGCCCGGCGCCGACGACGCGCACGCGCGCGGGCTCCACGCCGTAGTCGGAGACGAGCGAGCGCGCGGCGAACTCGCTCATCGAGAAGATCGTCGCCGCGCCGCGATAGACCCGCTCCTCGCGCGCGCGCCACGCCGGGTCGGGCGGCAGCGCAGGCGGCAGCCCCGGGGCCGGCTCGTACCGTTCGGCGATCGCCCGCGTGTGGTCCACGTACAGGTGATAGGGCCGGTCCGGCGCGCGCCCGGGCCCGAACAGGACACCCGCCTGGACGACCGCGTCGGGGCGCCCCCGGCGGACCGCCTCGCCCGCGACGGCGGTGAGGTGGTCGAACGCCCACGGCGTGTGGACCCAGTACTCCTTCCAGCACCGGCCGTGCAGGCGCACCGCCTCGAGAAACGCGCGAACCGCGGCGGGGCGCGGGTTCGGGATCTTCGATCCCGGCCGGAGCTGCCATAGGAACCGCTCCATCGGGTTCGCGAAGGCGACCTCGTGCCCCGCGGCCGCGAGCGCCCGCGACACCGCGGCCGTGACCCCCGACTGCGGGCCGTAGTGCAGGTAGAGCAGCCGCATCGCCGCAGAACTTAGGGACCCGAGCCCCTACCGTCGTCGCCCCGGGGACGCCCGTGGACCTGCCGCTCGCCCGCCCGGACGCTCGCGTCAGGGGCCCGCGGAGCTCCACGTCCGACCGGAGACGTCGCCCGAGAGCCAGTCGAGCGTCGGCGGCCCCTGCGCCGAGCCGAGGAACGGCGCGTCCGCGAGGAGCGCGTGGCGCGTGGCGGAGGCGCCCCCGACGCGGTAAATGGCGGTCCCTGGGCCGAGCGTTCCGAGCTTCGCCGCGAGCTCCGTGAGCGCGGCCTCGAAGGCCGGCCCGGTCATGGACGCGCCGAGCACGGGATCCGAGAAGAAGCCCCGCATCGTGAGGTCCTGCGTCGTCGAGATGAACGCGTGGCGGTCGTCCGGGTAGCTCGCTCGCAGCCTCGTCCACATCGCGGAGAGGTCGCTCTGGCAGTCGGGACAGCTCGCGCCGATCGTCGAGCCGAGCGCCCAGCTCTCCCACCAGTCTGCGAGGAGCTGCTGCGGGATCGCCGTCCCGACGAAGGTCGGGCCGGAGTCGTCGACGAGCGCGGCCGTGGTCGCTCCCGCCGCGTCCCACTCCTCCCGCACCATCCGGTACGCGGCGAACGACCCGAAGCCACCCGCCGAGGAGCCGGCAACCACGACCTCCGCGGGGCGCGAGAGCGCCGAGGTGACGGCGCCGACCGCGGCCTGGAGGTTGCGGAACCCGTGGTGGTTCCACGCCGTGCCGCCGTAGGTCTGCTGCGAGTCGCCCGCGTGCACGTCGCCGGTGCAGTACGGGACGAACACGATCGTCCAGCTCGCGAAGGGATTCCCCGCGAGCGTGCGGTCGAAGATGGTGCCGCTCGCGAGCAGCTGGAGGATCTCGAAGTCCTGCTTGCCGAACGCCCGGAACGGGCTGTTGCACGCGGTCGCGCTCCAGCAGGCGCCGCCGCCCGCGAGATAGACGAGGACCGAGTCGGTTCGGCCGGGCGAGATCCCGATCCCGGTCCGCGATCCGTCCGCGCAGATCATGCCCGGGACGTCCATCCAGCCAAACTGGATTCGCGGCTTCGAGTCGCTCCCGCACGCGGCGAGCGCGACGGCGGTGAGCGCGACGATGAGCAGGCGGAGGCGCATGGGAGGAAAGCCTGCGGGGGGTCGCGCGAGGCGTCAAACCATCGTTGGGGCGTGGCCCCGACGTCAGAACTTCAGCACGATCTTCCCGAAGCTCTCGTTCCGCTCCATCCGCTCGTGCGCCTCGCGCGCGCTCGCCGCCGGGAGGACGACGTCCACGACGGGCCGTACCCGGCCGGAGACAACGAGCGGCAGGACGTCGCGGGCGAAGGCCTGCGTCGCCGCGATCTTCTCCTCGAGCGGCCGCATCCGGAGCGTCGTTCCGACGACCGAGGCGCGCCGCTGCATGAGCAGCCGGTAGTCCACCGCAGCGCCGCCGCCGCCCATGGTCCCCACGATGACGATGCGGCCGAGCGTCGCGACGCAGGCGAGGTTCTCCTCCGCGTACGCGGCGCCCACGAAGTCGACGATGAGCGGGCAGCCGCGCCCGCCGGTGAGCTGCCGGATCTCGTCGGCGAACCGCGGCGCGTCGCGGCCGACGGCGATGCCGTGGTCGAGCCCGAGCTGGCGCGCGCGGGCGAGCTTCTCGGGGGTCCGCGAGGTCCCGATCACCGTCGCGCCCGCCGCCTTCGCGAGCTGCAGCGCGATCGTCGCGACGCCCGAGCCGATCGCGTGGACGAGCACGGGCCAGCCCGGGCGGAGGCCGCCGAGGGTGAAGAGCGCGTCGTGTGCGGTGATCCCCGCCTCCGGGAGCGCGGCGGCCTCCTCGAACGAGAGGCCGTCCGGGATCGGCAGGAGCATGCGTTCGTGGACGACCGCGAGCTCCGCCTGCCCCTCTCCCGAGGAGATCGCCATGACGCGCTCGCCGGCGCGCCAGGCGGCGACGCCTTCGCCGGCGCGCACGACCTCGCCCGCGAGCTCGAGGCCCGGCACGTCCGGACGCGTGCCCGCCGGGGGCGGGTAGAGCCCGCGGCGCTGCAGGAGATCCGCCCGGTTCATCGCCGCGGCGCGCACGCGCACGAGCACCTCGCCGCGGCCGGGCGCGGGCTCTGCCGTGTCGCCGAGCCGGACCACCTCGGGGCCGCCGCTGCCGTCGAACAGGACCGCCTTCATCCGGTGCATCTTAGCGGCAGGAGACTCGACTCGCCCGCCCCTGCGCTCGCAGCGGAGGACCTAACCGCGCACGGTCCCGTCCACGCCGACGACGACGTCGCGCAGCGGGATGTCCTTGCCGCTCGCCTCGAGTCCGCGCCGCGCCGCCATCGAGATGCCCCCGCAGCACGGGACCTCCATCCGGACGACGGTGACGCTCCGGAGATCGTTCGCGGCGAAGATGCGGCCGAGCTTCTCGACGTAGGCGGAGAGGTCGTCCAGCTTCGGGCAGCCGACGACGAGGGCGCGCCCGGCGAGCAGCTCGTCGTGGAAGCGCGCATGGGCGAACGGGACGCAGTCCGCCGCGACGAGGAGGTCGGCGCCGCGGAAGTACGGTGCGTTCACCGGCACGAGATGGAGCTGCACCGGCCACTGCCCGAGCCGGCTCTCGCCTCCGGCGCCGGGCCCCGGCACGACGGAGGACGGTCCCGCACCGCGAGCGAGCGTCATCGGCCGCGACCCGGGGCAGCCACCGCCGTGCGGCGCGGAACCTCCGTCCGAGACGATCGCGAGGCGCGGGCGCGCGGTCGGCACCGGCGCCGGCGGGTGGCGCGAGGAGACCTTCTCGCCCATCGAGAGGAGGTGCGCCTTCACCGCGTCCGCGTCGAACGCCGCGGCGTCGCGCTCGATGACGGTGATCGCGCCGCGCGGACACTCGCCGAGGCAGGCGCCGAGCCCGTCGCAGAGCACGTCCGCAGAGAGGCGGGCCTTTCCGCCGACGAGCGTGATCGCGCCCTCGGCGCAGGCGGGCACGCACTCCCCGCAACCGTCGCACTTCTCCTCGTCGATCCGGACGATCTTTCGCAGCATAGGTAGGCGTTTATCGCACGGGGGCGCAGGCCTCCGGAAGTCAGCGGACGCTTGCACCGGTACTTCGCTCCCCGTGCTAGACGGAGAGGGCATGCCCCCGCTCTCCCTCGTCCTCGCCCTGTCGCTCTCGAGCGTCGCCGCTCCGCCCGCCGCGTCCGTGGACGAGGCGGCGCTCGCCGGACGCTGCGCGCGCGGCTTTCCGGTCGAGTGCCGCGACCTCGGCCGCGCGCGTCTCACAGGGGAAGCGCTGCCCCGCGACGATCGCCTCGCCGCCGCCCATCTCACCCAGGCCTGCGAGATGGGTGACCCGGCGGCGTGCAGCGACCTCGGGGTGCTCTACGCGATCGGCCGCGGCCTGCCGCAGAGCGACGAGCGCGCGACCGCGCTCGCGCGGCGCGCCTGCGAGCAGGGCGCCGCGATCGCCTGCTCGAACCAGGGGGCGCTCATGTCGGAGGGCGTCGGAGGGCCGGCGCCCAGCGCGGCGCCGGGAGAGGAGCCCGGCGCGCCGATGATCCGGCTCTTCCGCCGGGCGTGTGACGCCGGCGTGGGCGAGGGGTGCGCGAACCTCGGCACGGCCTACGACGGCGGGAAGCTCGCGGCGCGCGACGTGCGGATCGCCGCGCGGTCGCTGCGGCGCGCCTGCGACTCCGGGCTCGCGCTCGCCTGCCATCGACTGGCGCTGCTCCTGCAAGAGCGTCCCGAGGTCGCGCCCGACCTCACCGCGACCGCGCTCGAGACGCGCGCGTGCCGAGCCGGGATCGCGCCCGCCTGCTACAAGGTGAGCGAGAAGACGCCACCGCCGAGCGCGCGCACGCCTGCGGCCCGGCTCGTCGACGAACCCCGCGGGTTCGCGCTCGGCATCCCGGGAACGGGCGGCTTCTCGGCCGGGGAGCTCGCGTCGCGCGCGGGCGCAGGCGCCCGCACGAAGCACGTCCTCGCCGACCTGCGCCGTCCGCCGGAGGCGGTTCGCGCGGCGGTGCCCGAGCCGCTCCGCGTCCGCCTGGGGGTCGATCAGCCCGCCGCGCCCGTCGTCGCCGGCGATCCCGCGGTGGACGTCCTCCTCGCGCTCCGGCACGGCCAGCTCGGGGAGTGCTACGAGGCGCCGCGCTCGCACGCCGCGGCGCGGACCGAGACCTTCGCGGTCCTCTACCTCGACGGCGACGGGCGCGCCGCCGAGGTCCGGGTCGCGAGCGCGCCGCCCGATCCCGAGCTCGAGCAGTGTGTCCGCGGCGTCGTCGAGGGCTGGGAGTTCCCGGCCTCCGAGGAGGGCCACTGCGGCCCGTTCCTCGTGCGCTTCGCGTTCGACGCGGCGCCGGGCTCCCCAGCGGTCTTCGCGGGCCCGGGCTTCCTCAGGCCGTCCGCTCGCGACGCGGGCTGCGTCGAGCGGAAGCTTCAGGTCCCGCCCGAGTACCGCGGCTCGACCGGCGCCGTGACGGTGAAGCTCGCGATCGATGCGGCAGGGAAGCCGGGTCTCGTGCACCCGCTCTCGCCCGTGCCGGACGAGATCGTGGCCGCGGTCGCGGACGCGATCCGGGCGTGCCCCTGGTCCACGGGCGGCGACGCGGACGGCCGCCCGACCCCGCTCTGGACGACGCTCACCGTGAAGCTCGACGCTCGGTAGCCGCTCCGCTCACCCGGCCGAAAACTGGCCGCCCGGCCGCACTCGCGTTACCCATGCCATCGGGCGATATCGCGCCGGAGCGGCCGGGTGCTAGGGACCGAGGAGATCACGTTCGACGACGTCCTGCAGGCGGGGCGGGTCCTGTTCGGGCCTGCGTTCGCGGCGGAGGCGGCGACGTGGCGCGACACCCTCAAGGCGACGTACCGCCGGCGCGCGATGGAGACGCACCCCGACCGCGCCCGCTCGCTCGGCCGGCCGGAGTGGATGCTCGCCCGCGAGTTCAAGAGGGTCGCCGACGCCTATCGGGTCCTCTCCACGCTGCGCGGCGGACCCGTGCCCCTCGCAGCGCCCCGTCCTCCGCCGCGGCAGCCGCGCGCGGCGCCCCGTCCGTCCTCGGCGGCGGCGGAGCGCGTGCGGGTGCACCGCACGCCGGCCCCGGCGCCCGACCCGGTCCGCACCTCCGCGTGGTCCGGCGCACCGCGCGTCCGCGTGGGCGTGCGCCCCGAGGATCTCCCGCGCCGGCGGCTCCGCTTCGCCGAGTACCTCTACTACGCGGGCCGCGTGCGCTGGACCGAGCTCGTCGAGGCGATCGCGTGGCAGCGCGCGCAGCGCCCGCCGCTCGGCCGGATCGCCGTCGACTTCGGCTTCATCGCGGTGGACGACGTGGGCGTCCTCCTCGAGCGGCGGCGCGAGGCGGCGGCGGGCGCGACCCCGTTCGGCGAGTGGGCGGTCCGCCAGGGCTATCTGACGCCGTTCCAGCTCCTCGCGGCGCTCGGCCAGCAGCTCCGGATGCAGCGGCCGATCGGCCAGTTCTTCGTCGAGCGCGGGATCCTCGAGCCGGACGAGATCGACTCCGTCCGCCGCCGGATCCTCCGCCACAACGCCCGGTACCTCGACGTCCCGTAGGCCGCGAGCCCGCGAACCAGGTGAGTGGAGCCCCCGACCGCCGCCGAGAGGCGGCCGGGCGTTCAGGTTACGTGCCGCTCACGTATCTCGCGAGTCCAGGTCCTGCGCCGCCCGGCCGCGTGCCAGGCCTCACGGTCCGACGCTCCGGCCGAAGCCGGACTCGTCGCCGCCCGTGATCGCGGGGAGCTCGGTCGCTTCCGCCGACGCATGTCGGGCGCAGGGAAGCTCGACGGTGAACGTCGCCCCGGCGCCGGGCTCGCTCTCGACCCGGATCGAGCCTCCGTGCGCCTCGATGATTCGACGGCTGAGGTACAGCCCGAGGCCGAGCCCGCCATAATGCGCCGTCGAGACCGCGCGCTGGAATCGGTCGAAGATGCCCGCCCGCTGGGCCGTGTCGATGCCGATGCCGTGGTCTCGCACCGACAGCCGCGCCGTGCCCGCCTCCTCGCCGACGTCGATCTCGATGGACTTTCCGGCGCCGAACTTGACGGCGTTCGACAGCAGGTTCGTGACCACCTG
>WNFU01011939.1_pt1 | contig 29733 bp, 36 predicted proteins | sample 5400121 | NCBI WGS metagenome assembly WNFU01 (sample SAMN13153360, study PRJNA577476) | soil metagenome | isolation source: 100 cm soil or saprolite under grassland replicate 1 | place: USA:California | collected 2016-06-15 | reverse complement strand
AGGAGCCGTTGAACCAGTTCGTGCCTCTCATCGAGTTTTCCTTCGACTCGCCGCGCGGACAAAAGACCGCAGCGACAATGAACCCCGGGCTGTCATACGTGGCCGTGAGCTGGCAGGTCGCGGCGGAAGCGATCGTGCCTCTCAACAGCGAGGCCGGACGATCCATCGGCGCCAGGGCGCAATTGCTGTTGTTCCTTCAAGACCTCATACCGTCGGTGTTTGGAAAGCCACTCCTGAGCGATCGATGACAGCAGGCCCGATCCGGATGACCGGGCGTACTTATTTACAGTGAGCTAGAGTAAGGCGCGCCGCGCGCCGTATGACGTGCCTGGCTCCTGATGACGAAAGCATGAATCCCGCTGCTGTCTTCGCTGCGCTCGCATCGGCCGCCTTGTTCGGCGTGTCCACGCCCGCCGCCAAAGCGCTACTCGGGGTCGTCGATCCCGTGATCCTGGCCGGCCTTTTCTATTGCGGCGCAGGCATCGGCATCGCGCTGCTACGTGCCTTGGCGGCGCCAATCCTGAATGCACCCGCCGCGCGGCAACAGCCGCTCACGCGCCGCGACTACGGATGGCTCGCCGGCGCCATTGCCTTGGGCGGCGTCGCCGGCCCGGTGTTGCTGATGCTCGGGCTTGCGCGCACCCCGGCCGCCACCGCATCGTTGCTCCTGACCATGGAGGGCGCAGCCACCGCGCTGTTGGCCTGGTTCGTCTTTCACGAGAATTTCGATCGGCGCATCGCACTCGGCATGGCCTGTCTCGTCGCCGGCGCCGCCCTGGTGTCATGGTCGGGAACCCCGACGATCGAAAGTCTCGCCGGGCCGCTCGCCATCATCGCCGCCTGCGTCGCCTGGGGCATCGACAACAATCTCACGCGCAAGGTTTCGCTCGCCGATCCGCTCGAGATCGTGCAGCTGAAAGGATTGATCGCGGGACCCGTGAATCTCCTGCTGGGTCTGTGGGCGGGAGGCTCCCTGCCCGGCCCCGTCGGAATTCTGTTGGCTGCGCTGGTAGGCTTTGTCTGTTATGGCCTGAGTCTCGCGCTGTTCGTCATCGCGCTACGCCATCTCGGCGCGGCACGCAGCGGCGCGTATTTCTCGACCGCGCCGTTCATCGGCGCGGCGACGGCAGTCATCGCCCTCCAGCAACCGCTGAGCGTGCAACTCGTTGCTGCCGGAGCGCTGATGGCCGTCGGCGTTTGGCTGCACGTGACCGAGCGGCACGCGCATGCGCATGCCCATGCCCGAATGGTGCACGCCCATGCCCACAGCCACGACGAGCATCACCGGCATCCCCATGGGCCGCAAGATCCACCGGGAGAGCCGCACACCCATGCGCACGAGCACGACGCATTGACGCACTCACATCCGCACGTGCCCGATATGCATCACGACCACCGGCACTGACCTGGGACGCGCCAACGCACGGAAACTACGACTTGGCGCGGCGGTTGAGGCGCAAGCCGGGATGCTTTGAAGCGGGCAACGCGCGGCCGCGTTCAACCAATTTGGGACATTGGAAGTCCAGCGTCTCCGACAACAGGTTTCGGATCGATCGCGCCTGGGCGACGAATTGATCAACCTGCGCGACCTTCTCGGCCGCAAGCTTGCGCCAACGCTCGGTCGGCGGCCGTCCCTCAACCCCGCTCAGAAGCACTTTGATCTCGGCAACGCTGAAACCGACATGCTTGGCGAATCGCACCATCGCCAGCCGCTCGAGCACGCGCTCGTCGTAGCGCCTGCGGCCGCTTACCCGCGGCACCTTCGGGATGAGGCCGAGCCTTTCATAATAGCGGATAGCCGAGGAACGCAGCCCCATCTTGCGGGCGACCTCTCCGATGCTCATCCCGGCCATCAAAAAAATCTCCTTGACTTGAAGTTTGGTTCAACTCGTACGGTCCAGCAGCCTGAGCGTCAAGCCAGCGCAGGCACCGCTCGTGTCGGCACGCGAGTCGCAATCAGAAGCGATTCAAAGGCCGCGCAAAGGACCCGTTGCAATGAAATACGCTTCAGCAAAAACGAGCATCTTCATCGGTTGTATGTGCTTGGCCTTCGCATCCGGGCCGAGTCGGGCGCAACATGCGAGTCCAGGCGCGCATCCGATGCCGTCGCAGCCGTCGGCGGCGCTGCCGCCGGCCGGTCCCGCGGATGCCAAAGTTGAATTCGAAAACGAATCCATCATCGTTGTGCGCGTGCGCATGGTGCCGCACGAGAAGACGCCGATGCACGACATCACCAGCGCAAGGCTGGTGGTGTGGCTCACCGATGCGCACTTGCGCGACACCCACCCTGACGGCAGCGCAAATGTGACTCATCGGCGCGCGGGAACAATCGAATGGGTAGGTGTCCAACGCCACGCGGGAGAGAATCTCTCGCACGAGCCGTTAGAATTTCTCGCAATCGTGCCGAAGGCGAGCGGGACAGCAGCGCCGAAATAGCTTGAGTGTGACTAACCGGCTGAGTTGGTCGGCTACGCTGCTCGGGATGAGGTCAGGCGCTCTGTTCGCCGATAAAACGCATGTAGGTCCGCCGTCCCTCGGGACCGAACAGAACCACATCATATTTTTCCGGTCTGCCGCCCTCCATCCCGGGCGAGCCGATCGGCATGCCGGGAACGGCAAGGCCGGCCGCCTTCGGTTTTTCTGCAAGGAAGCGCTTCAGCGCCGCGGCGGGTACGTGTCCCTCGATGATGTAGTCCGCGACCTCCGCCGTGTGGCAGGCGGCGAGATCGTCCGGAACGCCGAGCCGTCGCTTCACCGCATCAAGGTCGGTGGTGTCCACAACTCTCGTGTCGAATCCCGCCTTTTGAAGATGCCGGACCCAACCTGAGCAGCAGCCGCAGGTTGGATCTTTGTGGACCGTAATCATCTCTTTCTCGCCGGCAGGGGCCGTGCCGGTTTGTAGGAGAGAAGCAACTGCCGCGAACAGCGCTGATCGACGCGTCAACGAGAAATCAATGTCGCTCATGTCGGAACCTCCTCGGCCGCACGTTTCAAATGGCTTTCTCGATTTCTGCATCACGCCGAACCGGAAGCGGCTGGCGTAGTTCGCCGAGAGACTGCCGAACCACAATCCAGGCGCCTTGCAGCGCAAGGCCCGCCATGATCGCGGCGACGATGATATCGGGCCACCCGGTGCCGGTGCCGAACACGCCGGCCGCTGCCAACAGAACGGCTAAATTGCCGAGCACGTCGTTACGCGTGCAAATCCACGCCGAGTGCATGTTCGCGTCGCCGCCGCGATGGGCCCAGAGCAGGCCGAACGCGGCGGCATTGGCCGCCAAAGCGGCGAAGCCGACGGCACCCATGGTGAAGGCGCTCGGCAAGGTGCCATGCGTCGCGTGCCAGACGACCGTGCCGATCACCCACAGACCGAACAAGCCCATCGTGGCGCCCTTGGCGAGCGCCGCCATGGCGCGATAGCGAAGCGCCATGCCGACCACGAACAGGCTGATTCCGTAGTTTGCCGCATCGCCGAGAAAATCGAGGGCATCTGCTTGCAGCGCCGCCGATCCGGCCGCCACCCCCGCGCCGATCTCGACCAGGAACATGACGGCGTTGATCGCGAGCGCAGCCCATAGAACGCGGCGATAGGCCGCCTTCCCGCGATGCGGGTCGGGCAAATCGCGATGACCGCAGCAATCCGCGCCCATAGGTCGCCTCAGTGATAACGCAACGCTTATGTAGACATTGCCCGCGCAGTTGCACCATCGCGGGACGATCTGCCAGCGATCCTATGCTGCGACGGCAAGGACGTTGGTCAAACGTTCGAGCGCGGCCTCGATTTCATCGCCCGTCGTCGCGCGCCCGAGGCTGAACCGGATAGCCCCCATTCCCACGTGCGGCGCGACCCCCATCGCTTGCAAAACCGGCGACAGCTCAATGCGGCCGGAGTGACACGCGGATCCCGTGGAGGCCGCCACCCCATCCAGCCGTGCCAATATCTCGGCGCCGATGCGGCCGACGAAGGACACATTCAGCGTGTTCGGCAGGCGGTGCGTGGAATGACCGTTGAGGATCACGCCGTCCCCGAATTGCTGCTGCAGGCCTTGCCAAAAGCGATCGCGCAACGCGCGCACGCGATGCATCGGCGAAAGATCGCGGGCAAGGGTTCGATCGACGCACCGCGGCGCACAAACAGCGCGCCGACGCCTTTTGGTGCATAAACCTTGTGGCCAGCGATCGACAGAAGATCGATGCCGAGCTCGTTGACATCAGTTGCGATCTTCCCGACGGACTGCGCAGCGTTGGTGTGGAACAGGACCTTGTGCTCGCGGGCAATGCGGGCGCAGTCCTCGATCGGCTCGATGGTTCCAACCTCGTTGTTGGCATGCATGATGCTGACAAGGATCGTGCGCGGCGTGATCGCTTGGCGGAGATCGTCGGGATCGACTCGGCCTGTGCCATCGATGGGCAAGTAGGTCACGCGTGCGCCGAGGCGCTCGAGGAAACGGCATGGTTCGACGATCGCCGGATGCTCGATCGGGGTGGTGATGATGTGCTCGCCCTTGTCACGACGCGCGAAGAATGCGCCCTTGAGGGCAAGATTATTCGCCTCGCTGCCGCCGCTCGTAAAAACGACCTCATCGTCGCGACAGCCAAGCAATGCCGCCACTTGGCCGCGCGCTGTCTCAAGCGCAGCTTTTGCCGTTGTGGCCGCCCAATGCCCACTGGATGGATTGCCGTAGTGACCCTCCAGAAACGGGCGCATTGCGGCCACGACCGCCGGATCGACCGGCGTGCTCGCGTTGTAATCGAGATAAATGGGTTGCATGACTAGTGCACTATACCTTGGCCGCGGTCGCCGTGGCTGTGGACTCGGCGGCCCGCGCTTCCACCGGAAAGCCGGTCTCGTTCCATTGCTCCATCCCACGGCACAACACGTTGACCTGGGTAAAGCCGGCGGCACGCAAGGTTCGCGCGGCCGTTGCCGAGCGCCTGTCTGTCCGGCAGACGAGCACGATTGGTCTTCGTTCGAGCCCGGCAAGCTCACCTAATCGGCTTTCAAGCTCGGCGACAGGAATATTGCGCGCCATCGCGATATGGCCGAGGTGACCAACGAACTCATCGGATCCCCGGACATCGATAATGGTGACGCCTTCACCGCCGTCGAGCCGGCGCTTGAGCTCGTTCGCCTCGATCCACGCGCATGACCCGCGCAGCCGTTCGATCAGTCGAAGCAAGAAACGAACCATCCTCATTGATCGGCTTCCCGCATCCCGAGCGGATAGCGGCCTGCCTCGCCGCGGAACGGCTGCAGCAGCATGCGATCGAGCCCGAGTTCGCGCGGATCGCGGAACTGCTCGATGCCAATCGTCATGGCGTCGTGGCCGGCCGCGGGCTGGGCGCGGTAGGTGCCCAACAGACGGTCCCACCAAGGCAGGTTGAACCCGAAATTGCTGTTGGTCTCGCGCCGCAGGATCGAATGATGGACGCGATGCATGTCCGGCGTCACGACAAACCAGCGCAGGATCCGATCGATTTGCGGAGCAATGCGGATGTTGCTGTGGTTGAACATCGAGGTGGCATTGAGCAGGAGCTCGAAGATCAGTACGGCCGCCGCGGGCGTCCCGAGGGCTGCGACCACCGCGAGTTTAATCCCGGTGGACAGCAAAATCTCAACCGGGTGAAAACGCAGCCCCGTGGTCACGTCGAACTCGAGGTCGGCATGATGCATGCGATGCAGCCGCCACAGCGCCGGCACGGCGTGAAAGAGGACGTGCTGGAGATAGATCGCGAGGTCGAGGAGGATGACCGAGGCAATAATGGCCACCCACATTGGCAGCGCAATGATATTGAAGAGACCAAATGCGTGCGCCTCGGCAAAGAGCGCGAGACCGACGGCGGTGATCGGCAACAGAATGCGCACGAGCAGCACGTCCACCGCCACCACACCGAGATTGTTCGGCCAGCGCCAGTTGCGTCCAATGGCTTGTGGCCGTCGCGGCGTGAAGAGCTCCCAAATCGCCATGACGACGAACACGCCGGCGAACGTGCCTAGGCGGATCAACGGCTCGTATGCGAACAGGGGGTCGCGCATGGCGGACCTGCCGTAATTGCTTGACAGGCTATTGGACTTCCTATTATTTAATCATTCACTTGAATGATCTAATATCGGTCTGCTAATGTCAAGGTCCAGCCCGAAATTGACGCTGTTCACGCAGTTCGCCGCGGTCGCCAAATCGCTGGCCCATGCGCATCGGCTCGAAATTCTGGAGCAGCTGGCGCAGGGCGAGCGCAGCGTCGAAGTGGTTGCGCAGCGAACCGGCCTCTCCGTCGCCAATACCTCGCAACACCTGCAGCAGATGCGGCGCGCGGGCATCGTGGCTGCCCGGCGCGAGGGGAAGTTCATCTTTTACACCCTTGCCGACGAGGCCGTGCTCGACCTCATGTCAGCGCTGCGCCGGATTGCCGAACGGAACATCGCCGAAGTGGAGCGCGTGATCCGCAGCTACTTCAACGACCGGGATAGCATGGAGCCCGTTTCGCGCGAGGAGCTCTTGGAAAAATCGCGCGCGGGCGTGGTCACCGTCCTCGATGTCCGGCCGGCGGACGAATTTGCGCTTGGACATCTGCCCGGTGCAGTGAACATTCCCTTGCGCGAGCTTGAAGCTCGCCTCGCGGAGCTCGATGACGCCCAAGAGATCGTCGCCTATTGCCGCGGTCCGTATTGCGTTCTTTCCTACGAGGCGGTGGCCGCGCTTCGCGCCCGCGGTTTCAACGTGCGCCGGCTGGAAGACGGCCTTCCGGAGTGGCGCGCTGCCGGACTGCCAATCGTCACCGGCGCCTAACGCAGGCGCACCTTGGGATCACAGCTTGCGTTGTGTGTGGACGCGGTCGCCCCGCTTCGGCAGAGAATGTCCCGGACACGAGTATGCTTGCGATCGACGAAGCCGTGCTTGAAAGACGATCGCTCGCCCGAAACGAGGTGCTGTTTCGGCAGGGCGACAAAGTCAGGGCCATTTATTTTATTGAAGAAGGGCGGCTGCGGCTGGAACGGCGCACCTTCGATGGCCGATTGTTGTTCCTCGGCACGACGCCCGCGGGCGAGTTCTTCGTTGAAGCGGCGCTGTTTGCCGATAGCTTCCATTGCGACGCTGTCGCGACGGAGCCCTCGCGGGTGCGCGTGTATCCCAAGTCGATGGTGCTGAACGTGCTTCGCACCGACCCGGCCAGCGCCATGTCCTTCCTGGCAGACGTGGCCCATCAAATCATCGAGCTGCGGCAGCGCCTCGAGCTCATGAAGGTTCGCTCCGCCAAAGAACGATTGATGCTCTATCTCGATGCCAACGCCGGACCCGACGGACGCACCGTCAAGCTCCGAGGCCAGCTCCAGGATATCGCGAGTGATCTGGGCCTGACCCGCGAGGCCTTGTATCGGACCCTCGCCAGCCTCGAGCGTGCAGGCACGATCGAACGTGCAGATGGCCGCATCCTGCTGAAGAAGGTGGTGAGCTCACGGTAGGCGCGCAGATACTTGATGAATGCCGCGATCCCCAGAACCAAGAAGATGATGACGAGGAGCCAAACGAGGCCCATTCCCCACATCATGGCGATGGGCATGTCCGTCATTTGCATCATATTCAAACGTCCTTCATTCACCTTCGCACACAAAGAAACTTGATAAAGCGCAATTCCGTTTCCTCTAGCCCCCATGACGGTGAGTGTCGTGCGGCGTCGGGTTGCCTCGATATCCGCGAAGCACGTCGTAACGGGCAATTTGTTCCGGCGTCAGTAGTGAGCGCTGAGTTAAGTGGGCCTCCAGGTGAACGGCCCGCAGCTCGCCCTGCAGGATCGCGATTGCACTGACTTGAGACCGAAGCATTGCCGGCTCGATTTGGCCATTCACAAAGGCTCGATCGAGGGTCCGCTCTGCCTCGATGATCTGGCGGCCAATGGATAAAGCCCCTTGCCGCATGTTCGCGTAGAGCGAATCGGCTGCCTTGCGCTGTTCGTCGGACAGTCCGAGCTCGTTGGCCAGCTGTAGCACGTGGAGCGGTCCAGGATAGGAGTTCAGCTCAGCGGCTTTGGCCAAGCCCATGCCACGCCCCTCCAGCAGGTCTCTGATCTCTTCGTCCGAAAGCGCTTTGATGGTGCGCTGCTCCTGGCCGGTATAGGGCGACGTGGTTTGAGTTGCTCCTATCGCTGTCGTCGCCACAATGATGAGCAACGCGAACAGTGTGCGAGCCATAATCGCCTCCTGCGGTTGGAGCCGGCATCATGCGCTCGGGACAACGACCTGGATATGATTACGATCATGTCCCGAACCGGATAATTTTGGCTCAAGCACAGCAAGGTTCGCGAGCTAGTCGGCTGCCCGGAAAATCGGTGTCGCTTGGTGAGACACCATGAGCCAGCGACCGCCGCGCTCCTCGAACACGTTCGTTACGAAGGCATCGAAGCTCAGGGTTTTGCCGTCCTTGCGCAGGAGCTCCACCCTCTCGACACCGACGGCCCACGCCACCCTCCCGTTGGTACGAACGTGGGATTCGGCCAAGGAGATCGTGACGCGATCAAACTGGCCGAAGCGCATTTCCCAGGCCTTCTTGACGCCGTCCCAGCCGATCACAATTGTTGTGCTGAGCGGACCGATGAATGTCGCATAGGACTCGTGCGCCCATACCTTGTCCATGGCGCCAATGTCACGTGCGGCTATCGCCGCAATGAAAACCTGACTCGCAGCTTTCACCCGATCGATGTCCGACCTCTCTTGAGCCCTTTCCTGGCTGAGAGCCCTGCCGACCGGCAGTTCTGCTGCCAGCAGAAGTGATAAAACAGCGATAGCGCCAGTGCTAAACCGGTTCATAGCGTTCCTCCTGACAACCGAGAAGTAACGCCGGATCCTAGGGCTGAGCATCGAAGGGGCGGTATGATTGCGATCATGCGAAGCGTTTTGATCAGTCAATATTTGAGACAGTCGAATTGGAGGCGCGAGGTCAGTTCATATTTTACACACTTGCCGACGAGGCCGTGCTCGGCCTCGTGTCGGCGCTGCGCCGGATCGCCGAACGGAACATCGCCGAAATGGAGCGCGTGATCCGCAGCTACTTCGACGACCGCGACAGTATGGAGGCCGTCTCGCGCGAGGAGCTTCTGGAAAAATCGCGCGCGGGCGTGGTCACCGTCCTCGATGTCCGGCCGGCGGACGAATTTGCGCTTGGACATCTGCCCGGTGCGGTGAACATTCCATTGCGCGAGCTTGAAGCTCGCCTCGCGGAGCTCGATGACGCCCAAGAGATCGTGGCCTACTGCCGCGGTCCGTACTGCGTTCTTTCCTACGAGGCGGTGGCGGCGCTCCGCGCGCGCGGTTTCAAGGTGCGCCGGTTGGAAGACGGCCTTCCGGAGTGGCGCGCGGCTGGGCTGCCGATCGTCACCGGCAACGCCTGACAGCACGCTAAGACACTAGCGATTGATGGCGGCCATTGACGCACTCACATCCGCACGTGCCCGACATGCATCACGACACCGGCATTGAGGGACCGCATTTGTTCGGGCGCGTTTCTCCGCCCGCGTGCACTCACACCCTCCGTTCGCCGATCTGTCCGTCGCCCGTCCGTCATGCAGGTTTTGGAACGGCGACATTTCTGTAAATGTTGCATCGCAAGCCGCGATTTTCGAGATTGAAAGCTGCAAGGCCAGGTTGGCTAACCCTGCGCGCGGCGCTCCTACTGCTGCGCAGCCGATCTTCTGGCTCCCTGCACGAAGGCTTGCATCTCCTCCAAAGTGAGGCGGCCATCTTTATTGGCGTCCATCGCCTTGAAGATGCGTTCGTGGGCCGTCTGAAACTCCTGCAAAGAGATGGTCCCATCACCATCGGCGTCCATCACAGCGAAAAGCATCCGCATCATCATGCCGGAACCCATCGTTCGCGGCCCCATCATAGCTCCGTGCCCCATCATGCCGCCCTGTCCGATCATGCCGCCCTGCCCCATCATGCCGCCCTGCCCCATCATGCCGCCCTGCCCCATCATGCCCATCATGCCTCCGTGCCCCATCATTCCGGAACCCCCGGCTCCCGCACGCGAGTCGTGATGGCTCTCGTGCTCCTGCTGTTGTTGCGGCGAGGTTTGTGGCGGCTGGCCCGTGACCGGTCCCTGCTGGGCGCTCGCAGCGATGACGCCACACGCCAGAATGAAAGCGGACGTCGTGAGCATCAGGACGTGCTTTTGCATTTTAGATCTCCTTAGAGACGCAATCTGTCGCATCAATTCCACGCGAGCGAATTCCTGTCTCGGCGCTGCGTGTATCGGTCATTCGCTCTCCCTCGGCGCGAATGACGGGTACACGCGGGCTGCGAGCGGCGGCGGCTTTACTGAGCGGCCCCGAGTTTCTCGCATTTCGCTCAGGCGGCGCTTCTCGTTTACGGTTCTTCTTGACGCTAATTTAAAGGCCTCGGTCTCAGCCCAACTTGATCTAGGTCAAGCGCCGTCTTCGGCCTCGTGTACAACCAACTCATCCGCCGTTGAGTACAAGGCCACAGAGTCGCCCAACAAGCGTTGAAAATAGGGGGCAATGCGGATTAAGCTCAGAACGGGATGCTGTCGGTCTTGACCAAAGGTTTTCGCGCCAAAGCGGCGATCATCATTGCCGCCCTGTACATACTTTGCATTCTCGCGCCGTCGGCGGCCTTCGCTTTATCCGCCCATCCCGGCATCGCGCATTGCCTGACCGAAGGTCACGTTGGCGTCCACGATCACGGCGGCAAGGTTCACGTCCACGCGGACGGCACCGCCCATCAACATGACGATGACGGCGCCGTGCCGCCGTCCGGCGACAACGAAAAATCCCCCGTGGCGACCTGCTGTAGCCTATTTTCGGTCGTGGCAATCTCGGGCGACCTCGGCCCCAGCCTGGGACTTTACAGCCCGGCATCAATCGTGTTGCCGGTTGTAGCCGATTCCCTGAACGGGCGCGGTCCTGAACGGATCAATCGACCTCCCATCGCCTGACTGTCGCTCTTGAAGCCGGCGCGCGCGGCGCGAAGCGTTTGCGCGCGGCATCAATCGCCAGTCATGGGAGGTCTCATGTTTGCGCCGATGGCGTGGCGCTTCGTCGCCTGTGGGCGGCGCAGGATAGCGTCAGCAGGGACGCTCATCGCATCCCTGCTCTTGCCGTTTGTGCTTGCACTTCTCGCGTCCGCTTGCAGCGCACCGCCCCCAGCGCCCATCGCGGGCGCCGATCCGTCCGATCCGGGGGCTCGCGCCCCGCGCGTCGACTATCGCTCGACCTTCGGCTCCTACAAGAGCCAGCGGCCGGTCGAACCCGGCCCCTGGGGCGAGCAGAACCAGAGTGTCGCCCCGCAACCGAAATCCCCTCACGAGGGGCATCGATGAGTTGGCAACTTCGTTTGCTTGCTTGCCCGCATCGGCCGCGCTCGCCGCGTCGACCGTTCCGCGCTAGGTCGGTCCTCGCCTCGGCGATGCTGCTTTCGGGTTGCACCTGGTTTTCGCCCGACGCGGGCATGGGGCTTGTCGCCACGATCGCCCAGCAGGAGCTCAAGAAGGATGCTGCGGCGATCCGCTCGCCCGAGGAGGCCGACGCTGCCGGCGCTACGGTTCGCCGCCTTCTCGGCCGCACGCTGACCGCAGACGCCGCGGTGCAGATCGCGCTCCTCAACAATCGCGGGCTGCAGGCGGCGTATAACGAGAACGGGTCGGACAAAGCCTTCCGCCGAACCCAACATATTCGTGGCGACGCATCCAGGTGGGACCAGCGCTCGAGAGCGAGATGCAACTCGTCACCGATATCATCGCGCTTGCCACCTTGCCGGCGCGGTCCGAGATTGCCGCGGAACGGTTTCATCAAGCCCAGCTGCGCGCTGTCGAAGAAACGCTCCGGGTCGCGCACGAAGCGCGGCGCGCCCACTATCGCGCCGTTGCCGCGCGCGAGCTTATCCATTTTTTGACGGAATCGCAGTCGGCCGCTGAAGCCGCGACCCGGTTGGCTGCGCGGCTCGGCGAAACCGGGGCCATGAACAAGCTCGATCAGGCGCGCGAGCAAGTGTTTTATGCCGATCTGACTGCGCAACTGGCGACTGCGCGCCAGCGCGAGGCAAGCGAACGCGAGGCGCTCATTCGCGCGATGGGCCTTTGGGGCGCAAATCTCGATTTCAAGCTTCCCAATGCGCTGCCGGCAGTGCCGCGTCGTGTTCAAACGTTGGCAGGAATCGAGGTGGACGCGGTCGCCCGGCGCGTGGATCTGTAGATCGCCCGGATCGAGCTCGACGTGCTCGCGAAGTCCTACGGTCTCACCCAAGCCACTCGGTTCATCAACATCCTCGACGGCGGTTACGCCGATAAACTGGAAAAGCGACCCGATGAACGCTTTCTGATGCGCGGTTTCGATGTCCGATTACAAATCCCCGTATTCGACTTCGGCGAGGTCCGCGTCCGCCAGGCCGAAGCGACCTATATGCAGGCCGTCAATCGGCTGCTCGAATTGGCGGTCAACGCACGCTCCGAGGCACGCGATGCCTACCGCGTCTACCACTCGACCTACGACATCGCGGGCCATTATCAGCGCGAGGTGTTGCCGCTGCGCAAAATCATCTCCGACGAAACGCTGCTGCGCTACAACGCGATGCTGATCGACGTGTTTTCACTGCTCGCGGAGGCGCGCCAGCGCATTGCGGCGACGATCACCGCGATCGAGGCGAAGCGCGACTTCTGGGTGGCGACCGTGGATCTCAAGGCAGCGGTCACTGGCGGCGGCGGCAGGTCGCGCAACAGAAATGAACGAGCAAGCCCCGTCGCCGCATCCGGCGGCGAGACGGGCGCACGTTGAGCAAGGAGAAGACCATGATTTCGCGCAGAGGCTTTCTCGGCACCGCCGCGGTGCTGGCAAGTGCAACCGCGGTGAGCGGACGCGTGCAGGCGGCAAGCATTCCGGAGGCGCCGAGTACCAAGACAACCACCATGCAGCCGCCGATTTTTCCAACGAGCGGCCCCGACTATCAACCGGTGGTCACGCTCAACGGTTGGACATTGCCCTGGCGCATGAACGGTGACTGGAAGGAGTTCCATCTCGTCGCCGAGCCGGTGGTGCGCGAGTTCGCGCCGGGCATGAAGGTGAACTTGTGGGGCTACAACGGCCAGGCGCCGGGGCCGACGATCGAGGCGGTCGAAGGCGACAAGGTGCGCATCTTCGTCACCAACAAGCTGCCCGAGCACACGACGGTTCACTGGCACGGCATGTTGCTGCCGAACGGAATGGACGGGATCGGCGGCGTGACGCAGCCGCACATCGAGCCGGGGCAAACCTTCGTCTACGAGTTTGAGCTCAGGAAGAGCGGCACGTTCATGTACCACCCGCACTCCGACGAGATGGTGCAGATGGCGATGGGCATGATGGGCATGTTCGTCGTGCATCCGCGCGATCCGAGATTTCGCCGCGTCGATCGCGACTTCGTTTTCATCATGAGCGCCTACCTGATCGACCCAGGCACCTATCTGCCGAAGGTCGCCGAGATGACCGACTTCAACATGTGGACGTGGAACAGCCGCGTGTTTCCCGGCATCGACCCCCTGCCGGTGCGGCTCGGCGATCGGGTGCGGGTGCGCATGGGCAATCTCACCATGACCAACCATCCCATCCATCTGCACGGCCACCATTTCGCGGTGAGCTGCACGGATGGCGGTTGGGTGCCCGAGAGCGCGCAATGGCCGGAGAGCACCATCGACGTCCCCGTCGGCACGATCCGCGCCTTCGACATGATTGCCGACAACCCGGGCGACTGGCCGTTTCACTGCCACAAGACCCATCACGCCATGAACGCGATGGGTCACAACATCCGGAACTTCATCGGCGTAGAGAAGCGCGATGTTGCGCGGCAGGTCCGCAAGCTCGTGCCCGACTACATGCCGATGGGAAGCGCGGGCATGGCTGATATGGGGGCGATGGAAATGCCGATGCCCGAGAACACGCTGCCGATGATGACGGGCTTCGGCCAGTTCGGGCCGATCGAGATGGGCGGCATGTTCACGCTGATGAAGATCCGCGAGAGGCTTGCGGCCAATGATTACAAGGATCCGGGCGACTACAAGCACCCGGACGGTACGGTCGCCTACGAAGTCGCAAGCTCGTCCGCGCCGGCGCCCCAGCGAAGCGGCCCTGCCAGCCAGCCGAAAGCAGGCCCGAAGGCGGTCAGACCTGGAAATGCTCACAAGGGACATTAGCGGAGCCGAACCAGCATGCTGAAATACACGAGCACCCTCGCTGCCGGCATTCTCCTGATCTCTGGCGCCGCAATCCTGGCGACGGATATCGCGATGCCCATCCCAGCGTCCGCCCACGAGGATCACGGGCGCTTCTCCGCGGGCAGGCCCGGCGATCCGGCGAAGCCGGCGCGCGTCATCAAGGTCCGGATGTTCGAGGGCGGCGGAAAAATGGGCTTCGAGCCTGCGCGAATCGAAGTGCGCCGAGGGCAACAGGTCCGCTTCGTTCTGCACAATGACGGCGAGGAGGATCACGAATTTGTGCTGGCGATGGTCACCGAAAATCGCAAGCACGCGGAGGTCATGAAAAAACATCCCGAGATGGAGCATGACGACCCGAACGCGAGGCGTTTGATGCCGCACGGGAGCGGCGAGCTGGTTTGGAAGTTCACCAAGCGCGGTGAATTCGAGTTCGCCTGTCTCATTCCCGGCCACTATGACAAGGGCATGTTCGGCAAGATCATCGTGAAATGAGGCGTTCAAAGGAGACGATTCATGCGAAAGACGAGCGTCGTGGCGGCAAGCATGCTCGTCCTCTCAGGCGGGATGCTTGCGAATGTAGCCGTGGCCCAAGCTCCCATGGTCAATGGTCAGGTGACAAAGATCGACGAGTCCGCGGGCAAAATCACCCTTAAGCACGGCCCGATCAAAAAGCTCGACATGAACGAAGGGATGACCATGGTGTTTCGTGTGCAGGATCCAGTCATGCTCCAGCAGGTCAAAGTCGGCGATAAGGTCAAGTTCGACGCCGATCGCATCAATGGACAGTTCACGGTCACGAAGATCGAAAAGGTCAAGTGATGGGAGCGCTGCGCGCCCGCTGGGTTGCTAAATCACCATCAGCAGGACCAAGCCGCGCTTGAAACACCATCGCTCGCCAGGCAAACGGTGCACTAGACCTATATTCAAAGTTCAGGGGTAATGCCTCGACGTGACTCCAGATGACCGATGAAGCGCGCAAGCTTTGCCGTGAGCGTATAGCCCTCACTGTACTTGTCCGAGTTGCACAGCAGTGTCGCTTCCTTGACCTTGGCTTCGACCGTGTTGCGGTCCGGCGCCGTCAACGCCGGTTTCATCGGCTCGATCAGCGCGACCGCGGAGCTAATGGCGCCCCTGCACTGCGCGCGAAGTTCGTTGATCATCTCTTCGGGATCGCACGCCGCGCTCGGTCCTGCCGAAAGAAACAGGATCAGCGCGACTTTCAGACTCAGCTGTCTGCTCATGTTGACCATCCTCGTCGGTGTGAATCTTTACTTATGCGCGTGTGTGGCCGGCCCTGCCGGCTTGGATGCGCCAACCGCCTCCGAAAAGGTGACGACCCGGGTTGGCTTGGTCACCGTAGGGATCGTCCGCACGACCTGCCGCGATCCTACGTCGATGACCGAAACCGAATTGTCCAAGCTGTTGGGGACCAGAAGCAGCTTGCCATCGCCTGTCAGCGCGTGATCCCGCGTATCGTTGCCGGCGCCCACGGGAATTGAGGGCAGCTGCACCGGCCTGTAAGGATCCGACAGGTCGAAGACGGCAACGAACCGGGATTCGGCGACCACGTTCGGGGGGCCATACAAGGTGCCGACCTCGACGAAGACGGTCTTCCCGTCAGGCGAGGGCATGGCGTACTGCAACGCCGCGCGTTCATGCGGCTTGCCCGCGATCGAGGTTCGACACGTTGCCTCGCCGTAAAATACCGGCAGCTGCGCGGCGAGTTTTTCGGCAACGGCATCGATGACGGCCAGCTGCCCAACCTGGCAAAGCGATCCGTCCGCTCGTTGGTGGACCTCGCGAGGACCGCGCTGCGGCACGACCATGAACTGCCCGCCGGGCAGATCCTTGACCGAGGCTCCGCCGCTCCCGGCGGTCTCCGTGCGGCGCTAGCATTACGCCGGCTTTTCCAGTCTCGTCGCACGTCTTGAGCGGTGTCGAGCCGTCATAGCCGAGATCGGCTGCCGAAAACGATTTGACGAGCTTGATGTCCGAAGGGTTCTGATAGTCATAGACCGAGACGACATCCGAGCAGTCGGCGATGTTGGAGACCGCCATGCGCGGCCGTTTCATCGAGAAGCCCGCCTTATGATGACCCACGCCAAGCCGTATCTCGCCCATCGGCTTCAAGAATGTCGGGCTCGATTGCACCGCGTCGACCAGCAGCAAGGTGGAATCCTTCGGGCGTTCACCTTTAGGCGTGGCCCTGTCATTCCCATCGTTGAGAACGACGACGTACTGCCGCTCCTCAATCGGCGGGCTCAGGTACATGTGCACAGGACGGATGCCTCCAAGCGATGACGAGGGCAGCCGGCCGATTTCGCTACGACGCTTAAGGTCGATGAGGACGACTGCATTCCCAGCAGTATGGTTCGACAGCGCGATGCCGCTGCCGAGCGCGAGGAGATCGCTCGACCCGCCCGGAGCATCGAATCGCGCGAGTTCTGCGCCTGTCGCGAGATCGTGCAGCGCGAGTTGATCGCGCCCGGAAACGGCGACGATCTGCGGGGGCTCTGCGAACGTGTAGAGACATGACAGAACAATAGCGACGCTTGCGCCGGCCGCGCGAGCTGCAAGGGCGGGAATCTCCGGAATGAATCCAAGGGCCAACATTGTTAGTGCCCCTTCATGCCGGGCATGCTGCCGCCGCGTTCCGACCCCATCGCGCGCACGTCGTAATCGATGCTCACGCTGCCGGCCTTTTCGAAGACCAGTGTCGCCTTGAAGCGGTCTCCTGCACTGAGCGGTTTCTTCAACCCGACGAACATGACGTGAAGCGAGCCCGGCTTGAGCTCGACGGTCTCGCCGGGCTTGATTTCCAATCCTTTGACCTGTCGCATCTTCGCGACGCTACCCTCAATCTTCATCTCATGGACTTCGAATTTGGACGCGACATCCGACGATCCCTCAACGAGACGATCGGTAGTCGACCCGTTATTTTTGATCGTCATGTAGCCGGCAGCGACACTCGAGCCTTTCGGCGTTGCGCGCGACCATGGATCGGAAATGTCCAGCGAACCGGCCTTATAGTCGGCCGCACTCGCGGCAGTGACAGCGAAGCCGAAGGCCGCGGCAAACAAAAAAACGATACGGCGCATTTGTACCCTCCTGACCAGTGTTGAATGACCGGCCGCGCGCTTATCGTGCGGCCGACATGCAGGGTGAGCGCCGGCAGGCGCCCAGGTCAGGACGGGATCGGAGGTGCGCGGGATTCGTGCAGCTGGTACCGGGGTTGCAATAAGAGCGGTTCGGCCAAAACTGTCGGACGTTTTGCTCCGTCACTTAGACGCAACAATGAGAACATTGCGATCGTCGGAACGAGAGCCGGCGAACCGCTGCATGCGGCGAGGCACGCATCGCAATCACCGCGATGTTGCGTCGGCGTAGGCTGGTGCTCTCCCGAACCATCGGCCGTGCAGATGATTGCGAATGGATCGAGCCCGAAATGGCCGGCGGGCACGAAGCCCCAAAACATGGCTTGCAGTGCAATCGAATAGACTGCAATCAGCGTTGCGGATTTGCGGAGCAACCACGCCATGACCTCATCCTAACGCCGCGTCCTACAACGCGTCCAGTTCCGGTTTGATCCAGATCCGGTTTTGATCGTCCCGGCCAGGTGCGAGTGCACGGATCATCGACGATCCTTCGCCGCTCACGGGCAGCACTGCGCCGTCTGCACCGACGGACACGGCACCGTGCCGTAGGAACAGAACACGCAACAATCACCCGGCAAGGGCTTGAGCGTCTCGCCGCAGCCCTTGCAGGTGTAAAAGAACCGGCAGGCATCGGTCGGCATCTGCTCGGCCGATTGATATCCGCAGCGGGGGCAAGTGAGTGTGGATTCGATCTGAATGACCGGGGGATCTTCGCCGGGCATGGGCTAAATCACCGTCAGGATGACCGCGGGGATGAGCGCGCAGGCGGTGACCGCGGCCGCATAGGGCAGCGCCTTGTCGTCGGGCACCTTCATCAACATCGGCAATCCGATCCACAGCAGGTAGAAGCCGTAAAGACCCAGGATCAGGAGAAAGCTCAGCCCCGGCACGAGCAGAAAAATGCCGGCGAGCCAGAGCGGCGTGTGGGAATAGGCCGACAGCTTGACGGCATTGGCGAAATTCTTCTCGGCGCCGAAGCGCGGCGCGAGCAGATCGATCACGCCGGCGATGATGTAGACCATGGCAAAGGCCACGAGGTAGACGATGACCGCGCGCATGAGGTTGGGAACGATCGGCGTATAGCCGCCGATGAACGACTGGCCGATGAAATGGGCGACCTCCGGGATGGCGGCAAGGATCGCGACGTAGCCGATCAACAGATCGAACAGCGTGTCATGCTCCTGCTCGATCACCTTCCACTCCGTCTGCGGCGTCAGCAGGAGCGCCTTGATTCGATCGGCAAGCTTGCGCAAGTAATTTGCCCACATGTTCACCCGCCCGCATTTCGCATTCTGAAGCGGCGCGAGTGGGGCAGGCTCGATTCGCGTTGTCAAGCCCGGCCACGATGGCCACGCCCGACCCGCCAGATCATTTATTATTGATGCACACTAGCGCCGCGCACTCGGTGCGCCCCCCTCCCCAGCCGAACTCGGGCCTGCCCGAGTTCGGGTACTTTTAGACTGGCCGAAATCGGGTAAACCCGACTTCGGCTGGGGAGGGGTTGGGGCTGGGGGCCCATCGACGGATCACCGCGCTACCCCCACCCCGGCGCAGCGCAGCCAAGCTTGCGCAGGCTGCGCAAGCTTGCCTCCGTGCGCCGACCCTCCCCACGAGGGGGAGGGTGAAGACCGAGTTCGCCGCTCGCGCTGGGCCCACTTCACACGAAAGCCGTCTACGCGCGCCGGTCCTCCAGGATCATCGCTGCACCCTTCTCCGCGATCATCATGGTCGGCGCGTTGGTGTTGCCCGACGTAATCGTCGGCATCACCGAGGCATCGATGACGCGCAGCCGCTCGAGCCCGATCACGCGCAGGCGCTCGTCCACCGCCGCCATGGGATCAGTCGGCCGGCCCATCTTGGCGGTGCCGACCGGGTGAAAGATGGTGGTGCCGATGTCGCCCGCCGCCTTGATCAGCGCCGCGTCGTCGTCCCCTACCGAACTGCCCGGCAGGTATTCGACTGGCTTGTACTTGGCGAGCGCGGGCTGCGCCACGATCCTGCGCGCGAGGCGGACGCAATCGGCCGCGACGCGGCGATCTTCGTCGGTGGAGAGATAGTTCGGCTTGATCGCCGGCTTGTCGGCGGCATCGGCGGAGCGCAGCCGCACGAAGCCGCGACTCGTCGGCTGCACATTGCACACGCTCGCGGTGAGCGCGGGAAATTCGTGCAGCGGGTCGCCGAATTTGTCGAGCGACAGCGGCTGCACGTGGAATTGGATGTTGGCGCGCTCGCGCGTGGCGTCCGAGCGCGTGAACAGCCCGAGCTGCGAGGGCGCCATGGTGAGCGGGCCGCGGCGGAACAGCGCGTAATCGAGCCCCATGCGCGCGCGGCCGAAGAGCGAGCGATAGATCTCGTTGAGAGTCTTGACGCCTTTGATCTTGTAGATGAGCCGAAGCTGCAGGTGATCCTGCAGGTTCTCGCCCACGCCGGGCTTGTCGAGCACGACGGGAATGCGGAGGCGGGTGAGCTCGTCGGCGGCGCCGACGCCGGAGAGCTTGAGAATCTGCACCGAGCCGATCGAGCCGGCGGCGAGGATCACCTCGCCACGGGCGCGCGCGGATCGGATTGCCCCGTTCTGTCGCCAGCGCACGCCCGCCGCGCGCGTGCCGTTGAACTCGATCTTCTCGACCAGACAGTGCATCTCGAGCCGCAGATTGGCGCGCTTGAGCACCGGCTTGAGAAAGGCGCGCGCCGCCGACCAGCGCCGCCCGCGCTTCTGGTTCACGTGGAAGACGCAACTGCCCTCGTTGTCGCCGGTATTGAAATCGGGGATGCGCTTGATGCCGGCCTCCTCCGCCGCCGCGCAGAACGCGTCGAGGATGTCCCAGCGCACGCGCGGAGCCTCGATGCGCAATTCGCCGCCGACCGCGTGCGCCTCGCTCTCGCCGAGAAAATGATCCTCGTGGCGGCGGAAGAACGGCAGCACGTCGTCGGAACCCCAGCCGGTCAGGCCGAGCTGGCGCCAGTGATCGTAATCGGCCGCTTGGCCGCGCATGTAGATCATCGCGTTGATGGACGATGAGCCGCCGATCACCTTGCCGCGCGGATAATTGAGGCTGCGGCCGTTGAGCCGATGGCGAAGAGATAGCCGACGGGAATGTGGAACCAGATCCAGTCGTCCTTGCCGCCGGCTTCGAGCAGCAGCACGCGCGTTGCCGGATCGGCGGAAAGACGGTTCGCCAGCAGGCAGCCGGCCGAGCCCGCGCCGACGATGATGTAGTCGTACTCGCCTTCGAGCGGCGCTGTGTTGGGCATGCGCTTGCCGTCGGTCTTGGTATAACGAACAGTGATCCAAGGCAAAGCCGGATTGGTCAAGTCCCGGGACGACAAAGCATCAGCAGCCGGGACCCGCCTTTGCCTTCGAGTCCGATCCTGCTAGTCTTGCGTCAAGCCCACGGCGCGCCGTAAGCGCGCCTTTTGTCCCGGAACGGCGCTTCCGGGTTGGCCGGTTCCCGACAAACGATTCCGCCGGACGACGGCGCGCCCCCGCGCGGTCGCGCCGCGCAGTATAAGGAGCGCCAGAATGCTCGGTCGCGCCACTCTGTTGTTGCTGATCGCGCTAGGCATGATGGGTCCGCCGCCTCTCGCACAAGCACAGGAGAAGAGCATCACCGTCTTTGCCGCCGCCTCGCTGAAGAACGCGCTCGATGACGTCAATGCCGCCTTCACCAAGAGCACCGGCATCAAGGTGGTCGCGAGCTATGCGGCGAGCTCGGCACTGATCAAGCAGATCGAGAACGGCGCGCCCGCCGACGTCTTCGCGTCGGCCGACCTCGACTGGATGGACTACGGCGCGCAGAAGAAGGTCATCAAGGACGACACGCGCGTCAATCTGCTTGGCAATCGACTGGTGCTGATCGCACCGAAGGACTCGAAGATAGGCAACGTCACCATCGCCCCCGGCTTTGACCTGGCGAAGCTCGCCGGCGACGGCCGCATCGTCACCGCCGACGTCCGCGCCGTGCCGGTCGGCAAATACGCCAAGGCCGCGCTGGAGAAGCTTGGCGCATGGGCCGCAGCCGAGCCGAAATTCGCCATGACCGAGAACGTGCGCGCGGCGCTCACGCTGGTCGCGCGCGGCGAGGCGGCGCTCGGGATCGTCTACGAGACCGACGCCAAGGTCGAGCCTAACGTGAAGATCGTCGGCGCCTTTCCCGCGGACTCGCATCCCCCGATCGTCTATCCCGTGGCGCTGACGGCGAACGCCAAGCCCGAGGCCGCGCAGTACCTCGCCTTCCTGCGTTCGCAGGCGGCGAAGGCCATGTTCGAGGCGCATGGCTTTACCTTCCTGGCGAGACCCACGTCGTGATTGCGGCAGATGATAGCAGCTCGCTTTACTCGACTGTCGTCCCCGCGAGGGGCACCCCGCGACGCTCGCGTCGCGGGGACCCCGTTGCGGGGACCCATAACCCCCGCCTCTGGAATATGGGTCCCCGCTTTCGCGGGGACGACGGTGAGCAAGCGTTCTTGCATCACTGATTAGCCATGCTCGAACTCTCCCCCGACGAATGGATCGCGATCCGCCTCTCGCTCAAGATCGCGCTGGTGGCGACGGCGGTCGCGCTGCCGTTCGGCATCGCGCTTGCCTGGCTGCTCGCGCGCAAGAATTTCTGGGGCAAGACGCTGCTCGACGGCCTCGTGCACATGCCGCTGGTGCTGCCGCCGGTCGTCACCGGCTATTTGCTCTTGATCTCCTTCGGCCGCCGCGGACCGATCGGCGCATTTCTCGCCGACCATTTCGGCATTGTGTTCTCGTTCCGCTGGACCGGGGCCGCGCTTTCCTGCGGCGTGATGGGATTTCCGTTGCTGGTGCGTCCGATCAGGCTCGCGATCGAAGCGATCGACCGCAAGCTCGAAGATGCCGCCGCCACGCTCGGCGCCGACCGCGTGTGGGTGTTCCTCACCGTCACGTTGCCGCTGGCGATGCCGGGGCTGATCGCGGGCATGGTGCTTTGCTTTGCCAAGGCGCTCGGCGAGTTCGGTGCGACCATCACCTTCGTCTCCAACATTCCGGGCGAGACCCAGACGATTTCGGCGGCGATCTACACGTTCACCCAGATCCCGGGCGGCGACGCGGCCGCGGGCCGCTTGGTCCTCGTCGCCATCGTGATTTCGCTGGCGGCGCTCGTCGTGGCCGAATGGCTCGCGCGCCGCGCCGGCACGCGCTTCCATGGGGAATGAGCATGCTGGCGGTCGAGGTGGAGAAGCGGCTGGGCGACTTTTCTCTGGCGGCGCGCTTCGAGACCGCGGGGGGCGTTACCGCCTTGTTCGGCGCCTCGGGTGCGGGCAAGACCACGCTCGTCAACATGATCGCCGGGCTCATCGCCCCGGACCGGGGGCGCATCCGGCTCGACGATACCGTGCTGTTCGATTCCGTTGCCCGCATCGACGTGCCCGCGCACCGTCGCCGCATCGGCTATGTCTTCCAGGAGGGACGGCTGTTCCCGCATCTCAGCGTGGCGGCGAACCTCGATTACGGGCGTCGCATGCGCGGCCTTGCCCGCGACGGCGCCGAAATGGCGCGGATCGTGAATTTGCTGGACATCGGCCACTTGCTCGATCGGCGGCCGGGAAAACTTTCGGGCGGCGAGCGCCAGCGGGTCGCCGTCGGCCGTGCGCTGCTGATGCGCCCTCGCCTGCTTCTGCTCGACGAGCCGCTCGCCTCCCTCGACCCCGCGAGGAAGCGCGAAATTTTGCCCTATCTCGAAAGGCTCCGCGCCGAGGTGCCCATGGTCTATGTCAGCCATCACGCGGGAGAATTGAAACGCATCGCGACCTCGGTGGTGCTGCTCGACGCCGGTCGCGTGGCGGCCACCGGCGGCATCGAGGTACTCGACGCGGCGACGGCGGAGCTGATGGCTTAGAGCATGGTCCCTTGCGCTTGAAGCATAATGACTCCGCACGCTCGGTGTATTCCCTCCCCCGCTTGCAGCCGAACTCGGGTTTACCCGAGTTCGGCCAGTCTTAATCGGCCGAAGTCGGATATATCCGACTTCGGCTGGAGGGATAGGGAGGGGGCACGCAACGTGATTGAGACGGCATGCGAGAGGATTCACGTAGCGAACTCACCCCCTCCCCACCCCTCCCCCGCAAGCGGGGGAGGGAGCAGACCGAGTTCGCCGCTTGCGCTGAATTTCACTCCAAAATCGATCGCGTCGAATCGACGGCCAGTGCCATCAGCTCGGGGCCATGCCCTTGTCGCTGAGCTCCCTGATCGCCTTCTCGTTTTTCGACAGATGCGCGAGCCCCATTCCGCGCAGCACGTTCGCCGCTTTGGTGAACTGGATATTGTCATAGCCGACGATCTCGATTCGGTTGCCCCAGGGGTCGAGGAAATCGAGAAACGGACCGGGCAGCGGCTTGATGCCCGCGGCCGAGAGCGCGCGGCGCACGGCGTCTTTGTCGTCGACCACGAGGCCGAAATGACGGCCGTCGTCGGGCGGCTGGGTGCGGCCCTTCTGCAGCGCAAGGAACTGGTCGCCCAGATCGATGAACGCCGAGGTCTTGCTCTTGCCGCGCAGCTTGAACTCGAACAGGCGGCCGTAGAAGGCCAGCGCCTTCTCGATATCGCCGACCTCGAGCGCGACATGGTTGAAACCCAGGGCGCGCGCTTTTCTTGCCTGCGGCATGGGAGCCTCCGATCATCAGGTCGGTCATCATGTGGTGATATCGACGGCATAGGCCAATATGGCCCGACGCACGCGCCTTGCCGATGCAATGCGAGGGGTGCACGCTCGGGAACGGGCCATCCGGCGAACGCGGGGTCGCGACCGCAAGAACTGGGGAGGATCACTTGTCCGCACGTCCCATTTGTTACTTCGCCGCCTTTGCGCTTTGGGCGCTTCCGATACCAGCCGGCGCACAAAGCGCTTCGACGCCCGCGCCCGAGGTACTGCGGGTGACCCGCACCGCCGATGACGGCGGCGAAGGTTCGCTGCGCTGGGCGATCGAGCGCAACAACACGGCGCCCGGGCGCTTCCGCATCGAGATCGCGCCGGCCGGTGCAGCGCCGCAGGTGATCAAGCCGGCGTCGCCGCTGCCGGCGATCAAAGGACCGGTGGCGATCGAGGGCGCGGCGTGGAAGCGCAGCGGGGAATTCACTATCCTCGACGGTTCCGGCTACATCGAGGACAAGGGCCCGCAAACCTGCCCCGGCGCCGTTCCCGGCCAATCCGGCACCAATGTGCGCACCACCACCAATCCCGGCCTCGCATTGGTCGACACCCAAGGCGTCGAGATCAGCGGCTTGGAAATTCGCAACTTCTGCATCGGCGTGCTGATCCACCGCTCGAGCGGCAACTGGATTCACGACAACCGCATCGTCGCCAATCGCGGCGGCGCCGGCGTGATGCTCACGGGCGACGACGGCAACGGCAATCCCACCGCCACCACCACGGTGCACAACAAGGTGCAACGCAACGAATTCCTCGATAACGGCGACGGTCTCGAGCTCACGCGCGGCGCGGCCTTCAATCTGGTGGCTGACAATGTCTTCCGCTCGACGAGCGCCAACCCGGAGCCGTCACAGGGAATCGAAATCCTGCTCGGAAACGACAATGTCGTGGTGAGCAACCGCTTCGAAGGATATTCCGACGGCCTGCAAATCAACTGGGGACACCGCAACTATATCGCCGCGAATATCTTCACCAACAACACCTTCGGCCTGAGCCTGTCCGGCGCTGACAATGTCGTCGCCGGCAACGTCATCTACGGCAACGCCGTCGGCATCGCGGTGCGCCCGGCGCCCGACATGACGATGGCGTGGATATCCCGCAATGCCATCTACGGCAATGGTCAAGAGATCGAGCGCTGCTTCGCCGGCGGCAGCTGCGACCCCGACATCCGCAGAGGTGGCATCGTGTTCGGCCTGCCGAGCGGCGAGCACGAACGCTATGTCGGCAAGCGTGGCACCGGCGTCGCTCCGGCGCCGGGAAGCCTCGCCAAGATTTGCCCGGATGGCGCGCCCAACTGCCAGGCGCCGCCGAACGGCGGGCTGGCCGCCCCCACGCTCGAGCGCGCGCGCAAGAGCGCGGGCGGGTTCACCGTGCAAGGCCAACTGCGAGGCAAGCCGCTGACGCGTTTCACTGTCGAAGTGTTCGGCAACCGGGCGCCGGGCAGCGGCGAAGGGGAAATGTTTCTCGGCGACGTCGCGACCAGGTCCGACGCCGAGGGGCAAGGCAGATTCTCGTTGACGGTGGATGCCTCCAAGCTCGCCGCGCCGCCAGTCTCGTTCACGGCCACGCTCACGTCGGCGGACGGCGCCACCTCGGAGTTCAGTCAGCCCGTCGCGCTGTCGGAGTGAACAAACGCAAAAGCCGATGTTTCCGCCCGAGCGCATCGTCTGTCTCACCGAAGAGACCGTGGAGACGCTCTACCTCCTCGGCGAGGAGCGGCGCATCGTCGGCGTCTCGGGCTACGCGGTGCGGCCGGCCCGCGTGCGCCGGGAGAAGCCACGAATCTCGGCCTTCATCTCCGCCGATTTTGAAAAGATCCTGGCGCTCGAACCCGACCTCGTTCTGGCCTTCTCCGACCTGCAGGCCGACATCGCCGCCGAGCTGATCCGCCGCAACGTCGCGGTGCACGCCTTCAACCAGCGCGACATCGCCGGCATCCTCGACATGATCCGCACGCTCGGCGCGCTGGTCGGCGCGGCGGCCAGGGCCGACGCGCTCGCGGTGAACCTCGAGCGGCGGCTGGGCGAGGCGCGCGAGCGCGCCGGCGCGCTTAAGCGCCGTCCACGGGTCTATTTCGAGGAATGGGACGAGCCGATGATCTCCGGCATCCGCTGGGTGACCGAGCTCATCGAGATTGCCGGCGGCATCGACGTGTTTCCCGCGCTGTCGCGGCGCAAGAACGCCAAGGACCGCATCGTATCCGCCGAGCATCTGATCGCCGCCAACCCCGACATCATCGTCGGCTCCTGGTGCGGCAAAAAGTTTGTGCCGGCCAAGGTCGCGGCGCGACCGGGCTTCGCCGACGTTGCCGCGGTGCGCGACGGCTTCCTGCGCGAGATCAAGTCGCCGCTTATTTTGCAGCCGGGGCCGGCGGCATTGACCGAGGGCCTCGATGCGCTCGCCGGCATCATCGAGGAATGGGCGGCGACACGGTCGCCCCGCGGCTAATGTATGGGGATCGCATGTCGAGAAGAATCATGAACCGTTGCAATCGCCTCACCCGGCGCGCGGCCGGAATTCTGCTGGCGACGATTTTGCTCTTCGCGGCAGGGGATCGGGCGCAAGCGCAAAGCGCGACCGTTCGCCTGGTCGTGGACTACGGCGATGGCGTGATCAAGACCATCACCGGCCTTCCCTGGGCCAAGGGCAGCACGGTGCTCGATGTGATGAACGCGGCCAAGAGCCACGGAATAAGCTTCAGCTACACCGGCAGCGGCGCCTCCGCATTCCTCACGCGAATCGACGATGTTGCCAACGAGGGCGGCGGCGGATCCAAGAAAAATTGGCAGCTGTGGGTCAATACGAGCTATGCAGACAAAAGCTTCGGCGTGTATGAAGTGCAGCCGCTGGACGTGGTGTTCTGGCGCTTTACGACGCAAGAGGGGAAATGACCGCAATGGCTCCGATGGCAAGACTCGGCCGGGCGCTATGCACGCGCGGAATGGACCTGTCGCTCGCTGAACTCGCGCTGGCGATGAGCCTCGTGGGGCTCGACGTTGTTGCGCGCGTGGCGCCGCACGCCCCGAATTTCACGCCCGTCGCTGCCAGCGCGTTGCTTGCCGGTACGGTGTTGCGAAGCCGGACGTTGGCCTTGGCCGTGCCGCTTGCAGCGATGCTGGTGAGCGACCTCCTCCTCGGTGGCTACGACTGGCGCGTCATGGGCGTGGTCTATGCCGCGCTTGCGCTTCCTGCGCTGCTCGGGAGATGCGGACGCGCGCGAGGCGCGATTGTGCTTGTTCCGCTCGCCCTGTCTTCGTCCTTGTTCTTCTTCGCGACCACGAACTTTGCGGTGTGGGCCTTCAGTGGCATGTACGCGCACGATCTCGCCGGTCTCGTGCATTGTTACGTCGCGGCGCTGCCGTTTCTGCAAAATACCATCATCGGCGATATGTTCTGGACCACGCTTCTGTTCGGCGGCTGGTGGAGCGCACGAGTCGTCGCGGACTTCACCCCAATCGCGTCCACAGATCGCGCGCGGCCTTCTTGAGCTTGGCCACGAGGTTCGCCGGCGGCTCCTCGTCTTGCGCCAGCCGCAGGCCGACGCTCGTGAGACGCCCATCCGTGACCCGATGCGCCACCAGCGCGATCGGCCCAAGGGGCACGACGTCGCCCTGTTTCGGTCTGCGCTTGATTTCCTGGGCGAAGTGATCGGCCAGCGTGGTTTCCGTGTCTTGCGGCGCGATCGACAGGCCGTAAATGTCGGCGAGGGCACCGAGCGTGACGTCCCCGGACACGAAGAAGTCGCCGAGCAGCCGCGGATCGGGCGCGCTCGGTGGCGGCATATCCACGAAAAAGCGGTCGAGGGCCTGCGCCTTCTCCGGCGGCGCCAGCACGTACACATAGTCGCCCGCCCGCACTGGCTGGGACTCGAGCGGGCTCAGGATTTTCTGCTCGCGCACCACCAGCGTCGGCCGCGCCCAGGACGGCAGCAGCCCACGTTTCAAATAGAGGCTGTTGGCGGCCACGGGGTATCCGACGATCTCCTGCTCGAGTTGGCCTGGCAGGTCGAGCTCGACCCGGCGCGGCAACGGGTCATGCCGCGGCAGCGCGATGTGCAGCCGCCGCGCGGCCGCGGTAATGGTCCAGCCCTGGATCAGCAGCGAGCTCAACACCACCACGAAGGCGATATCGAAATAACGGTGCGCATTCGGCAACCCGACGAGCAGCGGGATCGAGGCGAGGAAAATGCCCACCGCCCCGCGCAAACCGACCCACGAGATGAAGGCCTTCTCTCGCGATGAAAAGCGAAACGGCGCGAGACACAGGAACACGGCGGCGGGACGCGCGATGAACATGAGCGTGGCGGCCACCGCCAACGCCGGGAAGATGCTCTCGACGAGCCGCGCTGGCCAGACCAGCAGGCCGAGCAGCACGAACATCACGATCTGAGCCAGCCAAGTGACGGCGTCGAGAAATACCACCACCGTATTGTGGGCGCGCGTCGGGCGATTGCCGACCACCAAGCCGGCGAGATAGACGGCGAGAAAACCCGAGGCGTGCAGCACCGAGGCGAGGCCGAAGATGACGAGCGCGCTCGTGGTCACGAACGGCGCGTGCAGGCCCTGCGCCAGCGCCAGCCGGTTGAGCACGAAGACGATGGCACGGCCGCCGAGAATACCGACGACGGTGCCGAGCACGGCTTGCACGGCGAAAACGGCGAGCACATGCTGCCACGACCGATCGCCAATGGTGAGAAATTCGACCAGGATGATGGTCAGCAGCACCGCGAACGGATCGTTGCTACCGGATTCGACCTCGAGCGTGGCGCCGACCCGTGGGCGCAGACGCAATCCGCCGGCATGAATCAGAAAGAACACCGCCGCCGCATCGGTCGAGGCCACGACCGCGCCCACCAGCAGCGCCTCGGTCCAGCTCATGCCGAGCAGGTATTTGGCGACCGGCGCGGTCACCGCCGCCGTGAGCAATACGCCCGCGGTCGCGAGCGTGGCCGCCGGCGCCAGCACGCTGCGGAAAGTTGCAAATCGCGTGCGCAAGCCGCCGTCGAACAGGATCAGCGCCAGCGCGATCGAGCCGACCACGTAGGCTGTGCGCACGTCGTCGAACTGCAGGCCGCCCGGACCGGCCTCGCCCGCCAGCATCCCGACGATCAGGAACACCAACAGCAGCGGCGCCCCGAAGCGCATCGCCACCAGGCTCGACATGATGCCCGCCAGAACGAGCAGGGCGCCCAGCAGAATGCCGATGCTGATCGTGTCGAGAACGGCCATCGCGACTCCCGGGTCTCATTGGTAATGCGCACGCGCCGCGCGGCAACTGCTAATTATCGTCGGCGCGCCTTACGGGCCTGCCTTCGACGGAGTGCGGCTTGAAATCCGATCCGACCGCTCCCCACCCCGACCTGCGGCCGACCGCCGCCGGCATCGCCTGCGGCACCGGCGCCGCTCTGTTCTGGGCGGCCGGCTTCGTCGCGGCCCGTCACGGCATCGCGGTCGGGTTTTCGCCGGCGGACATCGTCCTCCACCGCTTCATCTGGGCCGGCCTTGTCTTTCTGCCGCTCGTCGCCCGGCAAGGTTTTGGCGATCTCGGCGGAGTGGGCTGGATGAAGGCGTTGGCGCTCACGTTGGTTGGCGGGCCGCCGCTCGCGCTGTTGAGCTATGCCGGGTTCCTGTTCGTGCCGCTTGCCCATGGCGGGGTGATCCAGCCCTCCTGCGCCGCGCTCGGCGGGCTTGCGCTGGCAACGCTGGTGCTCAA
>WNFU01001816.1_pt1 | contig 29770 bp, 26 predicted proteins | sample 5400121 | NCBI WGS metagenome assembly WNFU01 (sample SAMN13153360, study PRJNA577476) | soil metagenome | isolation source: 100 cm soil or saprolite under grassland replicate 1 | place: USA:California | collected 2016-06-15 | reverse complement strand
CGCGCGGTCAGCGCGGAGCTGAAGCAGCGGCAGTCGAACGCATAGCCCGCATACGTCACGCCGTTTCGGTGCGCCGCGGAGAACAGTTCCCGGTGCCGCGCGGTCTCGTCAGGGAGAGGCTCGTCGTCCGGCCCGATCACGTCGACGTGGCCGTGCACCATGCCGACGCGCTCGTCTGCCTCGAGGACAGGCACCTCGCGTGCGAGCTTGTCCGGGAGCCAGCGGTCGTCGGAGTCGAGGAACGAGATGTACGTGCCGCGCGCCTCCCGGACGGCGGTGTTGCGCGCGCCCGAGCGGCCTCGATTCTCCTGGCGGACGATGCGGATGCGGTCGCCGTGGCGCGCGAGCACGCCGGGCGTGTCGTCGGTCGAGCCGTCGTCGACGACGAGCACCTCGCGATCGCCGAACGTCTGCGCGTACACGCTCTCGAGGGCGCCGTCGAGATAGGGCGCGCGGTTGTACGCGGTGATCGCTGCGGTGACGAGCGTCACGCCGCCGCCGCCCGGTCATAGAGCTCGAGCATGCGGCGGTTCATGGAGTCGAGCGTGAAGTGCTCCTCGACGCGGCGCCGGCCCGCCGCCGCCAGGCGCTCCGCGAGTCCCCGGTCCTCGAGCACACGTCGAAGCGCAGCGGCGAGCGCCTGCGGGTCGCGCGGCGGTACGAGCAATCCGGTCTCGCCGTCCGAGACGACCTCCGGCGTTCCGCCGACCGGCGTCGCAACGACGGGGCGCCCGGCTGCCATCGCCTCGAGCACGACCATCGGCAGCCCTTCGGTCCAAGACGGCAGCGCGACGACGTCGAGCTCCTCGAGCAGCGCGGGCACGTCCTCGCGAAAGCCGAACTCGACGCGCTCACGCACCCCGACCCGCACCGCCTCGCGCTCGAGCTCGGCTTGGAAGGCGCCGCCCTGCTCGAGATCGCGCCCGGCCAGGACGAGCCGTGCAGACGGAATCTCGGCGAGCGCGCGGATCAGCTCCCGCTGGCCCTTGACGTCGCAGAGGCGCGCGATCTCGCCGATCACCGGCGGGTCGTTGTGGCGCAGCGCGCCGTTCGGCAGCGGCGCGACGCCGTTGTAGACGACCTCGATCCGGCCGCCGGGGTAGCCCTGCCGCTCGTAGGCGCGCCGGGTGTCGTCGGACACCGCGACGAGCTGCGCGCACCAACGCGCCGTGAGATTGTCGAGGTTGCGGATCAGCGGCGCGGTCGCGGCCCGGAAGTGATTCTCGATGTGCAGGTGCGCGACGACCGGGACGCCCGCCAGGCGTGCCCCGATTCGCGCAACGACGTTCCCGGCGGCCAGCGCGTGCGTGTGCAGCAAGTCCGCTCGGGCCTGGCGCAGCAGACGCGCGAGCCGCAGGGCGTTGTCCAGCCGGTGGGTACGTCGCACGTCGACGAACGCGACGCCGAATGCCTCGGAACGCGCGCGCTCGACGAAGGGCCCGTCGCGCGGAACGACGAACGACACTTCCTCGCCACGCGCCTGCGCCGCGCGGGCGAGCTCCAATGCGACCGCCTGGCCGCCTGCCAGGTCAGAGCCGATCACGAGCTGAACAATTCTCACGCCCTCGGCCGCCTTTCGCTCCCGCCCGGCGGAGCCGGGCTCCGCGAAAGGCTGACGCCGCTGGCGGCACGATGCTCTCCGGGCCCGTGCTGGTCCGCACTGTGCCCTCCGGCCTCGCACCGCCAGCGGCGCCCCGAGAACGTGAGGAACCTCACGGCCGGCAGACGGCGACGAGCTCGCTGGCCTGCTCGACACCGTCCCTCGAGATCGCGATCTGATCCGCGGTCACCGCGTCCATTGCGGGCGTTCCCGCGACGGCGCGGGAGGCGCGGCGCACGAACGGCAGCCGCCTGCGCAGCCCGAAGACATCCGCACGCTGCAGCAGCCTGTGCCGGCGTGTCTGGATCCGCTGCTGGCCGTACAGCTCCACGGCGCCGAAGAAACGGCCGAGCAGCTCCTCGAAATCCGCGCGCGAGAGCTCCACCATGTGGAAGGGGTTCTCCGGCGACGAGGTCGTCGCGTCGACTCGCGGCGTCGAGACGACGAACACGCCGTCGCCGCGAAGGACGCGCGCTGCATGGGCGAGGAACGCCTCCGGCTGAGCGAGGTGCTCGATCGTCTCGAACGAGCAGACGACGTCGAACGACGCGTCGGGCAGATCGAGCGCCGTGAGGTCTTGCCGAACGAACTCCACATTCGGACGCGCGTAGCGCTCGCGTGCGTATGCGATCGCCCCGGCGTCGACGTCGACTCCGACGGCGCGCCGCGCGCGTTCGGCCAGATACGCGGTCCCGTAGCCGACACCGCATGCGGCGTCGAGGACGTCCTTGCCCGCACAGAGCGGCCGCGCGAACTCGTAGCGCTTGAGGTGGATCGCGACGATTCCCGGCTCGGTCTCGTCGGGGACGATGCGCTCGGGGTGGCTCACAGGGCCAAAGTATCCTTGCGCGCGCCGTGCGCAACGCCCTGGACCGGTTGCCACTCGAACGGGCGCTGCAGCTCTCGATCGTCCTCCTGATCCTCGTCACCGTCCTCTCCCAGGGCTCGCTGCTCTCGTGGATCGACACGGCGAGGAAGCTGCGCTGGCTCACCCTCTTCGCATTCGTGGCGCTCGCGCTCGGGTACGCGTGGTCGCGCGGCGGCTTTCGGCGCTTGGGATTCGCCCATGCAGGCGGTGCGGTCTTGATCGCACTGGCACTCGCCTCTGTTGCGTGGTCCGCCTTTCCGAAGCTCACGTTCGAGCGCACCGCGGCGCTCGGGCTGCTCTTCCTCGGCTGCGGTGCGGTGGCGGCGGGAGCCGGCCGCCCGCGCGCCGTGCGTCGGGTCGTCGACGCAATCGTCGTCGGTGCGGCCGCCGTGGGCGTCGGCGGTCTGCTGGTGCTCGCGTTCGACCACGACCGGGCGGTCCAGCCGGCGACCTCCGCGCTTGCCGCGCGCTATCAGGGTCTCGGCGGCGGGCCGAACACGGCGATGATGATCCTCGCGGTCGCCGCGCCGCTCGCCGTCTACGTGCTCGTCGAGGCGCGGCGCCCTCTGGCGCGTGCAGCGGCTCTGGCGAACGTCGTGCTGCTCCTCGGCTCGATCGTCGCGTCCGGCTCGCGTGGCGCCCTCGTGGGGGCGTTCGGCGGCCTGTTCGCAGTCGCCGTGCTCGGTCCGGTCGAGCGGCGCCATCGACTCGTTGCCGCAGGCGTCGTCGTCGCCCTGCTGGTGGTCTCCGCGGCGTTGACGCGCATTCCTCAGCCGAATCCGGCGGCGCCGGCATTGCCGAGCGCGTCGGAGCCCCCGCCCGTCGTGTTCCAGGGGCCGCGGCACGCTGTTGCGGAGCCCGCGCCCCGTCTCCAGGACGACGTCGGCCATCCCCCGTACGGGGTCGCCGAGACGACGAAGAAGCCGCGAACGCTCTTCGGCTCCAGCGGCCGCGCCCAGGCCTGGAACGGAGCGATCCACCTCGGCGCGCAGCGTCCCGTCGCGGGCTTCGGCTTCGGCACCGAGGACCACGTGTTCACCGACCGCTACGTCGACTTCAACTCGAACGTGCCCGAGAACTCCTACATCGGGCTCTTCCTGCAGCTGGGAATCGCCGGCGTCGCCGCATTCGTTGGCTTCGTCCTCGCGTTACTCGGCTTCGCCGTCGTGGAGCCCAGAGCGTCGCTGGGCGAGCGTCGGCTCGTCGCAGCCTGCGCCGGCGGCGTGGTCGCCGGCCTCCTACTCGGGGGGTTCCAGTCCTACCTGTACGCGGTCGGAAACAACGCGACTGCCGCCGTGTGGCTGTGCGCGTTCCTGCTCGCGGCGCTCGTGCCGCGCGCGCTGCCCTCGCTTCGGGTCCTGTTGCCTGCCACGGCAACGATCCTCGCCACGCTGGTCGTGGTCGGGATCGTCGAGCGCTCCCACCGGGCGCACGATCAGTCGAGGGCCATGGCGCAGGTCGCTGCCGAAATCGGCCCCCTCGACGCGCAGCAACTCGACCAGTACCGCTACCTGTCGGCGCGAGTCCAGTGCCTGCTCTACAGGCGCGGGAAGAACCCCTTCGCGCTCGAGCTCTGCGTGGACGGAAGCGGCCGCGTCGTCGAGACCATCGACCGCCGCACCGCACCGAAGCCGCGCATCCACGGTCTGCGTGACGATCCCTCGCGGTCGAGCGTGCGCGTCGATCGCGCCGAGGTCACCCGGCTCCTGCACTCTTTCGGCATCCCGCTCTCGTACCTCCCACGAACGTGACGAGCCGGCGTCCGCGCGTGCTGGTCCTCAACCAGTACTACTGGCCCGGCGTCGAGGCGACGGCGCATCTGCTCGCCGAGCTCGCGGAGGCGCTTGCGGACGACTTCGACATCACCGTCGTGACCGGGATGGTCGCGGAGGCGCACGAGTCGGGGGTCACCGAGCGCAACGGCGTGCGCATCATCCGTGTCCGCTCGACGGCCTTCGACCGCAGCCGGCTCGCGCTGCGCGCCACGAACTACCTCACCTACCTCGGGCAGTCGCTGCTTCGCGCGCTCCGCGCCGAGCGCCCGGACGTCGTCCTCTGCATGACCGACCCGCCTGTGATCGCGAACATCGCCCTGATCGTCGCGCGTCGCTTCCGCGTCCCGCTGATCGTGATCAGCCAGGACGTCTTCCCCGAGGTGGCGGTCGAGCTCGGCCGGCTGGACAACCGGCCGCTCGTCGGCGCGCTCCGGTCCGCGATCCGGTTCTATCTCGAGCGCGCCGACCGCGTCGTCGCCATCGGCGACACGATGCGGCGGCGGCTGGAGCAGAAGGGCGCGCGCCCCGAGCGGCTGGACGTGATCCCGAATTGGGTCGACGCGGACACGCTCGTGCCGATGCCGCGCGACAACGAGTGGGCGCGGGAGCACGACCTCGTCGGCTCATTCGTGGTCATGCACTCGGGCAACATCGGCCACGCGCAGAACCTCGACGCGCTGATTCGCGCCGGGACGTTTCTCCGCGACCTCGACGATCTACGGATCGTCCTGATCGGCGGCGGTGCGCGGCGCGACGAGCTGAAGGCGCTGACGCGCCTGCTCGAGGTGGACTCGGTTCGATTCATGGGCTACCAGCCGCGCGAGCTTCTACCGCAGTCCCTGTCATCGGCCGACGTGCACGTGGTCGGCCTCGCCAGCGGCCTGTCGGGCTACGTCGTGCCGAGCCGGCTCTACGGCATCCTCTCGGTCGGACGGCCGGTGGTCGTTGCCGCCGACTCGGAGAGCGAGACGGCGAAGATCGTCGGCGACGTGGGTTGCGGGATCGTCGTTCCCCCGGGCCGGCCGGAACTGCTCGCCGCCGCGATCCGGCGGGCGCACGACGGCGAGCTCGACCTGGAGGCCATGGGGGCCCGCGGCCGCGACTACGTCACCGCGAATGCAGACCGGCGGATCGCGGTCACTCGTTACCGCCGGCTCCTGCAGGACGTGATCGGCTGACGCGGACGACCCGTTCGAGGCCGAAGCTCACGAAGGCGAGGAAGAGACCGCGCAGCGGAATCGAGAACCGCGCCTCGACGTGGTGGGTCGCCAGCGTGACGCTGTAGACGAGCAGGTAGAGCACGACCCAGCGCGGCGGTCCTGCGCGCGCCAGCGCTACGGCCGCGCCGGTCAGCGCGAGCGCGATCAGGATCCAGTCGACCAGCTGGAGGAGCACAAGGCCGACGCCGTGCGGCTGGTACCAGTCGTGATGCGTGCTCCAGAGGAAGTAGTTGCGGTACAGGTTCTCCCACGCGACCTGCAGCGGGTCGTCGGCCAGTCGTTCGCGATACAGCGTTCGTGCCCGCGTACGTAGCTCGCGGTCGGCGCGCTCCAGGTAGCGCGGATGGGCGTACGGGTCGCGGCGCAGGGTCGCAGGGGAGGGCGCGTAGCGGCGAGGCGCCGCGAAGTCCTGCAGGAACGCCGGGTCCTTCTCGATCTCGGCCGCGTTGTGACTCAACCGCTCGCCGTGCGCTGCGAGCAGCAGGTTGAAGCCTTCGCCCCAGTTCGTGAGCACGAGCTTCCCGGTCGCGTGGTTCGTCCAGGTGAGCCACGGGACGAGTAGCAGTGCGGCCGCCAGCGTCGCGGCGACGGCGGCGCGAAAGCGTGGGACGGCGCGGGCCAGAGCGCCGAGCACGACGAGCGGGACGAGCAGGACGAACACCGGCCGGACGAGCGTCAGTGCCGCAGCGAGCGCTGCTGCGCCTGTCCACCAGGCGAGATTGCGTTCCTGCCATGCACGGGTGAAGGCATATGCGAGCGCAACCGCGAGTAGGCCTGCGAGCGTCTCCGTCACGACCAGCGTCACGTAATGCTTCGAATACGGGTCGAGGGCGTAGAGCGCTGCGGCTGCGAGGCCGAGTTCGGGCGTCCACCAGCGCCGGACGGTCAGCGCGAGCAGCCAGGTCGCCAGCGCGAGCAGCAGCGCCTGCACGACGAGCGCGACGTGGCGTGCGAATCCAGGCCCGCCTCCGCCCACGGCCGCGAGCAGCAGGGGGTACCCGGGCGTGCGGAAAGCCTGCTTCTCGGGCGCCGAGAACAGCGACCGCGGCATCTTCACGCCCGTGAGGTCGAAGAACCCTTCCCGATACGTGAAGTAGAAGCCGGCCCGGAGCGGAGTCGTATAGCTCCCGTGTTCGATCGCGTCCGCGGTCGCGACGTACTCGTCCGTATCGGTCGTCGAGTGCCGGTGAACGAGCGGGACGTAGAGGAGGCCGTGCAGCGCGGCGACGGCGGCGGCGAGCACGGCCGCGCGCTGGAACCGGGAGTCCGTCATCGGCGGCGCTGTACGTTAACCGCGTGACCGCGGCGACAGTCCGAGCGGCGCGCGTCGCGCGCGCCGAGCCGCACGCCGTCCTGGCCGTCGCGGCGGCACTCGTGATCGCAGCTGAGGCTGCGTACGACCAGCAGACGTCTGACGTCTGGCTCCTGCTCGAGGCGGTGGTCGCGGGCGCCGGCCTGCTGCTGGTCTGGCGCAACCAGGATCGCCTCCGCCTCGTGCCCCTGCTCGCCGTGGGCCTTGCGTTTCAGCTCGCGTACGTCTGCGTGCACATTGCCTCCGGCGTGCGCGGCGATCTCGACTCGCGCGCCATCTTCGGAACCTACGGGCAGCAGTTGCTCGACGGCGACTATCCGCGCTCGGAGTACCCGGTCGGCGCCGTTCTCGTCTTCGCTCTCGAGGCGCTGATCAACGGCACGCACAGCCGTGTGCCGAACGCCTTCGTGATGATCCCGTTTCAGCTCGCGCTCGTCGCGGCGGTCTGGTTGCTCCGCACACGCTGGTCGCCGTGGCTCGCGGCGTTCGTCGCACTCTGGCCGATGAACGCCTTCTACTGGGAGTTCAAGTTCGACCTGGCACCCGCTGCGTTGCTCGCGCTTGGGCTGTTGCTCGCGTGGCGCAGCCGCTGGAGCTGGTCGGGAGTCGCACTCGGGGCCGGCGCGCTCGTCAAGTGGACGCCGGGCGTCGCGTTCGTCGCGCTCGCAGTCTGGCTCGCGACATCGCGTCGGACACGGGAGCTGCGTGCGCACGTCGTTGCGTTCGCGGTCACGGTGGTCGTGGTCTACGTTCCGTTCCTGGTCTGGGAGCCGCATGACGTGCTCTACGCGTACAGTCAGCAGAGCGGCCGCACGATCACGGGCGAGTCACTCTGGTACCTGCCGCTCCATGTGCTCGGTCTCGCCGATCTCGGCGCTCACATCTCCTACGCGGCGGACGTTCCGCACTGGGCGAACGCCGTTGCGGTCGTCGTGCAGATCGCGGCCTTGCTCGCGGTGCTCGCGTTCGCAGCGCGGGCACGGAGCTCCGAAGCGGCGGTCGCGCTCGCCGCGCTCGCCCCGTGCGTGTTCCTCCTCACGAATCGCATCTTCAGCCCGCAGTTCTTCCTCCCCCTGTTCGCCTCCTGGGCCGTGGCTGCAGCACTCGTCTCGCGCAACACACGCGAGCAGCTTGCCGTCGGGGTCGTGGCGGCGACCGCCTCGGTGGCCAACGCGTTCGTGTATCCGTACGCGCTGCCGCACTACACGCTCACATGGCAACTCTGCTCCGTGGCCCTGTTTATGCTCGCCATTGGCCTCACCGCCTGGCTTGCTATGCGCGCGAGCGGCAGTGGGAGGGCCTAACCGGCGAAAATCCGGCGTAGCTCCAGCGAGAGCCGACCTCGGCTCGCGCCCTGCGCGAGGACCGCTGTCGCGCCGCGTGAGCACGTGATCCCGTAGCCCGCGCGAAGCGCGCGTCGCGTCAAGGCGCCGAGGTCTGCGGCCGTCCTCGGGTAGATCCACGTCGCGACGTCGATCGCGAGGACCTGCGCCCGCGGCACCGGGCGGTCGTCGATCACCCAGATATGCCGTCGCTGCGACAGATGCGGCACCAGCGCGCTGGTCGCAGCGACGCTCGCCTCCGGCGGCACCTTCGCGAGGCACGCCCGGATGTCCGCCGCCTGCGCGTCCGTTGCGTAGCGGTCGAGCTCGTCGAGCGGGCGCAGGCGCCCGAAGGTGAAGTAGAGGCCGACGAGGAGGACGGCAACGGCTGCGGCGGGAACGAGGGCGGCGCGACGGGTCAGGTGCGCGCGCGCGCGCGTCGTCGTGTCGACCGCGGCGAACGCGAGCATCGGCGCGATCACAAGCGAGTAGTGGAACCCCTGGGCCCAATAGGACGGGACGCTGGAGAGGAACCGCTCGGCGAGCGTCGGCAGCATGACGATCAGGAGCGGCGAGACGAGCGGCAGGAAGAGCCACGAGCCGAAGAGATTGAACAGCGCAACCTGCTTCGTGTGCGGCGTGACGAAGAGCTTCACGCTGCGGATCGGGTGCCGGACGAGGTTCTCGAGCGCGCTTCCCGGCGTCGCGCCGAGCGCGTCGTAGGACCAGTGGCTGTACGCCCGGCCGCCGGCGAAGGCGGGGATGAGCACCTTGAAGGCGAGCGCGAACCACGCGAGGCTCGCGGCGGCGATCACGCCGCCGAAGCGCCAGCGGCGCTGCACGATCGCCACGTAGGCGGCGAACCCGATCAGCGTCAGCGCGAGATCCTCCTTCGTGAGCAGCAGGAGCGCCGCGACGGCGACGAGCACCGCGTCGCGGCGCTCGAGCATTGCGTACAGAGCGACGGAGACCAGCGGCGCTGCGAGCGCGAGCTCGTGAAAGTCGAAGATGTCCCCCGCCAGGACGCCGTACCAGAGGAGATAGGCGGCTTCGAACGCGAACGCCGCGACGAGCCCGAGCCGGTCGCGCACCCACCAGAACAGCGGCAGTGCCGCTGCCGCGAGCAGAACCGCCTGCGCCGTGAGCAGCATGCGTGGGTCGCTCCAGATCCAGTACAGCGGCGCGAGGAGGACGAGCGTGAAGTCGGCGTGGTCGCCGAGCTCGTGCGGTAGACGAAGCACCGTGTTCGGGATCCACTCGAACCGGCTGTAACCCCAGACCGTCTGGTCGAAGATCCCGAGGTCGTAGGCGTTGGCGCCGAAGCTGTCGTAGCGATGAATCGCCGCAGCCGCGTAGCCGACGGCGGCGAGTGCAGCGAGCAAAACCGCGGCCGTCGCCGGCCCCCTCCGCCCGGTCATTCGGCGATCCTACGTCCGGATCGAGTAAAACCGGGGCGCATGGCCGGGCCGCTTTCGATCGTCGTTCCCGTCTACAACAGCGCGGGATCGCTCCCGATGCTCGTCGACCGGGTGACGAGCGTGCTCGACGGCGGGGACGACTACGAGATCGTGCTCGTGAACGACGGCAGCTCCGACTCGAGCTGGCCGGTCATCGAGCAGCTCGCCGCCGAGCGGGCGCGCGTTCGCGGAATCGACCTGATGCGGAACTACGGACAGCACAACGCGCTCCTCGCCGGCATCCGGGCGGCGCGCAACCCGGTCGTGATCACGCTCGACGACGATCTCCAGAACCCGCCCGAGGAGATCCCGAAGCTGCTCGCCAAGCTCGACGAGGGAAATGACGTCGTCTACGGATCCTGGCGTGTTCCCGCACACGGGCTGCTGCGCAACCTCGCGACGCGGGTGACCAAGTTCGCGCTGCGCGGCGTGATCGGCAGCGAGATCGCAGGCCAGGTAAGCGCCTATCGCGCCTTCCGGACCGAGCTGCGCGAGGCCTTCGCGGACTTCGCAGGCCCCTACGTCTCGATCGACGTGCTCCTGAGCTGGGGAACAAGCCGGTTCGCGGCTACGCCGGTCCGTCACGACCCGCGCGCGGCCGGCAAGTCGAGCTACGGCCTCGGCAAGCTGGCGACGCACGCGCTGAACGTGCTCACCGGCTTCAGCACACGGCCGCTGCGGATCGCGAGCCTCATGGGGCTGGCCTTCACGCTGCTCGGCGGGGTCGTCCTGGTGCTCGTGATCGTGCGCTACTTCGCGAGCGGCCGCGTCGTGCCCGGCTTCGCGTTCCTGGCTTCGATCATCGCCATCTTCTCCGGAGCGCAGCTCCTGACGCTCGGAATCATCGGCGAGTACCTCGCGCGCATGCACGTGCGCATCATGGATCGGCCGCCGTACGCCGTACGCGAAGAGACCTAGTGCACACGGGTCGGGTGCTCGAGTGGGACAGCGAGTTCTGGGGCGTGCGGATTGCCCAGGTCGAGGGCCCGGAGGCGGACGCGTGGCTGCGGGAGCACGCCGTCGCGTGCGCGTACCTGCTCGTCCCCGGCGACGACTCCGCTCGGGCGCAGAGCGCGGAGGAGTACGGCTACCGGTTGATGGACGTCCGCGTCGAGCTCGACGCGCCGGCCGCGTCCCGTGATGCCGCGGTTCGTCCTGCTCGCGGCGACGACGTCGAGCGGCTCCGCGCGATCGCGCGGACGAACCACGGCGACACGCGCTTCTACGCCGACCCGCGCTTTCCGCGCGCGGGCTGTGACGAGCTGTACGACACCTGGATCCGGCGAAGCTGCGAAGGCTGGGCGGACGCCGTCCTGGTCGCGGAGGCCGACGGCGCTCCCGCGGGGTACGTGTCCGTCCACCGGCGCGAGGGTCACGGGTCGATCGGGCTGATCGGCGTGGACGCGGGCGCGCGCGGCCGCGGGCTCGGCGAGGAGCTCGTCCGCGGCGCTCTCGGCTGGTGCGCGCAGGAAGGGCTGCCGGAGTGCCGCGTCGTCACTCAGGGACGCAACGTCGCAGCGCAGCGCGTGTTCCAGCGCTGCGGCTTCCGGACGCGCTCGGTCGACCTCTGGTTCCACAAGTGGTTCGACGAATGAGCGAGTGGCGGATCCCGTTCAACCGCGCGAGCCTCACCGGTGATGAGCTCGCCTACCTCCGCGACGCGATCGACCACGGGCACATCTCCGGCGACGGTCCGTACACCAAGCGCTGCGAAGACGTGCTCGAGCGCGAGCTCGGCGCCGCGCGCGTGCTCCTGACGACGTCGTGCACGCACGCGCTGGAGGCGGCCGCGATCCTGCTCGATCTCGGCCCCGGCGACGAGGTGATCGTCCCGTCCTTCACGTTCGTCTCCACCGCAGCGGCCTTTGCGCTGCGCGGGGCGACGATCGTCTTCGCCGACGTCCGGCGCGACACGCTCAACCTCGACGAGTCGCTGGTGCCGGAGCTCGTGAACGAGCGGACGCGGGCGATCGTTCCCGTCCATTACGCAGGAGTCGGCTGCGAGCTGGACGCGCTCGCGGCGCACGGCGTGCCACTCGTCGAGGACAACGCCCAAGGCCTGTTCGGGCGCTACCGCGGCCGCGCGCTCGGCACGTTCGGCGCGCTCGCGGCGCAGAGCTTTCACGAGACGAAGAACCTGACCTGCGGCGAGGGGGGCGCGCTCGTCGTCAACGACCCCGCGCTCGTCGAGCGCGCCGAGGTCGTGCGCGAGAAGGGAACGAACCGGAAGCAGTTCTTTCGCGGACAGGTCGACAAGTACACCTGGGTCGACCTCGGCTCGAGCTACGTGCTCACGGACCTGCTCGCGGGGTTTCTCGCAGCGCAGCTGGAGAAGCGCGGCGAGATCCAGGCTGCGCGCCGCGACCTGTGGCAGCGCTACGACGATGGTCTGCGGGACTGGGCGGTGGAGCAGGGCGTCGGCACGCCCACCGTCCCGGAGCACTGCGAGCAGTCGTGGCACATGTACTACCTCGTCCTTCCGTCGCTCGCCGCGCGCAGCGAGTTGATCGCCCGGCTGCGCGAGCGCGGGATCCTGGCCGTCTTCCACTACCAGCCGCTGCACGTCTCGAAGATGGGTCGCGCGTTCGGCGGCAGGCCGGGCCAGTGTCCGGTCAGCGAGGAAGTCGCGGACCGTCTCGTGCGCCTGCCGTTCTTCACGGCGATGACGGAGGCGGAGCAGGCAGAGGTGATCGAGGTGGTGACGTCTTTCCGTGACCTCTGACGGCTATGACGTCTCGTACTTCGAGCGAATCGCGGAGAAGGAGCCGGGGAGCTTCTGGTTCCGGGCGCGCAGCCGCCTCCTCGAGTCGGTGGTGCGCCGCCGCTTCCCCGAAGCTCGGAGCCTGCTCGAGATCGGCTGCGGCACCGGTTTCGTGCTCGCAGGTCTCCACGAGGCGTTCCCACAGCTTCGCCTCGTGGGCAGCGAGCTGTTCGCCGAAGGGCTGGAGATCGCCCGCCGCCGGCTGCCGCCGGAGGTCGAACTGGTCGAGCTCGATGCCCGCGCAATGCCGTACGACCGGGAGTTCGATCTCGTCGGCGCCTTCGACGTCCTCGAGCACATCGACGAGGACGTGTCGGTGCTGCGGGGGATGCGCCGCGCCGTCCGCGAGGGAGGCGGGCTGCTCGTCATCGTCCCGCAGCATCCGGCCCTCTGGAGCGCGGCGGACACCTTCGCCCACCACGTGCGCCGCTACCGGCGCGGAGAGCTCGTGCGGAAGATCCGTGCCGCCGGCTTCGAGCCCGTCGAAGTGACCTCGTTCGTGACGTCGTTGCTGCCTGCGATGGTTGCCTCGCGCGTCGCGCACCGGATCGCCCGGCGCCCGTACGACCCGATCGAGGAGCTCGAGCCCGGTGCCCTGAACGGCGTCTTCGAGCGGATCCTCGACGGCGAGCGGCGCCTGATCGAGCGTGGGGTCTCGCTGCCGTTCGGGGGCTCGCTGCTCGTCGCCGCCCGCGCGCGGGGCTAACCTCAACCGCGATGTGCGGCATCCTCGGCATCCTCGCGAAGGACACCCCGCCGCCGCAGCTCGACGCGATCGAGCTGCTCCGGCACCGCGGCCCCGACGGCGAGGGCCGACGTGCGTTCGAGCGCGTCGCGTTCGCGATGCGCCGGCTCGCGATCATCGACCTGGAGACCGGCGAGCAGCCGGTGGAGAACGAGGCCGGCGACGTCGTCGCGATCGTCAACGGCGAGATCTACAACTACCGCGAGCTCCGTAGCTACCTCGCCAGGCGCGGACACGAGTTCAGGGCCGAGGTCGACGTCGAGGTGATCCCGCACCTGTACGAAGAGCTGGGCTGGCGCTGCTTCGAGAAGCTGCGGGGGATGTTCGCGGTCGCGCTCTACGACGCGCGCCGCGACCGACTCGTTCTCGCCCGTGACCGCTTCGGGATCAAGCCGCTCTACCTCGCGTCCACCCGGGACGCGTTCGCGTTCGCCTCGGAGATCAAGCCGCTGCTCGCGCTCGGCGCATCCGACGAGCTCGAGCCGCAGGCGATCGCCGACTATCTCGCGCTCGGGTACGTGCCGGGCAACGCGACCGGCCTGCGGGGGGTGCACAAGCTCGCGCCCGGACACGTCTGGCTGAAGGGCGAGCAGCGGCCGTACTGGGAGCTCGAGCCGCGGCCCGCGCCCCTGGAGGAGACGCTCGCCGAGGCGGTCCGCCTCCACCTGCGGTCGGACGTGCCGCTGGCGGTGCTCCTCTCCGGCGGGCTGGACTCGTCGCTGATCGCCTCGCTCGCCGCCGCCGAGCTCGAGGAGCCGGTGCGCACGTTCTCGGTCGGCTTCGCGGATGCGGCGCTCGACGAGCGCGAACACGCCGCGGCCGTCGCGCGCGCGATCGGCAGCGTCCACCGCGAGCTCGTCGTCGAGACGAACGTCGCCGAAGACCTTCCGGAAATCGCGGCTCGGCTCGAGCAGCCGCTCGCCGATCCCGCTGCGATCCCACTGTGGTACCTCTGTCGCGCGGTCGCCGACGAGGTGAAGGTCGCGCTCGCGGGCGACGGCGGCGACGAGGTCTTCGGCGGCTACTCACGCTACGCGTGGGATCCGCGTGCGGCGCGCATCGGCCGCATGCTGCCGCGCTCGCTGCTCGAGCGGGTGCCTGCGGTCGCGGGCGGCCGCAAGGCGTTCGGGCGTCGCGCCGCGAAGCTCCTTCGTCACGCCGGGAAGCAGGACGCGGCGCGCTATCTGGCGTGGTTCACGCTGCTCTCGGACGACGCTCGCGCCGAGCTCGTCGGCGCGGCGCAGGCGCCGGAGCGCGAGTTTCGGCGACTCTTCGACGCTGCGCCGGGAACGCTCACGCATCTCGGCCGTCTGCAGTACGTGGACCTGTACTCGTTCGTCGCCGACAACCTGATGTTGAAGGCGGACAAGCTGTCGATGGCGCATTCGCTCGAGCTGCGCGTCCCCTTCCTCGACCATCGCGTCGTCGAGCTGGGGCTCGCGTTGCCGGACCGCGAGAAGCTGCGCGGCGTCCGGACGAAAGTCGCGATTCGCCGGCTCGTGGAGCAGCGCTTCGGCCGCGAGCTCGCACGGCGTCCCAAGCAGGGGTTCGACGCGCCGGTCGACCGGTGGCTGCGCGGCGAGCTGCGCAGCCTCGCCGGCGACGCTCTCGGCTCGCTCGACGGCATCGTCGACGTTCGTGCGGCCCGCGAGTTGACGGGCGAACCGCTGTACGCGCTCGTGATGCTCTCGCTGTGGCGCGCGGGGCTGCGCCAGATCGAGTGGACAGCCGCCCGGTGACGAGTGCGCGCGAGCTCGACCGCGCGTACCCGTTCCGCTTCCGGGTCCGCAGGGCGGCGCGCCGTGTCGCTCTCGCAGCCGTCACGCGCATCCCGCGCGCCCGTCCGCGTGGAGTCCGGATCGTCCACTACCACTTCGTGTTCGACGACGAGCTGCAGGCGTTCGAGCGGCAGCTCGAGTGGTTCCGCTCCGAGTTCGAGCCCGTCTCCTTGAGCGAGGCCGTCACGCGCCTGCGTCGCGGTGACGTCAGCGGAAACGAGCTCGTGGTCACGTTCGACGACGGCTTCAAGAACCAGGCGATGAACGCGGCGCCGCTGCTGCGCGACGCGGGCTTCAGCGCCTGCTTCTTCCTGATCACCGAGCTCGTCGAGGCGCCGCCCGATCGTGCACGTGAGCTGTGCCGCGTCAGCCTGCACCTGCCCCGGCCGGTCGAGCCGATGGGCTGGGACGATGCGCGCGGCCTGCTCGCGCTCGGACACGAAGTCGGCTCGCACACGCGCACGCACCCGAACCTTGCCGCCCTTCCGGCGGACGAGGTCGCCCGTGAGCTGCGCGATTCGCGCACCGAGCTCGAGCAGCGGCTCGGCCGCGCGGTCAGACACGTGAGCGCGCCCTACGGGCGGGCTGCGAGCTTCTCGACACAGGTCTCCGCCGCCGCGAGCGAGACGGGCTACCTGAGCTGTGCGAGCGCGCAGCGCGGGATCAACCCGGCCGGCGCCGATACCTACGCGCTTCGCCGTGACCATCTCGCTGCGGGCTGGCCTGTGCGCGACGTGCGCTACTTCCTCTCGCGATGAGGATCGTCGTGCTGACGCGCAACCCGCGCGGAATCGCTTCACGCTTCCTCGCGCGCGGAAGCGTGACCGTCGATGCCGTGCTGCTGGACGAGAGCCCAGGCCCCTCGCTGCGTCGGCGCTTGCGCAAGCTTCGGCGCGTCGGGCCGTCGGCCGCCCCGGTGGGACTCCTGCTGCGCCGCGCATACGCGGCTGCGCAGGGGGACGTGCCGCACATCGACGAGCTGGGAGTCACCACCGTGCGCGTGCCGACACTGAACGGCCCGGAGGCGCGGGCAGCGCTCGCCGGCGCCGATCTCGCTCTCTCGCTGGACAACGCGCTGATCTCCGAGGCCACGTTCAGCGTGCCCGCGCACGGAACGGTGAACGTGCATCACGGCGCGGTACCTGACTATCGCGGCGGCCCGCCCGTCTTCTGGGAGCTTGCCGACGGCCGCGCCTCCGTCGGCTTCACGGTGCACCGCATCGACGCGGGGATCGACACCGGCCCGGTGCTCGCAACCGGCGACGTGGCGGTCGAGCGCCGGCCGACACTGCGCGAGACCCTTGCGCTGACGATCCCGAAGCTGCACGACGCGAGTCTCGACGCGCTCGAGCGCGTACTCGTCTCCGGCGACCTCACCGGGCTGCCGCAGCAACGCGCCGGACGCGCGCGGACGACGCCGACGCTCCGCGACTACCTACGGGTACGGCGCGCGCTTCGCAACTACGATCACCGCCGGTGATCGTCCTGAAGGTGCTGTTCTGGGGCTCGGCCGGTGCGTTGGCGTGGACCCACGCCGGCTATCCCGCGCTCGCGTGGCTCGTCTCGCGGGTCAGCTCGCATCCCGTGCGCAAGGGCGGCGCGCTCCCGGCGGTGACGTTCGTCGTCGCCGCCCACAACGAGGAGGCCGTGATCGAGCGACGGATCGAGAACCTGCTCGCGCTCGACTACCCGCCCGAGCAGCTGGAGATCGTCGTCGCCTCCGATGCCTCGACGGACGGGACGGACGAGATCGTCGAGCGCGTCGCGGCGCGGGAGCCGCGCGTGCGGCTCATCCGTGCTCCGCGCGGAGGCAAGGTCGCCGCGCAGAACCTCGCGGTCCGCGAGACGACGGGCGAGATCCTCGCCTTCTCGGACGCGAACTCCTTGTGGGCGGCGGCGGCACTGCGGAAGATGGTGCGCAACTTCGCCGACCCGGAGATCGCCTATGTCTTCGGCCAGCATCGGTACGAGGCCCCCGACGGGACGAACCGCGAGAGCGCCTACATGCGCTTCGAGACCTGGCTCCGTGCGCGCGAGTCCGAGATCGGCTCGACGACCGGCGGCTACGGATCGATCTACGCGGTGCGCCGCTCGGACTACGTCGAGGTCGATCCCCGCTTCGGCCACGATCTCGCCTTGCCGTACCTGATGGTGCAGCGCGGCCGGCGTGCTGTCTACGAGCCTGAGGCGATCGTGTTCGAGAAGCCGTCGCGCGACATCGAGGACGAGTTCCGCCGCAAGGTGCGGATGTTCGAGCACTGCTGGCTGATCGTGCTGCGCGGCAAGATGCTGCGCCGGCTCGACCCGATGTACGTCGTCCAGATCGTGTCGCACCGCCACCTGCGCTACGCCAGCGGGCTGCTGCACGTGCTTCTGCTGGCGACGAACGTCGCGCTCGTCGGCGAGGGGCTCGTCTACAAGATCGCGCTCGCTCTGCAACTCGCCTTCCTGGCCGCGGCCGGCGCGCGCCCGGGCCTTCCGCGCTACTACGTGCTCGTCAGCTGGGCCACACTGCTCGCGCTGCTGCGCTATCTGCGCTCGGGAGTTCCGGCCGTCTGGGAGAAGGCGGAGGGCACGCGGTGATCGAGCGGCTCGCCTGCCCCCGCGACGGTTCGGCGCTGCGCGTCGAAGGCGAGACGCTCGTCTGCGAGCAAGCGCACGCGTATCGGTACGTGGACGGGATCCCCGTGCTGCTCGTGGACGACGAGCTCGAGCCCACGCAGCCCGGCTACTGGGCTCGTCCCGAGCAGATCGATGCCGTGCGGCGCGCCGAGCCGCCGCCCGTCGACGGCGACGGCGTCGACCCGTACGTCGCGGAGCTGATCATCGGGACGCACGGCAACCTCTACCGGCATCTCGCGCGCGGCATGACGCGCTATCCGATCCCGCACTTTCCGCTCCCGTCGGGCGCGGGAAAGACGCTGCTCGACGTCGGCTGCAACTGGGGCCGCTGGTCGATCGCCGCCACCCGCGCCGGCTACGACGTGATCGGGATCGACCCGTCGTTCGAGGCGATCGTCGCCGCGCGCCGGATCGCGCGCCAGCTCGGGGCGCCGTCGCGCTACGCCGTCGCGGACGCGCGCCGCCTTCCCTTCGCCGATGCGAGCTTGGACGTCGTCTTCTCGTACGGCGTGCTCCAGCACTTCTCGAAGGCCGACGTCGCGATCAGCGTCCGCGAGATCGGCCGCGTGCTGAAGCCCGACGGGTACAGCTGGGTGCAGATGCCGAACGCGTACGGAGCGCGCAACCTCTACCAGCTCGCGCGCCGCCGGTTCCGGGAGGGTGACGCGTTCGAGGTGCGCTACTGGACACCCGAGCAGCTGAAGCGCGTCTTCGAGCAGATCGGCCCCACCGAGCTGACGACGGACGGCTTCCTCACGCTCAACCCGCAGACCGCCGACCTCGACCTGCTGCCGGTGCATCTGCGGACGCTCGTGCGCGGCTCCGAGTTGCTGCGCCGCGCGAGCGGCAAGGTCCCGGCGCTGACGGCCGTGGCGGACAGCGTCAACGTCCGCTCCGTACCGCGCCGCTCGTGAACCTCGCCTGCCCGCGCGACCGCCGGGCGCTCGACCTCGAGGGTGACGAGCTCGTCTGCGTCGATGGGCATCGTTACCGCGTGGTCGACGGCATTCCCGTGCTGCTGGTCCCAGAGGACGAGCCGACGCACGGCGCGTGCTGGGTCTCGCTCGAGGAGCGCGCGCCGGAGGCCGACACCGACGAGTTCGTCCAGGGCGTGATCGCGGCGACCTGCGGCAACCTCTACCGGCACCTGATCGGCAGGCTGGAGACGTACCCGATTCCGGAGATTCGCCTGCCGCCCGGCGAAGGGCGCACGTTTCTCGAGGTCGGCTGCAACTGGGGGCGGTGGTGCGTCAGCGCCGCGCGCCGCGGCTACCGCGTCGTCGGCGTCGACCCGTCGCTCGACGCGATCCGCGCAGCGCGCCGCGTCGCCGATGAACTGGGTGTCGAGGCGGAGTATCTCGTCGCTGATGCGCGGCACCTTCCGTTCGCCGACGAGACCTTCGACGTCGTGTTCTCGTACAGCGTCTTCCAGCACTTCACGCGACCCGCCGCGGTCTCTGCGTTCGCGGAAGTGGGTCGCGTCCTGAAGCGCGGCGGTCTCTCGCTGCTGCAGCTGGCGAACGTCTGGGGCGCGCGCAGTTTGTTCAACCAGCTGCGCGAGCGCCGCTTCAGGGAGCCGCGGTCGCTCTTCGACGTCCGCTACTGGAGCCCGCGCGAGTTGCGTACGGAACTCGAGGGCGCCGTTGGCCCGACGGAGCTGTCCGTCGACGGATTCCTGACGCTCAACCCACAGCCGGCCGACCTGCCGCTCTTGCCGCGCCGTTACCGCACGCTCGTGCACGTGTCGGAGGCGTACCGGAAGGCGAGCCGCCGGCTTCCGTTCCTCGTCGGTGTGGCGGATAGCGTGTACGCGGCTTCCCGCCGGTGAACCGCGCGCTCGACCTCGCCGGCGCATCGCTGGGGCTCGCGGCCGCCTCGCCGCTGCTCGGGCTCGCCGCGCTCGCGATCAAGCTCGAGGATCGAGGGCCGGTGCTGTACAGGCAAACGCGCGTCGGACAGGACGGCCGCGACTTCGAGCTGTTGAAGCTGCGCACGATGGTCGTCGGCGCGGAGCGGCTCGGCGCCGGCTACGCCGTGAACGAGGGAGACATCCGCATCACACGGGTCGGGCGCCTGCTGCGGCGCCTGTCGCTCGACGAGCTGCCGCAGCTCTGGAACGTCGTCCGGGGCGAGATGAGCCTGATCGGCCCGCGGCCGACACTGCGCTACCAGGTCGAGCGCTACACACCGCGCCAGCGGCGCCGGCTCGAGGTGAAGCCGGGCATCACCGGCTGGGCGCAGGTGCACGGCCGCGCCTCGCTGCCGTGGGCCGAGCGGATCGAGCTCGATGTCTGGTACGTCGAGCACCGCTCGCCGTGGCTCGAGGCGAAGATCCTCGCCAAGACGCCGCTCGCGCTCTTCAAGGGCACCTACAAAGGGGCGACCGGCGGCTGGAGGTCGTAGAGCGCGAGCGCGTTCTCACGCAGGACGAGCCGGCCGGCGTCCTCGGCCTCCGCTTCCGGCAGCGCCCCCGCCAGCACCTCCGCGAGCGCCTCCCGGGACCACTTCGCCGCGAGGTAGTACAGCTCGGGCGTCCGCGCCGCGTCGGACGCATAGAGCAGCTTCGACACCGGCGCGAGCTCGAGCGCCTGCCGCAGCATCTCGGCCGGCTGCGCGACGTGCGGGATCGTCAGCGACAGGTCGAAGTGGACGTTGCCGTAGACGTGCGCCATCCATCCGGCTTCGCGCACGAACGGGTAGCAGTGCAGGAGCACGAACGGCGTCTCGCCGAAGCGCTCGACGAGCGGCTTGAGATGGCTCGGGTCGGCGCGCGCGAGCCAGAGGTCCGAGTCCCCGAAGCCGCAGTGGAACTGCACCGGCAGCGGTGCGCCCGTCGCCTCGTTCGCCTCGAGCGCGGCGACGACGTCCGTGGACACGCGGTCGAGGCCGCCGCGGTAGGCGGCGATCGACTTCAGGGCGACGAAGCCGCGCTCCCGCGCCGTGGCCGTCTCCTGCGCCGCGCCGGCGCCGCGCGTCTCGAGCCGCAGGATCGGGGCGGCGTTGCAGCCCGCGAGCCGGCCGAGCTCCTCCCATTCGATGCTCTCCTCCGGCGGCGGGAAGCCGTCGTCGACCAGCAGCCACTCGGTGCCGGTCGCACGCAGCAGCTTCGCCGCGTACTCGTCCGGATCAGACGACGTGCGGGCTGCGTACACGGCCGCCTCCGCCGGCTCGACGCCGAGGAACGGTGCGAGCTCGCGGATCGCGCGCCGGTACGTGAGCCCCTCTGCAACGTGCGGCCATTGCCGCGGATCGGTGCTCTCGGAGAACAGTCCGCGGAACTCGTCGAGCGTCGGGCGCACGCGCAGGATCCCGTGCGCATGCTGATCGACGAGGCCGACGCCGTTCAGTACTTCAAGAAGTGGCCCTGATGCTCGAATTCCTCGTCACCTGCGGAGTAGGCCGCTCCCTCGGAGCGGCGGACGGCCAGGTAGGACGCAGCCAGCACCGGCCCCAGTGCATCGGTGAGCACCGTGTCCGCCTCCAACGCGTCCAGCGCCTCCTGCTGCGTCGTCGGCAGGCGATCGATCCCGCGCCGGGCGCGCTCGTCCTCCGGAATCGTCGCGGGATCGACCTCGACGGGATCCGGCGGCTCGAGACCGCGCTCGAGCCCGTCGAGGCCGGCGGCGATCAGTCCGCCGAGCGCGAGATGCGGGTTGCAGCTCGCGTCCGCCGCCTTCAGCTCGATGTTGGTCGAGGCCTCCTCGAAGCCGCGGAACACCGACGGTACGCGGACCGGCGCCTCGCGGTTGTCGTGGCCCCAGCACGTGAACGCACCCGCCCAGTACTGCGGCACGATCCGGTGGTACGAGTTGAAGCTGGGCGCGGTCAGCCCGCAGAGGCCGCGTAGATGCTCGAGGACGCCGGCGACGAACGCTCGGGCCTCGTCCGACAGCCGGTCCTCCCGCGAGTCGTCGTGGAACCGGTTGTGCCCGTCCGCCCAGAGCGAGAAGTGGATGTGCCCGCCGTTTCCGGCCGCGGTTGGCCACGGCTTCGGCGCCAGTGACGCGACCAGGCCGTGCTGGGCCGCGACGCCGCGGATGCTTTCGCGGACGAGGACCTGCTCGTCCGCCGCACGCACGGCGGGCGCGTGCCCGGTCGAGATCTCCTGCTGACCGTGGCCCAGCTCTGCGTAGTACTGCTCGAGCGGGATCTCCTGCTGCTCGAGCGCATCGAGCAGGGCGTCCACGTACGCCTGAGACGCGGTCATCCCGATCGTCGAGAAGCAGAGGCTCGAGTCGACTGGCGCGAGCTCCCCGTCGCTCTCGCTCGCGAGCGTGAACTCGTTCTCGAACGCCGCCTCGAGTCGGCCGCGCTCCGCGAGCCGATTGCTCATGCGCCGGAGGAACGAACGCGGGCACTGTGGCGCCGGCTCGCCGTCCAGCCCGATCAGATCGACGAGGACCGCGCCGGTGCGCGGTGCGTAGGGGAGGATGCGGAACGTCTCCAGATCCGGAACGAGCCGGATCTCGCCGACCGGGCCCATTCCCTCGACGGGCTGGAGCTGGTCGAGCCCGTTCATTGCCTGCATCGCGACGGTCAGCCCGATCCCGCTCTCGAGCCTGCCCTCGAGGCCGTGCACGCCGCTCGCCTTGCCGCGCACGGTGCCGTCGTTGCCGCACCAGAGGAAGCGGACGAGGCGGATTCCCGCCTCGTCCACCTGCTTCACTACGTCACGTGCCTTCATTCACGACACTGGAGTCGGCGACGGCGTGGCAACCTCTCCCCGGCGGATGTACTCGCTGACCGCGTAGATCACGATCGCGGCGAGTACGGATACACCGGCGATGATCGCGAGCCACGTGCGCCAGCTACCGACCGAGAAGATCGCCGGGTTCCACGGATCCTTGAACGTCACGACGGCTCCGACGATCGAGGCGCAGACGCCGACGATTCCGCTCAGGTAGAGCAGGTTCGTGTTCGCGACCTTGACCTCCTCGAACTTCCGCGGGAACGCCCGCTTGACGAGGAAGATGTCCGCGAACAGGAGCACCATCGACAGGCACCAGATGACCGTCACCGCGGCCTGGAAGACGAGGTACACCTGGCTCGGGAAGTTCGAGCTCTGCGCCCAGGGTCCGAACGTGACGATCGCGAAGACCGACGCGAGCACCGTCTGCAGCAGCACCGCGTAGATCGGCACCTTCCGCGCGTTCACGCGCCCGAGCACGGAGGGCATGCGCCGCTCGAGCCCGGACACGAAGAGCAGCCGGCTGAACGAGTAGTTGTAGACGACGGTGTTCGAGACGAAGAACCACATCAGCACGAGCCCGATCAGCACTGCGAACCAGTGCGCGCCCCAGAAGCCGTTCTGCACCGCGGAGAGGACGCCGGTCGTCGAGTTGTTGTCCGCGAGCGGGACGGTGACCATGTTCCCGAAGGTCGCCCACAGGTACGCGGCCATCACGACGAGCGAGCCCCAGAAGAGGTACTTCTTGATCGCGCGCAGGTCGACGATCTCGACGCCCATGTTCAGCGGCACCTCGATCCCGAGCAGCGCGAGGATCACGAGCCCGAAGAACGTCCAGTTGCTGCCGTCCGGCACCCAGTTCGAAGCCCCGGAGAAGGAGTTCGCCGAGCTGTTTCCGCCGACGAGCCAGAGGACGCCCGCGAGGCCGATGACGAAGATCGCCCCGCCGTAGAAGAAGACCGCGATGTTCGCGTAGGACTGCGTGATCCGCAGCCGCAACATCGACAGGGCGGCCGAGAACCAGAGCACCGCGAGGATGACGATCATCTGGTGCCACGGCTTCGGAAGCGCGCCCTTGTCGACGAACTGCCAGATCGTGACGACGAGGTCCGAGGTCGCGACCATGACGAGCACTCCCGGCCACCAGGCGCAGAAGCCCGCGAAGAAGCCCCAGAACGGGCCGAGCGCCTTCTGCGTCCATACGTAAAGCGAGCCCTCCTGCGGGAACATCTGGCCGAGTTGCGCCGTGATGAGCGCGCCCGGAATCAGGAAAGCCGCGAAGCCGAGGAGCCAATACGTGAACGCGGTCGGGCCGGCGGGCTGGATCACCGACGCTTGGACGATGAAGAGCACGATCGCCAGGAAGATGATCGACATGTCGACCGAGTCGAGCACCCTGGGCAGCATCCCGGGCGCGATCCGCTCTGACACCATCACGCGCTCATCCGCTTGGGCAGCCAAGAGAAACCACCTCCTTGGACGGAGCCGCTGAAGCGGCGACGATACTGCGCGGCGCCGATCGCTGTCTAGATCCCTGGATCGACGAGCATGCGCGCGAGCAGGCGGGCGCGCACCGGGAGCGACTTAAGCACGACGTGCTCGTCGGCCGCGTGCGCGCCGGCGCCTTCCACGCCGAGGCCGTCGAGCACCGGAACACCGAGCGCCCCGACGATGTTTCCGTCCGAGCCGCCGGCCGAGGCGGCCTCGTGCAGATCGAGACCGAGTTCGCGCCCATACGCGCGCGCCTGCTCGAAGAGGAGCGCGGAGCCGGCCGATCGCTCGAGAGGCGGCCGCGTCCAGACGCCGTCGAGTTGGAGCTTCGTTCCGGGCACGGTCGGCTCGAGCGAAGCGAGCGCACGCTCGAGCCTGCTCATGTCGTCGGCGCGCGCGACCCGAACGTCGATCCACGCGGACGCCTCGGCGGCGACGACGTTGTCCGCCGTCCCTCCGTGCACGACGCCGACGTTGACCGAGATGCGCCGTTGCTCGTCGTTCAGCCCGTGCAGGGCGAGGATCTGGCGCGCCAGCTCTTCGATCGCGCTCGCTCCTCGCGTGCGGCCGGTGCCGGCGTGCGCTGCGCGTCCGGTGACCGTGAGCCGAAAGCGGCCGAGGCCCTTGCGTGCCGTCTTCAGGTCGCCGGCCGGGGTCGGCGGCTCGACGACCAGCGCTGCAGCTGCGCCGTCCGCGGCCTCTTCGAGGAAGGGCCGCGCGGTCATGCTTCCGACCTCCTCGTCCGCCGTCAGGAACACGCGCAGCGCTCTTCGCGATCCGGCTGCCAGCCGGACGGCGTCGACGATGAGGACGAGGCAGGCCTTCATGTCGTAGATACCGGGCCCGTAGGCGCGCCCGCCTTCGACGCGGAAGGGCATCGCCGTGAGTGTTCCGAGCGGCCACACCGTGTCGCAGTGACCGATCGCCAGCAATGCGGGCTCCGGGCCGTCGAAGTCGGCGCGGAGATGGCCGCCCTCGAGCAGCCGTACCTCGGCACCGAGTCCCGCGAGCTCGCGCCCGACCCGTTCGGCGACGAGACGCACGCCTGGCGACGACGTCGGCGACTCGATCTCGACGAGCTCGCGGAGCAGGTCGAGCATCACATCGGGACGAACCACGCGTTGAAGAGCCCGCGGCCCGTCGCCAGCGGCTCGAGCCGTCGCCGGGCCACGCGTCTGCCGCGGTGCTTCGCGAGCATCCGTTCCACCGCGGGTGCGGTCCGCTCGCTCACCTCGACGAGCACCGCCGGGCGGAACTCGTCGATCGTCTGCTCGGCTCCGCGCAGAACGTCGAGCTCCCCGCCCTCGACGTCGATCTTGATCACGGACGGGCGCAGCGCGTGCCCCGCCACCGCCGTGTCGATCGTCTCCGTCTCGATCTCGACCGGTGCCCCCTCGTCGAAGCGGCCGCCTTCCAGCGACGAGAACGACGGATCGGCCGTCGCCGGCACGTGGAGCGTTGCCCGCCCCACCGTTGCCGCAGCGGCTGCGGCGACCACGATCACGTTCTGGCGGCCGTTCAGCGCGACGTTCTCCTCGAGCTGCGCGCGGGCTGAGGGGTTCGGCTCGAACGCGAGCACCCGGCCGCGGTCGCCGAGCTCCCGTGCCGCGCGCACCGCGTAGAGGCCGATGTGCGCGCCGACGTCGACGAAGTCGCCGCCGTTTCGGAGTGTCTCCGCGACCAGTTGCAGCTCGTACTGGTCGCAGAGGCCGAAGTAGAAGTCCCGTTGAAGCGATTCGTGCAGGTCGAGGCGAAGGCGCACGCCGGCCGGAAAGCCGACGACGGGCCGTCCTTCCTGCGGTACGCGCAGCCGCTCGCGGAGGCGCCCCTTGCCGCGGAAGTCGACCCGACGGAACACGGGATAGAGGACGTGCGCCAGCACGGGAAGAGGCTACCCTTGCCCTCCGTGACCGCGGTCCTCTTCACCTGCGCCGGGCAGCGCGTGGACATCGTCAGCGCTTTCGGCCGCGCCGGCGCGACCACGCTCGCGACCGACATCAACCCGCTGGCACCGGCCCTCTACCACGCAGACCGGTACGCGCTCGTAGGTCGAGTCGACGATCCGGACTACGTGCAGCAGCTGCGACGCCTCGTCGAGCAGCACGACGTCCGACTCGTCGTCCCGCTCACCGATCTGGATCAGGAGTTGCTCGCCGCTCGCCGGGACGAGCTCGCGCCGGCGCTCGTCCTTCTCCCGCGCGCCGACATCGTCGCGGCGATGGCCGACAAGTTCCGCGCCCACGAGCTGTTCGTCCGGCGGGGCATCGGCTCGCCCGACACCTGGCTGCCCGAGAACCTGCCCGACGAGGTCCCGTTCCCCGTGTTGGTGAAGGCGCGCGTCGGCTTCGGGTCGCGCCACGTCTACCGCTGCGGCGACCGGGCTCAGCTCGACTTCCACCTCGTGCACACCCCCGTCGACTCGATGATCCAGGCGGCCTGCGGCGGCGAGGAGTTCTCGGTCGACGTCTTCTGCGACTTCGACGGCAATTGCTTGAACGCGATCCCGCGCACGATGATCGAGTCGAAGGGCGGCGAGTCGATCAAGGGGATGACGATCGCGGACGGGGAGCTGATCGAGCTCGGCCGGACGGTGGCCGAGGCGCTGCCGCTCGCCGGTCCGGCGAACGTCCAATGCTTCCGCGAGCCCGACGGGCGGCTGCTCGTCACGGACGTGAACCCGCGCTTCGGGGGCGCCTTCCCGCTCCCGCTCGCGGCAGGATCGCGCTACCCCGAGCTCGCGCTCGCCCTGGCGAACGGCGAGCGGCCCGAGCCGAGCGTCGGCGAGTTCCGCGCCGGGATCGTGATGACGCGCTTCTTCTCCGACCTGTGCCTGACCGCCGGGGCCGACGGCACACTGGAACCGTTCGCGGAGGAGCTGCCCCAACCCGTCGCGTCGGAGCCGGGAGAGACCTAATTCGCCGCATCCCGTTCCTGCTCGCGCTCGCGGTGCTCGCCGCCGGGTGCGGCGCGAAGCACGAGCAAACGGCCACCCCTGACGGCGGCCGCGCGCTCGCGCTGCACGAGAGTGCGCCGGCGCGGCCCCGCTCGACGCGTGCGCTGCTCGTGATCACCGTCGTGAACGGCGACACCAACGGGCGTGTGCGGGGCGCGGCCGTGCGCATCGGGAAGCGCGCCGACCGCACGAACCGGCGCGGCGTGGCCGGCATTCGGGTTCCCTTCCGCAGGTCGATGAACGTCACGGTGCGCGCACGCGGCTACACCTCCCGCACGGTGCGCGAGCCCTTCCAGCGCCGGCGCAAGGTCAAGGTCCGCCTCTACCGTCGTGCGTTGCAGTGGCCGGTGTACGGCGCGACCGCGTTGCGGTCGCAGGCGCAGACCGAGATCAGGCTGCGCCCGCCCTTCCGCGTCGTGTGGTCGCGAGGGCTCGGTTCGCTGATCGAGTTTCCCGCCGTCGTGTCCGATGGGGTTGCCTACATAGGCAACTCACGCGGCACGATCAGGGCGATCTCGATGCGCTCCGGCAAGATCGTCTGGCGGCACGACACTCCTCGCGGGAAGCTGGCCGCGTCGCCGGCGGTCGTCGGGCGCGAGGTGCTCGTGCACGGGATGGACGGCCACGTCTGGGCGCTCGACCGGCGCAACGGACGCCTGCGCTGGTACCGGACGATCGGCTCGCCGATCGAGTCGTCCCCGGTCGTCCGGCGCGGCACCGACTACTTCGGCACCTGGAGCGGCAGGTTGTACGCCTTGAACGTCCGCACACACCGCCTGCGCTGGGCGCGGTCCCTGGGCGCGAAGATCACGTCGAGCGTCGCCGTCGCCGGCGGGACGATCTACGTCGGCGACTACGCGGGGCGAATCTGGGCGCTGTCCGCGCGGACCGGGCGGACGCGCTGGGTCCGGCACGTCAACGGACGCGTCTACGGGACGCCCGCGGTCTCGCACCGGCGCGTGTTCGTCCCGAGCTCGACCGGCGGCTCCCTGACCGCGTTCTCCACCGGCGGCCGCCATCTCTGGTCGGTGCACACCGGCTCCTACGTCTACTCCTCGCCGGCCGTCTGGGCCGGTCGCGTCTTCTTCGGTTCCTACGACGGCGTCTTCTACAGCGTCTCGGCCCGAAGCGGTCGCGTGCTGTGGCGCGTGGGGGCGGGCGGCGCGATCTCGGGCGCTGCGGTCGTCGTCGCGGGAGTCGCCTACGCGGGCAGCTTCGGCCATCGCATCACCGGTGTCAACGCGCGGACCGGGCGCGTGCTCCTCCGCTTTCCGCACGGCGAATACGTCCCCGTGTCCGGGAACGGCGGCCGCCTGCTGCTGCACGGCTTCTCGCGGCTGTACGCCGTGGCGCCGCGGCACAAGCACCGCCGCCGGTGAGCCGGCCCTCGGACCGGCTTCGCGGCGCGTACGAGCGGCGCGCCGAGGAGCAGTACGCGACACCGTGGAGGCCCGATCCTGGGGACACGAAGTTCGCGCGGATCTGGGAGCTCCTGGAGGCGCATCTGCCTTGCGAGGCATTCCTCGACGCCGGTTGCGGCGACGGCCGCCACCTGGCCGCCCTCGCTCGCTCCCCGTGGTGGCCGGCGCGCGTCGTGGGGACGGACATCTCCGAGCGGATCCTCGAAACGGCGCGCCGAGCAACAGCGCCGCGCGAGCCCGAGCTCGTGCGCGCGAACCTGGAGTCGCTCCCGCTCGAGGACGAGTCCTTCGACCTGGTGCTCTGCACGCAGGTGATCGAGCACCTGCTCGACCCCGACGCCGGCTTGCGCGAGGTCGCGCGTGTGCTGCGGCAGGAGGGCACGCTGATCCTGACCACGGACAACGCGCGCAACGTCGTCACGCGCGCGCTCTACCTCGGCCGTCTGCACAAGCAGGAGAGCTTCGACTTCCCGCATCGTGACTTCCGCGCGGGCGAGCTGCGAGCGCGCGTGCGCGCCGCAGGACTCGACGTCGTCTCGACGGAAACGTTCCGCTTCACCGCTCCGCGCAGCGTGAGTAGGAGGCTGCTCAATCGCGTCGACTCGCTCTTGCCGCGGCACGGCTTCGGCGACATCCTCTGCGTCGTCGCACGGAGGGCGTAGCTAACCTCGTCGCCCGTGAAGAAGCTCGCCGCCGCGCTCGCGGCGCTCCTGCTCTTGCTCGCGGGCGCCGCGCTGGCGTACGTCCTCGTCAAGAAGAAGCAGGCGCGCGACATCCGCGGCTCGTCGACGGTCGAGTTCGTGACGACGGAGCGGATCCCGACGATCCCGAAGGAGCTGACGACGGTGCAGTGGCCGATGTACGGCTTCGATCCAGAGCGTGCGCGGGCGATCGGCGGCGTCGACCTGCGCCCGCCGTTCCGCAAGCTCTGGGTCGCTGGGGGACAGTCGCTGCTCGAGTTCCCGCCCGTGATCGCCTATCGACGCCTGTACTACGTGAACGGCGGCGGCACCGTCTATGCCGTCGGCGCCAAGAACGGCGGGGTCGCCTGGCGCAAGCGGACCGGTCGCTGCGCCGCCTCGAGCCCGGCCGTGCACGAGGGCTCGGTCTTCGTCGCGCTGCTCAACCGGCCGCCCTGCAACGCGAAGAAGGTGACGACCGGGGAGGTGATCGCGTTCTCCGCAGGGGTAGGCGCGATTCGCTGGCGCACGAAGATCGGCCCCTCCGAGTCGTCGCCGCTGGTGGCCAACGGGCTCGTCTACGTCGGCGACTGGCGCGGCCGGATGATCGCCCTCGATGAGCGCACCGGGAAGATCCGTTGGACGTTCAAGACCGATGGGCGCATCAAGGATGCACCGGCTTACACCGCCGGGACGATCTTCTTCGGCTCGTACGACCATCACCTGTATGCGCTGAACGCGAAGAACGGCAAGCTCCGCTGGAAGGCGGCGGCGCAACCTCGCTTCGTCGGCAGCAGCGGCACGTTCTACTCGACGCCGGCGGTCGCGTACGGGCGCGTCTACATCGGCTCGACGGACGGCAAGGTCTACTCCTTCGGTGCCACGAGCGGCAAGCTGCGCTGGTCGCAGTCGACGGGCGGATACGTCTATGCGTCGCCCGCGGTGTGGAAGCGGCGTGTCCTGATCGGGTCGTACTCGAAGAAGTTCTACGCGCTCGACGCGGCGACCGGAGACGTGCGATGGTCGTTCAAGGCGAACGGCCAGATCTCGGGCTCGCCGACGGTGATCGGCAACCTCG
>WNFU01001815.1_pt1 | contig 29776 bp, 33 predicted proteins | sample 5400121 | NCBI WGS metagenome assembly WNFU01 (sample SAMN13153360, study PRJNA577476) | soil metagenome | isolation source: 100 cm soil or saprolite under grassland replicate 1 | place: USA:California | collected 2016-06-15 | reverse complement strand
GTCGTCAGAGTCCAGCCCCGTTCCGGTAGCCGTCGCGGCGGACCTTGTCGTGCTGGCCCGGCAGGCGGATGACCGGGCCGCTGACCAGGGGTGTAGCTGGTGCTGAGGTGTTCGGATTGTGGCAAGTTGGGTGCACCGACCAGATCCTCGCCACCCGTCAGGTACAGCTAGCAGCGGAAATGCCGATCCGGCTGATGCCCCAGCGGCGTCGGAACCCGCAGATCGTGTAGCGGTAGGGCCTGCGGCTGGGTGTCGCTCGCGGCAGTGCTCTGTGGAGTCGACGCCCGTGTCGGGTGCCTGCCGGGCTCGGCATCGGTTGGTGCGTGAGCGCTTGCGTGGTGGAGTAGCGGCCGGTACTTTACGATCGTACGATCTGATCGAACGATCAGACAACGGCTGCGCAAAGGCAGGCGAGGGCGTGCAGGGTGCACCGCGGCTCCGGGACGGCAGTTGGACCTACGGCGGGGTGCGGCGCCTGCTCGCGTGGGGTCCGCCGCTGCTGGCGGTGCTGACCGCGCTGCGCTACGGCACCGGCTGGCCGGCACCATTGCGGCTGGCGGTTACCACGTTGGTGCTCTACGCGGCTCTGAAGGCCACCGCCATCCTGCGGCAGTCCCCTGGCGAGCTGCTGCGGGCAAGCCCGGCCGGGCGCCTTGCCTACCTGACGGTGTGGCCGGGCATGTCCCTTGCGCCATTCCAGGTCCGGGGCCCGTCGCACGCGGAGGGACGAAGGTGGCTGCGCCAGGGTCTTGTGCGCATGGCCCTCGGTGGCCTTGGGATTGTCATGCTCTCGCTTTGGGCGCCCCTGCTATCGGATGGTCTGCTCGGCTGGGCTGGGATCGGCGCGCTGCTGCTGACCGTGCACCTCGGCTACGCCGATGTGCTCAGCGGGCTGCTGCGGCGTGCCGGCTTCCCGGTGCGGCGGCTGTTCGACGACCCCCTGGCCAGCCGCTCGCTGACAGAGTTCTGGAGCCGGCGCTGGAACCTGGCGTTCGTCGAGATGGACCGCCTGCTGTTTGTCCCGCTGCTGCGCCGGCTCGGCCGAATGGAATCCCTGATCGGGGTCTTCGTCATCTCCGGGCTGTTGCACGAGCTGGCGATCAGCTTCCCGGCCGGGGCCGGCTGGGGCCTTCCCAGCTGCTACTTCCTGCTGCATGGCGTGCTGGTCACCCTGGAACGCCACCTTCTGCGCCCACGGCGATGGCCGGGCACGCTGGCCCGCATGTGGACCCGGTCCTGGCTGCTGGTCCCGCTGCCGTTGCTGTTCCACACCCCGTTCCGCCAGGCGCTGGTCGTTCCGCTGTTCCACTGGCTGCACCAGGTGTTGTGGTGAGCCCGTCCGAGTCCGAGAGGAGCTGGCATGTCGACCGAGCGGTTGATCAGCTTGGCGGTCTGGCCCGGCGGCGCCGGTCACTTCCTGCTGCTGGGCGCCAGCCTCCAGGCGCCTGGGCGCCTGCGCTGGAAGAGTGACCTGGCCAAGCTGCTGCCGTTCAACCGCAAGCTGCTCTGGGTCTACGGCGGCTACATCGTCGGGACCTACCTGGCATTTGGAGTCTTGACGCTGCTGCTGCACGCCGAGCTGCTGCGCGGCGACAGGGCCGCCTTGGCGCTGGCCACCTTCGTCGGCCTGTACTGGCTGGCCCGGCTGGTGCTGGACGCGACCTATTTCAGCCACCACGACTGGCCGCCGGGACGGGGGTTCATCGTCGGCCACGTGCTGCTGGACCTGCTGTTCGCCGCGCTCACCGTGATCTACCTCGGGCTGGTCGCCTGGCATCTGTGGCTCCACTGACATGCGAGCAAGGTGTTGCCGATCACGACCTCGGAAAGGGGGCAGAGCATGGGACGGTCACGAGCCTCACGCGCCACGGGCGATCGGTCCACCACGACCAGGGACCGGATCGTGGACGCGGCCCTGGAGACCATCAAACAGCAGGGCATCCTTGGTGCCAGCGCCCGCGCGATCGCGCGGACCGGGGGATTCAACGAGCCACTGATCTTCTACCACTTCGGCACCCTCGACGAACTGCTGCTCCAAGCGGTCGACAAGGTCAACACCCTGCGGCTGACCACCTACACTCCCCGCCTGGCGGCGGCGTCAACCCTGGCGGAGCTGGTCGCTGTCGGCGCCGAGATCTACGCCGAGGACCGGCGCCAAGGACACACCACGGTGCTGGTCCAGACGCTGGCCGGGTTCGCGGCCTCCCCGGAGCTCAGCCGCGCCCTGCTGGAGCGCTTCACACCCTGGGTCCGGCTGCTAGCCGACGGCCTCACGCGGGTCACCAGCGGCACACCGTTTGCAGGCCTGTTCCCAGCCGAGGACGCCGCGTTCGCGCTCACCGCCTGGTTCGTCGGCATGGAGCTGCTCAGCCACCCCGACACCCCCGCCCGCTGGCAGGAGCTGCTCGCGCGCCTGCAGCTGCTCGCGGCGCAGCTGCCCGGCGGCGGGCGGCCCGCCACATAGCCCGGGGTTCGGCCATGATCGTGCTGGGCGGCGTGGCCCAGGCGACGAAACCAAGGATGGGATCATGCGCAACGACCAGGCAAGCAAGGCAGCCCAGCCACAACCGGATGCAGGGTTCCTGGCAACGATTGTCGGCGACGGCGTGCTGCTGCTGCTTGCCACCGCGGCCAGCCTCGTGCTTGCCGGCGGGTTCGCGATGCTGCTGGCCGCAAGCGGCGAGTTCCTCCCACACGACATCGCCTACCTGGGCATGAGCACCGCCGTCCTGTGCTCGATCGCGCACTGCCGGATCGTGGACTTCATGATCCACGACCGGGCCGCGTTCGGGGGTGCGCTGGTTGCGGTTGGCGTCATGTACACCTATCTGGTCCTGTTCCCGCTGCGCCAGGGGCAGGCCTGGGCCTGGTGGCTGCTGACGATCAGTGGGAGTGCGGGGTTCCTCAGCTTCCTCGCCTACCTCGGCTACGGCTACCTGGACAGCTGGCATGGCCTGGGAACCGCGCTGCTGCTGCCGGTCTTCGTCGTCGGCCTGTGGCGCTCGCGGCGGCTCGTGGGCCACCTGGCAAGCCCTCTGGTGCTGCTACCCGCACGCGACCTGCGCGGCCTGTCCGCTCGGCGCCGCGCCGGCAGGGTGTGCCTGCTGCTGGGTGCTGTGGGGACCGCCCTTGGCGGGCTCACCATCCTCCGGGTCGGGATCACCGACATCTTCGTCCCCGAGGATCTTGCGTTCATGGGCTTGTCGGCCGCACAGCTCCAGGCCATCAACCCCAGGCTCGTCCCGCTCATGGCCCACGACCGCGCCGGGTTCGGCGGAGCGGTGTTCACCCTTGTGCTGACTTCGTTCTTCTGCCTGTGGCGCTCACCGCCGACCAGAGCCCTGTGGGAGGCGATGCTCCTCTCCGGCGGCATCGGGCTGGCAGCGGCGATCGGCGTCCACTGGTTCGTCGGCTACACCGACCTGTGGCACCTCGCACCTGCCCTTACCGCCGCGGTATCGCTGATCGTGGGGCTGGCGCTGACGTTCCCGCCGGTCACGCCAGTCAGGGGTCGAACCTGATCCAGCTCGCCAAGCACGCACAGCTATGGCGCCACCGGCGCTATCCCTGCACCAACGGCAAGGCACCATCGCTTGATGCCTACCGGAAACCTACCGCTTCAGCAGAGAGCACCGACGGCATGGACACCACGCATCCCTCGACGGGGTCGAGCAGACCGTCCAGATAACGGTGACCTGCGAGCATGGCGGGCGGTAGGAAAATGGTAGGGCGCACCCAACTTGCCACTGTGATTGTTGCGGTGGCACTGGCGGGGAGGATGCCCGAGCTGTTCGGGTAGATGTTCGGCTTGGTGCTGGCAAGGTAGTGCTGGCAGGGAGAGTGACCCCACTTGCCACCGGCCGTCTTGGGACGTGCCCTGGAACTTGATCTGTCCTCGAACTGCCGGCACCGGCCCGGCCCACCACACTCGCTGGCCTGATCAGAAGCCTGTCCGACCCGGTGGTCGTGACCCGTCACAGTCCTGCCGCGGTGACTCCACCCAGGCCGGTGCCAGCCACGGCCGCCTGCCACCAGGGAGGACAACCGCGATGCCCATGCTAGAGGGCATGATCGATCACGTCATCGGGGTCGACACCCACCGCGACACCCACGCCGCCGCCGTGCTGCACCCAAACGGCGGGGTCCGTGCCCACGTGGAGGTCACCGCCGACCAGCCCGGGCATGCCCGGCTGCTGGCCATCGCCACGCGGCGGGCACCCGGCCGTCGGGTCTGGGCGCTGGAAGGCACCGGCAGCTACGGCGCCGGACTGGCGACCTTCCTGAGCGCACAGGGCGAGTGGGTGGTCGAGATCGACCGACCCAAGCGCTCCCGCGGCCGCACCGGCGCCAAGAGCGACCCGCTGGATGCGATCCGGGCTGGCCGCGAAGCGCTCGCGCGTGACCAGCTCGCCAGCCCGCGCCAGCGTGGCCAGCGCGAGGCGCTGCGCGTACTGCACACCACCCGCAGCCAGATCTTGCAGGTGGGTGCCGACGCTCGCCGCCACCTCAAGGCGCTCATCGTCACCGCCCCCGACCCGCTCCGCCAGGCCCTGCGCGGCCGCCCGTGGCTGCAGCAGGCCCGCGCGTGCGCTGCGCTGCAAGCCGCACCAACGGACTCGATCGAGGTGCGGGCGACCGTGCAGGCGATGCGGCTGACCGCCCAGCGGCTGCTTGGCGCGTACGCCGAGGCTGCCGACCTCAAGCAGCAGCTGCACACCCTCATCACCACCATGGCCCCAGGACTGCTGGACCAGCCCGGCGTCGGGCCGATCAGTGCCGCACAGGTCCTGCTGGCCTGGTCACACCCGGGTCGGGTCCGCTCCGAGGCTGCGTTTGCGATGCTGGCCGGCGCCGCCCCGATCGAGGCCTCCTCGGGCCAGGTCGTGCGTCACCGCCTCAACCGTGGTGGGGATCGCCAGCTCAACCGCGCGCTGCACACCATCGTCATGATCCGCCAGCTCCAGCACCCAGCGACCCGGGCCTACACCGCCCGCCGTACCGGCCAGGGCAAGAGCCCGCGCGAGATCCGCCGGTGCCTGAAGCGCATGATCGCCCGGCAACTGTTCCGGCTCCTGGAGCGCACCGCCACCAACCAGATCGCGGCTTGACAGAAATAGAAGCATCAATCCGAACACCACGACATTTGCATCGCCGCTGGTAGAGGGCCCAGTCATCCGGCTGCCGGGCCAGCATGCCATGGTGCGCGGCGACGGTTACCGCGTATGGCGTCCGTGACGGCGGGAGTGTCTGTGCGCATTTCCGAGCGTTCTGGTGAGCGGGTGGTACGCCAGTGGCTGGGTGCGCACCCGTGGGTGCGCTTGAATGCTCGGCTGAACGCCTCTTCGGAGTCGTAACCGACGCGTCGTGCGATCGCGGCAACGCCGAGTTCCGTGGTCGCCAGCAATTCCTGAGCGACGTGCATTCGCCACTCGGTGAGATAGCGGATCGGCGATCGCCCGAGGACCTGCCGGAAGCGACTGTCGAGCACAGAACGCGATACCGCAGCCCCAGCGGCGAGCTCTGCCACCGTCCACTTCCGCCCGGGTGTGGCATGGAGCGAGGCCAGCGCCGGCGCGAGCACCGGATCTCGCAGTGCCGCCACCCAACCGCGCTCCACCGCAGGGGCCGTGGCGAGGTGAAGGCGCAGCACCTCAATGAGCAACAGCTCCGGCAGCCTCGTAGATGCGAGCTCGGATCGCCCACCGGATGATCCCTCGAGCGCGTAGGCGATGTTGGCTTCGACCCAGCGCGCGGCAGGGCCCGCGGGCGGGCGCACCACGAACACCGGCGGAAGGGCGCGAAGCCTGGGATCGAACAGTGGATCTTCGGAATGCAGGTAGCCGCAGACGACCTGGGTGCGGGTGCCACCCTGCCCGTGGCGGATGATCGGCATCTGCTCCCACGGAGGGGGCGCGAGGACCGTCGTGATCGGCACCGATGCCACCGGCACGACCCCGCCCATCGTGTGCCCATCGCCGTACGGGAGCACGATGACGTCGCCGCTGTTTGCCCAGTGCCGTTCTCCATCGGCGAGCGACAACCAGCAGCGGCCGCTGGCGACGACGTGGAAGAGGATGACCCGCTGGGCCCCCGGATGGAGCATCCCGGCGAATGCCGGACCACCCTGAGAATCCAACGCCCAACCTTCGGTGTACTCCGCTCGCAGGAAGATGGCCCCCTCCACACGGAGGCGTTCGAGCGCGCGATGGAGCGGCGCTGTAGGCTCCGCCGATCCTTGGAGCGTCAATCCCCCCATCCCGGTCACCTCTGAAACCCGGCTTCTCGGTCAGGATCGCCGGTGTCGCGGTCATGGCTCTCAGACAGCCCTGCGTTGAGACTGATCCTCGCACAACCGACCGGGAGCTCGGAGGCCTCTGAGCGGCGAGGAGGTCCGGACGCGAGATCCGGCAACCACAGGAGGCGACGGTGAAGGTAACGCGACCCGAAGACTTCCACCGCAGCTATGCCGACGCATTCAACTCCGGCGACATCGAGGTTGTGCTCGATCACTACGAGCGGGACGCCACGTTCGTGCCGCAACCCGGCCAGACTGTGTCCGGCCGCGCCGCGATCGGCGAAGCCCTCCAGCACTACCAAGCGGTCGGGAAGATGACGGTCGAAACCCGCTACTGCGTCACAAGCCGGGGATGTAGCGCCTGTCGGCGCTTCCTGGAAGATCAACGGCTCCCAGGACGGAAGGCCGGTCGAGGTCCAAGGAATCAGCGCGGATCTCCTTCGCCGTCAACCAGAGGGACACTGGCTGCTCGCCGTGGACCACCCATGGGGTACATAGCGCACGCACCTTAGGCATGATGCGAACGACACCGGCGGCGACAGGCGGTGACGACACGGTTCAGGACCGCACCCGGGGCGACCGAACGTGTGGCCTGTGGGTGTTCGCCGCTGGTCGAGGCGGTGCTCAGCCTCCACGTGCTCACCGAGCCCCACCACCATCCGGTCCAGCACCCCTGGGTGCGGAGGGCTCGCGGGCTGTCCGCGAAGCTGCGACGCGAAATCAAGGCGTTCGCCTTCAGCTACCGCAACGACTTCCCGAGATTCCTGCTCCCCGGCCCTGCGGCTGAGGGGCCGCTGCGTTCGTTTGAGGCCGAGCTGCAAGCGCTCGCACTGGTTCCCCCAGCGCTTGCGGCGTTAGAGCTCACCAGGCCGCTTCACCCTGGGCAGATAACGCTTGATTCCGCTGCCCTGTGCCCAACGGATCGCGTGGCCATCGAAGCGGCGGCCGGGGCCCTTGATGAAGACTCGGCCGAGCTCGTCCAGCTCGCCCTCGAGGCGCCAGGGCAGGCGATGGAGAGGTTTCAGTTGCTGCTCGCCGACTACTGGGCTGGGGGGTTCGACGCGGAGTGGGAGCGCATCGGGCCCCGGCTGGCGAAGGACGCCTCGCAGATCGCCGATGGCGTGGCAGCCAGGGGCCTTTGCGGCATACTCGAAGATCTCCGTTCGAAGCATCTCCGTTCCGGGATCCGCGTCGACCCCGCGAAGGGAATGCTCTGGCTCGACGATGCGCATGAGCACGACGTCGACATCGGCGAGGCGGGCTTGCTTCTCGTTCCCAGCCTCTATGCCTGGCCGCACGTCCACGTCAACTGCGACGATCCCTGGCCGCTCGGCCTGATCGTTCCCTCCCCCTCGGTCATCAGGGATGCCCAACCTGTCATCCCGCCCCGTGAGGTCGTCCTCGCCCTGCGGGCCCTTGCCGACGACACTCGGCTTCGGGCGCTGCAGTTCATCGCGGAACGACCCAGGAGCACCCAGGAACTCGCTCCTCTGGTTCGGTTGAGCGAGGCGGCCATGTCCAACCACCTTCGAATCCTGGCGGCCGCCGGTATCATCCGCGCCCGACGAGAGGGCTACTACGTGCTCTACGGCCTCAGCCAGGATCGGCTGGCGGCCGTGTGGCCGCTGCTCGCCGCCTACCTGAGAGCGGGCTAATTCAGCTCGGCCAGAGGAGGAAGCATGAGTCAGACGATCGCCATCATCTTGAGGTTCCGAGAGGACCAGGCAGGGGAGTTCGAGGAGATGTTCCGGGCGGAGGTCCTTCCCCTGTGGGAGGAGTTCCTCGCAGAGGGCAAGTTCCTCAAGGCCTCGCTCACGCCGGTGGAAGGCGGGATCAAGGGACCGGAGGGACAGCGGCACTACATCCTCCACGTCGAGGTACCCGGAATGCGCGAGCACGAGCAGTTCGACCAGCACCCCAGGTTCCTGGAGTTCCTCCCAAGGGCCCGAGCGCTCCAGCCGCAGGAACCATTGGTCTGGTTCGGGACCACACTGTTCAACGTGGGCGGGTGAAACCCGGGTCGCTCGGGTCCAGGCGCTCGGAGGGTAGCCGGAAGGGTCAGCGCGCGGTGCCGTTTCCCTCGCGGCCATTCCCTCGCCCGTTCCCCGCGGTAGCCGCCGGGACCGGCCTCCTCCCGGGGAGCCGCGAGATGGCCAGGCCCGCCAGGACCAGCACGGCACCGGCCACCTGCTCCGGGTGGAGCGGTTCGTGCAACCAGACGACGGCCAGGGTGGCTGCCACGACCGGCGTGAAGAACCCGTAGACGACCGTCCGGGCAATCCCACGCCGCTTGATGGCCCAGTTCCACAGCACGTACGCTAGGTATACCGGGCCGACGATGGCGTACGCCAGGATCAGCCAGGACGTGCCGCTCACCGCGCCCCAGTCCTGGTGCACCATGGCCGGGACTCCCACCAGCGCGACCAGCAGCCCTCCGCTCAGCAGCCCGTAGGCCATCAACTGCACACCCGAGTATCGGCGGGAGAGCGGCTGGTTGACGACGCCGTAGGCGCCGAACGCTGCCGCCGCCATCAGCGACAGCAGATCGCCCCATGTCGCGGACTCGAAGGCCCCCCACGCCCGCAGAAACACGGCCACGCCCGCGAACGCGACGGCCACGCCCGCGAGTTGGGTCCGGGAGGGCCGTTCCCGCCCAAGGGCCCAGGCGACCAGGATCGACCAGATGGGACTGGTCGCGATCAAGACGGCGGTCGCCACCGCGCTGGTCCGGTCCAGCCCCAGGATGAACCCCATCTGGTAGAGGAAGTAGCCGGTCAAGCCGGAGGCCAGCAGCGCAGGGAGATCCTTGCGCTGCAGCGGCGCCCTGGACTGGGTGGCCCCCAGAAGGCCCACCCCGAGCAGGACCATGGCACCGAACCGCAGCCCGGTGAACGCGACCGGGTCGATCTCGCGCCAGGCCACCTTGAACAGCGTGAAGGTTGACGCCCACAGCACGACCACGAGCCACAGCGCGGCGTCGACGGCCAGTGGGGAATCCGAACGGCGCCCACTCATCATCCTGGAGACCTCAGCCAACGCGGGAGTGACGGAATCCGACCATTGGTCAATCAGACGAGTTCCTCATCAGTAAAGACGCTGGAGTTCGTGCCCATCCGGGGTGCACCTCCTTGGGCGCCGTCACTCGGGTGCCCAGTCTGCATCAGCTTGGGGAAGAATGGGCATCGATGAAAGAACGGAGCTCCGTGGCGACGAACTCGGGATTCTCCTCAGCGACAAAGTGGCCGGAGTTGGGCACGAGCTCAGCGTTGATCGGTCCGTCGGCCATCGGCTGGACCGTGGATATCAACTGCGCCTTCTCCCCGTCAGGATCGTTCGTTCGAGCCGGACTCATCAACAGGATTGGGAGCGTGAGTTCGTTCGTCGTGAGAGAGGAGTTCTCGGAAGCGTCAGTGGACAGAGCCCGGTAGAGCTCGAAGCCACCATGGAGCACGCTGGGGTTGCAGTAGGTGCGCACATACTCCGTCACCGCCACCGGCTCGATACGGTTCGGAGGGGCGACGAGGTTGTCGTAGAACCAGCTGAGATAGGTTCGCTGACGTCCTTCGACCATCTGCTCTGGCAGCTCCGAGACGTCGTGGAACCCGAACCACCAAAGCTGGGCACGCAGTTGTTGCTCGTTGGTGCCCGGACCGGGTAGAGGAAAGTCCATCATGGTGAGGCTGGACGCCGCCTCCCTATGGAACGCGGCGTACGCAAACGCAACGCCGGCACCGAAATCGTGTCCCACGAGATGGACGCGTTGATATCCGAGTTTGTCGACGACCAGGCCATGGACAGAGCTGGCCAGCGTCTTCTCGTCGAACGCGGGAGGTGATCCGATGGAGTCGCCGAGTCCCGGTAAGTCGACAGCCACGACCGTGAAGTGGCGAGCCAGATCCGGCATGACTTCAACCCACGCATACCAGTCCTCTGGCCATCCGTGCAGGAGCACGACGACTTGGTCGCCGCTGCCGCCGACGACGTAGTGCATCCGCACCCCCTCAACAGTCGTTTCATGATCGGCGAAGCCAGCGGGCGCCGCGGCTGGTGGTGTGCGCAAGGGACTCTTGCATTGATCGGTGCTGGATACCGCGAGCGTCCCCGTGGCCGACACCTGAGGCGTCGTTCCCGATAGGACTATGACAGCTGCAAGTGCTCCGGACGCAAGGATCACACTCGGACGGGTTTTCATCGCTGCCTCCGTTGGTGTCTCGCACCACGGCGCCGAATCATCGACGGACACCAGTCCACGCGACTCGAGCCCAATCTATGATCCAGTTCCGCTCGAAGCTCCAGCCGCCATCCCCTCCTCCCTCCCTGGCGAAGGGTGGTCGAATAGGCGCAGATGATTGCCGGCGGCGCGACCGGCGGATTCCTGCTCGGGCTTCCGCGGCTGATCACGTGGACTGCTCCCATGGCATGACGGGACCGGTGTGCCGCTCGCCCTCGCGAATGACGTGCACAACGCGTTGATCAGGGCCAGGTGGGTGAAGGCCTGGGGGAAGTTGCCCAGGTGCCGGCTCGTGGTGGGGTCGAGCTCCTCGGCGTAGAGGCCCAGTGGGCTGGCCAGGGACAGCAGCCGTTCGCACAGCAGGCAGGCCCGCTCTCCCTCACCGATCTCGGCCAGGGCCGACACCAGCCAGAAGGAGCAGATGGCGAACGTTCCCTCCTCACCGGACGGTTCCTCGTCGATGTCGCCGACGCGATACCGAAGGACGAGGCCGTCCTGCGTCAGCTCGTCGGCGATGGCCACGACCGTGGCCCGGATCCTCCGATCGTCGGGGGGCAGGAAGCGAACCAGCGGCAACAGCAGAAGGGATGCATCCAGCGCGTCGGAGCCGTAGCGCTGGACGAAGACCCCACGGGCGTCCACGCCGTGCTCGCAGATGTCGGCGTGGATCTCCTCGGCGGCCCTCTGCCATCGCTCGGCCAGGTCCGGCTCATCGTGCAGCCGGGCCAGCCGGGCCCCCCGGTCGCAGGCAACCCAGCACATCAGCTTGGACGAGGTGAAGTGTTGGGGCGCACCCCGAATCTCCCAGATCCCGTGGTCTGGCTCGCGCCAGTGATCCACCGCGCTCTCCACGGCCCGCTTGAGCAGCGGCCAGACGTGCTCAGGCAGGTGATCCCTGGATTTGGCGTGCAGGTAGACGGAGTCCAGCAGGGAGCCCCACACGTCGTGCTGGTCCTGCCGACAGGCCGCGTTGCCGGTGCGCACCGGCCGGGCGCCCCGGTACCCGGTGAGGTGATCCAGGACCGCCTCCTCCAACTCGCGCTCGGCGGCCACCCCGTACATCGGCTGGAGGCCATCGTCCTCTGTCACAGCGTCGGCGATGAAGTGGAAGAAGCTGTTGGCCTCGTGGTCGAACCCCAGGGCGTACAGGCCCCACAGGGCAAAGGTGGCATCCCGCACCCAGCTGAACCGGTAGTCCCAGTTCCGCTCTCCGCCGGGCGTCTCCGGCAGCGACGTGGTGGCCGCGGCGAGCAGCGCGCCGGTCGGGGCATAGGTCAGGCCCTTCAGCGTGAGCGCACTGCGCTCCAGGTAGGGCTTCCACGGATGGTCCGGGAACTGCCCGTGCTGTAGCCACTGCCGCCAGTAGTCGCCGGTCTGCCACATGCGATCGGCGGCCTCGTCCCAGGTGGCGGGGGGAGCGACCTCGTCGCCCCAGCTCAGCGCCACGAAGGCGGCGTTCCCCTCGCGGAGGCGGCCGGACGCATACGCCCCCCGTCCCTCCAGCCCCAATCTGAAGCTGGTGGTCAAGTGCAGGGTTGGCGCGCCTGCGGGGCCGGAGGCGACGGCCGACTCGCAGCCGTTCCCGACGTACTCCCACCTGGCCTCGGTGCGGCCGTAGTCGAAGACCGGCTCGCAGCTCATGGCCAGCTCGACCGTGCCGTTCACGCAGCGGATGGTCCGCAGCAAGCACTGCTCGGCCTCGTGCTCACCCGGCCGCCGCCGGTATCCCTCACGGCGTGCGGCGCTGTGCCAGGGGCCGATCAGCAGCGCGTCACGCACGATGACCCACCCGGCGGAGCTCCGCCACGTCGTCTCCAGCACCATGGTGCCGGGGAGGTACCGGCGCCCCGCCGGCACCATGACGTCGTCCGGGCCGAGCCGAAACCCGCCTGCCGAGCGGTCCAGCATTGACCCGAACACGCTCGGGCCGTCGGGCCTGGGCAGGCACATCCACTCGAGGTTCCCGCTGCGAGCGACCAGCGCGTTGACCTCCCGGTCGGACAGGAAGGCGTAGTCGTCGATCTGGGGGAAGGGGGTATGCGAAAGGTGGCCATCCGGGCGCCGATGGGGGAGGGGCTGCCGGGGGGAGGCGCCCCGCGAGCCCACCCCGGCCTCTCCGACTACCTCCCTCAAGACTGCCTCGTGAGCGGACGGTGAGAGTGTCGGCTCTGCAGACGAGCAGGTTGCCTCGCTCGCGATGAAGCAGGAAGGTGCGGATCTCGAGCGGGGCCGAACAGCAACGGCTCGAGTAATGACGCGTGGAGGCCGGGAATCACGGCGTCCATGGCTCCTTCTTTGTCTGCACGTTCCACTCGGCTAACTCACGGTCCGGGCGCTGCGCTGGTTGGGGTGGTCGGGATCGGTGCCCCAGGAGACGATTCGCTCGGGGTGGATGCGGATCAGCGGCTCGGGGTCGGTGACCACCTCGGCGCGGCCGCGCACCTCGACCGCGCGGGGGCGGGAATCCCAGCCGCCAGCCGCCTCGCGTTCCGCGGGGTCGAGCTCGACCATGTCGTCGATGACGATGGCGACGCGTCCGCTACGGGCGAGATCGTTGAACTTCTTCGTCTTCTCGAGATCGCGGCCACCCACGTCGATGGTGTCCTCTGCGGCGTTGTGGGTCCAGATGCCGACCGGGACGACGTGCGGTGTGCCGTCCTTGCCCATGGTGGCGATTCTGGCGAGCTTGCCTTGCCCGCCGACTTCCCGCCCCCCGCCGAGGAATGCGAGTTCGTGAGGTGTGAAGACGCTCATAGCGCTCCCTCCTGAGTCATGACGGTGGCCTCGGCCACCACGCGTCACCCGATCCTGCCGTTCGCTCCGAAGACGACGATCTTCATCACGCACCTCCTTGAGGAGTGCCGCGAGCGATCGTCGATCTCGCCGCGAATCCCTCTCCGGTCGGGCTCGCAGTCGACTGGTGGATCCTGCCGCCGGGGCTCACGTCTCCTGCCGCGGCGCCCGGCTCGCCCCGCCGGATGCCGGCCGGCGGGACGAGCCGAAGCATGAGGAGCGCCAGGAGCGCACCCATCGCGGCCACCGTGGCCCCGCCCGTAAACCCCCACCGGAATCCCTGGACCAGGGCGGCCGGCATCGACGCCGAGGGTCCTCCCGCGGCCAGCGCAGTGGTCATGCGAGCGGCCGCCACAGTCGCGATCACCGCCACGCCAAGGCCGCCTCCGACCTCCTGCGAGGTGCTGACCAGCCCGGAGGCCAGCCCGGCTTCACGCTCGGCGACCCCGGCGAAGGCCGCCACCTGCACCGGAACCACGCAGGACCCGAGTCCCACCCCGGCCAGGAGGAACGTCGGAAGCAGGTCTGCATAGGTGCCCCCGACCGGAGCGCGGGCCATGAGCAGCAGGCCCAGGGCCAGAAGCGAGAACCCGATCGCCAGGGTCCGCCGGACCCCCAGCCGGCCCACCAGCCGGGCCCCCACGACCGCGGAGGCCATCAGCGAGGCGACCGACATCGCCAGGAAGGAGACTCCCGCCCTAAGGGCCGAGTAGCCCAGGACCTGCTGCATGTACAGGGTGGCCAGGAAGATCAGGGGAGTGAACGATCCGAACAGCAGCGCCGCCAGGACGTTCGCCGCCGCCAGGGTGGGCCGGCGAAAGATCGCGAACGGCACCAGCGGGCTTCGCGACCGCAGCTCGATGAGGATGAACGCGGCAATCAGCCCCGCCGCTGCCGCCAGCGGGATGATGGTCCAGGCGGCGAGCCACCCGTTGCCGATCGTCCGGTTGACCGCGTAGACCAGCAGGAGCAGGCCAGCCGTCGCGGTTGTGGCCCCGGCTGCGTCGAACCGTCGCTCCGCGGTGCGGCGGCGGCCTTCAGGGACCAGCAGCAGGGCCATGACGGCCAGCGCCAGGCCGATCGGGACATTAATGAAGAAGATCCACTGCCATCCCGGCCCGGAGGTCAGGGCCCCTCCGGCGATCACTCCCGCGGTCGCTCCCGAACCGGCCACTGCGCCCCACACGCCGAGCGCTCGGTTCCGCTGCTCTCCTTCAGCAAAGGTCGTGGTCAGGATCGACAGCGCGGACGGGGCCGTCAGGGCCGCCCCCAACCCCTGGAGCCCCCGAGACGTCACCAGGACCCCCAGGGTTGGCGCCAGGCCGGAGGCCAGTGAGGCGAGCCCGAACACTGTCAGGCCGGTCACAAAGACCCTGCGCCGTCCCAGAAGGTCGGCGAGTCTCCCGCCGAGGAGCAGGAAGCCGCCGAACGTCAATCCGTAGGCGATCACCACCCACTGGAGGCTGCTTTGGGGCAGCCCCAGGTCGCGCTGGATGGAGGGTAGGGCCACGTTCACGATGGCGATGTCCAGTACCCCCATGAACGCGGCCGCGCAGACCAGCGCGAGGATGACCCCCGGGCGAGGACCGACGCCCGGCATCGCCTTGTCCGGTTCGCGATGAGCGCCAGGCTGCATGGTTTTCGAGCTCCCCTCAGGAGGCCTGGCGCTGAGCGACGTTCCGGGCGTTGCGGCTGCCCGGCGTCTGCGTCGACTCAGCCTCGGTGAACACGCTCATCGCGCCGTCCCTCGGGTGCCGGTCTGCTCGGTCCGGGGCAGCTGATCGCGTGCCCGCCTCGGTGAAGCCGGCCTCTTCGGCGAGGTCCGGTACAGCAGGGGGATCAGCACGGCTCCGACCAGGAGGTGGAACCCCACCAGTTCCATCCGGTTCGCGGTGGTGAGCCCTGATCCCGACAGCGGCCCGCCTAGCGATCCCACCAGGACCAGGACGGCGATGACCAACCATACGCGACGGGCGCGCGGGGTCAGCCGCTCCAGGGCGGCCAGCAGCCCCCACGCGGCGAGCGCCGCAATCGCGCTGACGATCGCCACGTTGGCGGGTCCGACCTTGGACGTCGTCCCGTACTCCCCAAAGGAGGCGGGACTCCGCAGGTCGATGCCCAACGCCAGGTCCATCAATGCCCAGAGGCCCAGCGCGGCCAGGACGACCGCGGCGACCACCAGCAGTCGGTTCCGCCGGCGCGCACCAGCCGTTTGTGTCATCGAGGTCGATGGGGTCTCCATCACGTCCCTCCTTCCCGTGCGTCCTCAACCCGTTGAGCCGACGAGCCGAGCCGTGACCACCAGGGCGTCATCGGTGACGGCCCGCGTGGCGTGGCCCTTGCCCGACGTGTCCTCGAGGAGCAGCACGCCGCCCGGGTCGAGCCGTCGCTTGGTTCCATCGCTGGCTTCAACCTCGAAGGTTCCGTCCAGGACGCACATCACCTGTCGGAAGGGTGCGGGGTGCGGGATGTCGCCTCCCCACTCCTTCGTGCCGTAGACGAACGAGACGTCGACGGCTGCGCCGAACGTCGCGCGCTTGAGGGGTGGGGCCGGGGGTGCGTAGTCCACCGTCTCCATCTCCAACGCCCCGTCCTCGAAGCGTGACGCGCCGTCCTCGTCCGCGTAGAGGCGTACGTACGTCAATCGATCCATCCCGTCGTCCTCCTTCCGGGCCTCAGGCTGCTTTACCCATCGCCGGCCACGCCAGTTGCTGATTCGATGAAGAACGAATGCGTCTGACAATGAGCGGTCCCTGAACCCCTGGGCCGCTGCCGGTCGCACCGCAACCTGCCGCGGTCGGAGCGTCCACGAGTCATGGCGGCGAGCTTGGAGCCTTGGCATGTCATCGCTTGGTCCTTCCCCTTGCGCGCTGATATAACCCTAAGGATGGTATCTTTGGGGTTATGCGAGAGGTTGTGCTGGAGGTTCCCGACGGCCCACTCGAGAGCGGGGCGCCGTATTGGTACTGGCTCGGGGGGCGGCCGGCCGTCGACTTCGTGAACACGCTCCGTGAGCGGTGGCGCCGGCGGGTGGAATGCCTCCCCCAAGCGTCGGATCTTGCCGAGTGGCTCGTTCGCGCGCGGCTGCTGGACCGACCTGCCCCGGTCTCCGCGGAGGTCCTCAGTCGGGCGCGATCCCTGCGCGAGGCGATCGACGCGGCGATCGTGGCGACGGTGGCAAAGCAGCGACCCGCGGCCGAGGCGATCCAGGAGATCGACGCATGGCTGCCGCGCGCCCGGTCCGTCCCTCGGCTGCGGCTTGGCACCGACGAGGCGGTGCTCCGCGAGGAGGGCGAGCCGGACCCCGTCCTGCGGGCGCTGGGCCTGCTTGCGCTGGACGCGGCCTCGATGCTGGGGACCGGCGAGCGCGGCCGGCTTCGCATCTGCGCCGGGGGGTGCAGCGCGCGACTGTACGACCGGTCTCCAGCCGGACGTCGCAACTGGTGCTCCATGCGCACCTGCGGGAACGTGGCCAAGGCCAGACGCCACAGAGACCGCGCCAAGCAGGTCGGTCCCGGCGGCTCGCCGTCGTCCTCCAATCATGATCTGGGGACCGGGCAGGACCACCAGGGCTCCGTGCATCGATGGTCGCATGCGAACTGACTCGGATTGGAGACGGCCATGACCAACGCCGACATGCTCGACCGCCTTCCGGACGACCCCGCCTGGGGACACCGACAGGTCGCCGGGTCGGGCGGGGTGACGCTGCACCACGTCCGCCTCGGTCGCGGCGATCCGGTCCTGCTCCTGCATGGATGGCCGGGGTTCTGGTACGACTGGCGCCGCGTCCTGATGCCGCTGTCCGATGTCGCCGACGTGATCGCCCCGGACCTCCGTGGGTTCGGCGACTCCGACAAGCCCGACCTGCCGCCAGCCGAGGGCTACACACCCGGCGTCCTGGCCGCCGACCTCCTCGCCCTGCTCGACGGCCTGGAGGTTCCCCGCGTGGTGGTCGCTGGCCACGACATCGGCGCGACGATCGCCCAGACGCTGGCTCTGGGTCATCCCGACCGCGTCCGCGCCCTGGCGCTGTTCAACCCGCCCTATCCGGGCATCGGGCAGCGCCGCTTGGAGCCCTCGGCGCAGCGCGAGTTCTGGTATCAGCACTTCCACAACCTGCCGTGGTCGGACCGGCTCATCGCCCACGACCGGGAGACTGTGCGCCTGTACCTGGCCCACTTCTACGACCACTGGTGCGGACGCAAGCAGGCCGTGCGGGGGGCGCGAGTTCGAGGCGATCGTCGATGCGTACGCGCGGCCCGGCGCCATGAAGGCCAGCATCGCCTACTACCGGGCGCGCGCCGCGGGCAGACAGGCCCAGACAGCCGCGCCTTTGCAGGGGTCACAGATCCGGCAGCCCACGGTGATCGCCTGGGGTGAGCTCGACCCAGTCATCCCTTCGGCGTGGGCGGACCGTCTGGGGGAGACGTTCCTCGATCACGAGCTCTCGTTGCTCTCGGGGGTCGGCCACTTCGTTCCATTCGAGGCGCCGGAACGAACCATCGAGACGGTTCGCCGCGCGCTTGTCCGGGCCAGGCACGAGTGTGCCGCGGGCGAAGCGGCAACGACGTGAGCAAGGCGCTTCTCAACCCGAGCGAAGCGTTACAGAAGCTCCGCGATCGCCTCGACCACTGCCGCTGCGGACTCGGCGGGAACGAAGTGCCCGACCCCGGTGAGCACCCGACTCTCGGAGCGTGGGAAGGCCCGCTCGAACCCCTCTTGGTGATCGAGCGGTCGCATCGGGTCGCGGTCCCCCCACAGCGCGATCGTGGGGATCTCGATCGGGGTGGGAGTCTCGTGCTGGGTTCGGCGCGCCGCTCGCGCTCGGTACCACCAGATGCTCGACGTGAACGCACCCGGGCGGGCGTAGGCGTCGATCACGAACTCCAGTTCCTCCGGCGCGATGCGGTTGTGGCCAGCCCAGTGCTCGTAGAAGTGGGTCAGGTACAGCTCCACGCACCGGCGCTTGCCGTCGATCAGTTGCTCGGCGACGGGGAGGAGGTGGAAGGCCTGATACCACGCTTCACGCTGGGCATCGGGCGTGTACCGCTTGTCGCCGATGTGAGGGTGCGTCGGGTTCATGAGCACGAGCCCCCGGATCCGCTGGGGTGCCAGTCTTGCCAACGCGGGGCCGACCGCGGAGCCGATGTCGTGGCCGACGACGACCACATCGTCGCTACCAACCCAGTCGAGCAGCTCGAGGATGTCGCGCGCGAAGGATTTTTCATCGGCCGCATGTACGGGATCCCCGGTGAGGGCATCGGAGTCTCCGAACCCGTAGAAATCCGGCGCGATGCACCGGCCGATCCGCGCCGCGCGGGGCAGGACATGCCGATAGTCGAACCACAGGCCCGGCCAGCCGTGCAGGAGCACGATGCCGCCCCCGCGTCCGGCCGTAACGAAGTGCATGCGTCCGCGGCTCAAGGAGGCGAACTCGTCGTTCATCCCACCATCGATCAATCCGCGAGCCTCCTTCGTGGGATCCCCACCGGCCATGCTCGTCCCCCCGTCCGAGAACGCGTCGGATCGGCCGGGAGCAAGCTCCGCGCGCACCGGTTCCGACGCCCTCGTCTGCTCTGCCAAGCCAGGTGACCGGCACCGGTCCGGATGGCCCTCGATGGGATGCTGCGGCCTACGACCACCTGTCCGAGCCACAGTACGGGTGGGGTCAGCGGGTGCTCGACCGGCTCGAGCTGCGGGGCGACGAGACGGTCCTCGACGCGGGCTGCGGCAGCGGTCGGCTCACCGCCCTCCTGTTGGAGCGCCTGCCGTATGGCCGGGTGATCGCCGTCGACCAGGCGGAGGCCATGCTCGCCCAGGAGAGATCGAATCTCGCTGCCTATGCGGGGCGGGTCGTCTACCTGTGCGTTGACCTCCAGACGATCGAGCTCGGTCGGTCCGTGGACGCCATCTTCAGCACCGCCACCTTCCACTGGATCCTCGATCACGCCCGATTGTTTCGGGCGATGGCAGCAGCGCTCGCCCCTGGCGGGCGGCTGGAGGCGCAGTGCGGCGGTGGACCGAACCTGGCACGCCTTCGGGCTCGCGTCCAGGAACTGATCGAGCGGGAGCCCTACGCCGCACACTTCCAAGGGTGGCGCGAGCCGTGGCTGTTCTCCTGGCCCGGCGAGGCGGCCGAGCACCTTGAGCGCGCTGGCTTCGTCGACGTCGCGACCGGCCTTGAACCGGCGGCCACGCGGTTCGACTCGGCCGAGGCGTTTCGCCCCTTCCTCCAGAGCGTGGTGCTGTGGCCGCACCTTCAGCAGTTACCCGAGTCGCTCCAACAGTCATTCGTCGCGTCGCTGGTCTCCCAGGCCACGGACGATGACCCACCGTTCATGCTGGATTACTGGCGGCTGAACCTGCGGGGCCGCCGCCCCGTAGCGGGATAGGCGCCCGCTGATGGAAGGTGTGAGGATCCCTGAGCGCGAGCGCGCAGCCGTGTTGAGGTCGACGAGGGACACCGTGAGCAGCACCGGCCGAGAACGCAGGAAGGCCAGGCCCCCCATGACTGACCCGAGCCCGGCGCGCCGGCCCCGTCAGGCGGCGGCGACGGCATCCGGGACATCGCGACGGCAAGGGCGGCCGACGTCGACGGCATAGGCCGCGGCGTACCCGCCGGTGGCGACCAGCGCGCCCGCGACCAGCGGGCCCACAACGATGCCAACGGTGGACACGCCGTGGAACAGGGTGTCGGCGCCAAGGGTCTGTGCCGGGTCGACCAGCCATGAAAGCACCGCCCGACGGGTCGGGGAGTCGACCGCGAAAAAGGCGGCCTGCAAGACCTACCAGCGCAAGCGAGGAAGCGCTCGGCTCAGCACCGCGAGGACCGCACGATCGGCCGGTCGGAGCTGGGGTCGCTTGACCTGGCGACCCAGCAACTCAAGCTGACGGCGGAGTGCCGCTTCCGAGCCGAAGAGCGACACCGTCTCGCCGCCCCGCAGTTTCAGGTGTCTGATTCACCCAGAGGCTTCGTCGGCAACGAGGGACGTCGGTCGTCCCTCCCACATTATCCTGTGTAACGTACATTTGCCTCTTTCGAGGTTACGGTCCACCCTATAACCCGCCAAATCGAAATTGAGGCGTCCATGGATCATCTGTCCCGCCTTCAGATCGCTCAGATCGCTGCCGTCCATGAGACCCGAGGATCGATGGCCTCACGGATCTGACCAGGATCGGAGAACGGTTATGCCGAGTGCCGACCTACCGGACGCCGACATGCTCGACCGCCTTCCGGACGACTCGCATGGGGACACGGGCAGGTCGCCGGGTCGGGCGGAGTGATGCTGCACCCAGCCGGACACAATGCAAACCCAAACCCGCTGGTCACTAGCCCAACGATTCGTCTGGTGGCCTGCAATGCCACGGTCCGCCGGGACGCCAATGCCGAAGGCAGGCACCGAGGTGAGGAGAAGCATGGCGTAGCAGGCCAGCCAGTGTTCGACCATGTTGTCGCCGCCGCAGTCGGCGGGCAGTGCGGTCGGCGTGGCGGTGGGCCGTGTCCCGATCGCTTGCACGCAACGTAACGTAGGGATACCCGCGTACTGCAACCGCCAGAACCGCCGGCCTGCCCAATGACGCCGAGCGACCAGGCCGCCTACATGAGCACATCGTCAGGATAGCGTCAATCGCGAGGTATCGTTACGCTTCTAGGGGAGGAACCTGATATGGACAATGGTCCCCTCGGTCGCCACAAGAGCTTGGCTTGCGATGGCCCGGTGGGCTAGCGGTCCGGTACGGACGCCATCCGGCTGGTCTCGGTGTCCAAGAGCTACCGGACCAAGGCCGGTGCGGTGCCGGCGCTGCGTGAGGCGAGCCTGGGCTTCCCAAGCGGTGCGATGACGGCGCTGATGGGCCGTCCGGATCGGGAAAGTCGACCCTGCTGCAGTGCGCAACGGGCCTGGACCGGCCGACCTCCGGGAAGGTGTTTCTTGGGCACCACCGAGCTGACCGGCCTGGACGAGCGCGACCTGGACTGCGCCCGTCGCGGACGGATCGGCTTCGTCTTTCAGTCCTCCAACCCGCTGCCGATGCTCAACGTCCACGAGAACCTCGCCCTGCCGTTGCGGCTGACCGGTCGCCGGCCCAGGCGGTCCGAGGTCATCGGGGTGCTGCGCCAGGTCGGCCTGGACGGGCCTGGCGCGCCGGCTCCCGGCTGCGCTGTCAGGTGGGCAGCAGCAGCGGGTGGCGATCGCCCAGTGGGACAACCCGCCCGTCACGACGCCCATAACCACACTGCTGGGCAGGCGAGCGCATCAGTCGGTCCGCGGCAAGTCCACCCCACACGGGGACATCCACGCGCGCACGCGGTACCATTCGGGCATGAGCACTGCGTCGCTGCGCTGGTGGACCACCTAACAGGCGGTCCGCGCATCGACGCTCCGATTTGCCCACCGGCCGCCTCGTCGAGGCGGCCATCGTCGTCTTCCCCGCGACACTGCCCCGGCGGGTGGCCTCGAGCCCGTGCGAGGTCCTCATGTCCGGCAGCTTGTCACTCGTGGTCCCCTCCGGGCACCTCACCCTGGGTAATCTGCTCGGCGCCGTGCTCCGCTGGACGACCGACCAACGCCAGGTCGGCGGCCTGTACGGCGTCGCGGACCTGCACGCGCTCACCCTCGAGCATGATCCTGCCCAGGTCCGGGCCCTGACCGCCGAGCAGGTCGGCGTCCTGCTGGCCGCCGGACTGGACCCTGAGCGGTGCACCATCTTCGTGCAGAGCCAGGTTCCCGCACACACCGAGCTGCTGTGGCTGTTGGAGTCCACCGTGCGCGTCGGTGAGCTGCAGCGCATGGTGCAGTTCAAGCAGAAGGCCGCCGGGCGGGACGCCGTCCGGGCGTCGCTGCTGACCTACCCGGTGCTGATGGCCGCCGACATCCTGCTGTACGGCGCCGAGGAGGTTCCCGTCGGCGATGACCAGCGCCAGCACCTCGAACTCGCCCGCGTCATCGCGCAACGGTTCAACACCAGCTACGGGGAAACCTTCGTGATGCCCCGCGCCACGACACCCCCGGTGGCCGCCCGGGTGATGGACCTTCAGCGCCCACGCGAGAAGATGAGCAAGTCAGCGCGGGACGACCGGGGTGTGATCCGGGTCCTGGACCCGCCCGAGGTGGTGCGCCGCAAGATCACCCGGGCGGTCACCGACGCCGATGCCCTCGTGCGCCACGACCCCGAGCGCAAGCCCGGCGTCTCCAACCTGTTGGAGATCCTCAGCGCCTGCACCGGCCAGGCTCCCCACGCCCTCGCCGGGCAGTTCACCTCCTACCGGCAACTCAAGGACGCCCTCGCTGACGCGGTCGTGGAACTGCTCACGCCCCTGCAGCACCGCTACGCCGAGATCGCGGCCGATCCTGGATACGTCGCGCGCCTGCTGCACCACGGCGCGGCCGCTGCCAGCACGCTTGCCGCACCGACCCTGGCGCGGGCGAAAGAGGCGATTGGGCTGCTACCAGCCGCGTAAAGCGGGGAGCCAGCATTGCCTGCCCGCGATACCACCCACGGATCGTGCCGATCAAGGCGCCACCAACGCAGGGCGAGAGGTGGGAGGCGACCCGGTACCGCCACCAGTGTCAAGCCGCCCTCCCCATCGCCCTTGAATTGCCAACTGCCGCAAGCTCTTAGCCTCGATTCCCGGGAGCCCGCCCTGGCCCAATCGTCTGGGGGCGACGAAGGAGCTGAAACGCCTCGTGACCAGCGATGTCGTCATCCGTAGCGGCTGTCGCCTCAACTGGTCTACATGAACGAGGCCGGGCCAGACCGACAAGCGGTTTCGGATGCCACGGTCTGCCGGCCGAGTCCCTCCTCGTTGTACCGCAAGGGGTTCATGCAACTCTGCGCGACGCGAGCGCCTGATACTGTTCGACCGATGCCGTGAGGCAGAGCAGGCAACCGCATGCCATCGTAATCACTGGCTGAAGACTCCTCGCAGGTCAGCGGACGAAACCGCAGCGAGGGCGGGTGAGGGGCTCCATCCTCGACTCTCGCCCCGATCGGCATCTCAACTCAATTACCGCACCGGCCGGGTAGAGCGCTGGCGCGGTGGCGGTGGTGACCGGTAGGCCCGGCTGCCTGGTCCCGGGGTTTCCCACCGGGGGCTCAGCCCGTCACCGTGGGTCACCGGCTCCGTCTCCAGCGCTCCCCCAAAGAACCGGTTATGTGGATCTCCACATAACGGGTTCGGAGGGAGGCCACGCGGAAAAGGACCAGCCCACCGCTGGCACCTCGCCGCGTGGTCGACCCTACCCGGCACCTGATCGGCGACCGTCTCGACATCAGCGGCGCCCGCTGGGGCCTGGCCGGCGCCGAGGCCGTCCTCAAACTCCGCGCGCTCAACACCAACGGCGACTTCGACCGCTACTGGCGCTTCCACCTCGCCCGCGAGAACCACCGCGTCCACACGCCCCGCTACCAGGACACCTACGACCTGGCAGCCTGACCGCCGACGGTCCCTCCAGACGAGCTACACCCTGCTGGGATTGCGGGGTCCTGGCCGCAAAGACCAGGTAGGGGCACACGGTCAGCTCCCCAGGGGTGAACACGTACACGATCGTGCCGGCCTCACAAGGCGCCAACGGCTTGGTGGTGTTCGGGAAGCGGATATGGACCACGTTGAGACCCTCGCCGTCGAAGCCGACGGTGAGGTCATAGATGCGCTGCATGCGCGACTCGGCCGCCCCAACGGCCCCTTGCCTTTGACCTCGCGGCCCATGGCCGACAGCGGGTTCAGCAGCACGTATTCGGCGCCGTTGTCGACGGCGAACGCGCACAGCTCGGCGTACTCGGCGTCCTCGGCGAAGTTGTTGGGGGTGCACAGCAGTCCCTGCAGCAGCCCGGCGTGGGCGAGCTTGCGAACAGTCTCGACCGTGACCTGGAAAGAGGCGCGGTTGCCGCGGAAGCGGCCATGCGACTCGGCTCGGAACCCGTCGAGGGATACATTGAGGATGTCCGTGATGCTCGGTGCGTCCGAACGTTGACGGGGACCAGACCATAGGCAAGGTGTGACCTGCTGGCTGGACGGCGCGGAAATGCGGTACGACACGCCCGTCAGCCGCTCGGAGACCTCCCATAGCCGGCGCTGGGCCACTAGGTCGTGCGAGCGAGCACTGGACTCCACGCGGGTGGCCCGTGGACTGGGACCGGCCCGTGGGGCCGTAGTACTCACACCCGCGGGCGGAGGGGTCGACCGATCGCTGGTCTCCTCGGCCGCTGGTACCAATAATGTCTCTTGCCGGAAACACTGGTAGGCCGGGCGGGAGCAGTGGCGCGGCGCACGCAGGAGTCCTCCCACGATGATGCCCGAACCGGTGCACCGCACCATCATGGCAGTCGACATCGCGGGCTTTGCTCGCGAGGATCGCACCGACCAGGATCGTGTGCGCCTGCGCGCGGCCATGTACGACCTGCTGAACGAGGCTTTTGCCGGCATGGCCATTGCGGCTGACCGGCGCGCTGTGGTGGATGTGGGCGACGGCGCAGCCATCCTCATCGACCCCGACGTTCCGAAAAATCGGCTGCTCGCTCTGGTGCCTGTGCTCGCCAAACTGCTCGCTGAGCACAACATCGGCCTGCCTGCGCCAGCTGAGCTTCGCCTTCGGATCGTCGTGCATGCCGGTGAGGTGCTCCAAGACGAGCACGGCTACGCCGGGCGTGACATCCTGGTCGCCTTCCGGCTGCTCAACGCGGAGATCGTGCGCGCCGGCCTGGCGTGGACGGAAAGCCCGTTGATTGTCGCCGTCTCTGACAGCATCTACAGAGCTGTCGTCGATTCCGGCTACGCTGGCGTCGATCCCGCGGACTACCGTCCGGTCAAGGTGACGTCCATCGACGGCCCGTCATGGGCTTGGTGCTACGTCCCTCGGAGCAGCGGCCCTGCCACCGGCCCGCGACCGCCGGCCGCGCCATCCGGATCACTGCCGCCCGCAGCGGCACGGGCAGACTCCCACTACCGCAGCATCCTGCTGGTCGATATCGAGAACTACAGCGCTCGCCCGGACACGGTCAAGGGCCGGTTGCGCCACAGCCTGCGCAGCATGGTGCTCGAGTCGATCGCCGCCGCCGGGATCAGCCCGGAGCATCACGATCCCCCAGGCGACCAGGGAGACGGCTTGCACGTCCTGTTCGGGCCGAACGTGGCCAAGAACCGGCTCATCCATCCCCTGGTCTCGTACCTTGCCGCGAGGCTGGACCGCCACAACACCAACGTGCCCGAGCGGGAACGGCTGCGCCTGCGGGTGGTTGTGGACGCCGGTGACCTGCGCCGAGATAACGACGGCTATTATGGCGCGGCCCTCGATGAAGCGTTCGGCCTGCTCAACTGCGATGAGCTCCGCGCCTGCCTTGCAGGGGCCGCCGGGCCGCTGGTCCTGGCGGTCTCCCGGGAGATCTATGAAGGAATCGTGCGGCACGAGCACGACGGGATCGACCCCGCCGCCTACGAGACGATCACCGTCCGCCCGAAGCGGCATGACCTCGTCGCCTGGGTGCATTACCCGCTCGGCTGATTCAGGGTGTCCATGATGGTCTTGTCATGTGGGAACCCGATGCAGCCAGCGGCCAAGGCAGATGAGCGCCGCGGCGGCGCGGAAGACGTCCCGGACGCGATACAGCAGCCCCCGCCAGCGGCGCAGCGCCCAGGCGTTGGCCAGATGGGCGATCGACTGCTCCACCAGCGCGCGCAAGCCCGCCTGCAAGCGGTTGAACGCCCGCTGCCCCTCGGTGAGCCGGTCCTTGGTGCGGCGGTCCCCGACCGGCGTATGCCAGTGCTCGCGCGGCTTGGCCAGCCCCCGGAACCCGCGGTCCAGCAGGCTTGCCACCTCGACGCCGTCCAGCGCCTGGTCCAGCCCTGCCAGCTGGATGAGCTCGTGCTCGTGGCAGCTGCCCGGCCAGCCGCCATCCACCCACAGCAGGTCGCCGTGGATAGTGGACACCGCCAGGCCTTGGGCGGTGTGGGCGTGGCGCTTGGCGTCGTAGGGGTCCGACGAGCAGGCGAACAGGATTGAACGCTACGGACTTCGCCTGCTCGTCGGACCCCGGTTATGGCCGCGATCCCACACGCATGTTTCGTCCGCTCGGGTGAGGTCGAATCGTCCAGCTCGCCGGGGCACGGCTTACCGCCGCTGCGAGCGAACCCATCTGGCCCCGGAGGATCCGGGCCGCGCCAGGGCCAGGAGTGCCGCCAGCAGCACGACCAGGACGCTCAGGTGGTAAGCCAGATCCGCGGCGATATGCGGGGAGCTGGTGAGCGCGAATCCCAGCCCGGCCAGCACTCCCAGGACCGCAAAGCCGACCGCGCCCAGGGCGACGGCCCGGGCCCGGCGCGGGGCCACGGTGACGATGACGGCGACCGCCGCGAGCACGGCCGCGATGATGGCCTCGGGGACCGAGACCCGGCTGAAGTGCTCGCCGGTGATGGTGGTGAAGCCCAGCGGGATCCGGCCGTCCAGGTGTAGGTAGGACGCGATCCCGATGGTGGCTGCCGCGGCGAGCATGACAACCGCGTAGCGGCGGTCCACCCCTGCCTGCTGCTGTGGGCCGCGGGCCGCTGGCGCTGAGCCTGGTGGGCCTGCGGCGGCTGGCTGGTGGCTAATCACGGTGTGCCGGGCCGGGCTGCGTCCAGCTTCCCCGGGGCGGATCAGGCCCCGGTCCGCCTCGGCGGCCATGGTGCCGCGGCCGGTTCGGGTGAAGATACTCATCTGCCTTTCCCCTTTTTCTCTATTTTTCTTTATAGGGACTCGGGCCAGGCTCAATCTGCCTGGACGGCTGCTCCGCATTCTGGGCAGAGGAATGGGCGGCGCTGGGCGACAGCCCGCCAGATGGCGTAGACGACGACGGGGAATCCCGTTTCCGGGACTTCACGCGTTGCCTCGACTGTTCCGTGCGTGGAGCATCGTCCGGCTTGGGTCTGGACTTCCTTGGCCATGGTCTTCCTCCTGTGAGGGTGGGTGCGTGGCTGTCCCGGGTTAGCGTCCGAGCGGCAGCCAGCTGAACTTGCGGAGAGCGATGAGGAGGCCCGCGGCTCCCCAGGCCGCCACGATCAGCAGGTCCCGGCCGGCGAACCCCAGCCCCGTGGTGTGCGGGTTGTAGGCGACGAGCAGCGCGTTGGCCAGGTGGCGGACAGGGAAGATCTCTCCCACGTCCGCCAGCCAGTGCGGCAGTACCGTGACGGCGACGAACACCCCGGAGATGAAGTACAGCGGCAGCGTGATCGCCGTGGTGGTGGGCAGCGCGGCATCCTCGTTGCGGATGAGCGTGGTGAGCGCGTAACCGAGGCAGCAGAAGGAGGCGGCGCCGATCACCACGGTGACCGCGAGGGCCAGGGCGGTGCGGCCGGGGACGTGGGCGCCGTAGGCGGCCCACCCGATGCCCAGCAGCACGGCGGCCATGACCACCGCGATGACGACCGCGGTGAGCATGCGCCCGGCGATGACGGCAGCGGCCGGGACGGGGGTCGCGCGCCGGCGCTTCAGCACGCCGCGTTCGCGCTGGGCGGTCACCGAGGCCACCAGGTTGCCGAAGCACGCCGCGATCACCCCGAGTGCGATGATGCCGGGCACGTAGTACACCGACGTGCTGATCCGGCCGCCTGCGACCTGGGTGGTGTTCCCGGTGCCGCCGAACACCGACGCGAAGATCACCAGGAACAGCACCGGCAGGGCCAGGGTGAAAAACCGGGACTGGCGGTTGCGGAGAAAGGCGCGCAGGTCGTAGCCGAACAGGTGCAGGGCCATCCTGATCATCGCTGCTCCTTTTTGCTCGCGGGGCCGGTGAGGGAGAGGTAGACCTCCTCCAGGGTCGGGCGGTGGACGTTGAGATCGGGAAGGTCGAAGCCGCGGCCGAGCGCCCAGTTTCCGAGCATCTGCAGGTGGACGAGCGGGCGCTGGCTGTGCAGGACGGTCGATCCTCCCGGCCCTTGCTCGGTCAGCGGGCTCAGCCCGGGTGGCAGGTCACGCGCTTGCACGTGGTCCGGGAGGGTGAAGCTGATGGCGGTGGTCATGTGGTCGCGCCCGCCCAGCGTCTGCGGCGTGCCCTCAGCCACGATGTGCCCGGCGGACAGCACCGCGATCCGGTCGGCCAGGTATTCCGCCTCGTCCATGGAATGGGTGGTGAGGAAGACGGTCTTGCCGAGTGGCCGGAGCCCGGCAACGACCTTCCAAGCGGCGCGGCGGGCGGACGGGTCGAAACCAGTGGTCGGCTCGTCCAGGAAGATGAGCTCTGGGTCGCCGATGAGGGCGAGCGCGAAATCGAGCCGGCGCCGTTGGCCGCCCGACAGCCTGGTGCCGAGCGCGCCCGCCTTCTCGGTGAGACCGACCAGGGCGATGGTCTCGCCGATATCCCGCGGCGCGCGATACAACCCGGCGTACATGGCCAGGCACTCCCGGACGGACAGGCCGGGCTCGGGCTGCGACTCCTGCAAGACCACGCCCACCCGGTCCCGCCAGGCGCCGCCCGCCGTGGCCGGGTCGTGCCCCAGGACAGAAACCTGTCCCTGTGTGCGCTGCCGGAAGCCTTCGAGGATCTCCACCGTCGTGGTCTTGCCCGCGCCGTTCGGGCCGAGGAAGGCGAAGATCTCGCCCCGTCGCACCTCGAGATCGATGCCCGCGACCGCCTCGTGGCTGCCGTAGCGCTTAACCAGGCCGCGGACGCTGACCACCGGCTCGGACTGGGCCGAGCCCGTGGCTGCCTGATCTACGCCGTAGTGCTCGCTGATGCTGTTCATCTCGCTCCTTAGGGCTACGGGTCTGGGGCTGTGGGTCTTTGTGAGATTGAAGTCGTGTTGCGGCTGTTCCCGGTGGCTGGGCGGATGAGCGCGCCGCGGAGGGACAGGGCGACGGCGAGCGTCAGCCCTGCGCAGAGCAGGCCGACGGTGTCCACGACGATGAGCGGGATGCTGCCGGTGCTGAGCCCGTAGGCCAGCCAGATCGCGTAACCCCCCGCATAGGAGGCCAAGAAGCCTGCCGAGACGTCACCCGATGAGCGGCGGGCGAGCATCTGCCGTGTCTGCAGGAGCGATTTCAGGGCGGCGAGCACGCCATAGACGGTCGCTGCTGTGCCGAGGAACTGGGTGAACATCTGGGCTCCTCACGCTTAATGGAACGCCGCCAGCAGCAGCGCGACGAGGATCATGGGCTTGGATCGCATAGGTCGGCCTCCAGGGCGGACCGTTCGTGCCGCGGTCACCGGGCGGTGGCGGCGGCGCCCAGCAGGGCCGTGTTGCCGTGCTGCCCGGCGCAGGTCCTCCTCGCGCTGGCGGGCGATCTCTTGCAGCAGTACGGGTGCATTGACGTGGGCTCCCCTCACCTAGTGATCAACGGGGTCCCGTCAGCCCGCCGTCTCGGCGGGCCGGGGGAACATGACCGCTGGGCTGTTCTTCCGCCGGCGCGATCACCGGCACGGGCGAGCGCCTTGGCCCGGACCACATCTGGATCCCGCGGGTCGGGCGGGAGGACCTCATGCCAGGG
>WNFU01001865.1_pt1 | contig 29791 bp, 27 predicted proteins | sample 5400121 | NCBI WGS metagenome assembly WNFU01 (sample SAMN13153360, study PRJNA577476) | soil metagenome | isolation source: 100 cm soil or saprolite under grassland replicate 1 | place: USA:California | collected 2016-06-15 | reverse complement strand
GAAGGCTCCGTGCTGATCGAAGCGGGGCGGACGCGCGTCATCTGCACGGCAAGTGTCGAAGATCGCGTCCCCCCGTTTCTGCGCGGCACCGGGAAGGGCTGGGTCACCGCGGAGTACGGCATGCTGCCGCGCGCAACGTCCACGCGCACCACTCGCGAATCGTCCGCGGGCAAAGTCGGTGGTCGGACGATGGAGATTCAGCGGCTGATCGGGCGCTCGATGCGCTCGGTCGTGCGATTGGGCGACCTCGGCGAGCGGACCGTGTGGATCGACTGTGACGTGATTCAAGCCGACGGCGGCACTCGCACGGCCTCGATCACCGGCGCGTTCGTGGCGCTGGTGCTCGCGCTCGGCCACATGAAGCAGCAAGAGATGCTGCGTGCAATTCCCGTGAACGACTACGTGGCCGCCATCAGCGTCGGCGCTTCGTCGAAATTCAGGGCACCGCGGAAGCGGAGCCATTCGGCAATAACGCGCTCTCGTCGTTGCTCGATCTTGCCGATCGCGGCATCAACGAGCTCATCGCGAAGCAGCGCGAAATCGTCGGCCCGATCCTGGGACGGTGAACACGTGTGCCGCGCGGACCGTCCCCGCATCTATGCAACTGCTCCTCGCGACAACCAACCCGAACAAGATTCTCGAAATCCGTGAGGTGTTGTCAATGTTCGCGCGGCTGAAGCTCCGCGCGAGCTGCAACGGCACGCACAGCGCCGCGGACGATGACATCGAGCTCCTCACGCTGGCCGATCTCCCGCCGATTCCTGCACCGGAAGAAACGGGCGCCACGTTCTGGGAAAACGCGCGCGAGAAAGCCTTGGCGTACGCTCGGGCATGCGGCCTCACTGCCGCCGCCGAAGACTCCGGCCTCGAGATTGCCGCGCTTCGTGGTGAGCCCGGTGTTGCCTCGGCGAGGTTTCTTGGACCCGCCACGCCCTATGCGGAACGGTTTGCCGAAATCTACCGGCGTCTCGAGCAGGTACACGGCGCGATCAGGAGCGACGCTCGCTTCGTCACGGCGCTCAGCGTTGCCCAACCAGACGGCACACTCCTCTTCGAGACGGAGGCCGTGATCGACGGAGAGATTGCTCCAGCGCCAGCCGGTGCTCATGGATTCGGATACGATCCGATTTTCTTCTACCCACCTTTTGCACGCACGACCGCGGAGCTGACAGTGACGGAGAAGGCCTCGGTGTCACATCGCGCCCGTGCGTTTCGCGATTTCATGCGGTGGTATCGCGCCAGACGCGTATAATCCGCGGCGCATGATTCAGGAAGAGCGCTCCGAGCGAAGCCGCGGCGCGATTCTCAAGGCGGCGCTGGAGTTGTTCTCGCGTCAGGGCTACCGGGCAACCAGTATTCGCGACATCGCCGCGAAGGCGGACGTTTCCACGGGCAGCGTCTATCATCATTTCAGCGACAAGGAGGAGCTCTTCGAGACCTTGCTGCGGCAGTTTCGCACCATGGTCGAATCACCGGAGTTTCCACTCTACAAAGTCGTGGAGCGAGGAGCCTTTCCCGACCGATTGGAGGAGATCGGCCGCGTCTGCCGCGAGATCATCGCCGAGCACCGCTCGACCATCGCGCTCATCTACGTCGACGTCGTCGAATTCGAAGGTCTCCACATTCGCGAGTTCTATCAGGGCATGGCGACGCTCTGCGAGCGCTTCATCGCCGACCACAAACACGAGCTGCCGATTGTCGAGCGGCTTCGTGCAGGCGTGCCTCCCGCCGCCGCCATGCTCATGACGTTTCGAATCTTCCTGTACTACTTCGTCCTCGAATTGCTGTTCGGGGTGCCCAACCACTTTGGGTTGAGCAGCGACGAGGCCATCGGTGTGATCTCGGACATCCTTCAACACGGCATGTTGAAGCGCACGTAACGTCGCGCGGCGCTACGCCATTCCGAGCTGCCGCAGCTCGTGTTCGACGGTGTGCCCCAGTCCTTCTTCGAGCGGACGGGCGGTAAATCCAAGCTCACGCTGCGCCTTCGCACTCGATCCGAGCCACGTCGTCCCGGCCATCAAACGCAGCATCTCCGCCGCATACGGGCCTCGAATGTTGATTCGCTCGAGCGCGGAGACGATCCACGCGAGCATGCGCATGACTGCCGCGGGTGCATGGATCCGAGGCGGCCGCTTGCCCGCAATCTTGGCAGCCAGCGTCATCGCCTCCGCAAACGTATGCGCGGGACCTGCGAGGAGGTAGCTCTCGCCAGGCCGTCCGGCTTCCATCGCCTGCCTGAGACCGCGCGCCACATCCTCGATGTATCCCCACGAAAATGCGCAGCGCTTCGGCGTGGCGATCAGGCGTCCGCGCAGCAGTTGCACCAGCGCGGCATGAACGCCGCTTGTGTCGCCGGGCCCGTAGACGAGACCAGGCATCGCAATAATCAACGGCAGTCCGGCGCGCATGATCGGCACAGCCACTTCGTAGTGCGCGATCCATTTGGTGCGGTCGTACTCGGTGATGAACGGTCCGCGCGAATAGTAGCTTTCGTCCACGATCTCTCCGCGCGTGTCGCCGAAGACGCCGATCGTGCTGACGTAGACGACGCGAGGAATCTTCAGATCGCGCGCGGTTTCGAGAACATTGCGCGTGCCTTCGATGTTGATTTCGGGCGCGGCGGGATTTCGGACGCCGATCTTGTACCACGCCGCGGCGTGAAAAACGCCATCTACACCGGCCATCGGCGGGCGAAGAGAGTCGCGACGAGTGATATCGCCGGCGTGCAGCTCGGCGCCGAGCGTCTTGAGTAGCGACGCCTTCTGTGGAGATCTCACCAGCGCGACGACCTGATCGCCGCGTCCGATCAATTGCTTGCTCAGTTCGCCACCGAGGAACCCGGTCGCGCCCGTGACGAAGTATCGCACTTGGATGACCCGGCGATCACAGATTACACGGCTCCGGCCACTCCCTACTGCGCGCGTGCTGCGGGGACAAGCCCCTTGACGGGTGGGCCATCTTCGGTCAAGAGACTGTCGGTCGCCGCTGCGGCCGTGAATGCCGTGTCAGCTTCGGCCCGATTGCCCTGCTCTTCAGCGCAGACGCCAAGCAGATACTGCACGGTGCCGCCGCCGACGCCCGGTCTGTCGGGAAGCTGCACCTGTTTGAGCTCCACGCGGGCAGCGTTGCACTCGCCGACACGAATCAGTGCAACGGCGGTGTTCAAACGAATCACCGATTGCTGGAAGGGATCATTGGTTGCCGCCAGCCGCGCACGCAGATCCAGCAGCGCGCGGTTGGCAAGAACAGCCCGGTCCGAGAGTCCCATCAGGAGCGGTGTGAGAAACACCTTCAACTCGGCGCGTTTGGCGGTGCCCGACGCATCGTGCAGCTCCAGAGGCATCGTGTCGCCGTCGTGGCGCGCCGCCACCAGCTTCGACAGTGCAGCAGCGTCCGCGACCGGCTGTCCATCAACGCTGACGATGACATCCCCCGCCTGGACTTTTGCCGCAGCCGCGGGGCTGTTCGCATCGACGCCGGCGACAACTGCCCCGGCAACGTCGGCCACATCGACTGCGAGCAGACCGATGACAGGTCTGACCAGCGGCATGGTGCGATCGATCCGCTCCACCGCTGCCGCGATCGACTCCGGCCGATCGAGCCGCACGTCGAGAACGTCCGGCATTCCGCTGCCAGGCGCGAGAATTGAGACAACCACTCGATTGCGATCGAGAGCGGTAACCGAGGCCACGCCCTGTGTGCCAAACATCTCGCTCAGTTTCGAGGACGCATCGCTCCGGACGGTCTTGCCAATCTGAGCGGCCGCGCCGAGCGGCCTGGCTTCTGCGTCCATGGCGAGCCAGTTCGCAGGAAGCTGACTGGCCTTGAGCGCTCGATCGATCTGATCCACAGGCAGCGCCAGCAGCGTCACGCCCTTGGCCCCGGAGAAGGCGCGCTCGACGCTCAGCCGCAAATCCGGATCGGTCGCGCCGGACTCACTGCTCGCGGACACGATGGCGAGTGCGGGCTTGATCACGCCGTCGACGACGATCTTGTCGCCGGCGCGGACGTCGAGGCGGCGCGAGTCGCGGCCGAACTTCGATCGGACCTCGACGAGGTGCGCGCCTTCGCAGAGCTCCGCCGTCGTGAACGGCACGACGCCCAACTGGCGTCCGTCGATGTACACCTGTGCGCCCGGCTCGTTGGCCTGCACCGACAGGTTCGCCACGGCCGGCTGCATCACCACGGGACCGACATAGACATCGTCGGGCTTCTCAATCGCAAGCTGATTCGAGACGCGGACCGTGCAGTCGTGAGTCAACTCGAGGGTGTGAGTGCCAGGAGTGATATCCGCCAGCACGAGCGCCGCCGAAACGTTCCCGGCACCAGCACCGGCTTTCGAGACGAGATCCCGATATTCACTCGACGGCGGACCGGCCGCGGTTTTCCCCACTTTGGTGCCGTCCAGCGCGACATCAACGTCGGGCGGCACCGTGAGAACGTGAATGACGGACGAGATGCGCTCCAGTGGAACCGCAACCTCGGTCGCTTCTCCAGCCTTCGCAGTAATCGGTTGCCTCACCGTGCGATAGCCGCGCTGCTCCACCGTGAGCACATGATCCCCCGCCGGAACTCGGACGCTTCCGGTCGCTGGCATGGACAGATCGTCCAACGTGATCTTTGCCGTGGCCGGCGTGACGTTCAGGTTCAACGTCGCAAGCGTCGCCGCAACAGTTTCTTCGAACAGCGTCACGACGCGTGGCGACACCTGTCCCGTGAGCGTGTAGTTCGGATTGAAACGGAGCAACGCGACAAAGTCTGTCCTGGCTTCTTCCGGATTGCCCAAACCGAACCTGGAGCGCGCTCGCATCTCATAGGCGTTTGCAAGACGGTCTCGGCGCGCGCTGTCCAACGGCGCGCTCGATTCGAGAGCCAGAATGGCTTCATCGAGCGCCTTGATCGCGCTTTCGTACTCGAGCGCTTCGAACAACCGTCTGGCATCGAGATACAACGCCTCGGCATTTGCCTGCCGCGCCGACGACACGCTGGCGGACGCTGTCATGAGTCCAAGTGCCAATACCACGACGAACACTCGACGACCCGGAGTACGCGTCATTGGAATACCTGAATGCGCTGAAGGCTCTCGTCGTACACGTACAGTCGGCCGGCGTTGTCGACGGCGAGCGCCCTGGGCCGCTTGCCCACAGGCACCGTCGCAATCAATCGATTTCGAGGGCTGAACACAAAAACCGCGGCCTTGTTGCCATCGAGAACGTACAAATGTCCGAGGGCATCGAAGGCGAGATCTGCCGGGTCGCCGAATTGATAGCCCGGGCCTGAGGCGGAAATCCTGCCAAGCGTCTTGCCCTCTCGATCGACAATGACGATGGCCTTCGAGTCGCGATCGCTCATCGCAACGTCGTCCATCGAGTTTCGTGCCAGCCGCTCAGCATCAACCGTGGCGAAGTTCGCGACGAACTTCCCCGCCGGCGTCAGGCGAATGACCGTTTTGCCGCTGTGATCCGCGATCAGCTTCTCGCCCGTCGACAGCGTCAGCGCCGCGGGAATCTCCTCCACCGGCTTGGGCAGGCGGCCAATCTGCGGAATGGCGACGGCAACGGCTGGAGCGCCGTCAGGAATCAAATTGTCCTTGCGGACGATCACCACACGATTGGGCGGCTCGATAAAGAACGCCGAGGCATCGGCGGCGGGGATGGTGCGTGCAAATGCGCCTTTCTCGTCGAACACGGCCACGCCCTGCTTCTGCCCAAGCAGAATGCGTCCGCTGTCGTCGATCTTCAAGCCGATCACGTCTTTGAATTTCGACGCCTCGCTGCCAACGAAGTGAGCCGTCGCCGAAAAAGGAGTTTTCGCGCGCAAATAGAGCCGGTACAGAATGGTGTTGTACGCGAGCGCGGTGCCCGCTTCGCGCGATCCGGGAACTGCTGTCGAATCCGCTGCAGGCGCGGAAACGCCTGTGGCGCGCGATCGGAGGCAACGAGCGCAACGACTGTCGCGAGATCTGCGCGTGCGCCCCACGTGGACCGCGGGAATTCCATGGATACCCGACGAAAGCGATCGAGCGCCTCATCGAGTCGACGTGTCAAACGGAGCGTGTCGCCGGCGTAATAGCGAGCGGCGGCCACGGCTTCCGACGTCGGAAAGAGCCGGGGCACACGCTCGAAGCTTGCGAGCGCAGCTTCGACTTCGGGAGCGGAGCGGCCCTTCGCGATGCCGAGACGTCCGATCACGACGTACGCCATGGGCGCGGAATCGGAATTCGGATAGTCCTTGAGGAGCTTGTCCGCCGATGTCTGCGCGGAGCCCTGGTCGTGTGCGACATCGAGCTGATACAGCGATATCTGCAGCAAGGCGTCGTCGGCAACGCTGCTTTGAGGGAACGAGTCGACAACGACCTGAAAGTCCTTCAGCGCCTCCGCATAGCGCGCGTTTTGCAGAAAGGTGAGGCCGCTTTCGTACTGGCGCCGCGCAAAATCATCGCCGCTCTGCGCCTGGAGCCGCATCGCGATCAGCGCAAAGGCAAGAAAGACGAAGCCGAGCGCGCCGAGTCGCCGCGTCAATATATCCTCGCGGTCGTCGTCTGATTCGGCGTGATGGTGACGACCTGCGCCGGCGGGTTCTCTCCACTTGGACATTCGGTATCTACTCGATACTGACCGGCGGCAATAGGCAGGCGCGTGATCGGCGGGAATCCGAGAACGTGCTCCCCGATCTTGACGTTGCACGTCTCGTGACGCGTGAGGACGGTCAACTGGCCCAGGGCCGGAGCGTGATAGACGATTGGCTTTCCGGCTGCGCGCATGGAGGCTGCAAAGAGGTATTTCTCCGCAGTGATTCGCAGGTTGGCCCCCTGCGGCACTTTCAGGTTGTGCGCCTCGCCCGCTGGTCCGATCAACTGCGAACCGTTCCACACCTCCACGGGATAGCCGCTGTCCACTGTCACCGCGACGATCACCGCTTCGGCGGGCGTCAGCTTGTAGGACACGGAACCGCTGCGAACATCAGCATCGACGAGCTCGATTTCCTGCGCGACGAATCCCGCTTTCGACAAGCGCAATCGGTGCGGCCCCGCGCCTGAAAGTGTCACGGATGCTGGTGTGATTTTCTTCGTATCGCGGCCATCAACAGACACAGCCACGCCTGCAGGTGTCGTATCAATCTGTAGCGACGACTCCAGTGGCGTCGCTGCCGCGGGTAGAGTTTCCCGCGGCGTCCGCGCCGCGTCCGCAGGACTCGGCGCCGCAACCGCAGCCGCGGGCGATGTCGCACCTGAGGCGACCTCTCGCCCCCACATGGCAAACGCCGCCGCCGCTCCGGCAATGACAACAACAGCAGCAATACTCGCCAGTGCGACCCGCTTTCGACCGCTCGCCGCCGCGGTGACGGACTTCTCGCCGCCGCTCTGCGCACCCTGCCCCAGGGCGGCGATCGTGAGATCATCGTCGACGCCTCTCTGAAACTTCTGGACTTCGGCCGGCGTGGCAAAGCGCGTCTCTTCCAGCGAGACAGGACCCTGACTCGAAGCCTGCAGCGCCTGGCGGATCCATTGCAGCTCTTTTGCAAAGTCGCCTGCGGTTTGAAAACGATTCGCCGGTTCTTTGGCAAGTGCTTTGTTGACGGCGGCAACGAGTTGTTGCGGCAAGCCAGGGATGACCTCGTCGAGAGCCGGAGGGTCGTCACGGAGGAGCTTCATGACCGTCGCAGTCAGCGTCTCCGCCTGGAACGGTTTCCGATTTGCGAGCAGCTCGTACAGAACAATGCCGACAGAAAAAATGTCCGAGCGCCCGTCCACCGATTCGGACCCTGACACTTGTTCGGGCGACATGTACATGGCGCTGCCGAGCACGTCGCCCTGACGCGTCATCGTCGACGTTGCCAGCTTGGCAATGCCGAAATCGAGCAGCTTCACCGCGCCGTCCGCCAGCAGGAAAATGTTTGCCGGCTTGATGTCGCGGTGGATGACGCCCTGCTCGTGCGCGTAATTCAGCGCGTTACAGAGCTGCACGATGACATGCAGCTTCTCGTCCAGCGCCAGCGGAATGGGGGACGCCATGCGCGCCTGCAGACTGCTGCCCCGCAGGAACTCCATGACGATGTACGGCGTGTTGTTGTCTTCGGCGAATTCGAAAACGGTGACGATGTTCGGATGCTGAAGGCGGGCGGCGGCGCGGGCCTCACGGTAGAAGCGAGGCCGCATCTGTTCCGCGTCCTCGGAAAAGTCGACGAGCATCAATTTGATCGCAACTTCCCGATCGAGCACCGGATCGATGCCACGCAGAAGGACGCCCATCCCTCCCCGGCCCACGCGCTCGAGAATCTGATAGCGACCGATTTTTTCCGGGTTGGGCGAAGGCGTCACGTGTTCCTCGATTGCGTCAGACAGCCGGCTCGATGCAGTGTGAACCCACGCGACTAATGAGCCGCTTTGCGCAGACGATTGACGCGATCCATCGCGATCATGCGATTGGGATCCGCGGGCGGCAGCCACTGGACGGCTTTTTCGTACTCTTTGATTGCGTCAGCGGACTGACCCAGCGTGTCGAATTGCCGCGCGTTCTTGAACGCCGCAGTGCCTGCGACTCTGAGCTTGCCGCGAACCTGCCGCGCAGCCTCGGCGAGTCCAGGCACGTCGGCGTACATTCCGTGCGCCTGGTCGTATTTCTGCAGCGCGCCGATCCACTCGCCGGCCGCATCGAGCCGCTTGCCCGCTGCAAAGACGTCGGCCGCGCGCTGGGCTGTTCGCGCGCGTGACAGCAACTGCGATGCATCCCGATAGGACGCGTCTTCTCCGACGATCGCGTCGAAGACCCGCGCAGCTGCTCCAAAGTCACCGCGTTCGAGCGCGGTGCGGGCATTTGCATACCGCGCAGCAAGCTCCGCCGTATGGCGAGCTGTCGTCGTGTCCGTCGTTTCGGCGAGTCGCACGACCGGCGACGCGTCGCCAGTCGCGGGCGGCTGTGTCGCATTTGATACAAGTCGTGGAGTGACGGCGTTGGGTGCCGATGCCTGCGGAGACGGCGGTGTCGATGACGCTTCAGCATGTGAAGTCGATGGCGCGGCCGCAACGTCGAGTGACCCTTCCTGGCCGCGGTTGAAACCAAACACCCAGGCGAGCGCGGCGAGACACATGATGGCGATCGCGCCGGCGAGAATCAGTTTGCGAGAGTGTGAAGAACCGCCACCGCCGCGGCGCTTGTTCGGTTGCGCCGCCTGCGAGCGGACCAGGACGATCTCGTCCAGTTCGGCCGTCGGCGCAGCAGGCGCAAGTCGAGGCCGCGGCGTTTCCATTGCGATCCCGTCCAGCGGAATCGGAACGGTGTCGTCCTCCCACGTGTCCTGCAGCCTCAAATGGTAAGTACCGAGGACGATTTCGCTGTCACGTGCAACTTCGGCCTGCTCGATCCGGCGGCCGTTCAACCAGGTGCCGTTCTGACTATTGAGATCGACGATCAGGAACCGGCCGTTGTCGTAGCGGAGCTCCGCGTGAGTGCGTGACACTCCTTTTGCGGCGTCCGGCAAGACCACATCGTTGCCGGCCGAGCGGCCGATGCGAATCGTGTTATCGCTCAGCGTGACTGCCCGCTTGGAGCCGTCGGCGGCGACGATCAAGAGTCTGGACACGTCGAAGCCCTTAATTCGAGTGGAGGACGGACGAATTCCCTGCGGACGGGATGTCGCCGCGAACGGACGAATGGCGGCGTTGCCTTGTAACGGTCAGCACGTGCGAAAAACGGCGGTTGATGACGATGGCAATGGAGTAGGTCGCGGCCGCCGCAATTGCCAGCGACAACCCGAACCAGAGGAGGAGGCTCCACCCAGAGTTCTCGGCCGAAAGACGAAGCAGAATTAGGGGAATGGCCGTGGAAGTACACACAATTGCAGCGAGCGCCGTCAGCCGGCCAAACACGAACCCGTCGAGCGTCGTTTCCACGCGCGAAGCTGGGGCATCTTGTCCCGGTTGTATTTCCAGCGGCGAGAATGCCTGCGACGAGGTCGGTTCTACCGCCTTGTGCGCCGGCGAGGTTGGCGGACGGAAAAGACGCGTTGCCTCTTCGTCCGGATTACTGGAGACGCCCTGCCGGCCAGGAAGCGGCGCACTGTCGGTCACCAGAGAACTCACACCGGTTGCCGGCTGCGGGCGCCGACTGACGACGGTGGCGTCAATGTCGACATCGTCTACAGTCAAGGCGGCCGACGCGCGGCTCACGACATAGCGCACGCGCAGCGGACCGATCTGAACGACGTCGTCCGGTTCCAGCGCGCGCTCGGCGGTCCTCGCTCCGTTGACGAAAATTCCGTTGCGGCTGCCGAGATCTCGCACAGTCACTCGATCGGCGGCCGGAACGAATTCGGCGTGTCGCCGGGACAACAGCGCATCGTCGTGGCTGATGTCGCAGGCCGGGTCGCGTCCGACGACGAGTCGCTCGACGAGGGACAACTCGCGCTCGCGCTTTCCGTCGTGGACGACCAGCGTTCGACTCATGTCAGGCGTCGGGTGCTTCGTGGTAGTGCGGGCCTTCTTGACGGCTGTAGCCACGGCAAAGATGGCTAGCCGCGAAGTGCCACGTCTCGACGGTCGGCAAATCCAGGGCACCGATGGCTCAGATTGTAGCTGAGCGGCGGCGCTATCGGCTGGCGCTACGTGTCACTGCCGGAAAAACTGCGCAAAAATCGGGTGGCTTTCGCCCGCCATGACTCGCCCACCGGTCCCGAAGAGGGCGTTGATGTCCGGTTTCGTGAGGCGGACGTGGCGACGGCGGCGCCCTCTCTCAGGGCGGCCAGTGCCGCAAGCTCCGCATTGTGACGCACCTGCAGCGCTTCAAGCGCGGCTTGAGCGACGGCGCGATCGACCGGCTCCATCAGCGACGCGTCACGCGCCTGCGCCGCAAACGTTGGAAATCGTGCTTGAAGACGGGCCACGGCCTCATCGCACGCCGCGTCAATTCCGGCCACCCCGCGAGAGCGGCCAAGCGTGCGGCGCTCCTCGATGGTCTTCAATGTCTGCCGATACCGGTCGAGCGCGCCCTGCAGAACGAGATAGGTTGCGGCGTGCAGGTTGCGTCGAGCGCGCTCGAGATCGGCGAACATGTCGGCCGAGTGTTGATATCGCGCCTCGGGATCTTTCGTGAGGCCTTTCATGATCACGCGCCGCACGCTCTCCGGCGCGTCGTTCTCGGTGAGCGGCGGAGGATCGTCGAGCGCGATCGCATGCAGCATCTGCCGCAGATCGCGCGAGCCAAACGGCGATCGCCGAGTGAGCATGTAATAGAACACGGCGGCGGCGGAGAAAACATCGGATCGTGCGTCGACGCGGCGGCCTTGCGTCTGCTCCGGCGACATGTATTCGGGTGTGCCGACGAGAAATCCGCTCGCGGTGAGGCTCGAGGTCGACAAGCGCGCAACGCCGAAGTCGAGAATTTTCAGCGTGCCGTCGTGTTGGACGAACAGATTGCTCGGCTTGATGTCGCGATGAATCACTCCGGTTTTGTGAGCGTTCTGCAAACCTTCGCAGACTTGCATCATCAGATCGAGCTTGCTGTCCACGGTTTGCGCGGCGGGCGTGCCCAGGAAGTCAGTAAGCGGTAAACCTTCGAGCAATTCCATGACGATGTATGGGCGACCGTCATCGTCGCCGAGATCCAGGACGGTGACGATGTTTCGGTGCGCGAGCTGTCCGGTGATCTTCGCTTCGCGATAGAAGCGCTCCCGCATCTCGGGTTCCTGGTCGAAGTTCCCGAGCATCAGTTTGACGGCGACCCTTCGATCGAGCTGCTCGTCGACGGCGGCGAACACGACCCCCATCGAGCCCCGGCCAATCTTGCCGAGGATCCGGTAGCGTCCGATCAGTTGTGGGTGCGGCAGCCCGCCGGGCGAGGCGCTGTCCGGCGCGTCCGCCATCAATCGGCCTCGTAGCGCAGCACAAGCGCGGTCGCATTGTCGCGCGAGCCGAGGTCGAGGGCACGGGTCACCAGTGCCTGCGCCGCGCGCGCAACGTCGGAGGTTTCCGAAAGTACCTGCTGCAGCGTCGCAGGCGGCAGCACGCCGTGGACGCCGTCGCTGCACAGAACCAACATTTCTCCGGGGTTGAGCGTCCGTTCGGACAGGTGCACGTCCACGGCCTCGCGCGCGCCAAGCACGTTGGTCAGCACGTTGCGCATGGGGTGATGCGCAATCTCCTCGGGCCCGAGCGATGGATCGTGGGCCAGTATGGTGGCGGCCCAGGAGTCATCGGTCGTCAATTGTTCCAGCTTGCCGTTTGCGAACAGGTAGATTCGACTGTCGCCGACCGATCCAATCGACACTTGCGAGCCGTTGACGAGCACGCCGACGAACGTGGTGCCCATACCCGCGTAATCGTCGGTCACCTCCGCCGCCCGGAGTACACGCCGATTGGCCAGATGAATTGCGGTCCGAAGACGGTTTCCGTCGAACGACAGCTTCGGATCGACGCCGTAGGGCCACGTGACATCGGTATCGCTGACCGACAGCGTGATGAACGTCGTCACCGCTTCGACCGCCAGCTCGGAGGCGACTTCACCGGCGCGGTGCCCGCCCATGCCGTCGGCGACAGCAAACAGCCGCAGCTCGGGGTCTGAGATGAATCTGTCTTCGTTGGTTTTTCGAACGCGGCCGGTGTCCGAGACGCCGTGTGCAACTATCAAAAATCCCGCCTCTCCCTCACGCGCTCGGGATCTTACCCCGCTGCCGGCCGATGGGTCCATGAGGAGGAAAAATGCGGCTCCCAGCGTTGACAGCGTGCAGTCGTGGATGTAGCGTCACTTCGGCATGCTCATCTATGCGGCGATCGGCCTGGTCGGCTTTCTCATTCTGCTCGCCATGCTCGTCGTCGGAGATGTATTCGGCGGCGATCACGACATCGGCGGCCATGACGTGGCGCATGGCGAGGCTGATGGCGGCGGACCAAGCGTGTTCAGCGTCCGCATCATGGCGTCCTTTCTCACGGCGTTTGGCGTTGGCGGCGTCATTGGCCGTTACTACGAGCTGTCTCACCCGGCCGCATCGGGCGTCGGCGTGGTTCTAGGCGTCGTCATGGCCGCAGTTGTTTATGAATTTGCGAAGATTCTTTACGGGCAGCAGGCGTCAAGCGAGCTTCGCATGACGTCTCTCGTCGGCAAAACAGCGGAAGTATCGATTGCGATTCCTCCCGGGGGCGTGGGTCAGGTCACGCTCGTCGTCGGAGGCGAGCGGACGGAGCATATTGCGCGCGCGGTGGCCGGCGCCGCTGTTTCGCAAGGGACGGAAGTCGTGATCACGGGGCGGCGTGGGGATTCGTTGTTGGTGTCGTCGGCAGGTGCGCCGGCGGCCGGAGGTACATCATGAGTTTGCTTGGCATCGAGCTCGGCGCAGTGACCGTCGCGCTCGCGATTCTTCTCGGCCTGCTCGGCCTGTTTGCCGCAATGTCGCTCTTTGCGCGCAATTACATCAAGGTGCCGCCATCCATGGTGGCGATCTTCTACGGCCGGAAACATTCCATCGAGGATGACAAGGGTCAGCGTTCAACCGTCGGCTTCCGTGTCGTCCGCGGCGGCGCAGCGCTGCGCGTGCCGGTGCTCGAGAAGGTCGAATATCTGTCGCTCAATATCATCTCGATTCCGCTGAAAATTTCGCGCGCCTACACCAAAGAGGGCGTGCCGGTCACCGTCGAAGCGGTCGCGAACGTGAAGATCGCCGGCGACGATTCGTCGCTTCGGAGCGCGGCGGAACGGTTCCTGGGCATGACCACCGAGAAGATCAAGGATGTGATCTTCCTCACCCTCGAAGGTCACCTGCGCGCCATTCTCGGCACGCTGACCGTTGAAGAGATCAATGCCGATCGGCAGGCGTTCGCGCAGAAGATGACCGTCGAAGCAGCGGTCGATCTGAAGAAGATGGGTGTGAACATCGACATCCTGACGATTCAGCAGATCAGCGACGAGCAGGGCTACCTCGACGCGCTTGGCAAGAAGCGCACCGCCGAAGTCAAACGCGACGCGGTGATCGGCGAGGCGCAGGCGCAGCGCGACGCGATGATCAAATCGGCGCTTGCGGATCAGGAAGGCAAGACCAAGCGCTACGAAGCGGATGTCGCGATCGCGCAGTCGCTGCGCGACAAAGAGACGAAGCAGGCGGAGTTCGACGCCGCCGTGCAGGCGAAGACTGCTGAATCGGCGCAGGCGGGACCGCTGGCAACCGCCACCGCAAAACAGCGTGTCACGGAGCAGGAAACTCGCATCGACCAGGTCCGCAAACAGCAGGAAGTGCTCGTGCAGGCGCAAGAAGTCGCGCGGCGCGAAAAGGAGCTGGAGGCGACCGTTGTCAAACCGGCCGAGGCCGAGCGGCAGGCGGCGATTCTGCGTGCCGAGGGTGAAAAGCAGGCAACGATTATCCGCGCCGAGGCCACCGCGAAGGAGCTCGAGTACGAAGGCGCGGGCGAGGCCGCGAAGATCGAGAAGATCGGACGCGCGGAAGCCGCCAAGGTGCTGGCGATCGGCGAGGCCGAAGCCGAAATCGTGAAGAAAAAGCTGCTGGCCGAAGCCGAAGGTCTGCAGAAGAAGGCCGAGGCGTGGAAGAACTTCAACGACGCCGCCGTCCTCAATATGGTGGTGGACAAGATGCCGGAGCTGGCGCACGCGTTTGCGACGCAGCTCGCCGGGATCGACAAGATCAACATCATCGAGATGGGCAACGGCAATGCCAGCGGATCCCATGGCATCGGCAAAGTCATGGGGACCGTCGGCGGCGGCATGACCGCGATGTTGTCGATGCTGAAGGATCAATTCGGGGTGGACATCGCCCGGCTGATGCAGGCGAAGACGGATGCGGTGACCGCGGACGCGGAGGGCAAAGGCGCAGTGGCGCCGCTACCGCCGGCGAGGTAATGTCCCATTGCCTCGCCAAAGGCGACGCGAGATACATGACCCGCACGGCGCATTTTCGTTTCATTGCGATCGTCCTGTGCTCGTGGACGGTATTCGCTACACCTGCCACGACCGACGCGCAGTCGTCCCGAGCAGACGATTTCTCGCCGCTCCTCGGTGGGTGGACCTTGAACCGTGATTTGAGTGCGCGCGGACCGGCCGCAGAGCCTCGCGCACGCGGCGACTCGGAAGGGCGTCGAGGCGGCCGCGGCGGCTCCCCCGCAGGCGGCGGCTCGCGCGGTGGCGGCCGCATGGGTCGCTCGGCATTCGATCCTGAGCAGATGGAACGTGCAAGAGCAATCGTCGAGGAGCTCATGATGCCGTCGACGCGGTGGGTGATCACGCGATCGGAGCAAGGTGCAATCGCGTTCACCGATGCTGAAGGGCGTTCGATGAAATTCGTCCCCGATGGCAGGAAAGAGAAGCACCAGTTGGCGGGCGGAACGATCGAAACGCAGACGGCCTGGAAAGACGCGCACCTTCGTCAAGAGATCTCGCTGCCGGGTGGCATGAAGCTAACGCGGACATTCGCCGTCATGCCCGACCCCAGACAGCTTGTCGTGTCCACGACGACAGAGGGCGGACGTGGTGGCCGCCGGCCGCCGACTCGGTTCGTCTACGAGGCCGATCCCGGGCGGTGAGCTCACCGCAAGCGATTTGACGGGCTGCGCCGGGAAAGTCGCGTACAATTCCGCCATCGCACGAGACATGAGTCATGGTCACAAGATCGATCGTCGTCGTGTGCTGCAGCTTGCAGCGACAAGCGTCACGGGCACCGTGGCCGCTCGATCGATTCGAGCGGAGTCTCGGGGCCAACAGCCGGGTGCGGCGCCCGCCGATCCCTTTGCATCTCCGCCGGCGCCGTCAGCCGATGGCCTGATCGATCCATCCAGCGTAGCGAACGAAACGTGGACCGAAGCATGGGTCTGGCGGCCCGAAGAATGGCCCGATGACGCCCTTCATCTGAACGTCGTCGAGCTCAATCGCACGGGCCAATCGGTCGCGCCCGGACACCAGTTCCCCGCTCAATTCAGCTTCGGCGGCATCAGTCCCGCCCCGACCATCCGGATGCGGGGCGACGGCACGCTTCGCGTGAAAGTGCGCAACCTGCTTGGAGTCAATCACGGACAGATGGCGGTGGGTCCGAGTCCGGACGCCGCGGAAATCACGCCGGCCATGCAGTTGGAACTGCAGCAACGCGTGGCCCGCGCGGCTCGAAAGCCGCTCCCCGAGAAGCCCGATCCCGATTTCAACCCCTTTGCCTATCTCGACGCGCTCTACGAAATGATCGGCGTTCGGCTCGTGGATGGTCACTGCATGACCGAGCCGTCGAACACGCAGCATGCATCCCACGTCACCAACATTCATACGCACGGCTTGCACGTCCAGCCCAACACCAACCCTGGGAAGCAGACGCATTCCGACAACGTGTTTCTTCGCATCATTGCGCGCGGCGACTGGGAGCTCCGGCGCAAAGCGGGCAGCTGTCCGCTCGGACCGAACGAACAGGTCGGCGACGCCGACTACGAGTATTTCCTTGGCGACGTGCTGCGCCGGCACCGGCGCGCGGGGGACCCGGCGATGCCGCAGCCGCCTGGCACGCACTGGTACCACCCGCACGCGCACGGGTCAACGCACGACCAGGTGTCGAGCGGCATGGCGGGGTTTCTGATTCTTGAAGGTGATGTCGACGAGCGAATCAACAAGGTCCTGACCGGCGAGGAGCATCCCGACCCTGAAGAGAAGACTGGCTCGCACGACTATCGCGAACGGCTGGTGTTCGTCCAGAAGGTGCTCGTATCGTCTGCCGATGCGAATACCGGTCCGCGCCGCCGCGAGCGATTCCTTTCCGCGCCGGTACCTCCGCAAGGCATTCCCACGCCGGGCGTCATCTTCATGCGACCAGGCGCGGTGGAGCGATGGCGCGTGCTCAACGCGAGTGTCGACGGCCGCGGCTTCAAACGCTTCATGGTGCTCGAGGGCGAGTTCGTCTCAAAGCAGGGCGCGTTATGGCGCGTCGTAGCCGGTGAAAAGGCCGACCCAACCCGGCGCCTGGTGCTGGCGAGTGCGGCGGACATCAATAGCGCGAAGCGCGCAATCTATCAGCTCGCAGCCGATGGCATCACCCTCGTCACCGTGATCGATGGCAAGGCGCGCTACACGATCAAGGATCTGTCGCGACAAAACGCGGGCACCGAAGACCAGCTGGCCCGCTCGCGCCGGGACGGAGAGCATCCCTTTCGCGGGCTGCTCACGAACGTCGAGGACTGTTTCCGGGATGGCGCAGGGATCCGCCGCGCGTTTGTGCGGCCCAACGAAATCTATCTCGCGACCGGGAATCGCGCGGACGTGTTCTTCAAGGCGCCAATCGATGGCGTGGGCCGCACGTATACGATTTTCGCGCAGGAGGTGCTGCTTCACACCGACAATTTCCAGCAGCGCCTCCAGATCGGCATCGCGCGAGGGAATCTGAGTTCATTCAATTCAGGGAATCCGGCCCCTGACGACATCGTGCTCGGCCACGTGCACGTGCGAGGCACACCGGTCGAAGGCGGCGATTTCGATGTGATGAGTCTTGTGGATCGCTTGCCCGACGTGCCGCCGTTTCTTCAGCCGATCTCCGACGAAGAACTGCGCGTGCCGGCAGAGGAGGCGCGGCAGCGTGGCGTCGACACCGGCAGCTACCGGACGCGCCTCGTCAGCTATTCGGGATACGGTGGAGCGGACTTTCCGTCTCTGCCCGCGCCCGACACGTTCGCCGCGGCGCATCCTGAATTGAAGCAGCTTTCGTGGAACGAGCATGGCGGCGTCAAGGTGGTCTTGCCGCCGATTGGCCGTACCATGGCCATCAACAGCCGCCTCGATAGCGAGGCCGCCGGCTTGCCGCCGGCGCCGCGAAAGTTCACGCCGGATGATCCGCACCGGCAACGGGTGCTCGTCGATACCGCCGAGGAGTGGGCGCTCTACAACTGCTCCATCACCTTGTGGAGTCATACCGACCGGCAACGCTTTCCGCAGCCGGGGAGTTACGGGTCTCACTACTGCGCGTACCCCATCTCACGCTCGGAGGGTCAGGCACGTTTTGCCAAAGATCCCGAGTTTCGCATTACTTCGAAAGGCGCAGACCACCCATTTCACATCCATATCAATCCATGCTGGGTGACTCGCATCGAGGTGCCGGACGAACGCGGCACGCTGCACAACATCCTGGACGAGCCGCGCTGGATGGATACGTTCTGGATTCCTCGCAATGTCGGACGCGTCGTGTTCCGCACACGTTTTGCCGATTACGTCGGACGATGGATTCACCACTGCCACATCCTGCTGCACGAGGATCACGGCATGATGCAGGAGGTCGAATCGTCACCCCGCGCGGAGGAGAGCAATTATCGGACTCGACAACGCGTGGCCTCGCACGACATGCCGAGCTCGCAGGTCTCTGACATCTATTCGCGTCCGTCGCTCGAGATGGCGTACAGGCAAGGGTTGACCTTCGTAGATTCGAATCCGACGACAGGACAGGCGTTTCCTGGTTTCGAGCTGGAAATTCCGCGTCTGGATGAGCCCGTCGGCTAGCGCCCACGCTGACGCACTCAATCACCGGCGGTGTGTGCCGCCGCGCGCAGAACACTCGACCTGGAGATGGCGTGCCACGAGCGAGCCGAACCGATGGCGCAAACGCAGGTCCGGTCCGCCTTCGCTCCCTTCGGCGCGATGGCCTTCGCAGGGCTTGCCTAGCCGAAGCTCGCGCTACGTGTTACAAGCGTGAGCGCCGGTGTTCCAGAAGGTCCGCCCTCGCTGACGCTACGGCGGACACCCTCCGCATATTGATGAAGTCGCTCGCTGGCTTGCCAGCCCTGGCTCGCTCGTCGTTCATGCGAGCCTAAAGATTGGAAGAAAGGACTCGAACCTCCACGCCTTTGCGCGCAGCAAGCTCGGGTGCTCTTCCCAACGGGCTTTACTCGGGGCGCACGTTCTCGGCGCGCGGACCTTTCGGGCCCTGGCCAATCGTGAAGCTGACCTTTTGCCCTTCGCGTAAGTCGTCATAACGCCCGCTGGTAACCGCCGACTGGTGGAAGAAATACTCCGTACCATCGCCCGCGGCGATGAATCCGAAGCCCTTGTCCGTCATGCGTTTGATTGTGCCGGTAGTTGTATTTGCCATAGTCTGATTCTCTGAGTGATGCGCGTTACCGACGCGCAGTCGGACGGCTCGTTCGCACATGCGTCGCACACGGACCGCATGGCTTGGAGCGCGTTAACGGGAGCGGAAGGGGCAAGCGAAAGGTCACGGAACAGATCGTCGTACGGGGTCCTTTTGACTTGGTGCGGAAGAGAGGACTCGAACCTCCACGCCCTTGCGGGCACAAGCTCCTGAGGCTTGCGCGTCTGCCAATTCCGCCACTTCCGCACTGAAGTGAAACCGCGCCTCGCACATGCGAGGTGGGCAGGAATCTTCAATTATAGGGCACGACGGGGCATGCGCACTTTTTGGCCGTCCCTCACGGAGGATTCGCCCGGCCCCCCGCAACCCGCACTCGCGCGGTGCACTTGGCACTTGGCACTTGGCACTTGGCACTTGGCACTTGGCACTTGGCACTTGTCGCTCGGCGACGCTTACGCCGCCCGCATTTCCCCTCCGAGCAGCGTCAACACCTCGCCCGTGATGTAGCTCGAATCCCCTTCCGACGCGAAGAACACAAACGCCGGCGCCATTTCGTCCGGCTGCGCGGGTCGCCGCATCGGCGACTTCTGCCCGTGCTTGCCGGCTTCGTGAGCGGGCTTGTCCACGACATTCAACGGCGTCCAAACCGGACCGGGCGCGACGCAATTGACCCTGATGCCACGCTCCACGAGGTTCTGCGCCAGCGACTTCGTGAACGCGTGAATCGCGCCTTTGGTGGCCGAGTAGTCGAGCAGCTCTTTGCTGCCTTCGAGGCCTGTAATCGATCCGCAATTGATGCTGGCATCGCCGCGCGACATGTATCGCACCGCTTCGCGCGCCATGTAAAAGTAGCCGTAGATGTTCGTGCCGAACGTGCAGTCAGCAGACAGTGGCGAAGTTGGGCGGCGTCAAGAGTGCCTGGAGTGCCTGGAGTGCCTACCTGGCTGACCGTATGCTCCCGCACTTTAGGCACTCCAGGCACCTCTAAGCACTCCAGGCACTTCAGGCACTTCAGGCACTTTAAGAGCTGGGATTGCTGCTGGTCACCGACGTCCACGACGGCGGATCGCTCGCGGGGAAGGAGTCCTCGCTTTGATCGTCAACCATTTGCTCCTGTTGCTTGACAGACCGCCGTGTTCGCAAACGCGTCAGTGCCGCGCCTTCGCGAGGTGCATACAGTGCGCCCACCATTGCACCGACGATGCCGCCGACAACCAGGCCCGTGACGAACGTTTGAGATTCGATCCTCATCCGTTGGCTCTCCTCGCAGGCATCGTTGCAACTGAACTGCCACTCCCGGTCGCCTGCAGAGCCTGTTTGTCGATCATGCGGCGGAGCCGCTGCGCATCAGTTACCGCAAAGCCGTTGAGGTCGTTGTTGAAATAGACGAACGCCTCGAAGCCCGACTGGGCCGCGTCCACGATCCATTCGGCCCACTCCGCGAGCACCTGATCGGGATAGCTGCCCCCGTATTTCACGCCATAGCCATGTAGCCGGACGTACACGATGGGCCCGACAACAAGAAGCGGCGATTCCGACCCTTTCATGTCGTGCACACAAAGAGTGACGCCATGTGCCCGCAAGAGATCGAGCACCCACGGCTCGTAGCCACGCACATCGCGAACCTCGAGCACGTGATACAGACGATGGCGCGAACCTGGCGTGAGGCGCTCGGGCAGCACCTCCAGGAAGCGTCGCAGACGTTCTTCGTCGGGAAACCACCGCGGCGGCAGTTGATAGAGGATGGGTCCCAACGTGGGCCCAAGCGGACGGGCATGGGTGAGAAACCGATCGAGCGGCTCCTCAGGATCGCGCAGCCGCTTGATATGGGTAAGAAAGCGGCTTGCTTTGACGGCAAAGAGAAAGCCGCGAGGCACCTGAGCGCGCCACGCGCCGAACGTCTCTTCTGAGGGCAGCCGATAGAAACTGTTGTTGATCTCGACAGTCAGAAATCGCTTCGTATACGCACGAAGCCACGCCGTCGTCGGCAGGTTCTCGGGATACACATAGCCGCGCCAGCTCTTGTAATGCCATCCGGAGCAGCCGATGTGAATCTCACCGCATGGGGCGAATGTCGAGCTCGTTGGCGACATCTATCACACCCGGAATGCCGTGCAGCAGCTCCGAGACGCGCTCCTTCTCGAGCGGCGTGGCCACTTCGCCCGTGACGCTCACAACGCCGTCCACGACGCGGACCTGCATGTGTCGCGTGCGCAGCAGATGGTCGAGCTCGAGTCGGTCGACAAGGCGCGTTTCCATGTGCGTGTCGAATGCATGCACGACCGTATCCGTGCGCGCGGCGTCTTGCACGCGATGAAGCTGATGTCTCTTCCGGGGTTTCGCGCAACCAACCGCAATGATCATCAGCACAATGATGAGCGCGAGAGCCCAACGCGTAGAGCGGATCAGCACGGCGCTTTCGCTCGCAAAACGGGTGCCGCTCCAGTCCTTCGTTCTTGCTTCTTTGTTCTTTGTTCGGCAAACCATGGAACATCACCGGCGCGGGCGGCAACCCACATGCCTGTAGCTTCCCGTTTTGGGTAACCGACAGTTACAGCTGAGTCTCCGCGTGCCAGGCATATACGCGCTTTTCGAGTGGCCGGCCGTTTGCTAAGTGAACTGCCGGAGGCGGAATGCGATCCTCGGAGATTCAGCGGCCGCACGCAGCCATAACCGTGGTGATGGCCCTGATGGGAGCCGCCAGCGTCCTCAACGTGGGTGTCGCGGCCGAGAACGAAGAAGCCGCCGACGGCTTCGTGCAACGCGTCCTTTCGCAAACCACGCAATCAGGCATCGCGATCCGCGCAACCCGTCACCTGGAAGCGGGCACAGTCTCCGGAAAACACCACGGCTGGATGGATGTTGAAACGACAGTCGCTCGATCTGGTGCATTCAATTGGCAAGTGTTGGGCGAAGGCGGCTCGGAGAACACGCGCGAGAAAGTCTTTCGCGCGCTGCTTGCTGCCGAATCCGAAACCTGGCGCGGCGGTGCGGGCGACGGCGCCGCGCTTTCCGCTGCAAACTACGAGTTCGTGCCAGAGAGTTCGACGAGCGGTGGCAACGTACGAATTCAGCTGCGGCCGAAACGCGCGGACTCACGATTGATCGACGGTGTCCTCATCGTCAGCCCCGACGGGTATCCGTTGCTCGTGCAGGGCCGTCTCGCGAAACCGCCGTCCTTCTGGGTGAAGTCCGTCACGATCGTCAAACGCTATGCACGCGTCGGTGGCATCTCACTCCCCGTGCTGATCGAATCATTGGCTGATGTAAGGATGTTTGGACGATCCGCCTTCTCCATGCGCTATCGCTATACGGAAGTGAACGGACGCAGCGTGGTCCACACGTCCACCGGTGCGGTGCCGGGCCCGTCGGCGGAGCTTCTCGCGCTGCACGCCCAACTCGCCCCTGAGCAATAACCGTAATTCACGCGATTTCGCACAGGCGCACCGGGCCGATCCAACTCTTTGGGTTCGTGATCCATTGCGGCGCCCTCCACCTGGTCGGTTCGTAGGTTGAGTTCGGACGACTAACGTCGGCAATTCCCTACACATGTTCCTGAAATTCGCCGCTAATCTATAACTTCCATCACTTAAAAACCAAGGCTGTAATCGGCAGAGGGCTTGCAGTAACGAGGGCCAGGAGCGTGAACCGAATATGTCGACGATATCCATACGGATTGCGGAGCCGCGGACGCTGGCCAGGCGAGCGACGCAAGCGGTGATTCCGGCTTCGTTGTGGGGTCGCATCGTGACTGCTTTTCGCAGCGCCTGGTGTGTGATCAACGGGGGCCATTACAAGGTACTGCACACCGCCCCGGACCGACTTGCACTGCGCTGCGTCTCTTGCGGACACATGTCACCGGGATGGGAGATAGGGTCGCCGCGTGCGGTACGTAGAGCTTCCAACGATCACGATGGTCTGCGGGTTCGACCGCAGGTTGCTGCCTGAACATCTCGCAGCGACGGCTCCCCCGCTGCGTTTCCGCAGCGAGCGTCGTTGATCTTGTGAGGTCGCGCCTGACGGCGCGCCTCACGCCATGGCGGCACGCGTGATACAGTCGACCGCCGCCACCGATGCGCCAGATCCCAGTAGCAGCGGTCAAAGACGCTGCGACCACCGTTTACCAAGCCGCAATTCGCACCCCGCTGGTTCGCCTTCATCTGCCCTTTGAGACCGACGGCCACGGGCCCCGCGTTTTCCTCAAACTGGAATCGCTTCAACCGATCGGGTCGTTCAAGATCCGTGGCGCGTGGAACGCGATCCGGGCGTTGCCTCGCGAAACGCTCGCGCAAGGCGTGTGGACGGTGAGCGCCGGCAACGCGGCGCAGGGCGTCGCCTTCGCAGCGCGAAAGGCCGGGGCCCCGTGCTCGGTGATGGTGATGGATACGGCTCCGGAAACCAAACTTCGTGCTATCGCGAATCTCGGGGCCGAGATCGTCAAGGCCACGTACGACGAGTGCTGGAAGACGGTCGAGCAACACGCGTCGTCCCGCATGCACGGACACTTCGTTCACCCCTTTGACGACGACCGCTTCATTGCTGGCAACGGCACCGCGGCGCTCGAGATTCTCGAAGATCTCCCCGATGTTGACGCGGTTGTTGCGCCGCTCGGCGGTGGGGGATTGCTCTCCGGGCTGGGCTCGGCACTTCGCGCGTTGAAACCGGGCGTGAAGATATTCGCGGCAGAGCCCGAAACTGCCGCTCCGTTGGCGGTGTCGCTCCAACGTGGAGAACCCAGTTACTTCCCGAACTGGACAGCTTCGTTCGTCGACGGCGCTGGAGGAAAATCCGTCCTGCCGACGATGTGGCCGCTCTTGCGCGAACTGGTCGACGACTCCATCGTCGTGACGCTTGAAGAGGCCCGGAAGGCGATGAAAGACACGGCGGAGCGCGTGCATGTCATTGCTGAAGGCGCGGCCGCATGCGCGATCGCCGCTGCACTCAGCGGCCGGGCGGGCACGGGCAACATCGTGGCCGTTGTGTCCGGAGGTAACATCGATCTCTCGCGATTCGCGGAGCTAACCGGCGCCTGCGCCTGATCATCGGACCACTGATGGAACGTTTCGCCTCTTCAGCACCGCTTCCGAACAGAATTCATCGGCTGCACGAACTCGCGCTCGATCTCTGGTGGAGTTGGCGACCGACCGCGCGGCAGGTGTTCCGCTGCCTGGAGTACTCGCTGTGGCGCGCGACTTCTCACAATCCCGTACGCATGCTCCGCACGATTTCGGAAGAGCGGCTGATCGCAGCCGCAGAAGATCCGAGATTTCTCGCGCTCTATGACGAAGCCATCGCGGGTCTCGATCAAGCACGCGCGTCGAAGAACACCTGGTGGGCTGCCAACGGCCCCGATCTCAACGGCCGGGTCATCGCGTATTTCTCAGCCGAGTTTGCTCTTCATCAGTCGCTGCCGATTTACGCAGGCGGTCTTGGCGTCCTGGCCGGTGATCACTGCAAAGAAGCGAGCGACCTCGGCGTGCCGCTCGTCGGCGTCGGGTTCATGTATCCACAGGGCTATTTCCATCAGCGCCTGTCGAACGAGGGCTGGCAGGAGGAGCGCTACGAGCGACTGAACTGGACGGATGCGCCGATTGCTGCGGCCGTCACACGCGACGGGAAGCCGGCGATTACCGCGGTGCCGCTGGGAGATCGTACGGTGCTGGCCGCCGTGTGGCGCCTTCGTGTGGGTCGCGTGCGGCTGTTTCTGCTCGACACCGATCTGGAAGAGAACGCGCCCTGGGATCGTGAGCTCTCGGCGCGTTTGTACGGCGGCGATCGGGAGACGCGTATTCAGCAGGAAATCATCCTCGGCATTGCCGGCGTGCGTGTGCTGCGATCGCTTGGCATCGATGCCGCGGTATGGCATTTGAACGAAGGGCATGCCGCGTTCGTTGCGCTGCAGCGGATCCGCGAACTGGTCGAAAACGGATTGTCGTTTGACGCCGCACTCGAGGAAGTTCAGCGCACCACCGTTTTTACGACCCACACACCGGTGCCGGCGGGCCACGACGCGTTTCCATTTCACCTCGTCGAAAAGCATCTGGCGGGGTGCTGGGGTGAAATCGGTCAGCACCGGCAGCGATTCCTCTCACTCGGCGAATACGACAACGGCGCCGGTCCGCAGTTCAACATGACCGCGCTCGCTCTCCGGACGTCGGCGAACGTCAACGGCGTGAGCGCGCTGCACGGACAGGTCACGCGAGCGATGTGGCAGTCCCTGTGGCCCGATCGTGCCGCTCAGGATGTGCCGGTCAAGTCGATCACGAACGGCGTCCACGTACCGACCTGGATTGCGAATCCCATTCTGGAGCTGTTCAATCGACATCTCGGCGCCGAGTGGCTCGAGTCGCACGACGATCCGGCTCTATGGGAACGGCTGCACGATATTCCGGACGAAGACCTCTGGGCTGCGCGTCACTCGCTGCGCGCCGAGCTCTTCGTGTTCATTCGCGAGCGGCTGCGCGAACGCTGGGCGACCGAGCGCATCAGTCCGTCACGCGTGGTCGCCGGCGGCGCCATGCTCAATCCCGACGCGCTGACAATCGGCTATGCACGACGGTTTACCGCGTACAAGCGCCCGGAGTTGATCTTTCTCGATGCTGAGCGTCTCGCGACAATTCTAGGTTCGGCAAGCCGGCCGGTGCAGATCGTGTTTGCCGGCAAGGCGCATCCTGCCGACGACCCGGCGAAGCATCATCTCCAACAGGTATTCCGGCGGGCGCTCGATCCGCTCTTCGCGGGACGCATTGCCTTCATCGACGATTACGATATGCACGTCGCGCATTGCCTCGTCGCGGGCTGTGACGTCTGGCTCAACACTCCACGCAAGCCACTGGAAGCGAGCGGCACGAGCGGCATGAAAGCGTCGCTCAACGGGGTGCCGCATCTGAGCATCGGCGACGGATGGTGGGCTGAAGGGTACCAGGATGGAAATGGATGGCTCATCGGCGGTCAGGCCAATCCGGACGATCACGCGGCATGCGATCGCGCGGACGCCGATTCGCTCTATCGGCTCCTCGAGGAACAGGTGGTGCCGGCGTTTTACGATCGCGACGATCAACAGGTCCCGGTGCGCTGGCTCCAAATCGTCCGGGAAGCCATGCGTTCGAATTTGCCGCGGTTCTCTGCACGGCGGATGTTGAAGCAGTACATCACCGAAATGTACGCGCCTGCGGCGGCGGCGATGGCTAAGATGTAAGCTTCTTCACGCTCGCGCGCGCTTCCGCGTACCACGTTCGCCACGCGCCGAGAATCTCGTCGGACGCGTTGTTCGCTCTTTCTGTTTCCAGCCGCGCGCGCTCGGCTTCGTCGACGAGTTTGGTCAGTGCGGCTTCGTCCTGCTGATCTGCGGACACGAGAAAGGCCGCGGTGGTCGCGACTGCAATCGCGACATTGCCCATTTCTCTCGCGCTGCTTTTATCGGGCGTGTCCAGGTTCGTGTGGTAATAACGGTCGGTAAAGTGCCAGTTGAGCAGCGCTGCAACGCCGTGGCGCGTATAGATCGTGTGATCGCTTCCGCCCTCGTAAGGATTCGTTCGGACCACCCAGCCGGTATCTCTCGCGCGCCGCAAGCAGCTCGCCAAGTGGAGATCGTTGAGAAAGTGGCCGCGCACCAGCGCCTTCGCGACCTCGCCTGCGCCCCATTCGGTGTGCGGGTCCGAGGGCCGCGGCCAGAGCGCGGAGGGATCGGGCGATTTCTCGATGAGAAAGGTACCTCCTGTTTGTGCCGTGTCCTCGCCGGTCATGTCGAGCGACATCATCGCGATCGCTCGGGCCACATCGTCTGGATGGTCTCTGATCCACTGTTCGCTGCCGCGGATCTCGTCGAGCCACATGAACGTCAGCGTTCGCAGAGGCGGAGGCAGCGCGCCGCGAGCGATGGCATCGTGCACGGCGAGGGCGATGGCGAGCAGCGTGCCGGATCCGCTCGCGTTGTCGTTTGCGCCAGGCTCCTGGACGTGGGCCACGAGAATGACGCGTTCAGCACGCCGCGTGGATCCCGGAATCTCCGCAACGAGCGTGCGATTTCTGCCGCGATGGAATGCCGTGCTGATATCGACGTGAACACGCACCGGTCGGCTGGCCAACCGCTCACGCAGCCGGCGGCCTGCCCGCGGAGTTGCTTTGAACGCGAATGAGTGGAGCTTCTCATCGTACGGAATCGTGCCCCATTGCAGCACGCCGGGTGTTTCGCCGGGGCGTGTGTAGGGCGCAATCGCCGTGGACACGACGCCTGCGGCGCCGCGCTCGCGTACTGCGCGTGTCCACAAAGGGCCCACGGCGCCGTCGCCGATCACGACCGCGCCTTTTACCTGCCTGCCTTCGTAGTCCTGGGAATTTGTGCCCGCGCCCACGTCGACGAGCGGAAACGACATGCCACCCTCAGCCGTGGAAAACGAGTTGATGCAAAGAGGGAGCTGGTCCTGCTCGCGCGAGAGCACAATCTCGCGCGGTGTCTGGGGCAAGCCTGAACGCCCGCCGTCTGTGCCGGAGGCTGGTTCGATCGACAGCGTGCCGCGCTCCTGTTCCCATCCCTGACCGCTGTTCTCGAACGAGTCGACGTGTGCCGGCACGCGGCCAGCAGCCAGACGCTCGGCGATGAAGTCGATCGAGCGGTCGTAGCCGGGATTTCCGGCAAGGCGCCAGAACTGACTCATGAACGTGACCGTCTCCATCGCAACGCGCGTATCGACTCGCGGGACGATCGCCTGGTAGATGGTTTCTGCGCGAGGCGGCAGCGCTCGATCGAGCGGCGGAAGATGCTCGGTCCGGGCCTGACCGGACATCGTCGCGATGCTGCTGCAGACGAACAGCGCACGGAGAAATCGCTTCACACGTTTAAAGTACAATGTTCACAGATGTCACGAAAGTCCATCGCCAACAAGTCGCGATGTGCGTTGTGTGGCGCGAAGGAAGTGTCGGAGCCACGCGGCGAAGAGCGCTATTGCCGCGACTGCTGGGACAAGAAGATTGCGGTCGAGGAGATTGTCGCGCGCGAGTTTGCGCTGAAGCGCTACATCCGCGCGCACAGCGCCGAAAAATACCTGATCTACCACTCTACGCAAAAACGCCCGTGCGGCCAGTTGATCGTCGTCGACGACGGCTACGACTTGTTTTTGACCATGACGCTCTACCCGAACTTCGTGTGGGACGATGCGGCCTACCAGCTCGATGGCGATCCCGAAGGGCGCACGTTCGCGGAGCTGCTGGTCGACGTGGTCGCGACCGAGGTGATCGAGCCCTGGGGTGGCGGCAAATGGCATCTCGAAGTCTTTCGAGCGACGGCGGCGGAGCCGGAAGACTGGAACGGTGAAATGTAGGCGACACCCTTGAACCGTTATAATTCGCACCGGAGGTTGGGCTTATGAAGCGCCCTCGTTCTCTCGTGTTAACAGCCCTCGCGCTGACCGTGCTGGCTGCTGCTACCTCGCACGCCGCGCAGACAGGGGTGCCGGCGCGCAAGCTGATTGCTCCTGTGAGGGGTGAAGCAAAGGTGGAAATCACTCCACCCGATACGAAAGTGATGGGCGATCAGGTGGTCACCATCATCCGCGTCAAGAACACTTCAAACGCCCCTATTGCAGGTTTCAAGGTCGAGGAGAACTGGTACAAGGGCAACGATGCGATCGGCGGCGACAGCTATCGCCACCCGCGGCCGTTCCAGGTTGGCGAGGTGATCCAGATCACGCTGAAGACGCCGCGTGCGCGGGTGGTCGGCGCGCGGAACCAGTATCAGTTCTCGCATGCAAACGGTGCCGTCAAGCCCACTCCGGTGAAGAAGCTCGACATGCCGAAGCCCGCGTCGAACTACGAACGAAGAACTAAGAACGAAGAACTAAAGAAGAACGAAGGAGCGAACGCAGAACGGAGAACGACGAAGATGGGACGAGACTGAAAGAGGACGTTCGAATGCAGCTAGCGACTCGCGATCTTTGCCGCGACTTCGCCGGCGAAAGGCATTTGCCACGATTCGCCCCTGAACGTTTTCAACATCACCACCAGCCACAGAACGACGGCTCCGAGCCACACGAGATAGACGACCATGCGTGCAGCCTGAAACGCCGCCGGCGATACAAACAGCATCCCGACGCTCGCCGCCGAGAGCAGGAAAATAAGCAGCGACAGGCCCCCGAAAACAATCATCGACTGTGCAGCGTGAAAACGGACGACGCGGTGTTCCTGTTCGATCACGAGAAACACCAGCGCCGACAGCCACCATCCCAGGTAGCAGAGAAGTACGGAGAGCCGTGCATCGACGCCGGTGCTGGTCGAACCGGTCAGCTCGCCCTCGCCGCCAGACGTCGCCAGAGGCGGCGCATGCGTCGCGCCCGCCTGGGGATCAGTCACCGCCCGCCTTCTGAAAGCGCACCTGGCCGTCGAACCGAGGGACGGCGACGATCTGCGCGGGCGCTGTCAGCACCTGCGCGGCCATTTGACCGGGGCCGGGCTGCTGCTCTGCCCAGTGGACCACGAGCGCATCGCCTTCGCGGCGCACCTCCGTGATCTGCACCTGATAGCCGGCGGTTGGCCGACTGCCGAGAAACACGGCGACGACCATGTTCTTGGTGAAGTCCACCGCGGGGGCGGAACGGCCTGGCGCATGCGAACGCCAGAGCGTTTCGAATTCGGCCGCCGTGCGGGCAACAACCTGCCGCGGCGTGTCGATACCGCTCATGCGATCGGCCGAGAGGGGGACCATCGAGACAGGTGCGCCGGGTGCGTCGGGTGCGCTCGGGTTCACGGG
>WNFU01001812.1_pt1 | contig 29800 bp, 32 predicted proteins | sample 5400121 | NCBI WGS metagenome assembly WNFU01 (sample SAMN13153360, study PRJNA577476) | soil metagenome | isolation source: 100 cm soil or saprolite under grassland replicate 1 | place: USA:California | collected 2016-06-15 | reverse complement strand
AAGCGAACCGGGAGTCGCCGGTCTTCGCAGAGCTGCATGGCCTGATCGTCAAGACGGTTGGTGTGGCGGAGCCTTTGCGCCGGGCGCTGAAGGCAAAGGCCGGCGACATCCGCGCCGCCTTCGTCTATGGCTCGATAGCGAAGAAGGGAGACAAGGCCGGGAGCGACATTGATCTGATGGTGATCTCCGATACGCTCCGCTACGCTGACCTTTTTCAAACCCTGCAGAAGGCCGAAGCAGTCCTGGCTCGCACCGTCAATCCCACGGTTCTCACCGTTGCCGAGTGGCGCGCCAAGCGTGCTCGAAAGGATTCCTTCGTCTCACGAGTCGCCGCCCAGCCGAAGCTATTCGTGATCGGATCGGACGATGACCTCTCCTGAACTGGAAAACCTGGTCAAGATTGGCCAGCTAAAACGGGAGACTCCCGCGGCGGGCGAGGTCGCAGGCCTCCGCCGATCGGGTGAAGCCCGCCTTTCCGACGCCGCCAACCCCGACCTCTCGCTCGAGAGCCGCTTCGATCTCGCTTACAACGCGGCGCACGCTCTTGCGCTGGCGCTGCGCCGTCTGGGCTATCGCTCCCCAAACCGCTATCTCGTTTTTCAGACCTTGTCTCACACGCGCGGTCTGCCGCCTGCGACGTGGCGGGTGCTGGCTGGGCCACGAAAGCCGCAACCTCGCGGAATACGAGGCCTGCTCTCGGTGGACGAGCGTCTCGTGGATGACATGATTGCGGCCGCGACGACGGTGCTCACCGCGCTGCGCGCCGTGGGTTCCCGGGCCAAGCGAGGTGCGGACCCGCAGTAATACATGAATTCAGGACTGACCCCACTTCGCATACGGCTCACCACGCTTTCAAACTTGAGAGCTTCTTCCAGGCTTGGGAGCGTAGATCACCGGGCGAGGGACTAGAATGAGCTTCGTCATGAGCGTCGAGGAGATCGTCGAGGCAGCTCTGAAGCTGGATCCGCAGACTCGGCGGCAGGTGCTCGAGAGAATTGCTGCAAGCCTCCAGGAAGAGGAAATCCCGGAGGAGAAGGCGGAGGCATTGTGGCTCGAAGAAGCGGCTCGCCGGGCGCGAGAGTTACGCGAGGAAAAGGTCGAAGAAATCCCCGGCGACCAGGTGATGGCTCGAGCACGGTCGCTGGTTGAGTAGATACTCCTACCATCGCCGCCGAGGAATTCCTCGAGGTGGTAGCGCGGTATGGTCGCCAGAATCAATCTGCTGGCCTCAGTTTCCTTGAGGAAGTCGAGAGAGCGATTGCCCAGATCCTCGAACAACCAGCAGCTTGCCCGGTCCTCCATCCCGAGGGAGTCAGGCGCAAAGTCCTTCATCGTTTTCCCTATGGTCTCTACGACGTCCTGGAGAGCGAGAAGATTCGCATCGTCGCCATCGGTCATCACAAACGCCGTCCAGGTTACTGGGTGCGTCGACTGAGCAAATCCTAGTCGAGCCCACCTGCCTCCTTACAGCTCATGGGTGATTCGGCGACTCCTCCTCGCCAAGAGGATCGGGGTCTCGCAGTGCCGAGCCGCGAAATAATACATGGATTCAGGACTGACCCCAACGTACCCCTGAGCAAGTCTGACCCCCATGCCCTTTCCTCGCTGGGCTCGCGGTCCCTGACGGCCGCCTCTCCGCGGGCCGGGATATCTTGAACCAGAGGAAGAGTCGACCGATGAGGTATCATCTTCACGATGACCACCGAAGAGATCGTCGCTGCGGCGCTGGAGCTTCCCCGAGAGGCGCGAGAAGAAGTGATCCGCCAGCTTCTCTTGAGCATCGATCCTGGAGAGGAAAACCTTTCGCCCGAGAAGTGGGAGAAGGCCTGGGCTGAGGAAGTTGACCGGCGCATCCGCGAGATGCGCGAGGGAAAAGTCAAAGGCATCCCCGCCGCCGACGTCTTCGCGAGTGGCCGCGCGTTCCGCTCCTAGCTGCGAGTTCAACCCGGAAGCGCGCGCCGAATTTGCCGAGGCCTCGCGGTATTACCAAGAACGGAGTGGTTCGGGTGAGGCCTTGGAGGAGGAAGTCCGGCGCGCCGTCCGCATGATCTTGGAGTTCCCAGAGTCTTCCCCGGTGGTCACGGCGGAAGGAGCCAGGCGCAAGAACCTGCGGCGATTCCCGTACAGCCTTTACTATCTCATCGAGCCGGACGTCATCCGAATCATGGCCGTCGCGCATCAGAGCAGGCTTCCCGGATACTGGACGGACCGACGGTGATGTGTTCGCTGCAAAGAGGAATCCCGCGCCGACTGCCGTCCAGCCGTGTGTCTTCATGTTCACCTTCTACGTTCGGGCTGCGGCCGGGTTTCGCGGCAAAAAAAGGCGCGGCCCTCGAGCCGCGCCCCTCACGATCCCGTGATCGCGGTCAAATCTTCTTCTTCTCCGCCTTCGCCTTCTCCATTGCCTGCATCATGAAGGCATTGAACTTGTCGTAGTCCTCGCTCGTGACCTCGAACTTGCTGTACATGTAGTTCGAGTTGGACCAGTCCCACTTCTGCCCGGCGTCGTTGTAGGTCTGCTTCGTCGTGCGCCCCTGCATGTATTCCTTATGAATGGGGTCGGCTCCCGGCGGCAGGACGATCTTCGGGTTGCCAGAGCCCATCCCGCCCGAGACCAGGTGCCCGGAGAAGCTGCCGTAGTTGCCGAGTGTCACGATGTGCTCGGAGCCTTCCACCTTGCGGGAGATCGGCGCATAACGGATCTGAGTCCTCTCCGGCGGCGCGGCGGGAGGAGACGTGGCTTTGGCGATCGCCTCGAGCGCCTTTCGCTGGGCGGGGTTCGCCTTCTCGTCGATGTAGAGGTAGGCGAAGTTCCAATTGCCGATGGACTCCATCATGCTCTTGCCCTCGGGGCTCTGACCCATGAAGGCGAAGGCGAGCCCGTCTAAGGGAACGTCGCCGTAGCTCCCCTTTTCGATGAAAATGACCTGGCCCCCGCCGCAGGTCATCTTCGTCGGCTTCGAGTCGAACCAGCAGGGACAGGCGGCGTCGCAGGAGCAGGCCTCTTCCAACTGGCCCGAGACTTTCCAGGGCGCCTTCTTCTCGTCGGCCCGCGCGGTGAGGACTCCCGCGAGGACAAGCGTGAGGACGAAAACAAACTTCATTCGCATGCAAGAGCTCCTTTCTTTCGTTCGGAGCATACCGCAGCGAGGGCTTGTCGCGTGCCCGGCACGCTAGCGGCCTTCGGTGATGGTTTCAGGTTTCACGTTTCACGTTTCAGGAACCAGGCGCGCTCTTGAAACCTGAAACCTGAAACCTGAAACTCCGTCTCTCGGGTTGGCTCGATTCTCGCAACAGGCTCGCAAGCACCCTGGCTTGCGCGGACCGCCGGGGATATGGAGGCAGCAATGCTCTGGACGATCTTCGTGGTCCTCTTGGTTCTCTGGCTCCTGGGATTCTTCGCGTTTCACGTCACAAGCGGATTCATTCACCTGGTTCTCGTCGTCGCTGTTGTCGTGCTGATCCTCGGTCTCGTTCGCCGCGGTCCCTAGCTATAGCTAGAAGTCTCGGCTCTGGTCTCGAACTCTCTCGGCCGCCGTTCGCGAAGCGAATGCCGCGGCCGAAAGCCCTCTACACACGCAAGACTGCCGAGGAGAAGCCTCAGGAGCCCCGGGAGCGCGAAGAGGCGATTCGAGAGGCGGCGGAGGAGTCGCGGGCAGTCCGAAACGAAAGGTCCGTCTCGCGTTTCGCCAAGAAGACCAAAAAGAAGTAACTACAGGCCCGCGTTTCGGCAGAGGTCCAGGTAATCCTGTGGAAGGAGCTCCGTCGTCTCGTCGGCATTGTGCGGCTCGACGACGGGCTTGCCGGCGGGCGCCTGGTGCGTCTGACCGGGAACGCCAAGGTCCGGCCTGAACAGGAGCGAGATCGCGGCCACGGCGGCGATCAGGCCCGCTCCGATTCCGAAGCCATGCAGGAATTCCGTTGGTTTTTTCATTGTCGGCTCGCCTCCGATGTTCTATCCACTTCGGTTTCTCTTGCGATTTGTGATCTCAGGCGGCTCCCCTGGTTGCGCTTCTCTTTGCCTTGGCCCGGCCTCCCGCCTGGGCTCCGATACTCTTGCGAAGGGCTTCCATCAGGTCCACGACCTTGCCCTCCTGGCCCCGGCCTCGCGCCTCCGTCTTGACCGCGAACTTGCGCTTGGAGGCGAGCAGCCTCTCCAGCGCCTGGCGGTACTCGTCGGGGTGCTGTGTCGGGTCCCACTCTTCCGACATCTGATCGATCAGGAGACGCGCCATCTTCACCTCCGCGGCCTTCTTGCCTGCGGCGGGGACACCGAGGTCGGCGGGATCACGGAGTTCTTCGAAGGGCCTCAGGACCTCCAGAGCCAGCGCTTCCGGGCCGGGAATGAGCGCCGCCAGGAGCGGGCGCGTCCGCAGGAAGAACCGCGTGATGCCGACCCGTTTCGCTTCCGACAGCGCATCGCGGAGCACGGTGTATGCCTTTTCGCCCCCCTTCTGGGGCGTCACGTAGTACGGCTTCTCGAATGACAGGGGGTTCAAGGAACCGAAGTCCACGAACTGCAGGACCTCGATCGACCGGTCTCCCTCGCCGACGCTCTTCTGGACCTCCTCGAGCTCCTCCTTCTCCACGACCGCGAACTTCTTCTTCTCGACTTCGTAGCCCTTGACGATCTCGTCGTTGCCGACCTCGATGTCCTCCTCGCTGCAGAATTTCTTGTACTTGATCGGGGCCATGTCCTTCTTGTGAAGGAGCCGGAAGGAGACCCGTTCGGAAGACTCGACGGCGGCGTGCAGGCCAACCGGGATCGAAATGAGTCCGAACGTGATGTGTCCGCTCCAGATCGCCCGCATATGAATGCTCCCGAGAGGAGTTACAGCAATGCTCTTGCCAACGCCCCCGGGCTACCGTCCTGAATCGCAACTCCCAGACAATGCGTGGACAAATAGGTGCTGTCATCCTGAGCCCTTCGCTCCGCTCAGGACAGGCTCCGCGAAGGATCTGCTTTCGCACTCTCAAAGCCGGAGCAGATCCCTCGTCGCTCCGCTCCTCGGGATGACAGGAATTGCTCCGCTCCTCGGGATGACAGGAAACGCTCCGCTCCTCGGGAGGCGTCGTGCCCGAAGGGTCGCGTCAGGCGATTTGCTCGGCCGGGGTTTCCCGGCGGGCGGCGACGGACAGGGAGGGACGAAAAAACGAGACGGTCCTGCCGATGACCTCGGCGCTGCGCAGGATCTTGTGGTGGCCGAGGCCTTGCGTCGTGACGAGAAGGGCGCCGGGCCACGCCGCGGCGATGGCGCGGCCGTCCCCCAGGGGGACCTTCGCGTCTCGACGGTCATGGAAGATCAGCAGCGGACCGGGAGTGGAAGGAGCGGTGACCACTCGCAGCTTTTCCCACGCGACTCCGTGCCGCGCCGCGAGCCGGATCTTCATCGAATCGCAGACCGGTCCCGGCATCCGGCAGATGCTCGCGAAACGGCCCGCATATTTCTCGGGATCGGAGAGGGGAGCGAGCAGGACCGCGGCGCGGACGCGAAGGCCCTCGCGCATCGCCAGCACACAGGCCGCCGCGCCGAGGGAGTGGCCGATGAGACCCACGACGTTGCCGGAGTCTTCCGCTACCGCGAGCACCGCGCCGATGAAATCGGAGACGGAACAGCGCCTCCCTTCCGAAGCGCCGTGACCCGGAGCGTCGAACGCGATCACGGAGAAGCCCGCCTCCGTCAGGGGAGCCACGAAACGACTCAGCCGTCCGGCGTGTCCTCCCCATCCGTGGACCAGGAGCACCGCGGGACCCTCTCCCCACCGCCAGGTCGCGAGTTGGCAGTTACGGAAAAGAACGTTGCGGAAGCGGCCACGCGAAAGCATTTCGCGCTCCTGGCGGGTCCGGGCCTGACGCGGAGGAGTGAGGAACAGGAGCTCTGCCCAACGCGCCGAAAGGAAGTGAGGGAAGAAACTCAAGAATCGGAAGCTCTCCCGGATGAGCAGGAGCAGGAGTCTGTCGAGCTGGCGTTTCGGGATTCTCAGGGTCGAACGCTTCCCGCGTCTCATACCGGTCTCCAATGCCAATCCCGCGCCATGTTGACCTTTCATGCCAGGACCTTCGGCGTACGGGCACGACTTTCGCAAACGGTGTCCAGCGGAGGTGAAGAAATGCTGAGACTCGCCCTGACCTTTTTCCTCATCGGGCTCCTCGCGGCCCTGCTGGGTTTCACGGGCATCGCCGGCGCTTCGTTCGCCATCGCCAAGGTCTTCGCTCTGATCTTCGGAGTGCTGTTTCTGCTCTTTCTCGTCCTGGGTCTGAGCGCGGCGAACCGGCTGACGACATAAGAGCGCAGGAGTCCACGGCCTTTCGGGGCGCCGCGAGAACGGCGCCCCGGAGCCGTGTGTTTCTTCGTCAACCAGGCGGACCGGGAGGCCGCAAGAAAGGCGGGCGGCCGTGTTTGAGCCGCGAATCTCTCTTCTCGAAATCGTCCTGAGGGTTCTGCTGATCTATCTCTTTCTGCTCGTGGCCATGCGCCTCTTCGGCAAGAAAGAGATGGGCCGCTGGACACCAATCGAGTTCCTCGGAATGCTCCTTCTCGCCCGCACGGTGGGGCCCGCGCTGACAGGCGGCGACTCGTCGCTGCCCGTCGCCGCCGTCGCGGCGCTGACTCTGCTCGGAGTGACGTTCCTCCTCGATTACCTGGTGCACCGCTCCCGGCGCCTTGAGCAATTGATCGAAGGCCGGCCGGAGCTCCTCATCGAGGACGGCCATGTGTCGGAGAAGGCGATGAAGAGGGAGATGTTGACCGAGCAACAACTGCTCGCCGCTCTGCGGCGCGAGCACCTCGAGTCTCCTGAGGAGGTGTCCAGGGCCTACATCGAGTCGGACGGGAGGATCACCATCATCCCGAGGAGAAAGGCGGTCTCTTCCGCCTCCTCCGGCTGAGCGGCCGGCGGCCCCGCGGCCGGTCGCCAACCGGCACGTGTTCTGCAGGAAAGATCTGCGGGACGATTCCGTCCCCGTGGTAACCATCTCGAGGAGAGAAAACGATGGCCAAGTACGGCAAGAAGGCTCAGGAGAAGGTCGAAAGGGCCATGCGCGAACGCAAACAGGGAAAACTGAAGTCCGGGCGTTCGGGGAAAAAAGTGACGAGCCGCAAACAGGCAATCGCCATCGGGCTCTCCGAGGCGCGCCGCGCAGGCGGCAAGGTGCCCCGGAAGACGTCCTCTTCCTCGAAGAAGAAGTAGTAGAAACGCCGCGCTGCTACGGGTCGATCGTCACTTCCGGATCCGTCTTTACCCCGTTGACCGTGACGCTGTACTTCTGGTCTCCCACGTGAGCCTTTGTGGGGATGATCGATTTGCAGTGCGTTGCGGCCCCGGTCCCTGAGCATTTCGGCGTCGGGAGTTTTTTGGCGGGCTTTCTCTTCTTCGGGTCCTTCTGATCCTCGATGGCGATGGTGAAGGGGAGACTCGCGCCCGCAGGGTCGATCTGCCACTCCGCATATTCCTGGTTCATGTAATGGAGAGGGACGGGGTCGGGGCTCGCCGTGACCTTGTAGGTCTTGGCGTCGATGGTGAGCATGACAGGAACCTTGTTGTCCGGAGTGGGGGTCGCCGCGGGGGTCTGCGCGTTGCTCGCGGCCGTCAGGCAGAAAAAGATCAGCAAGAGAAGAGGAACGTCCCGGGACAGGAATCGTCTTCCGTGGTGTGACATCTCGTCGTCCTCCTTTTCAATCCCTTATTTCTTCGCTGGTTTCCGTTGAAGTGTCTGCTCGAACCTGGGATCTTCTCGTAGACTCGCAAACTGCGGCTCGTGCCTGATCTGCACGATCGGACCGCCGGCGTCGACCGTGCGCGCAATCCAATTCCAGGCCTGTTCCGCGTCGCCCGCCATGCTCGCCACGATCGCGGCATCATAGAACACCCGAGGGTCCTTCTGAGACAGTGCGAGCGCCTGGCCGATCTGATCCCGAGCGCCCGCACGGTCCTCGGTGCGCGCCAGACACACGGCGAGCCGGGCGCGGGCCGACGGGTTGCGGGCATTGACCTGCAGATCGGAGCGCGCGAGGTGAATCGCGCGTTCGTAGGCGACGCGCGCCCGCTCTCGCTGCCCGTTCCAGTAGTGGGCATCGGCGAGATCGGCCCAGCCATCGTAGCGTTCCGGGGTCAAAGCCACGGCCTTCTCGAAATCCCGCGAAGCTTCGGCGTACTGCCCGAGAAAGAACTCCGTCGTGCCCAGGTTCGAGTAGGCCATGCTCGTGGGCTCGATACCGAGGGACTTCCGGAAGGCCGTGAGCGCGTCCTCCAGGCGGTCCATCTGGTGGTAGGTGGCCCCCAGGTTGCTGAACGCTCGCGCGCTGTCGGGGGCGAGCTCGGTCACGCGGCGGAACATCTCCGCCGCCCGCGCATACTGCCCGCGGTTGAAATAGAAGCCGGCGAACTTGCTGTAGCCGAACCAGTAGGAGGGTTGGAGCTGAATCGCCCTCCGGTACATCCTCTCGGCGTTGGCGACGTCCCCGGAGGCGTCCTGGGCCCTCGCCAGGCCGAGCAGGGCCTCGTAATCATTGGGCCGAAGGGAGAGGGCGCGCTGAAACGCGGAGACGGCTTCCGCCGGCTGCCCGGTCCGCAGGCGCAGCTCGCCAAGGGTGACGTCCACTTCGGGCAGGCTCGAATCCACCTGCTGCGCCCGCGTCGATGCGGCTCGAGCCTGCTCTGCCCAGGTCTTCTCGCGAGTCAGATTGAACTTGAAAAGGTAGGCGCGGCCCAGCGCCGCGTGCACGAGCGCGGCCCCCGGCGCCTCCGATGCCAGCGTCTGGAGAAGGCCGATCGCGCGGTCCACGGAAGCCTGTTTGTCGTATCGCTGCAGAGAGCCGAGCGCCTCGACATACCGCTGCTGCTGGCTGGCGGTTTCGAGACCGGACGAGGCCGTGGTCTCACTCCCGGAAGGCAGGGGCAGTCTCAGTCTCTTCGCCACCCGGTCGGCGACCTCGTCCTGCATGCCGAAGAGATCGGAAGCCGGGCCGGCGACCTGTTCCAGGGCGAGCTGCCGCTTCTCCCTGACGTCCAGGAGCGCGAAGGTGATTCGCACCTGGTCGTGCTGGCGCTGGACCGTCCCCGCCACGACCTCGTTGGCGCCCACGTTGGCGGCCACTCGATAAGGGTCGCTGAGCTTCTCGGCCGCGCCGGCCGCGACCGACGGGGCCACAACCTGAACTCCCGACGTTCTCGCCAGACGCGCGCTGACCGTCTCGGCGAGGCCGTCGCCGAGAAGCTGTCCGTTCGGCTGTCCGGTCAGATCCTTGAACGGCAAGACCACGATGGAGATCTGGCCGGCCAGCGCCGGCGGCGCGTCGGAGAATCGCGGCCGGAGGACGAGCCATGCCACGACGATCGCCAGGGCCAGGAGGGCGGCGGTCGCCCTGGCGAGCAGCGGCTTGCGGCCTCGCCGTCCTGTCGTGACCTGCGCGGGCGCTCCGGGTCCGATCTCGGCGAGGGACTGGTCGATCTCGATTCGCGCATCCCCGATGTCCCGCAACCGCCGGCTGAGGTCCTTCCGCAGACAGCTCCCGAGCAACTCGCGGACGCGCGCGGGCATCGCCTTCGGCAACGCGGTCCAATCGGGCTCGACTGAGAGCACCGACGCGATGACGTCGGAAGGCGTCTCGCCTCCAAAGGGCCGATGCCCGGAGAGCATCTCGAAGAGGACGCACCCGAAGGCCCAGATGTCCGTCCGTTTGTCTACCGGCTTTCCCCGCGCCTGCTCGGGGCTCATGAATTCCAGAGTTCCCAGGATGATGCCCGGGCGCGTTTCTTCGACCTGCGTCGGAAAGCTCGAGACGTCACCGAGTGCGGGAGCTTCCATGACCTTGGCCAGGCCCAGGTCCAGGACCTTGATCTTTCCATTGGGCGTGACCTTGATGTTCGAAGGCTTCAGGTCGCGATGGATGACTCCCTTCTCGTGCGCCGCTTCGAGCGCTTCCGCGATCTGCCGGCCCAGCGTGAGCGATTCGGCCAGAGGCAGCGCTCCGTTCGCCATCCTCTCGGAGAGGGTCTCTCCCGGCACGAGCTCCATGACGATGCACGGGACGGAGCCGAATTCTTCCGCCCCGTAGATCGCGGCGATGCCGGGGTGGTTGACGGCGGCGAGCAGACGCGCCTCCCGCTCGAACCTCGCAGCGCGCGCCGGGTCCCGGGCGAAGGACTCGGGGAGCACCTTGATTGCGACATCCCTGCCGAGACGCGTGTCGCGGGCGCGGTAGACCTCTCCCATGCCGCCCTTCCCGAGCGGATCGAGGATCTCGAAGTTGCCCAGACGTGTGCCCGGCTGCAGGGCCATGGATTCGCGCGAGCGATTCTATGCCCTGCGAGCCGCGCGCCCTACGGCTGAATGATGATGCCGGCGTCGCACCTCTTCCCGTTCAGAACCTGGTCGTACTTGTAACAGCCGTAGGTCGCGTCCTTTTGAGCGGGGCCCGTCGAGCACGGCTTCTTGGGGTCATCGCAGAACAGAGCCCACTGGGCCAGGCCCTGCGGGTCGTTTCCCACGAAGGCCATGTTCTTGAAGGGCCTCGGGGAGCCCTGCGCCACGTGGACGATGATGGCCAAGGCCTCGCCCCCGCTGGACTGGAACACGATCTTGTGACCCTTCTCCCGACTGATGACCGCAAGGGGAACGGGTTGCCCGTCTTCCTTGACGTCGCAGGGGTCGGGCCCGACGGTGAGCTTCCAGTCTTTGGCCTTCGCGACCGGCGTGACCTGCGGTGGGCAAACCGGCGTGGGGACGGGAGTCGGCGGCGGCCCGACCACGGTCGGTACGGGTGTGGGCTGCGGCGGCGTTGGCGGCGGCGCCTGGCCGCGGCCGATGAACCACCCGACGGCGATGCCGACGATGAGAACTATTACGAGGGTTAGAGTGCGTGTCCCGTTTGCCATGATCTCCTCCTTCAAGAACCGGCCGCCTGGCGCGGCGCGGCGACGATCATTTGAAACGCCGGGTCCTTTCGGAACCGTTCGAATTCGGGCTGTCGGGCGATGATGGCCCGGCAGAAGCCGGCCTCGACCGACCGGCGAAGAAAACCGATGGCGTCGGACGTCCGGCCGGCGAGCGCGGCCACGACCGCGCCATCCAGGAGGATGTCCGGATCTTTTGGCGCGAGTTCGAGCGCTAACCGCATCTCCGTTGCCGCCTCCGCGGCGTGGTTGTTCTTCGCGAGACCCGTGGCGACGCAGGAATGCGCCAGCGCGTCGCGCGCATTGAGGCGGAGCTGTTCGCGCGCCAGAGCGACCGCCCTCGTGTACGTCTCGGACGCTTTCGCTTCTTTTCCCGGAACGGCGCGATAGGCATCGGCGAGATTTCCCATGATGCGGTAGCTGTTCGGAGCGTTTCGGGCAGCAAGCTCGAGGGACACGACGGCTTCGGGGTAGCGGCCCATCCAGAGCTGTGTGACGCCCAGGTTCGAGGCTGCGACCGGGTTGTTCGGCTGTAGAGCGAGGGCCTTGCGGTAGGCGTCGAGCGCAGCGCCGAAGTCGCAGCTCATCGTCGAGACGCCTCCGAGGTTGCTTAAGGCGCGATAGCTGTCGGGCGCGAGGCGGGACGCGCGCCGGAACATATCCGCCGCTTCGGTCCAGCGTCCGCGCGCGGCGAAAAACCCGCCGAGATGGTTGTAGGCGGCGAAGAACGAAGGCTGGAGCTGAATGGCCCGGCGAAACGCGTTTAAGGCTGCGGCGTCGTCACCGGCGGCCTGGCTCGCTCCGCCCAGCCCGAGAAGCGCCTGGAAGTCGTCCGGGTTGGCTGCCAGCGCCCGCCGGAACGCCTGGGCGGCCTCCTTCACTCGTCCAGTCGTCATGAGCGTTTCGCCGACGGTCACGTCCACCTCTGGCAACTTCGGGTCGAGCGATCGTGCGGTGTCCGCCGAGGCGATCCCTCGCTCCGCCCATGCCCGGTCTTTCGTGAAGTCGAACATGGCGATGCTCGCGCGTCCGAGTGCGGCTTGAACCGGGGCGGAATTGGGCCGCTCGGCGGCGAGGCCGCGCAGGATCTCGACCGCTTTTTCGACCGCATCGCGCCTGTCGTAGCGTTGCAAGAGGCCAATCGACTGGAGGTACTGAGCCTGCTGATTGGCGTCGAGCCCGGGCGACACGATCGGGCGGTGACGAGCACCCGGGAAATGCAGATCCTTCGCGACGATGTCGGCCAGTGTGTCCTGGAGTGAGAAGAGGTCGGAGGCGGAGCCCTCGAGCGCGTTGGCGGCGATCTGCAGGCCATTGCGCACGTTCACGACGTGGTACGTGATGCGCACGCGGTCTCCCTGGCGCTGGAAGGTGCCAAGCACGATGAGGTTGGCGCCGAGTTCCCGCGCGGCGCGCAGCTCCTCGTTGTTGCGGTCGGCGGCGGCCACGACGGCGCCGGGCGTCACGACCTGGAGGCCGGGAAGGCCCGAGAGGCGGACGCTGATGGTTTCAACGAGACCGACACCCATGAGCCGGGCGCTGTCGTCGCCCGTCAGATTGCGGAAGGGGAGGACCGCGAGCTGCTTGCGCTCGGGCAGATCGACCGGCGCCACGGGCGAAGAGTGAACCCGCACCCAGACCGCGGCCGCTGCAAGCAGGAGGAGGAGCGCCGCCGCCGCCAGCCAGCGTCTGCGCCCCGCGGCGAACGGGAGGACGGCGGGCTCCGTTGGCTCCCGAGCCCGATCGATCTCCAAACGCGCGTCACCGATGTCACGCAGGCGCTTGTTCGCGTCCTTCTGCAGGCAACGGGAGAGGAGTTGGCGCAGGCGCGGGGGAGTCGCCGCCGGAAGCAGGCTCCAGTCCGGCTCCGCCGAGAGGATCGCCGCAAAGACGTCGGTGGAGGTCTCGCCGGTGAAGGCACGCCGCCCCGAGAGCATCTCGAAGAAAACGCAGCCGAAGGCCCAGATGTCCGTGCGCTTGTCCACCGGTTTGCCGCGCGCCTGCTCGGGGCTCATGAACTCGACGGTGCCCAGAATGACGCCGGGACGCGTTTGATCGTCGACCTGCGTGGGAGACTGCGAGAGATCTTCCCCGGAGGGGAGTTCCATCACCTTGGCGAGGCCGAGATCGAGGACCTTGATCTTGCCTTCGGGCGTGACCTTGATGTTGGAGGGCTTCAGGTCCCGGTGGATGACGCCCTTATCGTGCGCCGCCTCGAGCGCCTCGGCGATCTGCCGCGCGAGGTCGCAGGCCTCCTCGAGAGGTATCGGACCGCGGGCAATTCTCTCGGTCAGGGTCTCTCCGGGGACGAGCTCCATGATGATGCACCGCAGCGAGTCGAACTCCTCCGCGCCGTAGATCGCGCCGATCGCGGGGTGATTGATCGCGGCGAGCAGGCGCGCCTCCCGCTCGAACCGCGCGGCGCGGACGGGGTCCCGCGCGAACGACTCGGGGAGAACCTTGATCGCGACGTCCCGGCCCAGGCGCGTGTCGCGAGCCCGGTAAACCTCTCCCATGCCGCCCGCTCCGAGTGGACCGAGGACCTCGAAGCTGCCCAGACGAGTGCCCGGCTGCAGGGCCATGAATTGCGTAACGGATTGTATGCCTTTGTCCCCCGCCTCTTGTCATTCTGAGGGTCGAAGACCCGAAGAATCCGCCTTCACGCGCCGGAAAGAACAAAGCAGATCCTTCGCTGCGCTCAGGATGGCAGCGTAGGGAAAGGGCCGTAGTCGTGAGGAACCTCGTCCATCCCCGGCGTCTTGTCAAGGTCGGCCAGGATCGCGGTCGCCTGCGCTGGAGTCACGAGGGTGGTGGAATAGGTCAGCCGGTAGATGTTGCTTCTCGACGAATTCAGGTTTATCACCGCTCCAGCAAGGGACGCCATACCGAGAACCAGGACGGCGGCTGTTCGCGTTAAGTGTTTCATCGGGAACCTCCTTATAAACATGTTACCCGCGAAATAACCCCTTCTTGTCATTCTCTGCTCCTGTCCGATCGGCTGATGGTGACCAGGGCAGATCCTTCGCTGTGCTCAGGACAGAGTCACACTTCTTGTGATTGCTCAGGCAGCCTGCGACGGAGAGGGCTCACAGGTCGCCCAGACGTCGGAGCTTCTCCTCCACCTCTCGCAGAAGCGCACGTGGGAGGACGCGCAAACCTCGGACGAACCGGTGGTTGTCGATGGCACGGCTCTGGTCAATCATGACCTCGCAGTCTTCCCGGTTTCCGGCGATACCTCGGGAAAGCTGAACACGTAAGAGGTTTTCCCCCGAAAGACGAGTCGTGCACGGCAGAACCCAGGTTGATGGGTGCTGCGTCTCGTTGAGCAGATCCGTCTGAATCACCAGCACCGGCCGAACCTTGCCGGGCTCACTGCCACGGCGGGGATTGAGATCGGCCAGGTAAAGCCATCCCCGCCGAATCCTCACGACTCGTCGAGGCCTTCGCCGACGAGGGGGTCGAGTTCCTTCAACTCTTGGGCGAGTGATTTGCGGGTGGCCAGGGATGCGCGCCGGTAGGCTTTCCGCATCGTCTCCCGATCCGTCGTTTCCTGGAGCAGGCGAAGGCCGCGTCGAACGACCTCGACCTTGCTCTTGGCCTTTAGCTTCGCCTTGAGCGAAAGGACGAGCCTCAGCTCATTCGCGGGAAGCGTGATGCTCGACTTGGTATTCGATTTCATACCAAGAAGATACCCTAACTGACCGCTTTGTCAACTCGACAACGCAGGGAAGATCTGCACGGGTGGGACAACGATGCCGGGTCATGGGCGGGCCTTTCAGGCGATCACGAGCTCGTCCCGGTCACGACGGCAGCCGGGCGGGACTAGCGTAGAATGAAGACATGAAGTTCGTCGTGACGATCGAACGGGACGAAGACGGCGCCTACGTTGTCGAGTGTCCGGCCATCCCCGGCTGCATCAGCGGTGGGAAGACCGAAGAGGAGGCTCTCGCCAACATCGAGGACGCCATCCGTGGGTGTCTGGAAGTTCGAGCGGCGCGTGGCATGCCGCTGACCGTAGCCACGCACGAGGTCGAGATCCCCGTTTGAGTCGTCTGCCTCTCTGGAGCGGCCGCAAGGTGGCGCAGACGTTCGTGAGGCTGAGCTGGCAGGTAGATCGGCAACGCAGGCGAGATCGCCACGCTCTCAGTGCCCGATCATGAGGAGGTTCCTCGCGGCACACTTCGAGGCCTCATCCCAAGGCCAGTTTGACCGTCGAGGAGTTCATCGCGGGGTCGGGTTAAGGCTCCGGTTTGCGCGAATCCTTGCCCTCGCTCGCCCGGATCACCGAGCGAGACACAGTTGCTCCCCGATTCCTCTTCGGCGCCGGCCGGAATCCGGGCGACGGACAGCCGAGGCGCCCGCAACGGCGCCGCACGGCGGCGCCGTTGTCTTCTAGCCAACACGCGCTCGTCCCGGTCACGGCGGGCTGCCGGCAGGAGCCGGGTCTTGCTCAGGGACGGCTCGCCTTCTCCTTCCAGCTCCTGACGGTGATCTTCCTCTCGATTCCGAGGGGCGGGTTCTTAACACCGCCCGACCAGAAGATATCGTTCGCTCCGCTTTCCGACAGGTAGCCAGTGTCCCCTGTGATGAAAGTCGCGTTCTCCTGATCTTGTCCCCGATCCGAGCCCAACATGGGGTTTCCATTCTTGTAGCTGACATCGTAATGCCGGGACAGGCCCGCTGCGCTCTGGCACTTGCTGACGTTCAAGCAGGCGTCGCTGCTGGGCGTTGTGGCGGCCGGGTTGAACGTCGGAAAGCGAATGATTCCACCGAGCGCAAGGGCATCCCCGACCACGCGCTCGCCGTTTACCAACTCCAGGAACCATCCTGCGGCCGGCACGGAAGTTGTCGAGGCAGCGGTCGGGGAGCCGATGTCCAGCAGGCCGGGGGAGCTCTCCGTTCTCGTCGTGCTGTTTGCCGTGTCAACGATGTAGTAGAAGCGCTGTTTGTAGGTGCGGCTCGAGGGATCCACTGTCGCGAGGATGTCGTCGCGGTCGCCCGTGCCAAAGGCGATTCCCAGGGCCGGCTGGCCCCCGATGGTGTAGCCGAGATTGATTGCCTCCGGGCGAAAATACATGGGCCGGAAGGGAGTCTGTGGCGCCTGGAAGAAGAGGAAAGGGTTCCCGCTGCCGGAGGCCAGGTCGAGCTGGTTGTTGAAGCGGCCGCCCGGCGCCGGCGAGAGCTTGCGCAAGTCCGTCAGATTGACTTTCCAGAGCTGCCCTTTTAGGTCCCCGACGTAAATCAGATCGAGGTAACCGTCGCCGTCGAAGTCCAGCGCCGCGGGCTCGGCCGGGATGGAGCCGAAGCTCAGGGTGACGGGACCCGAGCCGAAGTCGGCGGTGCCCGAGTTGACCTTGTAGAGCGCCTTGCCGGTTTCGATGTCCACCATGTAGAGCCAGTTGCCCCGCCGATTCAGCCGTTCCCGGTCGAATCCCCCGCCGAAGATCGCTACGTAGTGGTCTTCATTGACCGCGCTCGCGGTGCCGCAGCTCGACACGCAGATCTTCACGCGGCCCATGGATGCCTTGGACCAGGTCTCGCCCATGTCGGGAGCGCCGTTGGAATCGCCGTCGTTTGTATCGGTGATTTCCCAGAGGACCGTCGGCCAGTCGCGTGCGCAGCTGGCATCTCCCGAAGCGTTCAGGCATTTGGGGGCATTGAAGGTGCCCATACTTTCGACAGGAGGGGTGCCGACAAGCTCATCGGGCTGCGTGATGTCGAGCGCGTAGTAGCTGCCTTGTGAGTCCTTGGGCGTCGCCCCGGGGGTCCCTTCGAACGGTGAGCCCTCGCGCACCCCGCCCATGAGGACCGTGTGCCAGGCGCGGTTGCCCGGGACGGGTGTCCCGGAGTGACTGGCGTCTATGAACACGTCGATAGCCGACGGCGAGAGGTCCACCGTCCACTCGTCCTGTTTGGTCTGCGCTCCCACGGCATCCTTGAGCGGCTTGTAGATCTGCATGATCGCCCGCGGCGCGAAAGCGAAGAGCTCCGCCCCGGTGCCCAGGTCGTAACAGTGTCCCGTGGGGCAGAGGGAGGTGTCGCGGTCCCAGACCCCCGCCTCGAAAGCGTGCAGGAGGCCGTCGTTTGCCCCGACGTAGATGACCCGGCGCCTGTTCTTGTACGCGTTGAAGAAGGTCTGGTAGCCCGCCACGTTGCTCTTGAACAGAACGGTGTCGTTCGGATTTCCGACGACGAGCGGGCCGGAATGGAAAATATCCCCGAGCTTCTGTCCGAAGTACTTGTGGCTGGCGTCCGTCGCGCCAGTGACCGCGTCGCGGTCGCCCCAGATGAAGCGCAGGGAGTTGCCCGCATCGGTGTCCGTGAGCGGCGAGCCGACAGCCGGCGGCAACGTCTGCGGTGCCAACAGCGCCTTGAGGGTGGGCCACCAGCTCGCGCCCGTCGCAAAGGTCATGTCGTACCGGTTCTCCGGCACCGCGTCGGCGGCGGGGATTGGGAGATTGTTGAGGGGACTGGGAATCGTCTGCGGAAGCGAGAAGACGATCTTGCGCCCGGGATAGAAGTGGGTCGGGATCGTCTGGGCAGGTCCGTCGTTCGTGGTGTCGAGATAGCTCCCGGAGGGGGACATCGCCGCTCCCGGGGCCAGGATCGCCGAGGAGAGGGTCGCGCCTCTTCCGTCCGTCGGAATGAGATTCTGTCCGGCGCTCCAGATCAAGGAAGCGGGATTGTTCGAGGGAACCGGAATCGTGGCGCCCTTGTTGGGATCGGCGGGATCGGTGATCGTGAACTGGCCGAGCTGAACGTGGCCGAAAATGTCGAGCCTGTAGCCGTTCAGGCGCCCGTTCCAGATCGAGCGGTCGATCGTGGGGGCGAAGCTCGAGAAATACGCCATCTGGTCGCCCTGCGCCTGGCTGGTGGACACGGCCGAAGTCGCAAAGGTCTGCGGGGACTGGTTGAGAAGGGAAGTGATGTCGTTCAAGGCCTGGAAAAGAGCGTTCGTATCATTGACCGGGAAATAGCCGACCGTGCCGTCGGGCAGGATGGCGCCGGTGTTCTGGGCGATACAGAAACCCGCACAGGTCGTGTCGACGCACGGGCCGACGCCCAACCCGAAACCGATCACGTAGACCGGCACGCCGATCTTCTTCAAGTCCGACAAGATCGCCTTGTTCAGATTGTCACAGTTGTCGTTCTGGCAGCCGTTGAAGTTGTCGTAGATGAGAATGACCCCCGTGACCCGGCAGGCCTTGTTCGGGTCGTCGAGGCGCTTTCCGTTCTGGAAGCCGTCAATGGCTGGCTTGGTAAAGTAGTTGTAAATGTTCACAAGCAGGTTCTTGATGGGCGCCTGCGAGAGGTTCTGCGTTTGCAGGATGGCCTGCCTGCCGGTGACGTTCAGATTCCCGGTATCCACGGCCCCGAGCAGGGTCTTGTCGCATCCATCGACGTACTTGAGCGTGTCGTCATCCATCAAGTAACCCGGATTGTCGTAATCGGTTGTCGTGAAAACGCCCGTCCCCTGGTCATAACTGACGAGCCTGGACTGAGGACGCATAAGCCTGTTCGCGCAAGGCAGGGAGTCCTGGGGCGGCGCGCAGGTCGGACCCCATTTGTAGTCTCGGGGGATCTTCAGGAGAGGGAGCGTCGCGCTGTTGGACTGGAACTCCCAGCCCGAACAGGTCGCGTTGACGTCGAGGTCTCTCAGTTGCTTCGGTAGCAGCAAATCGTCGTTTAAGAAACCGACCTCCTTCCCGGCGTCCGGGCCGGTCGTGTAGAAGAAAGTGGGTGTGGGTGCGCCCACAGGGACGTAGTAGACAGTCACGGTTCCCGGACTGCCAGAGCCGGTGGGGGTCTTGAGCTGAGTTACCCAGTCGTTGCCGACTTTCGCCTGGTATTCCTTGGTCACCTCCATGGAGTGGGTGCCCGCGATCGTAGGGGTCAAAAGACTGCCATCAGTGAAGGCGTCCCCATATTTGCCAATTGGCAGCAGAGTCACCTGGATTCTCTTCGTGGCGTTGTCCTTGTTCCCGTCATTACACAGTGTTCCGTCGAGGCAGATGAACGCCGGACTGCTTGGGATTCCGAAGAAGGGACGGCACCCGGCCGGCGGCTTAAGACTCACGTCGCTGCAGTTCTCGACCGCACCTCCGGCGGGCAAGGTCACGAAGTATGGAGAGCGGTCGGTGCAGGCGGGGCTCGTCAGGTTCGTGCACGGCCCTTCGCCGTTTGGTCCCCATCTCTCGATCGTTCCGATCGGCTCCTTCCAGCTCTCAGCGGGAAAGTCCACCGCGCCCAGCCCGCCGCTCAGCGTGCCGATCGGAGAATAGAGCCAACTCTTCCCCTGGATCTTGACGCTCCCCGCGTCGGAACCGTGGGAAAACGCCGACATCCCGATGTTGAAGCTCGAGTGCTTGTCCAGGATGAACTGCTTCAGGACCTGTTTGGCGGCCCCCATCTTGCTCGCGGGGGAATCGGCGTCGCCGTCCCAGGCGCTCGCGGCGCCCTGGATCGGCTGCGCGGTCGTCTCGGAGTTACCGAAGACGATCATCACGTTGGGAGGAGCCGACCCCGTTTTCAGGATGTCCTTGTCGTCGGCAGTTGCGACGCTCGAGGAGATCCAGAGCGCAAGACCCGCGAGAAGGAAAAGGCGTTTTGGCATGGTGCCTCCGGCTAATTCGGCCTTGGAATACTGAGCTGCTTCGGATAGACGCCGACCTCGGCGTCAATGGCCTTGGACGCCTGAGTCACGGTGGACGAGGCGCTGGAGGTCAGGCCATAGACGACCTCGTAAAACACGTTGGGGTCATAGACGTGGCCTCCCGACGAGAGCGGATCGCCCACGTTCAAGGAATAGGCGATGATGGCCGGCTGGCTGATGGTCACCGTCATGTCGGGGCCCGAGAGGCTCGCGTAGTGGCTGGAGACTCCGACCGGCATCGCCCCGCCGGAGTAGTTGACCTGGCTGCTGAGCATCGCGCCCGCGTATTCGACTCCCGAGTCCGCTGCGTAGAAGATCTTCGAGACCTTCGTATCCGTGCCGGCGAGAGTATTCTCGATCGAAGTCGTGAACATGAGGCCGATCCCCATGATCGTAAGGATGAAGAGCGTGAGGATGGCAAGAAAGAGGGCCGCGCCTCTCTCCTGGTCGCGCTGACGAAGTCGAAGACAGTGCATCGGTCGTACTCCTCGCTTATGGCGTCGGTGTCGGCGCCGGCAGATTGAAGAGGGCGTTGTTCCTCAACGAGACGGCCAGAGAGAGAGGCCGCCGCCGGTACGGCCGGCCCGTCGCCGTCGGGTCCGAAAAAGAAACTGCTGTGGAGTCGAGAAGGCTGATCCCGCGCGCTCCCGGGCCGTTCCAATGAGGGTCAAGCTCAGGACTGGTGGACTTGACGACGAGCGAGATCCAGACCGACCGGAGGGCAGGGACTGCCGGGAGGGGATTCGAGGGCCCGGCCGGGATTGACGTGTCGATAAAAGTGTCCACACGGCGGTTGCCGCCTGGCGCGGAGATAGGGAGATACGTCTGGACCTCGTTGGTGCCAGGGACGTTGCCTACCCACTCGTCACTGTTGGCGGTCGGAGTTACCACGGCGGGAGAAACGCCGCCGTCGTGGGGCGTTCCATCGATCCCATCGACTCCGTAAGCGACCTGGAAATCCTCGACTTCTTCGACCAGCGGTTGAATGTTCCATTTGCCGCCGGTGGTCGGGCCCCCGGTGGTTGGGTCCAGGATCGCCTCGGCGAGCGTGGGGTGGGTGTCGATACGGAGGCCCGTGGCGTTGCTTCCTCCCTCGTCCACGAAGAAGCGGACCACGTCTATGGCCCCCCCGGCGATCGATTTCGAGAGAGTCGTGGAAGGGGCAGGACTGGTGGCGTTCAGTTCCCTGGCGCCGGCGTTCGTCGGATTCATCGTGAAAGTGAAGGTCCGAACTAACCTGCACGTGCTCCCCGGGCACTGGCTGTCTTGAGTACATGGGTTACCCACGTTAACGCCACCCGCGCAGGTTCCGTTCGTACCCAGCGTGTACCAGTTCCCGGTTGGGGTTACGAGGCCGGCAATATAGACGGGGACTAGGTAGGTCGAACCGCCGACCGTCACTCCCTGGTTCTCGCCGTTCTGCACGACGAAGTAGAAGGGTAATGTCTTGTCCTTGAGTGAGGGCCAGTCACCGATCTGAAAGTTCCTGAAGCCGAGGGCTGCCGTCTCTGGGATCGTGACCTGGACCGGGTCGGCGGTGGCGCAATTCGCGCCGCACAAGGTCACGTTGCCTTCGTCCAGGATGTACCTGTCTCCCGAAATCACTCCCCGCACTTCGATGACGTCCGTTCCGTTGCGGGCAAAGTGATGACTGCCGTCTTTAGAGTCCGTATAAAACGTTCCGTCAGGAATCCAGTTGTTCGCGATTGGGAGAACGGTATTTCCGAAGTAGAGCCCTCCGACACGCGATTGGCGGATGACGCGGGAGAGCTCGGAGACTCCGATTCGGGAGGACTGCTGCACATCGGCCACCTCCGTCTGCTGCTTCGTGAGCTTGTTGGAGGCGTCCACCAGCTGGTACAGGCCCAGAAGCGCGATGACCCCCACCAGGATCGCCACGAGAGCCTCGATCAGGGTAAAGCCGCGTTGCGCGCGGAATCGACTAACCATTGGGGAACCTCAGATAGAGCGACTGGGTCGTTTGCCGAAGTCCGGGGAAGGGCCCCTGCGTGGGACGCACGGTCACGGTCACGAGCTTGGCGATATAGAGCGCTGGCCCCGCGGCCGGGGTCGTGACCCGGGTCACCAGGTCTGCCGCGAATTGCTCGATAGTGTAGGTGCGGACATAGGGATAGGCGTACCAGGCGTTCTGGCCAACTCCAGCCGGCTTCGTCGCGCTGAAATCAACCCGCCCGGTGGACGGCTGATACCAGTTCGGGAGGTCGTTGGTGAAGGACGCCGTATCCGATCCAACAGGGACGGCGAGCCGCCCGTCGCCCCTGGGATAACCGGCCAGCTCCTCGAATTTCTCGCGGACGAGGGTGTTGGCGTTGGTGAGTTGATTGGCGGAGGCCGCGGTCTTGATCGCCCCGATAAACAGAGGCATGAGGCCGAGCAGGGCGAGGGCCAGGATCGTCAGGGCAACGAGAACCTCGACGAGGCTCATGCCACGCTCGTCCGCCCGCGCCGGCCTTCTCATAGCCAGCTCCATCTCGTCGCGGGGCTGGGGGGGTAGTAGCAGGGCGGACCGCCCGTGCAGGTTGACCCTTGGATAAATTTGTCCACCCGGCCCTTACCCGAGAGATCGCTCTCGACCGTCACGCGGAAGAAATTCTTCCCCTGCCAGTCGGCGAAGTAGATGCCTCTTCCCCCGGACGGGATGGCCAGACCGGAAGCCGGAGGGGAGATCCCGCCGCCCGGAAGGAAGACGATGCACCTGCTTGAAGCATCTCCAGCGCAGGTGTCGAAGAGGACCGCGCCCCCGACATTGTCCTCGCTGCCGCCCTGCTTCCAGAGATGGCTTCTGGGCGAGAGCGTGACATCCCCGAGAGTGGGCTCGCCTGCATCCTGTACACCATTGCCGTCGTTACCGGAAGGCGTGGTCAGGTCCGCCCTGTCGCGGAAGCTCTTAAGATGGATCATGTTGCTCGCGTTCTTGCCGACGATGACGACGACGTTGGTGCTCGTCTTGATCGCCTCGAGCCTGGCCACCGCCAGGATTTGACGAATGCTGGAAAGGGCCGCCATGTCTTCGGAGCGGCGAATCAGCTTGCCCGCGACGGGACCGGCGAGCGCGACGAGGAAGCCTATGAGAATGATGACAACGAGGATCTCGATCATGGAAAAACCGAGCGATGCGCGGACACTCTTTCTCCGCTGAGTCCGGATTCCCTCCGGGCATGCCGATCGCGATCTAGACCTTCCCAAGCAAATACCCTCCCAAGGCTTCATGCTCTTAGTTAGCGATATCCGTGCCGGTGTGCGCCTGGTCCGATATGTTCAACAAAAACACGGGTTTTGGCAAGGGCAGCCCGACGTCGGGGTCCGAGAATCCCGAAAAATTGTCACTTTTGGTAACGCTTCGAACCGTGCAAATGCGCTGGGGTTGTCGGGTTTCCTAGGCGGGCACGTGAAGTTTGTCGTACAGGAACTCAGGGGCGAAGTCGGCACCATTCGGCCACGAGATTGTGCCAAGGTCTGGCAAAACGGTGAAGCGGCGGAAGTACGCTGGATCGCGGAGCGGCTCGAATACTGGACCTTGAAGGTCTGCCGAAAGATCAACCTCGCCCGATTCTCCGTCCTCGAATTTGACCGTGTGATCACGGACGTACCGAGCTTCCACTACATCAACCATCGGCCTACTCCAACGGCTCGATTGCCTTGGGCGGGCGCCCCTCCTGCGCCATTTGACAGTATGTCAGATATGACATATGATCGCGTAGGCAATGGAGAAACCGCTCGCATGGCTAAAAGGTGAAATCAAGACTCCCCCATTCTCCGCCGATGCTCGAGTCGAGGCCGGGTTTCTCCTGCGCAGACTGCAGCAAGGCGAGAAGCTGGCGCTTCCCCATTCCCGACCCATGCCCACGATCGGGCTCCGTTGCCATGAGCTTCGGATTCGGGATCGTGACAAGACTTGGCGAATCATCTATCGGATAGACCCGGACGCCATCCTGATCCTGGAGATCTTCAGCAAGAAGACGGCCAGTACGCCCAAGAGCGTCGTTACGGATTGCCGACGGCGGCTCAGGCACTATGACGAACACGTGAGGTGAAGCGTGAAAAGCGAAAAAAGGAAGAAACTCGAGGCCACAGGCTGGCAGATTGGCACGGCAGGCCAGTTTCTGGGGCTCTCCAAGCAGGAAGCCGAGCTCGTTGAGCTCAAGCTCGCACTAGCCCACGGGCTGCGTCTGAGACGACAGGCCCGAAGACTGACCCAGGGTCGACTCGCCAAGCTCATCGGCTCCAGCCAGTCCCGTGTCGCGAAAATGGAGGCGGCCGATTCAACCGTAACCCTCGATCTGCTCCTCCGCTCATTGCTCGCCACCGGCGCCACGAGACGCGAGCTCGCGAAGATCATCCAGCGCCCAACTCGCCCTAACGCGGCTTGACGTTCGCGCTTAAGCGCGGGGTTAGCTGGCTCAGCCACCGCTTCGCGTCAAGACACCTCGACGTAATCAGCGATTGAGGATGGCTCGGGAACTGGCAGACCGTCTTGCGTCATGCCTTGAAGGTGGAACTCGATCGCCTCAGCCATGTTCTTCTTGGTTTCCTCGGGCGTCGGGCCGGTGGCGACGCAGCCAGGCAGATCTGGTGAATACGCAGAGTAGTTTGACCCGGCGTTCTCAATCACGACGAGGTAGCGATGCATGATTTTCCGTTGCCGAAGGGCAGGTTAGGCGGGCACGTGAAGTTTGCCGTACAGGAACTCAGGCGCGAAGTCGGCCCATTCGGCCACGAGATTGTGCCAAGGTCTGGCGAAACGGTGAAGCGGCGGAAGTACGCTGGATCGCGGAGCGGCTCGAATACTGGACCTTGAAGGTCTGCCGAAAGATCAACCTCGCCCGATTCGCCGTCCTCGAATCTGAGCCAGACCGTGTGATCAAGGACGTACCGAGCTTCCACTACATCAACCATCGGCCTACTCCAACGGCTCGATTGCCTTGGGTGGGCGCCTCTCCTGCGCCAACTGCCAATTCAGCCGCGCCAGACGAGCGGAAAGCGTTCTGGGTGCTCAATGGATTCGACGGCCAGATCTACATCTAAGTCAGGCCAGTAAAGATGATCCTCCTGGGGACGACGGACGTTTAGAATCTTCGACACGGGTGCTTCGGCGAACCAAGGGAATTCCTCGAAAGGCATGAAGAGCTCCCTGTCACCCAGGAAGAGCCAAAAGCCCTGGGCCGAGATGTTTGCCACCTCAGCGCGATAGGTGCCGATGCCAAGCTTCTCTGATTTCATCCTGCCGTTCCTCAAGCAACTTCAGAATTCTACCAACCTCGCGACCCGGAAAACCGGCTCCATCCAGAACTTCGCTTCTGCCTCAGCCGATTGCACGTGTACGTGCATCCGAGCTTCTTCGCGAGAAAAGAAAAACACCCGGATTCCGCCCTCCCGGAAGACGGTCGGGCTCATTTCCAGGACGCGCCTAACGAGCGGCCGGCGCCCACTGCCGCCCGGCCGTGACGAGCCGGTTGCGCGCCGGTCCGCTCCGACCGCTTGTTGGACGGCCCGCCGCAGAGTACCCTTCCCGGTGTGACAAAGGCCACCGAAGAGATCCTGCGGAGCGCTTTAGAACTGGAGCTGGACCAGCGCGCGGAGCTGGCCGTGGAGCTTCTCGCTAGTTTGGACGGTGCCTCGGACGAAGATGCCGAGGCCGCTTGGGCCGTCGAGATCGAACGTCGGGCGGCACGAGCGCGCTCTGGTGAGGACGCCGGGCGCCCGTGGCCTGAGGTGCGCGACCGGATCAAACGCAGCCTGGCTTCGCGTTGAAACGGCCCCTTCGCATCAGCGAAGAAGTAACGACCTGCCCATCAGCGGCCCGGGTGCCAACGAGGGAGTGGGCCGGAGACGAGGCGCTCAACCGAAGAGCGACGGGCCTCTAGGGCCTCAGGGCCGAGAAAAACCGGGCTACAGAGCGTTTGCCCGGCTGAGCCTTCCGAATCGCCTCGTCCGTCCACTTGCGAATGATCCGGTGGTGCGGCGACCATGCCTTCCACACCGAGGACGACCATTCCCGCACGCGACGGACGTGGTCCTGAAGAGTCGTCGCGTCTTGGAGGTGAAGAATGGTGAGCTCGCCGCACGACTCCGGCTGCGCCAGACTCTCAAACGAATCGCGCGACTTGACGGCGTTGTGTACCGCCCCCATGGCAACCGAGGTCGGCAAGCGCTTCTCCAGGAGAGCGCACAAACCGATGAGGTGCGGGGCGACAGACTGAGTCGGGCCGCGCCTGGCGGGATGCTGCACGGCATAGGTGTCCGCCGTCAGCTGCTGGAGCTCTGCGTAGCGATGATCTCCGATTCCTCGGGCACGGACCCTCTCATAGATAGCCCAGCACCCCGGTGACCCGCCAATATTGGCGTTGGTTGGACCGTCGGTGTTGGGAACGAGCGCGCCGCAACCGACGCAGGGGACGAGATCCTCCGAGAGGCGTCGTTCCCAGGACTGAACGGGAACTTCAGGGTCGCTCACCCCCGCACGTTATCTCAGCCCGCGAGGAAGGGCAAGGAGTCTGCGCGGGGGATTGTGACCTAGTTTCAAAGTTGGACACTCCGCGCGGGGCGGCCTCGAGTCCCCGGTGATCCATTGAATCCAAAGGCTCTTGCGCCGGCTGTCGGCCGCAGGCGTTCGCTTCGCCAGCCCCTCACCCCGACCCTCTCCCGCCGGGAGAGGGAGAAGAGTGGCGGCCGAGAGAGTCCAGAACGAGGGCGGGCACGAGGGGCGCTCGTAACGCCGCCTCACACTCTCCGCAGGCTGCTACCATGCGTTCCAAGCGAGAGTGGCGGAACCGGAAGACGCGCGGGACTTAGGATCCCGTGGGGAAACCCGTGAGGGTTCGAGTCCCTCCTCTCGCAAGAAAATTTGGGTGATCGAGAGTCGCGAGTTGAGAGTTCGACCGAGTAAACCGAGACGGTGCGAGAGGGGGAGATGAGAACCCTCAAGAGGGGTGCGGGGACACGTCCCCGCCGACAGATCAGCGCCGGCTGGCCGCAGGCCGATCGGGCGAAGCCCGCAGCCGGCACGAGTCCCTCCTCTCGCATGAAGATTCGGGCAATCGAGAGTCACGAGGTGACAGTTCGATCGAGTAAACCGGGACACTGCGAGAGGGGGAGACGAGAACCCTCAAGGGGTGCGCGAGGGTCCGCCCTCGCCGACAGGAAGCGCCGGCTGGCCGCAGGCCGATCGGGCAAAGTCCGCAGCCGGCACGTAGTCCGGCTTTCGGCCGCGGCAGTCGCTTCGGGACCGGCGGCCGAGAGAGTTAAAGACGAAGGCTCGGAAGATACGATCTGGGCGCAGGTTGAGTGGACACTGTCATCCTGAGGAGCGCAGCGACGAAGGATCTGTCCTCGGAAGGGTTGGACGAGAGCAGATCCTTCGCTTCGCTCAGGATGACAGAGGAATTCGCTCAGGATGACAGAGGAATGAATGGGAATTCTCGTCCCTTGTCATCCTGAGGAACGGAGCGACGAAGGATCTGCTCGACAGAAGCGTCTTCCACACCTCTATAGAATGCGAAGCGGTGACTCAAAAACTCTTCTCCGTTCTCCTATCGCTCGGTTTCTGTCTTTCCGCCAGGCTCTTCGCGGCAGACGGCAGGGTGGATCCACGGATCTTTGCGGGGAAGGCGGCGGGGGAGCCGGCATCGTTTCTGGTCGTGCTGCGGGAGCAGGCGGACCTGTCGGGCACCGAAGCCCTTACTGAGAAGGCCGAGAAGGGGAGATTCGTCTTCGAGGCTTTGCGCGCGCAGGCCGAGGTGTCGCAGGGTCCGTTGCTCGCGCGCCTCGAAGCCGCGGGCGTTCCCTTCCGTTCCTTCTACCTCGTGAACATGATCGAGGTGGAAGGCAATCGAGCGCTTGCCGAGGAGCTCGCGGCGCGCTGGGACGTCTCGAGCGTGGCACGCAACCCGCAGGTGCGCCTCGAGCCACAACCCGTCATCGTGTTGCAGCCGGAGGCTTCGCCTCCCGCCTCCCGCCTTACGCCTTCCGCGGCATCAGCCGTGGAGCCGAACATCGCCAGGGTCGGCGCACCCGACGTTTGGGCCCGGGGCTTCACGGGCCAGGGGATCGTCGTCGGGATGGCCGACACGGGAGTCACCTGGGAACATCCGGCCTTGAAGAGCCACTACCGGGGGTTCGACGGAACGACGATCTCCCACGACTACAACTGGCACGACGCGATCCACGATGCCGGGGCGGGCAACCGTTGTGGCTCGGACACTCTCGCCCCTTGCGATGATGACACCGGAGCCCCCTTTCATGGCACGTCTACTGCCAGCCTCGTCGTCGGCGACGACGGATTCGGTAATCAGATCGGCATGGCGCCGGGCGCGCGTTTCATTGCTTGCCGGAACATGGACAATGGTGTCGGAACGCCGGCGCGTTACACCGAGTGCTTCCAGTTCTTCCTTGCGCCGACCGACCACAACGGCCAGAACGCGAGGCCGGATCTCGGGGCCGATGTCATCAACAACTCCTGGGGGTGTCCCGTCAGCGAGGGATGCACCGATCCGAACGTCCTGAAGTCGGTCGTCGAGAACGTCGGCGCGGCCGGGATCGTCGTCGTGGTCGCGGCCGGCAACGGCGGCTCCTCCTGCTCGACGATCTCGGACCCTCCGGCCCTCTACGATGCTTCGTTCTCGATCGGTGCGACAGCCATGGACGACACGATCACGAGCTTCTCCAGCCGGGGCCCGGTCACCGCCGACGGCTCGAACCGTTTGAAACCCGACATCTCCGCTCCGGGTCTCGGATTGCGCGTCGCCCTGGCGCCCAACAGCTACACCTCAGGATTCTCCGGCACGTCCGGATCAGCCCCGCACGTGAGCGGCGCCGTGGCTCTTCTCTGGTCGGCCGCACCGCAGTTCTTCGGGCAAGTCTCCGCGACCATCGATCTGTTGAAGAGGACCGCCGTGCCGCTGACCTCGACGGAGGACTGCGGCGGCTTCTCCGGCTCGATTGTCCCCAATCCCGTTTTTGGATTCGGCCGCGTGGACGTGGCCCTGGCAGCCAACGCTGCGGTCCCGCCGGCGCGCCCGAATGCTGTCGTCGTTCCGCGGCGCGGTGGCACGCGAAGTCTCACACCGAGGAATTGACCTCCGCCCTGTCATCGCTCAGAAAGTCTGACTGGGCCGCAGACGGCCTTCTTGTCATTCAGAGGTCGACGACGCGCCAGAGCCTCCGCCGAAGTCGCCGACGCGCCAGAGCCGCTATGGCGACGGCGCGAGCGAAGCGACGAAGAATCCGCTTCGGTTGAATCGGCTGATCCTGACCAGGGCAGATCCTTCGCTGCGCTCAGAGCCTGCCCCGAGCTGGAGGACCTCCTCCGAACGGAGGAGAGCAGATCCTTCGCTGCGCTCAGGGTGACAGAGGGAGAGAGCGAGGGGATGACAGCGGGGAAAGCGCGGGGTTGCCAGGGAGACACGAAAGTATGACAGGCGTCGGATAAACTCGTCTCATGGTCGTTCTGAATGCGGAAGAAGAGTCACCAACCCGGACCACGCTTGAGATCGAGGTGCCGGCCGAGAAAGTGGAAGAGGCGCGGCGCGGCGTCACGCATGCTTACGCGAAGCAAGCCGCGCTCCCCGGGTTTCGCAAGGGACACGCGCCGGAATCGGTCGTCGGGAAGCGCTTCGCGGGCGAGATTCGGGAGGATGTCCTCGAGCGCATGATCCCCGACGCTCTGGGCGCCGCGATCGAAGAGCGCAAGCTCTCCGTGCTCGGCCGTCCGCGCATCGAAGGGCTGACATGGGAGCCGCCGGGCCCGATCCGTTTCACGGCGCGGTTGGATCTGAAACCTCCGGTGGATCCGGGCGAGTACCGCGGGGTCCCGGTCGAAGACGTGAGCGTCGAGCCGTCGGAGGAGGAGATCGCCCGGGTCGTCAACGGGCTGCGTGAAAGCCATGCCGAGTTTCACCCGATCGAGGGACGCGCTGCGGCGCCGGGGGACTTCGCCGTCGCCGACATCGCCGGATCGTTCGTCGAGATCCTGGCGCCGGGTCAGAACCCGCGCACGTTCCGCGACGAGAAGATCATGCTGGAGGTCGGGCATCCCGATTCGATGCCGGAGATCAACGAGGCCCTGCGCGGGACCTTGCCCGGACAGAGCCAACGGTTCCGGAAGAACTTTCCCGACGACTTCCCCAATGAGGAGTTCCGGGGCAAGACCGTGGACTACGAGCTGACCCTCGTCGCCCTGAAAGAGAAGAGGCTGCCGGAGGTCAACGACGAGTTTGCAAAGCTCCTGGCGGA
>WNFU01005353.1_pt1 | contig 29835 bp, 7 predicted proteins | sample 5400121 | NCBI WGS metagenome assembly WNFU01 (sample SAMN13153360, study PRJNA577476) | soil metagenome | isolation source: 100 cm soil or saprolite under grassland replicate 1 | place: USA:California | collected 2016-06-15 | reverse complement strand
GGTGTCTGACCTGAACAAGAAAATCTACGGGACAATCGAGACCTGGCGCAATCGTCCGATCGAGGGCGAGCACCCGTATGTTTATCTCGATGGCATCGTGCTCAAGCGCAGCTGGGCCGGCGAGGTGCGCAACGTCTCGCTGCTAGTTGCGATCGGCGTGAACGAGAGCGGCTATCGGGAGATTCTCGGCATTTGCGAGGGGGCGAAGGAGGACAAGAGTGGCTGGAGCGAGTTCCTCAAGCATCTCAAGGAACGCGGGTTGAAGGGTGTCCGGCTGATCACCTCGGATGCCTGCATTGGGCTGGCCGAGAGCGCCGCAGAGTTCTTTCCTGATGCGGCCTGGCAAAGGTGCGTCGTGCACTGGTACCGCAACATCTTCAGTCACGTGCCCTCGACCAAGGTGCGGGAGATCGCAGCCATGCTCAAGGCGATCCACGCCAGCGAGGACCTCGCGGCAGCACGCGAGAAGGCCATCCGAGTGATCGAGAAGCTGCGTGGCCTGCGCCTGAGCCGCGCCGCCGAGCTGGTGGAAGCGGCAATCGAGGAGACACTCGCTTACTACGCCTTCCCGGAGGAGCATTGGCGGCGGATTCGCACCAACAATCCGCTCGAGCGCATCCTGCGTGAGATCCGGCGGCGCACCCGCGTCGTGGGCGCATTCCCTGACGGTCAATCCGCGCTCAACCTCGCCGCTGCCAGGCTACGCCACATCGCCGGCACGGCATGGTCGACCAAGAGATATCTCAACATCGAGCTGCTGAAGGATCAGATGAAAGGTGCCATCACCGCGTAAGCCAGGGCCGGGCGCCGCTCAGCCAAAACCGAAAGTGCGAAAGATTCTGGACACTACCCGTCCACGAGCTGCGCTCGGCCATGATCTTCCGCAGAAAGGTGGCGACCGAGTCAACAATCGCCTTCTTCAATCTGATTGCGCTTGTATGACATTACTCAACTCAACCGGATTGTCCGCTTAGGTGCGCAAAGTCTTTTTATCTGCCGTTTGCGTACCGGGAGACCGAGGCCCGCGGTTCGCATGGATCAGCACGCCTCCCGGCTTCATTCATCGTTTGCTTGTCTGCAAACGGACGCCGATCTCTCCGGTATCATCGTCGGTGAAGAGAATGCCGGCCTTTTCAAGGGCCTTTTGTATCTTTAGGACGGTTGAGAAGTTTGCTTTCACAACTCCTTCGGTTTGCTCGATCCGCTGAAGTGTCGCTAGCCCCACCCCGGCGACGCGGGCAAGCTTGCTTTGGCTCCAGCCCAGAAGCGCGCGCGCCGCCCGTACTTGGGACGAATATCGCATGGATTTTGGATTTTTTCCGATTCCATGCGCATTGACAACAACTCCATATCGAGTTATTTTAAATCAATAAATCAGGATAACAATCGTAAACGATGCTACTACCGTGGAGATTGTGTTGTGTCTGAAAGTGCCGTTCATCTTCCAACGGTCAGGGGAGCTCCCTGGGAACGCCGCGCATTTATCGGCGGCTCCGATGCCCGGATCATCATGGGTAATGATGAGGAGGCGCTGCTTCGGCTGTGGCGAGAGAAGCGCGGCGAGGCGGAGACCCAAGATTTTTCGGGCAACCTGCTCGTCCAGCTCGGGCTCGCGACCGAAGGCCTCAATCGCCGCTGGTACGAGCGCACGACCGGCGAGGTAATCAAAGATCTCCAAAGTTGGATCCGCCACCCGGTGATCGGCTGGATGGCGGCGACGCTCGATGGAGTCGTCGAGAGCACCGGCGCCGTCTTCGAAGCGAAATTCATGCTGCCCTGGTCGTTCTCGGAGGAAGCGGCGGCGGCGAAGCATATGCCTCAAGTGCAGCACAATATGTGGGTGACCAATGCCAGGGCGGCGGTGCTCTCGATCATCACCGGCGGCGGCAAGTGGGTCGAGATCAAGATAACCGCTGATCCGCTCTACCAGCACCTCCTTTTGACGGCGGAAAAAAAATTCTGGCGCTGCGTAGAGAGTGGCGAGCCCCCTCGGCTCTTTGGTGCCGAACCACCGCGGGCCCGTCTCGAGGCGGTGCGGATCGTCGATATGAGCTCGTCAAATGCGTGGGCGGAATTCTCGAACGTGTTTCGGCGGACGAGAGAGGCCTACCTCGAACACGAGAACGCGAAGGCAGAGCTTAAAGGTCTGATGCCGGAGGACGCCAAGGAGGCGATCGGCCACGGGATTCGAGCTAAGCGTTCCAAATCAGGCGCCGTGAGCTTTGATCTGCTCAGCTTGGAGGTTGATCGTGCACAGCTCCAGTGAGTCAATCGGCACCATTGCGGCGGCGCTTGCCAAAGCACAGGCGGAGCTGACTAATCCAGAGAAGTCGCTCGTTGGCACTATCCGCTCCCCTTTTCCCCGCGAAGGAGAGCGCACCTTCCGCTACGCTCCGCTCTCGAGCGGTCTCGATATCGTGCGCAAGAGTCTAGGCAGGCATGAGATCGCCACTATCCAGGCCACTGCGATCGATAAAGACGCGGGACTTCTCCGCCTGACGACTGTTCTTGCTCATTCGTCCGGCGAATGGATATCGTCGGAATGGCCGGTATGCCAGATCACCGATATTGCTTCTGCGCAGCGAATGGGAGCGGCGCTCACCTATGCCCGGCGCTATGCGCTGTTCACGCTGGTCGGCATTGCCGGAGAAGATGATCTCGACACGCCGGATGTCGGTACCGTGTCCGCAGCCGAAGTGGAGCTGCCTCGAGCCGATTATCCAAACCGGCCGGCTCGCGATGTTGGCAACTCGGCAGCTTCAGCAAGGCCAGTGCTTGCGCCCGACCAATCGGCAGCCTTAAGGGACCGATTTGTCGCAGAACTGTCGGCCATCACTTCGGCGGATGACGCGGCCGCCTGGGCGCATCGGAATTTGCCTGCCAAAAACACCCTAACAGCAGGAGATGCTCAAATTATTGAGGCGCGATTTCAGGCGCGACTCTCAGCAATTGACGATAGCGTGACCGCTGAAGGGCCGCCGCTGAATGCCATCTCAAACGAAGCGGTGGTCTCGGCCGGCCCGCTCGCCACAGACACCCCCCAGAAAACTTCGACGATGGCCAGCCAACGGCCTCGCAGTGGGGCGGTTCGTGCTTTAGGAAAAACAGTTCGACTGCGCGACAAGGAGCACCGGAAGTTCGTGACTCGGCAGCCGTGCCTTGTGTGCGGCAGAGTGCCGTCGGATTCGCACCACCTCACGTTTGCACAACCGCGTGCCCTTGGACACAGGGTGAGCGACGAGTTTACCGTCCCCGTTTGCCGGATCCATCACCGGGAGCTTCATCGGTCGGGTAACGAGGCAGGATGGTGGCAGAAGCTTAACATTGATCCGGTTCCTGTCGCGCTCAGGCTCTGGAAGCATAGTCAGGCCGACGTTGGCCCAACCCGATAAGGGAAGATGTGACGCAGACGAACGCTACCAAGACATCAGGCGTCTCGGGTCAAGATTGAGGAAACGCGAGCCATGATGCTCATGCCGATCCAGAGAGTGCTGCTTCCAAAAATGCCGACGGGGTCGCGACTGAATGACCATCGCAAATATTCTTGCTAGCGGGACAGGATTCTTCGACGACCTAATCCCATTCCTCGTCGGGAGAGCGTCGTCGGCCATGGTTTCATCACCAATCTTAATCTAATCTTGCAAAGGGCCACGTTTGCCTCGCAGGGCAAGCCGGACCCCATTTGCAAAAACGTCGCTCACACCTCGATGAAGACCTTCCCGTCTTCGACGACGGTGGGATAAGTCTTGATCGGAACCATGCACGGCGGCCCGACAACCGCTCCGGTCTTTATATTGAACTGCCCGCCGTGAAAGGTGCACTCCACGACGTCGCTTTCGACGAAGCCCTCCGTGCGTGCAGTGATCGTCGGTGACGAGACGTCGGGAGCGTTGAATAATTCGATCTTGGTCGGCATCGACTAGTCCCGATCGCCGCTCACGCGGTACCGCCTGCAATCTGTGGCGCTGGTTTGCTTTCGAGAGCTGCAGCACCGCGTCGCTCGTCAGGGCGCGCTGCCCGCGCATGCGGTCGTCGTTGGTGCGCCCTCCCACCCTTGCGGGCGAGGGGCAGCTCGTATCGCCAAGTGCGATGATGGGTGAGGTGTGTCTCACAAACCCTCATCCATGCGAATTCGTGGCCCTCTCCCGCAAGGGGAGAGGGCGATCGTAGAGCGCCTCTTAGCTACACACCGGTTGTTGGCCAAAGCGCGTAGAGCCGTCTCGCTGAGAATGCGCAGCTTCGAGGCAGTCTGGTGGATCTCATGCTCCAGATTCAAGCATTGCGCGATGGTTTGGGAACACTGAGCGCGTGTGATGCAGGATACGCCCAACGGTCCGCCGGCACGAAGGTCTGCATCGTGAAGCGCGAACCGGCTGCGGAAGGTTGATGCACCTGGACTGAACCAACCGATTGGAACTGGTCACCGTCAACACCTTGCCGCCACAGCAGACGCTGTCGTTGCGTTTGGCGAGCGGCATCTGCGCCATCTGCTGAAATCGTATCAAAAATCCCAAAGCGCGCGCAGCGAATGATCCAGCCTATCGCAGCGCCTTGGGGGGCGGCACGTGCTCGATGTCAATCGTACTGCACGACGAACCGTGCCGTGCCATAGTCCAGGTCGACGATGCCGGCAACCGGATCCTTGGTCGCCGGGCTGTGAATGATCGTCGGCCGCGGCGGGGTGTAGAGCATGTTCAGATTGTCGGTGGACTTCTTCTTGCCCGAGGGCAGAGCGCCGTCCCCGTTGTGGCTGCGGCCGTTGCCAGAGGTGGTGACATTGAACGTATCGGTGCCCTCGAGCCCGTGAACGCGCAGGGTGTCAGCAAGAATCCCGCCCGCGAGCACCGTTGACGTCGTGGCAAGCGTCGAGACCGCCGCAGGAGCTCTCTCGGACGCCGTCGGCAGTCGAAGTTCGGTGGGCACGCGTCGCTCGCCCGCCTGCAATACCATTCCCATCACGTCATGGCCCCGATCCTCGGGAAAGCCCATGGCGTTGCCCATCTCGTGCACTACGGTGGTGAGCAGGTCCATGCGCCCAGCTGCCGGGCTCGATGGGCTCGCCGCCAACGCCTCGCTCGACAGCCGTATAGCGAACTCGCTGTTGTCGTTGGGCGTCGGGTCGACGAACCAGCCCCAGCCTTGGGCGCTGCGGTCGATGACGATCTGGGTACCGGTCGTCTCGCCAAGCATTCCGCTGGGCAGGTTGCCGGCAAGGACGGTGACCTGATCGAGAACGGCAAGCCGCGGGTCACCGGCACCGAGTGCCGTGGCCCACAGCGTCTTGGCGGCCGCCACGATTGAGTCGAGTTCGTCCTGGGTGATTGTCACCACCGCGGTCGAGTATGGTGCCGCAGCTGCCACGACCTGCTGGATCGGCAGGCCGTTATCGGTGGTGTCGGCCTTGTTCTGCAGGTTGCCGGCCTGCGAATCACGCGGGCCGCCATTCTGCGCCTGCCACGCGGCATCCTGCTGCAGCACCATGCCCAACTCGCCGAACGGCTCGCCGTTGCGAGTCGGGTCGGCGCTGTATTGCGCCGCGAGGCTCAGATCGGCACCGTCGTTGTTCGCGACCTGCAGCAGGAAGTCTATTAGTCCCGGGTTCGGCAGCCGCTGCACGGTCGGCAAGCCGAAATTCGAGTACGGGACGTAGAAGGAGTTGAATTCGCCGACGAAGTCATCCATGCGATCGGCGCCGGTGTTGGCGATCATCACGTCGAGACCGGCGCCGCCATAAACGAGATCGTTGTAGGACGGGTTCGTGTCGGTACGGTTGTTCAGCCCTCCGTTAGTCTCGAGATTGTCGTCGGCATTGACCAGATCGTTGCCCCAACCGGGGAACATCATGTCGCGGCCGGTGCCGCCGACAACCCAGTCGTTGCCGAGATCACCGAAGATCCGGTCGTCACCGTCGGTCGGCACTTGTGGTCCGCCGGTGGGGACCCAGAACGTATCGTCCGGGCCTTCATTGGCGAAGTCGAGGAACCAGGTCAGATTGTTGGCGCCTGGCACGTTCCCGGTCTTCGACAGCGTGCCGCTAGTCGTCAACATGATCTTGCGTAACGCATCACTCTTGCCTTTGTCACCACCGTTGGTGTCGTAGAGCGCGAATATGCCTTGGTCCACCCCTTTGATGACGTTCGGCTTGAAGCCGAGCGGATTGCCCGGGTTGAACGGATGGGCGAAGTCGCTTTCGGTTACGGAGTGATTGTCGGTGTTGTTGTTTACCGGCACCAGGTCGCCGGTGATCTGGTCGTAGTTGGTGACGTAGGCCTTGATCTTGATGGTCTCGCCGCCGAGAATAATAATGTCCGGGGCCTCGCCGCCGAGAATTGCGTCGTCGCCGGCGCCGCTGTGGATCGAGTCGTTGCCGACCCCGCCATAGATGATGTCATTGGCGTCAAATGGCCGGAACTGGGTGTCGGGGACCGAGGCCGGGTCGAGATTGTCCGGCGTCAGATCGGCGGTGTATTTCAGCGCACCGGCGACATTGATCACCGCAGACTCCTTGCCGGTCTTCTCGGTGATCAACAGGGTGATCTGGTTGTCCTGAATGCGGGCGATGCCGTAGAGCGGCTCGCCGAAGCTGGTGCTGTTGCGGCTTGCGAAGATGCGTCCGTCGTCACCAAGGATGCCGTCGTCGCCAGTGCCGCCGGAGATCCAGTCGGCGCCGTAGCCACCGATGATCGAGTCGTTCTGGCCGTCGCCGAACAGAACGTCGTTGCTCTTGCCGCCATAGATGAAGTCGTCGCCCTTGCCGCCGTGGATTTCGTCGGCCGCGCCGATGTCGCCCGCCGCGGCGACTGCGGCGAAGTCCGGCCCGCCCGGCGTGTAGTCGATCAGCTGCACCGCGCGCACCACGATCTTTTGCGACGAGTCGTAGGTCGGATCGTCGTAATTGAAGGCGAGGAAGCCGTTCGAAGTCTTGATCAGGCCGTCCGCCAGCGTGCTTGAGCCGTCGGCCGGCGCGATCTGCTGGCTGCCATTGAAGGTGACGCCGACCAGCCGGTAGATGTAGCCGTTGTCGCCGACGATCGTATCGGCGTCGCTCGAATGGCTGTTCGCCGATGGGTCGCTGGCGTCCGCCGATGTGTCACGGGCGATGTCGCTGCCGCCCGAGCCGCCGAACAACAGGTCCCAGCCGTCAGCGCGCCGCTCTTTGTCCGTCAGGCTGAACAGGTCGGAGCTGCCGCCGATGATGTCGTCCTGGCCGAGATTGCCGAACACCGTGTCAACGCCAGGGCCGCCCTCGATGTAGTCGTCGCCGTCGGTCCCCGGATCGTCGACTGAGGGGTGGACGAACAGGTTGTTGTGGGTGTCGCGCCCGGCCCCGACCAGGGCACGGAAGTCGAGGCCAGCGGAACCAACGGTTCGGTCGGCTACTGTGCTGGCGCCGGCGGCCACTGTGCTGGTGCCGTCCTGCCAATTCGCCAGCAACCCGGCCGGCAGTACCGGCAGCGGCGACCCGATGAAACTAATGTCGATCGAGCCATCGCCCTGGATCACGTCGTTGCCGAGCTGGCCGAAGATTTCGTCATCACCACCGCCGCCGGCGATGTAATCGTTGCCGAAATTGCTGTCGTTGAGCGAGATCCGTAAGTCACCCCAGAAGGTCGAGGCATGCGGATCGACCTGCGACACCCCAGTGACCAGCGCCCCCCCGGCGTCGGTATTCGTCGAGGTGTCGTAGATCTGCGTGCCGTTGAGCGCTTGGAACCGCGGATTGGCGTAGATGCCGAGCGTGTTGGTGCGGTCAAGCGTGACGATGTCGCCAAAGATCAGGTCGCGGTTAAGACCGCCATCGACCATGTCGTTGCCGGTGCCGCCAATCAGAACGTCGTCCCCGGCACCGCCGTAAAGGCTGTCGTTGCCGCCGGTCGCAGGCGCGATCGTTTGGATTAGACGCGCGCTGCGGAAGATGCCGTCGGTCTGGTCATCGGGGAAGACCGAGATGTGGTAGGCGGAGTTGAGCTCCGTATCAACAACTCCATTTTCGTCGGTCTGGCCGAATACCGGCGTCTGTTCCCACGCCCGATCGATCTGAAGCGTATGGGCATCCAGGACGTCGACGATCGTGCGGAACTGAACGTGGCCGTCTGTACCGATGGCCTGCACGCTCAGTCCGACAAGGTCCGCCTTCACAAAGCTCGCCCTATCGTCAAACAGCGTCGTGGGCGTGGCACCGATGACCATCGGATTCTTGATGGTCGGCGCGGCGGAGTGGCCGAGCCGCGTAATAATGTGGTCGACCGGCACCAACTCCGGCGTGTTGGGATTGTTATCAGGGTCGGTGAGGACGGTTTTGATGTAGTCGACCCGTCCGCGATCACCGAAAATGATGTCGTCTCCGGCACCGCCGGTAATCGTGTCCGCACCATCCCATCCAAAGATGACGAGCGGCAGGGTCGATCCGGTAGCGTTGGCTATGTCGTCGCCGGCGTTGAGGTTGAGCGAAAACGCGCCATCTTCGCCCGTAATGCCATCCTCTTCAAATTTGTCGAGTTTGATGGTGACTTTGTCCACGCCCAGGCCGGTGTCGATGATCGTCTGCGTATAGTAGTCGGCCGGCGTGGGATCCGTTGCCGAGGACCTGAGCCTGGTCGGATGATCCTCCGCATTGGTTGCATAATCGACGCGAACCTCATCAGCGCCGCGCCCAAGGTGTGCTTCGACCACCTCAATGTCACCGAAGGAGATGCCGCCGGGCTGCGGACGGCCGGCGACCTGCAGATTCGGTCCCATGCCGAATCCTACGATGCGCCCATGGCTGTCGCCGCCGGCAATCCGGAACTCGCTGTTGATGGTGGGGTCGACGATGGGATTGGGGGAGGTACCTTCCTCAAGCGTGAGCTCACGCAGATCGGGAGCGTCGGTCAGCGCATCTGAGATGTGCGTGATCTTCCAAGTCCTTCCCTCGCCCGGGCCGACCGTGATCTCGAGATTCCTGCCGATGAGATCGTTCAGCAGGGATGCGTCGGACCTGTTTGCGAGCAGCCGCGCCACCGCGATCAGCGACCCCAACTCGACTCGCATCGTCGCCTTCGTTGCGTCGACCGAGTCTGCCGTGAATTGACGAACGACGCCGTCCGCAGAGGTGAACGCGCCGGTGTCGTTACCCACGCTGTCATTGTCGAACATGAACAGGTAGTCGACCTGGTCCACCTCGCGGGCAAAGAAATTCGCGCTCAGCGACGTGATCGCATATTTGGTCCCCGTGGTCCCTGGTGTGGGCCGCGCAAAATCCGGGCTCGGCGTCGGGACGCCGTTCACAAAGAGATTGTCCGGATCGAAGAGCTTGTCCGGGTCGACGGCGCTCGGGTTGAGCAGCTTGAGCTTGACCTGGCCCTCGGTAGCCCCGTCCTCGAGATCGAGGATCTGCCAGAAGCGATTATAGAGGTCATTCGGCCGCGACGGATCGATCACGGTTCCCGCTCCGGGGCCCGAACTCACCTCGAGAGTCTTGCCAATGAGCTGCTCGAGGTCCTGGTTACTGCTGCTGGTCTTGATGTTTGAGTTCTCGCGGTTGAGATCGACGAGCACCTTCCTGAGATCTTCGCGCAGAACCGTCATGAACTCCACGGCTCCTGCCCCATGGCCCGCCTCGAAGGCCTGCACGGAGCCGTCCGCAGGGAGGATATTCAATTCCGAGAAAGCGGTTTGTGCGTCGTCGCTGGGGTCGCCGAAGTGCACCGGCGGCGAGTGCGGCAGCAGCAGCGGCGCTGGCAGGCTGAGCGAACCTCCACCGCCTGCGCCCTCGATGATCATCGGACCGCGGATCTTGTTCACGGTCTGCAGATCGGGCGCGAACACCTGCGTTTCGTTACCATCGCGGAAGGTATCGTTGATAGCGGTCACCGTTACGGTGAGGCCGGTCTTCCAGTTGTCTTTATCGAATGTGAGAACCGTGGATGAGTCGAAATCCGTGGACACGCCGCCACTGACAGTAACCTGCTCCTTGAAGATCGCCGTGCGGCCATAGGTCGTCCGCGTCTCGATTGCGTCGGCCTTTACCATGACCTTTTGGTCGTCGGTGAGAGCACGCGACAGGCTGACCGTGTAGCTATCGGTGGCGCCACCCTCGACAACGTCGATGGTACCGTCATTGTTGGGACCGGTCTCGATCGGACGGATGATGACCATCGGCGAATCCTCGTCGTAGATGTCGACGACGGTGTCCTTCACGAACGAGTTGTCGTAGCCGGCCTCCTTGTAGTCGTAGATCACCTGCACGATGCCGACGCGCTTCTCGGCAAAGCCCTTGTCATCGAGGAACGTGACCGTGTTGCCGCTTACCTTGAAGCGCGCCGGACCGTTAAAATGATCGTCGGGGTCTAGCTGGATCCCGTCCGTATCCGGATCGATATCCCTGGGGCCGTGCTGCAGCTCGTTACCGTCCACGAAGACCCTGACGGTGTCGACTATCGGCCGGTGCGCCAGCAACACATAGTCCGTCGGCTTCGTAGGCGGAATCTCGGACTGAAGGCCAAATAGGTCGAAGTCGCCGTCGGCGTCTTCCTTAGGATCTGCCGCGACCTCGTAGGTGCTCGCGTTGTCGTCCAAGTCCGAGAGCGCGACTGTCCAACCGTGATCGACAGTCAGAGTCGTGGCGGTGTTGTGGCTGATGGTCCGTACCTGGCCGGCACCGGCGCCCGACGTGATCCTGACCGTCATGCCCACAAGCGAATCGTCGTCGCCAAAGTCCGCACCGGTATCGGTCAAACTGGTGGCGCCAATGGCCGCGGACGCGCTGACCGTGCCGCTTGCCAGCACCGCGGTGCCCGAATGCAGGGTATCCTCTTTGTCGAGGAGGCTGGTCACCGTGTAGCGGATACTGTCGGTGTGGAAGCCTTCGACGATGGTGTCGTCAGGCGCCCTGATGGTCACCGTCTGCTTCGTAAACCAATCGTCCTTCGTGAATGTCAGCTCCAACACGCCGTCGACTGACGTGACGCCATTGTGCGCCAGCGTGACCTGGTTGTTCAGGACGGTCAGCTTGACCTTCACATCGCCGTCCGGCACGTGCGACAGCACCACGTCGACGGTATCGGTGCGACCCAAATTGGACGCCCCATCCTCGACGACCATATTGTCGCGTCCGCTCTGCGTGACGATCACGCTCTTGCGGTCGTCGTCGTCGACCTGAACCTTGACGCTCAATGCTTTGACGTCGCGATAGGCGAGGTCGGTGCTGTCCTTCAGAACATGATTGATGAACACGAAGCGCTGGCCCTCGCTCCCATCGTCCGAAGCCGCCTTGAAGCGGACAGTGTGCGGCTTGGCCCAATAGTCGTCGGACAAGGGGTTCGTGTTGAAGATCAGCACCGGCGTAAAGTAGATGCCGGTCTTTTCATCGAACTCCTTCCCGCCTACGAGCAGCGGGTTTAGTGCCGCATCAAGGAACTGGAGGCCCCTGAAGCCCCGCGCCTCATCGGTCGGCGACATGAGCGCCTGCAGGATCGAGATCTGCACGGTCTTGGTTGGCGTTGGCGCCTTCGTCAGACTGATGGTGTAGCTGTCGAAGTAACCCTCCTGGCCGAGCAACGCACCTTCGCGCACGCGCGAGAAGCCCAAGCTCTCGACGACGAGCGCCATCTCCTCTTCATTGTCGCCGATGTTCGCCGACAGACCCTCGATCGGGGTTCCGAGCCAGGCCGGGTCGCTGCCCTCCTCGATGCTGTGCAGAATGATGCCGCTATGGCCCCTGAAGTCGTTGCTGACGACCGAGACCGGCGCGCCGGACGGATTCCCGCCGACGAAGAACGTATCGCTGCCAAGCCCGCCGTCGATTTCGGTAACGACCTCGTTGCCCGTCGACATCACGAAGAAGCGATCGTTGCCCTCGGCACCGTCGGCAATCAGCTTCTCGATGTTGACGTAGCTGACATTCAAGCCGCCACCAAACACGCCGTCATCCGTGACGACGAAGTCATCGGAGAACTCCGTGCCGATAATGCGCACGGTGTCGAATCCGTCGCCACCGTCGATGCCGACCGGAGCGTTCAGCACATAGAGAATGGTGTCGGCACCGCCGTCACCCTTCATGTCGGTACGCGCACGTTCGCTGTCGGATGAGCCCTTGAGCGCGAATGCACGCACAGTGAAGAAGTCATCCCCTTCACCGCCGTTGAGATTCAACACGGCAATGTTGTGGAATACGGTGAATTGATCGTTGCCATCCTCACCATTGATGGTGGTCGCCTGGCTCACGCCGTTGGACAGCCAGCCGCGCGTAATTTCCAGCGTCGTGAATACATCTTCGGCCTTGATGCCGGTGACCAGCGGCTGGTTGTCGAATTGGCGCACGCGCTCCGAACGGAACACCTGGCCGACCTGGGCCTTGTCCTCGCCCAGGCCCAGATTGACGGTGGTCGCGGCCAACGCATCATCGAGCACGACGTAATCGTTGCCGTCGAGCGTGTTGACGGTGATGTCTTCGATGTTGCGGTAATTGAACCGCTCGACATCGCTGCCACCGTTGTTCAGCAACGCGACAAAACCGGTATCGGTGTTCGTGCCGAGCACCTGCGCTTCGGTACGGTAGGCGTTGCCGATGATAGTCTCAATATCGCCCTTCAACGTACCGGGAACGGTGTCCCACGCTTTGTTGACGTTATTGATCAAATCTCCGGGCAGCGGAATTACACCGTAGGCCAGTTTGATCGCCTGGACGATCTCTTCCAGCTTGCCGGGGAATAGTCCGGTGGTTTTGTCATCGAGGATCGCGGTTACACGCGTTCTGATCTCGGCGGACTCGGCGTTGACCGCGGCCAATACGCCGGTGCGCACTGCGTCCGTGTAAGCTTTGACGATCTTCTCATAGAGTTTATCGAGTGTCTTGGGCCCGCCGTCGACATTGACGACGTTCGCAACCGCGTGCGGCCCATAAGCATCCTCCAGGGCCTGCAGAACGGCACGAAGCTTATCCGGCTCCTGGGAGGCAAAAATCTTGTCGGTCAGGCCAGCAACCTCTTGGCCCGGGGTGTCATCACCCACGAGCTTTTCGACCAGCGGGAAATAGTAGTCCGCCATCGCGCGCAACAACACGGTATCGGCCTGCGACGTTCCGATCAGGACGACGTGGTCCGGCGGTCTCGCTTCACCGTTTGGCCCGATGTTTTCGCCGGTGTCGTACATGATCGTGCGCTCGGTCACGAGCCCGCCGCGCGCCGTGATGCGGTACGTGTCTTCACCCTCCTCGCCGTCGAGATCGTCAGAGCCGTAGCCGGCGATCAGCAGATCGCCACCCTCACCGCCTCTGGCGTAGTCGTTGCCGGCGCCGCCCTCGAGATAATCGCCGCCAGCGTCGCCAAAGAGCTTGTCTTGATCGGTCTCGCCAAAGATGATGTCGTCATCCGCACCGCCGCGCATCACGTCGGCGCCGACGCCACCCCACATGGTGTCTTTGCCAGCGTCGCCGTGCATGTCGTCGTTGCCGCCGCCGCCCAGCAGCTGATCGTTGCCGCCGTCGCCGTAGATCTTGTCGGCGCCATCGACGCCAACAACCTGAACGACGGGCACCAAGTCGCCCTGCGCGTTCAGGCGGAACGTGCCGAAGTCACCGAAGATCGTGTCTTCACCGCCGGCGTTCTCGTCACCGCCGTCGCCATGCAGCGTGTCGGCGCCAGACTCACCGAAAATAACGTCTTTGCCATCGCCGGCAGCATTCTCATTGTCGCCGAAGATGACGTCATCGCCCTTGCCGCCATAGAGCCAGTCGTTGCCGTCACCGCCTTCGATGTGGTCGCCGGCGCCTTGCGTCTTGTCGGTCTCGCTGGCAACCGGCGGGCTGTTGTAGGTGAACAAGCCGCCATCGCCGATGATGAGATCGTTGTTGGCGCCGCCCTTGAGGATGTCGGCACCGCCCGAGCCGGCGATCACGTCGTCGTCGTCGCCGCCGTCGATGGTGTCCGCGCCATCGTTGGACGAAACGAGCGCGCGCACGAATCCTTGACGGCTCGTCAGTGTGAAACCGTCGCTCACTTCGCCCTTGTCGCCGAGCAGGATGTCGTCGCCCTTGCGCCCGTCGATGACATCGTCGCCCTCATCGCCAAAGATGAGGTCGGCACTGTCGCTTCCGGTGAGCGTGTCGTTGCCGAGCCCGCCGTGGATGATGCCGCCACCACCACTGCCGGTGATCTTATCGTCTCCGGCGGCGCCATCGATGTCGAACGTGATCGCCGGATCGACGCCGACGAGCTCGACGATGTCGTCACCCTCGCCCGCGGAAATGATGATCTTGCCGGTGACGTTATAGGTCTGCGGCGAGTCGCCATCCTCGATGTTGTCGGAGGACACCTTGACCTTGCCGGGTCCGGCGCCCTCGATCTTGATGTGCTCGCCGAAGTCGGAGAGGTCGCCGAGCTCCCGCTGACCGGCGAACTCTCCGATGTTGATGATCAGGTCGCCGTTGTCGAGCTCGCTCGCCAGCACCGGTGGGCGGTTGAAGTTGACGTCAAAGTCGAGCAGCGTCACCGGGTCCGTGATGTTGAACCGTTTGTCGAGCGTGAAGAAGCCGAAGTCGATCTTCAGGAACGCGAACAGCTCTGCCGTGAGCTCGCCTGAGACATCGAAGATGGCGAGCGGCGCCAGCAGCTTCTCAAGGTCGTTGTCCACTCGCAACTGGTTGAGGAAGTTCGTCGCCAGCTCGTCGAGCCGCACCTTGCCATCGCCGTCGTTGTCGAACAGGTTGAACTCGGCGTGGAAGAACAGGCCGCCGCCGACGCCGCCGCGGGCGATGCCGAGGTTGAGCTCGGCCGCGGCCCACAGGCCGGCATCGAAGATCAGCTCCGCCGGATCCTGGCCGTCGCTCGGATCGCTGGGCGTCGGATCGTCGTCAACGTAGAGGCCATCGAGCAGCAGGAGCGGATTGCGGAACCCGCTATCGGCGAAATCGCGTAGGCCGCGCGTATCGTAACCGAAGGCAAAGTCGACATTCAGTGCGGCCTCGAGATTGATCGAGACGCCGAGTGGGCCGAAGATCGAGAAGAATGCCGTGAACTCGCCGTCAAGCTTGAGAGGCGCCATGTCATAGGACAACAGCGTCACGTCCTCACCCATCAGCAGACCGAAAATGCTGGTGGGATCTTCCAAGATATCAAACTTGAACGGCTTGGCAGTGGGGCCGACACCGTTCGCTGCGGCCAGGTTGGTCAGGACCTCGCCGGCAACGCCTGCGATTTCGCCTAGGACTGGAGAAATGTTGCCCAGCGCCTGCCCAATTTGGCCGCCCGGCTTGAACAGACCGCTGACCTCTTTGATGTCAAAGCTGCCTGAGCCGAGGTCGAACTTCTTCCCGTTCGTAGCGCCCGCAACAAAGCTGTCGATCAGGTCGCGATCCGCCGCCTCGTAGATCGTAAAATCGCCAATCGGAATGACCAGGCTGCCCTCGGACACATCAATCGAATTCACCAAGGTGATGACATCAGCGATCGTTTCGATCGCCGTGATGAGGGCCGGATTGACCAGGCCGGTCATCTTGGCAATATCGAGCAGCGTGATGTCGAGACCGAGGTCTGACAGAACCGGCAGCGGCGTCGTCACGATATCGATGATCGGCTGCACCGGCTCGGTGATGTCCTGAATCTTCTCCAGGATGGGCTTCACCACGTTGCTGATGTAGGTGCCCAGATCGAGTCCGACGTTGCGGAACTCAACGGTCTTGAGCCCGTCCTGGATGGATCTGCCGAAGCTGAAATCGGCGGGCGGGTTGAACAAGCTGATGGGCTGGATGCCTTGGGCGATCGGATCGCCGTCGGGGAGCGCCCAGTCGAGGAAGAAATCAGCCTGAATTTCCGGGAAGCTGCCTTGGTCGCCGGTGAGGCCAAGCGTCATGCCGAGCTCGACCGAGGCGTCCTTGTTTTCCGCCGTGAACTGGAGGAAGCCCAGCGATCCCGTGAGAGCGGCGTCGGCGACGACATTAAACTTGAGCAGGAGTTCGTCGTCGTCATTGATGAAGAAGAAGAAGCCGTCCTTGCCAGAGAGGCCGAAACCGAGGTCAAGTTCCCAGGTGAGATTGAGGTTGATGTCGCCTTCGGTCTTTAGCCCGAGTCCAGGCACGCCGATGTCAAAGCCGATGTCGGCGCCGGCGTCGACCAGGTTCTGGCCGATCTTCATCTTCCACCAGATCTCGGCGTCCTTCACGTCGCTGACGTTCGCCAGGTTGTTGAACGAAGTGATGTCGGCCAGGGTGCCGTCGACGAACTTGCCGCTGCTCGTCGTGACCGCTTCACCGGCGAGGTTGACCACCTCGTAGACCGAGGTGTTGTCCAACGCGTCGGCCCACGGCTCGTTCACCGTGAGGACGGTCGCCGTGTTGGCGATGATGGTGCGCGTCTGCCCGGCGCCCGCGCCCGCGGTGATCCGCACTAGATCGCCCTTCAACGAATCCACGGCGCCAAACCCCGTGTCCGTCAAGGTGTCGGCCGTGGCGGAATCCGCCGTCCCCGACTTCACCACGACGTCGGTCGTGGCGATCAGGACGTCGAGCCCCGAGGGACCCAGCAGCTTGAATAGGATGTCCTTGATGCCGTCCTGGTTCGGCACCGCAAGCTTCTCGACCTCGCTCCGGAAGTCCGCGATGAAGCCCGCGCGCAAGTCGCCCACGACATCGGCCGCGCCTTTGAGCTTGTCGCCGACCAGCGGCATGCTGAAACCGAGAACATCGCCATCCATGACGTCCTGAACGCCTGCGAGCACGGTATCGACGCCGTCAACCACGATCAGAATCTGGTCGAGCAGGCTGAAGTTGGAGAAGCCGTCCTCGAGGCCCTGCTTCACCGCGGAGAGATCGAGCGTGATGGCCTTGTCGTAGATGGCAAATTTGCTGGTGTTGTCCGCCGCCGTCTGCCAATCCCTGTCGACCGTAATGGTGAGATCGTCTGGGTCTGCGTCTGTGTCGAGATCCACTACGGCAATCGCGCGGGTCTGCCCCGCACCAGTCCCGGATACGATGTGGATGATGTCGCCTTCACTCACGTCGCCAAAATCATTACCTGACGCGGTCAACGTGTCCGCGTCGCCGCCGGTCGCGGTGCCCTCCGCCTTCACGGCGCTTTCATCGAGCAGCAGTTGCGGTTTCGCGTCCTCAGCGCTGAGGAGACTGCTCAGGTCGCCCGTCAAGGTGACGGAGCCGATACCGTGAGACTCGGTCGGGAAGAACACCGGCAGGTCGACATAGACCGGCGCCGAATAAGTGACCTCGATGGCATCCACGATGGCCGCAAGATTTGCCGAACTGCCTGTGAAGATGAGTTGGACTCGGCCGTCCGTGAACGGGCTGCCGGGACCATCCGCATCGAACGATGCCTGAACGGTGCCCTCGATGCTGGCCTGGCCGCCGATGATCGAAAGGCTCAACGGTCCGAGCCCGGCCTTGAAGGCCATGTCGCTGCCGGCAAGCTTGAGCGTGCCGCTGAGCTGGCTGCTGCTGTACAAGAAGACCTGGGTCGGATCATTGATGGCGATGCCGACGTCGAGCCCGAAACTCGCGCCGCCCGAGGCGGCGAGCGTCGCTGCACCGCCGAAGTCGACCAAGCCGCCGAGCTCGCCCGGCAGATCGATCTCCGGAATCTGCACGTTGAGCGACCTGCTGAACGCCGCCTGCAAATTGAAATCGAGGCGCAGCAGATCGTTGTCGGGATCGTCATCGCCCAAGTCGTCGAGCGAGAAGCGGAGCAGGTCCTTCTTGAGGTCGGATATCGTGACAAGTTCGGTAAGGGTTGCCGGCAGCCCCGTTGGAAGCTCGCGGTCGAGCTCGAGCCGGGTCTTGCCGGCAGTGAACGTGACGGATGTGACCTCGGCGAAGAAATCGGGCTCGCTCGAAGCATCGGGCCGCACGGAGACGATAGCGCCTTCCAGGATATTTGCGGTTTGATCCCCACTGATGTCGATGCGGTCGAGGAGCGTGTGGGTCGGTTCCGAATCGACCCTCGTGACTGTCAGGCCGCTGAGATCAACCAGCGGCTCGACCGCGACACCGAATGCCTCGCTGATGGTCTTGTCCAGGAACTGCAGCGAACTCGCCGGATTGGCGCGCGCCGCCTCGAGGCTGTCGGCGAACTTCTCGGCGAAGTCCAGCAGGTCGTTGACGCTGACGTCGACCAGCGGGATCGGCGCGTTCAGGAGTTCCTGACCGGTACTGAACTCGTTCAGCAGGTCGCGTAGTGCCAGCAGCGCATCGAGCAGTGAGCCGATGTTGAATTGCACCTTGTCGAAGTCGAGCAGCTCGCCAAGGTCATGCGCGATGTCGAAATCGGGCACCACTTTGTCCGGGGTGGTCTCGGCGGTGGCCGCCAGCGCTGCAAAGCCAGCACCCGTGTCTGCCGTGATGTTCGCCGTGCCGATTTTGATGCCGGTGAGATCACTCGGCAGGTCGGCAAGCGTCGTGACCTTTTTGCCATTGGTATCGGTCACCGTTTGCACACCCTTGATCACGGTAACCGTGGTCTTCACCGTCCCGTCGGCCTGTTCGACCTTTTCGACGCTGTCGACGAACGTGCGGAAGCTCTTCTTCGTGTCGCCGCCGACCGCGTCGATGGTGACGCGCGCGCCCTGGATGAACTTGTCGGTGAAATCGCCATCCAGCGTGAACTTGTTGGTCTCGCCGCTAACCGCCGTCGGGTTGGCGTCGGCCACGCCAGGAACGTCATCCGCCCAATGCTCGAAGAAATCGCCCAGGTTGGTCGCGAGGTGGACCGAGCCATGGCCATTGTTGGGGAGCGTGATGAAGCGGCTCAAGCCGCCGCCGAGCTGGACGGTGACATCGAAATCGAGGACGCCGAGGCCGGTGAGGCTCGGCCGGTCGAACAAGGCCACGCGGTCGGACAAGAAAACGTCCTTCCCCGAGTTGTTGATCAGCTTCAGGCCAGCGCCGGAAAGGGAAGTATCAACCTCGATGAGGCCCTCGAGCTCTGAGCCAGCCAATGCGGCGTCGATGGCGGCCTGAACGTCGTCACGAAGGTCCCCAATCGTGCTGTTGTCGTCGGTGTCGTCCGCGTCCACCTTCACCACGAAGTCGGTGCCGGGATGGAGCAGGCTGCGGCCAATATTCAACGTGAACGTTGCGTCACCCGCGAGCTGATAGTTCGTGAGGTTCGTGATGTCGACGCCGTCGAGCTCGCCACCCCCGGCGACAATCGTCGCCTCGCTCAGGAATCCGAGCCGGCGTACACCCTTGTTGTGGATGTTGTCCGTGAACGCGCGCCCGAATTCTCGGAGTGAGATGCGGTCGTCATCGCCCGAAGTGCCTTCCGCCGCGGGATCCTTCAGCCCGATGGTGAACAGCGCGTCGAGGCTTCCGTTTGCTTTGAGGTTTACGCCGACAATGCCGACATTGGCGGTGAAATTCGCTCCCGTCGCAGGTGTCACGATATTGGCGGTCGCCTGCAACTGGACGTTTTCCATGAAGAAACGATCGAGCAGCCGCAAGCCGCCGAACAGGCTGCTGCCGACGATCTTGCCGTCGCGATCGCTCTTGGTGGTGGCGTCGACGCCCACGATGTGCAGGTCAGTGGCTGCCGCCGAGCCGTTCACCGGGGCGACCATGAAAGTCGCCGGGCCAGGGCTGTCTTTGTCGAACGTGTTGTCGATGAGCGTCAGGCCACCTTCGTCGTTGATCTCGACGCTGACGTTGTCATCGGTCTGATCTTCGATGGCATCGATCAGATCCTGCACGTCCTTAACGACTGTCGGATCGAGCGTGATACGGAAGACGCCCGTGGGAAGTCCGGTGCTGTCAGTGACCGTGATCACGAAATCCGTGTTGTCGGCCTCCAGGTGATCGGCGTCGTCGCCGCTGCCCTTTTCGGTGAGGCCCAATGCCTCGGCCGCTTCGGCGTTTGCCGAGAGCTGGAACTTGGTGATCTGCGGGCCGACGAATCCGTCTGCCCCCGCCTCAATGGCGGAGAACACCAGCTTGTTGCCAATCGATTCCGCCTTGATGCGTCCAGCGAAATTGGTCGCGGTATAATCTTCCGGCAGTCCAAGCTCGTTGGGCGCGCTTGCCTGCACGCGGAACTTGTCGACGCGGGTGGTGACCGAGTTCACCGTTTTGCTCACGCCCTCGAGCTTGATGCGGGCTTCGCCGAGCGCGGATGTCTGGCCGGACGACTTGGCGACCACCAGAGCGGTTTGCGTGGTCCAGCCAAACGCGGCCCGAATCGCTTTGTTGAGATCGCTCACCAGATTGTCGAGCGTCGTATTGGCGGTTGTGTCAGGAGCCGACCCGTTTGTGTCACTAGCCAGCAAGGTGACCGTTTCGGTCCTCGTCTCCGTGATCGCCGGCGGCGTGTCGTCGCTGAGCGTTTGCGTTATCGTCAGATCGAAGCTGATGTCGGAATCCAAGACGAAACTGGACAGCACGTCGGTCTTGATAGCCGCCTTCGACAATGCCTTGTTGAGGTCGTCGACCAGGCTGACGATGGTGGTGTTGCTGGCGGTGTCGTCGGCGTAGAGCGTTACCGTCTCGTCTGTGAAATTGGTGCCGTCCGTCGAGGTGCTGAAGGTCAGGGTGGCGTCATGCTCGAGACGCCCGACCACCGGCACGAGGTCCTTGGTCGCCGACACGTGAGACCGGACAATCACGGCCTCGTTCGGCAGTCCGATCTCGAAGATCGGGGTATCGTTGGCGACGTTTGCCTTGTACGCGACCTTGGTAATCGCGTCGTTGTTGATCTTGATAACTAGCGACGCATTGCCGGAAGTCGTGACGGTGAGATCGCCCGGATCAAGATTTGGCGCCGCCGTGAGGGCGGCATCGATCGCAATACCCACCTTCGAAGCAAGTTGACCAATCGACGTGTTGCCGGTCGTGACGCCGACGGTCACATTGACGGGGATTGGCGTCGCGACTCCAGTCTTGGTGATTTGGAATGAGAACTTTGCGTCGCCCGACGTCAGGTCGTACCGATCGGGCTCGGGCCGATCCGTATCGACTTCGGCGCCGACCAGCGCGCCGGTTGCATCCTTGGACGTGGGGAGCCCAAGGACTTTGACCGCCGGATCATTCTGATCTGCCGACACCGAAAGAGTGATCGAGCTATCGAGCGCCTCGATGCTGATGCGGAAGCCGCCGGTGGCGAGCCGGTCGACGTCGAGGACGGCGTGGACCTTGTCGGCAATTCCTGCGCGGCTGATTGCGCGGTTGATGTCATCAACCAGCTTCGACACCGGTGTGGTGGGCGCCCCGACGCGTATCAGGTCATAGTAGGCCTCGGGGCCGACCTTGCCGGGATCCGGAGCGGGTACGAGCGCTGCGCTTGGGTTGTCCTTGGTGCTGTTGGAGTTATCCGCCCACGCCATATGAATGATGCCGTCGTGGAAAGACAATCCAGTGTAATCACCATAATTTGCGCCGTCGGTGCTCGTGAGGAAGGCAGACGAGAGACCGTCGCTGACCTGGATGTTATCCGCCCAGGTCAATCCGCCGGACCTACTGTAGCTGGCAAAATACTCCACCTCGTCATTGGCGATGCTGTCGAGCTGCTTGTTCTTGCTCAGCGCGCCGGTGCCGTCGTCGTTTCTGGCGTCGTACCATGACACGGCGACATCTCCAGTCGTGTCATCGACATCGATCCAGGAGAAGAATTGGCTCGCTGAGCCGGTGTCATCATTGATCTTGACCAGCACGACACCCTGGTTGCCGGCAAACGCGGTTGAGCCGCTGAAGGGAGTCTTGGCATTGGCTGCGCCCAAAAGCGCATCCCAGGTTTGACCGTCGTTGTCGGAGGCAATGACGAACACATCGGTGTTGTTATGGTCGACTATCTCGGCGGCGCTGGGGCCGGCGTCGGCGCTGCCATCCCGATCGCCTTGATCAACGAAGGAGACGTAGATGCGACCGTGATGGGCGCTGCTGTTGTCCACGGCAATGGAGAGGCCCATCAATATGCCACGGCTCGGTTGAGCCGGAAGCTCATACTCGTGGTCGGCACCGTCGAGACCGAAGCCATCACCTAACGGATTAAACGGATCGTTGAAGTAGTTCACGTTGCCGGTGTAGGCAACGCGATCGACGGTCAAGGTGACGCGGCGGTTCTTCTGCTCGACGATATTGTCGGCAGTTAGAACTGTTGCCCAATGCGCTGCGCTCTTGGTCTCGCCATACGCGACCTTCAGGAGCTGAGTGGCTATTTGGGCATCTGAAACGCCCAGGGCGACCATTTTCGACTTCACATAGTCGAACACCGAAATCGCGCGATTATTAGAAAGCGTCTGGTTCTTCTGGATATCATCCGGAACGTCGGTGGCATTCTCAAAATCGTCGCTGTCGGTATAACCAGAGATGGTGGCGCGCAGATGCGAGTCGCCCGCCAGCAGCGCCGCAAAATTGTCAAGCTTCAGTTTGTCGGCGGCGCTAATTCCAGGGTCACTCGTGCTGGAGTCCGCCAGCACCTTCGACATGCCGGTGTCGAAATTGACGAAGGTGTCGTTCACGCCGCGTAATCGAAGCTCGGAGGTCGCTGGTTTGTTCGGGTCAAACACCAGCTCATCGAACATGACCCGTCCGATTCCCTGGGTCGAGGCGTCCTCCCAGACAACATAGATTTCACCGTTAGGACCGATCACGGGGATGGAATCGATGCTGGAACCGGTCGCGGTAGGAACGTTGGCCGTTCCCCCGTCCAATGCCCCGTGTCCAGGGAAGTTAACGTTGTTGTTCTTGGTACCAGTGACGCCGCCGATGATCATCGGCTTCGACCAGGTCAGCGCATTGTTCGAGGTCGACACGTAAATGGCGTTGTCCCGGTTCCACGCCACCACGTACAGATCATTTCCATTAGAGTCCTTCCCGACCGCGAGATATTCCTTGTCGTCGTCATCGGCGACGAAATCTCCATCCAGATCGAGCCTCTCGGCATCGGTTATTGTGGTGTCGCCGTTCCGGTTGAGTGGAACATCGGAGCTGCGGCCGATGTTGACCGCGGTGCCGGCACTCAGCGATTTTGCGCCCGTAACCGGGTCCGTAAGCACCGAATAGACAGCGGCAGCGACGACCGTCGAATCGTTGCCGGAGCTGTCCGCAAGCATCCTGACGAGATGCATATAGACCAGCTTGGTGCCATCTTCGTTGAATGCCAGGGTGGGATCGCCGCGGCTGCGGCCCAAGGTGTCACTGGGCACCGGGACCAGGAGCTGTTGCCAATCCTTGCCTGCATTGAATGTAACCCAGATCCGATCCTTGTTGTCGGTGCTGTCGATTCTGAAATCGTTGGCACCGACCACAATGATGTTGGAATCGCGCGGATTGACGGCGATGGCAGTCTCGGACTGGTTGCGAAGAGCCTTGGTGATATTGATGTCGCCGCCGTCAGCGGCGGCCGGCACGACGATGGTATGGTCGACGCCGTTGATCGTGATGGTGAATGTGACGTCGGTGGACGGCGCCTTGACGGCGTCGGTGGGCACCGCATTGTCGGCGGTGAGCGCCGGCGCCGTCTTGATCCGCACGCCGTCGCCATCATTGAGATCCTCGAGCAGGGTGTCGGGCTCGAGCGTATCGGCACCGGGCACGAAGCTGCCTAGATAGATTCCGATTCCAAAGGCCTTATCGAGCCCCACATGGGCGGTCACCGTCACCTTCGCATCGGAGGTGAGGGTGCCGACCGGGCCAAGATCCAGATTGAAGTCGAGCGGGATATCCTTCACGTAATTGAGCGCAGGCACAAACCTGCCGATGTTGACGATGAGCGGCTTGCCCGGCTCGCTCGACTTATAGTCGACCAGCTTGGGCGTGGTGGATGCCGCGGCTGGGGCAAACATGGCCGTCGGCCCCGCCGCTGCAGCAGAAGTTTCCTCGAGGTCGATGCCGAGCTCTTCGGCCAGGGTCGCCAGCCGGAAGATCAGGCCCTGGACGCTGTCGAAGGTCGCCGAATTGTCGGCGCGCACCAGCTTGATGGTGTCGTTACCGATACCGGTGTTCATGCTGGTCTCGCCCGCGTCGAGCGTGACGTTGAAGCTCTCATCGGGAGTAACGCCGGCGCGCTTGATCGTGAATTGAAGCACCGCAGTGCCGTTAATGATCCCGCTGGTGCTCGTCGGGGTCGCCTCGTGGATGATGAAGTTATCCCCGCCCACATCGGAGAAATCATCCGCGTCCGAATCGAATCCGAAGGAGTTGAAAGCCGTCATTGAGCCCGCGTTCGTGATTTTGAACGCCTCGATGGTGGGATCAATGACGACGAAGCGAAGCCCCGTGCCGGTGCCGTCGCCTGTGGTCTCGCCCACGCCCGCGCCCGTGGCCTGGACGATGATCATATTGCCGAGGCCGGCTTTCTCAAGCGCTGCGTTCACGTCGGTGACCAGTCGGTCAACGCCGTCCTTTTGGCCGTCGGCACCGGGATCGTAGAGGAGCCCACGCCGCACCGAATCGGCAAAGTTCAGGACCTGGTCGACCGCGTCGCCAACGAGCGGGATGTCGAGGCCGTCGAGCAGACCATTTTCCCGCAAGTTGTCGAGCTGGTCGCCGAGCTGGCCGATCATGGTGATGATGCCGGCCGCGTCGAGATTGCCAAAATCCAGCGCGCTAGGATCGATAGGGTTCGTGCCGTCGAAGTCAAAATTGTAAGTCGACAGATCGAAGATGTCGGTCGCCGAAACAACCACTTTACCCAACTCGAACGGGGTATCCGGATCGCTGCCGAACCCGGGAACCCCCTGAACGAAAATGGGCAGCGTGGTGTCGTGGAGGGTCCCGCTTGGCGATGGCGACAAGAGCGCCAGATTGCTCAAGAACTCATCTGTCGTGATCTTGTCATCGGCGCCGCTAAGGACCGAAAGATCGACCGTGATGTCCGCATCGAACGCCAAGCTTCCGTCGACCACCGAGACGGTCAAGAAGCCGAGGCTGCTTTGGAAGTTGATGCCGGTTGCCGGGGGCGCGGCATTCGCCGATGCGTGCAACTTCAGCGTCTCAGCTTTCACATAGAAGAATGGGTTGGTCGCGTTAGTCGCGTCGACGCCGAAGGCAAACGTCGGCACAGTTTTTGTCGCAGCGTCCACAAACGCCGCCAGGGCGTCGACCTTGATGTCGCCGTTGATGGTCAGACCGAAACCGCCCGAGCCATCCCCAACAGTGCCGTCGCCAAGGCTGAAATGCGGCGTAGAAGACAACAGCTTCCGCAGATCGAACGTGACCTCGAACGAGTCATTGCTTGGCTGCACGGTGCCGGTCGCCCCGGCGATGATGCCGAACAGCTCGCCGAAGGTTGGCGTCGAGTCATTCTTGAAGAAATCGATAATCGGCTTCTGCAGCTTCTCCTCGATGGTGCCAGACAGGCTCAGCAGCTGGGCGACCGACTTGTCGAGACCGGGGATCTTCGTCTGCAGCGCTGGTAGATTCTCGATGCTCTGAGCGAGCTCGAACAGTTTCTGAAGGCCACCGCCACGGACAGCATCGGGGTCGGAAGCAGTGCCGATCAGCGCCTCCTTCACCGCGCCGGGAATGAGGTCGGTAGTGGTGGCTGCGACCGCGGTAAGCGGATTGCCGGCGAGAACCGGATGCTCGGGCTCTGTGCCGATCAGGTGTCCGATCTCATGCGCGACGATTCCCGCAATCTCCTCCCCATACTGCGTGGCGCTCAGGCCATTCACCGCAATGTTGCCGGAAAACACAAAGGCATTGTCGGTGTGGACCTGGTTTCCTGTGTCGACGTCCTCGGCGAGGCCGAGAAAATGGCCCCATGTTGCGAACTCGGCACCGGTGCCGCCGATGTAGACCGTTGAATAGTCGCCCGATTGGGGGCGCTCATTGGTGAACGCGAGGTTGACGCCGAAGTCCGTGTTGCTCAACGCTGTCGTCATCGCACCGACGACGTCGGCCTCTTGGCCGGCGAGCCCACCCGGCGCAACGAAGGCCGGGACATCGATGCCCTCGACGATCACAGGCCCCTGATAGTCGACATCGAGCGCGCCGCTCGTCTCCAGGAATACCACCTGAGAGGGGGCGGCCGGGACGTTGGCCGCCGTGTCGACGATTTGGACATTACTCGAGGGCGCATCGGAAACTACGGTGTCGTCGTGATTCGTGATCGTGGTAAAGGACAGGTCCGCACTAAGCAGAAGCCGCGGCTCCATCAGTTCGAGCGCGAAGTCCTGACGCTTTGTCCTCGGCCGCTGCCGCGAACCACCCATTCGGGGCCGCTTGGGTCGATTGTTCCGCGGGAACAGTTCGCCCATGACGCTGTCCATCATTGTGTCGAAGGTCGACGACATCGATGGAATACGGCGCCGGAATCTCATCATGGCAGCCCTCCAAATAGCCCCAACAAAGACCGAAGATTCGTTCGAACGAATCTGCGTTCAGCAAAGTTCAACCGTAGGCGAAGCGTCGTGTGGGAGTTCGTCCGGCTTGGGTGCCAGAGCGGCTCGATTAGCTCGAACGTCAGCGCGCTTGGGCGCGCGGACCAGCGGTGCCTCGCCGCTCGCTTCGCTGCGGGGCTTGATCTGCTTTGATGTCTCGATTGCCCTAACGGGTAACGAGCGAGGATGCGAAGTCCGACTCCGCTACTCATCTTCCCCCTCCCAGGTTCGCGAGTAGACGTAACGACAGGGTAGATTTTTTCTCCGCTTCCTCCGTTCCTTGTTGCTTTTTTTTCTTGTATCTTGCTTGTATCTCTTCTTTTTCCTTCTAGGCTCTAAGAACGATTAGATTTCTTCGATTCACTCAAGTTCGGTATTGTAACAACAATGTAACAGTAATCATAACAGTTCATTTTCCATGCAATCTGCGCGGCAACATATTCCCATGCGTGCGAACGTGCAAGTAAAAACGAGAATCATATGCCTTATAGCCCCACACTATGGGCCTTAGCGTACGTCCGTCGGCCTCCCTTATTGTTCGGTTTGTTATTGGCGCAGGCAGTTGAAAGCGCTGTAACACTTCGACAGTCACCTTGTGCATAAATGGTGTGCTGGTGCAAAACCGATCAAAAATCCCAGTCCCTCGTCCGCGTTGCGGATTTTTTGCGAAGGCAGGTGTCGCCGTTGGTGATGCTATGTGGCGTGTGTTCAACTCGTTGGGTGACATACTTGGATGTTAAAACGTATCCCGCGCTGACATCGCACCAGGTTGCGCAAATAAGTCAACTACAACACGACACTGTAACTCAGCCAGGTTGATCCAGGTTGTGCAGACGATCTCGCTGCCAGCAACTGCTTGTCAGCAGAATGCTTGCCACAAGTATATGCCGCCACTTTCAGAGGGGATGCCCAAAATTTGTTGAAGTCGGCGAAGGCAGGCGTGGCCGTTCGTGACGCTACGCGGAATATTGTACGTGCGCGGCCCGTTTGCATCAAAAGTTCTCACTAAGCGACAAAGATCATTTTGGCCTTGCGCGCCGTGAGCCTTGGCAAATGGACGCGGGGACCAGCGGCGCCGGCGGATAAGGTGCCGGCGCGGATCAACGGTTTCCAGCGCCAGGTCTCTCCGGTGCCGCCACCAGTGAGGCTCTCTGCTCCGCTCGTCGTCCCATCGGAGGGGTCGGGTAGCCCTACGGGGAGAGCGGCAGACGGTTACCCATGCCAGTGCGCACTTTCGGGCTTGACACAATCCGAGTATTATCTCTCCCACCAAGCCGAGGAGACCCCTTGGGGCTGTCTCATATGGCGTGAACGCGGACAGCCGATTTGCGGGTTCGCCAATCGCCCATGTAGGGTGCGCCCATCAGAAGGCGGAGCTTGATTTACTGGAAGGAAGACTACGATGACAAAGCAGTTGCTGATCTACGAGTCGGCGGTACCGATGTCCGCTACCCGCCATGGCAAAATGAGCTTCGAGCCCGTTGCAGATTATGCGTTCAGTGCTGGCATCAACGCCGTGCCGCTGATGGCCGTCGAGTTCATCCGCGCGGCCACCGAGTACGCGATCGTATTCGCCGACACGCGCGACGATGTGCTGCCGGCAGTTGTGCTGGGCGTGCGGCCCAATGAGAACCTGTTCGTCTCGCCCGATGCCAAATGGCAGGCCAAGTACATCCCTGCGTTCATTCGCCGCTACCCCTTCGTGTTCTCCATCGGCAACGACCGACGTGTGGTGACGCTGTGCATCGACGAGTCCCACCCCGGCTTGAACAGCGACGGACGTGGCCAGCGGCTGTTCGGCGACGACGCCAAGCCGTCGGCCTATACCGAGCAGGTCTTGAAGTTCCTCAAGGAGTACCAGGCCCACTACGAGCGCACCCGAGTGTTCGGCAAGCACCTAAAGGAGCTCGGCCTGCTCGAGTCGATGCAGGCTCAGGTAACGACGCCGAAGGGTGAGAAGCTCTCCCTAGGCGGTTTCATGGCCGTACCCCGCAAGAAGCTGCGCGAGCTCAAAGGCGAGGCTCTGGAGGCGCTGGCGAAGACTGACGAGCTCGAGCTGCTCTATCTGCATCTCTACTCGATGCGCAACTTTATCGACGTGAAGGATCGGCTGATCGGCTCGATGTCGTCCGAGAGCGCCGAGCCGGCGCTCAGTGCGGCGCCCGTGGGCACCGGAGAGAAGGTGCATTAGGAAGGAACAGACGAGGCAAGCAGCGCGACTGGCTCGGCCTGCTTTGGCCGCCGATTGCAGTCGGTAGTATCGTTTGGTCTGCCGTCAACCCGGCTGCCGTGCACCCGAAGCTGGCCGCCCGTGCAAACGCTGACGCTCCAGTAGACGGCAGGCTGCGCCAAGAGCGCAGGCGGCTCGCCGCGGCTTCGCCCTACAGTCTCTTGGACATGGTCCGAGCGCCGCTTCCAGCTGCACCTCATCGCGAGCTGCGCGAGCATCTGCAATCGAGCTTGCTCAGGCGATGACGCTGACGCCCGGGATGTTGGCTGCGGGCTGGTTGAGAATTTCTGAGAAGTGAAAGCCGGACAAACGGACAAACCTTGCGAATAGCACCAGAACATTCAACAATATCAGCTTTGGAGCGCTTCAAGGGACCTCCAAATGCACTGCCTCTCGTCGGTGGTTGCTATTGTTGTTGTCGGGTGCATCACGCCTGCTTCGGCTCAAGTGCAAAACGTTAACCGCACAGCTAGCGGACAGCCCGATACGGATATTCGTGTGGGGGTGTATGTCAACGTGCGGCCGGACTGTACGTCAGGGACACTTCCATCGATACAGCTGACTTCACCGCCTGAAAACGGCAAGGTCACCGTGAAGAAAGCAAAGGTGACCGCTACCAATTACAAGCAGTGTTTGGCGCTCGAGGTGCCGGCATTCGTTGCATTTTATCGCTCGCGCGCGGATTTCGTAGGCGTCGATGTTTTAACGTTGGAGGTGAAGTTTCCCGGTGGCAAGACGCAAGTGCAGCGGATCAGTATTTCGGTCGGAAGCGGATCGCCGGGGCGAGGCACCTGAAGGGTAGCATGTCAGATTCCGTTAGGTCACCGGCTTCCTCGGGCGGCGAATGCCGAAGTTGAGCTACGTTACTTCAATTGGATTGCGAGCCGCCCTTTACCAAAACCGGCATTGCTTCGACTGGAGTCATCTCAAACAAAACTTTGCATGGAATGCCCGCGGGCAATAGCAAATCAGGGTTGGGAAGCACCAATCGCACTCCGAACGTGCCGCTCGCGGCGTCGAGCACGCGGTCAACCACGGTCACGACGGCGGTGTAGACTCCCCCCACGGGTCGCTCAGGTCTAACTTCAGCCTTGCTTCCTATGTGGATTCGTCCGTAGTAAGAAGTAGACATGAATACTTCGACATACAGTGGATCGATCTGTGCTAAAGTTAATATAGGAGTTTGCTCGTTTTGATACTCGCCGGGCACAAGAAGTCGCTCGACGACTACGCCGTCAATCGGGCTGCGCAACGTTCGTTGCTTCAATACTTCTTCAGCACGCCGGATTTCGAGGTACGCAACCTCTCTATTT
>WNFU01001806.1_pt1 | contig 29861 bp, 26 predicted proteins | sample 5400121 | NCBI WGS metagenome assembly WNFU01 (sample SAMN13153360, study PRJNA577476) | soil metagenome | isolation source: 100 cm soil or saprolite under grassland replicate 1 | place: USA:California | collected 2016-06-15 | reverse complement strand
TTGCTTCCCTCCAACGCCGCCAAAGGATCAAGAGTCCAAGACCGCCGATTAGAAACTGGCTGACCAGTACATCCAAGCCTGAGGAGAAAAGGACCGCGACCAGCCCAGGCACTCCATCCCATAATCCGTGGAGGATGGCCACTGTAAAATAAGCGCCCAGTACCTTCCGGTTAATATGGAACCTGTTCCCATTACTCTCCCGGAATAGCACGCTGGCCAGGATGGCCGTCCATGTGCCATGGCCGACCGGTGAGAGAATTCCGCGCAATAACGTTACGATCACAACAGCGCTCAGACTCCCCCTGCTGAGCAAGAAGGCGCTGAAGGCATAACCGCTGCTCTCCAATGCCGCAAAACCCATGCCCGCCGCAGCTCCTAGAACCAGACCATCCATCTCCTGGTCATGCCGCCAGCGGCGCGCAATCATCAACACACCCAAAATCTTGACAAACTCCTCGATGAACCCTACCGTAAAGACGGTGAAGATGTCTGATTGGCGAATAAAAATCGGTTCCAGGATCGATGCAGCCAGGACTCCTAACACTCCGCCATAAAAGAAACTCAGTGCAGTGGTCGGCAGGGAGAGCTGGCTCAAACGACGGCGTTCATAGAAAAAAGCCACGAACGTAACCGGCACAAGGAAGTTGCCGATCATGACCATTGTGGGAAACAGGTTGGGGTTTCCAGCTAGGAGCATAATAACGAGTCCGGCAAAAAAAAGCAGCAGCCCGGTTACAAACACACGCAGCCATCCACTCTTTCTATCTTTTTTTATAACCATCTGATTGGCTTGTATCATTTTATTACTCCTTTCTAAAGCATCAGGGTGTAGTTCCCTCTTATAAAGAGGGAGTGAGTGTTCTTATCGCAAGTTCAAAACCTTTTTAAGAGCACAATAAGGTCAATACTTTTCAGTGGATTATTGCTAACAGAGCAGGCAACACAATGACAGTAAAATCCTGTAGAAAGTGCATCACCATCGGGGCAACCAGGCTCCGCCGCCATTTATAGACGAGGGCAAATATAAGTCCCATAAACGCTACAGTAACCAGACCTGCGCTTCCTTCGTAAGCATGACCGAGGGAGAAAACGGCTACAGAAAGCAACACCGCCGCCAGATTGTTCATCATCTCCCTGAAACGCAAAATCAAATACCCGCGGAAGATCGTTTCTTCGGCAATAGCGACGACCAGGACCAGGAGAATGGCTAACAGGATCTCCGCGGTTCCTCTGGGAGACTGGAAGGCCGGGAGCCTTGAGGGGATGGAAAGCCCAGCCGCGTGAAGGGCAGTTTCGAGGTATTCTGATGTGTAGAACAAGGGGAAAAACAGGATCACGCCCAAAACAAACTCTCTCCAGAAATTCGCGAAGTTCCAACCGATGGAACGTACGGATTCTCGGTTGCGCCAGAGGAAGAACAATATCAGGCTAACCAGCGAGAGATCGCGCATAATCGAGGCAATCGCTGATAAGCTGAAGTTCAAACGATCCTGTTCACTCGCGAAGAAAGAGAGCGCCATGGAGGGGACAATTAGAAAAAGAAAGACGCTTATTTCCAATAATTTTTCCTTGCGCTCAGACAGTTGCACGTTTAGGCTTCCAACTCTCACAGCCTCATAGACATGAGTTTTCATCGTTATCTCCTTTTTGATAGATTTCTGTACATCAGAATACCCCCTGACGGCTGCCCTGTCTTTATGAACGGTTAAAGCTTAGTTAAAGGAATGTTTAAGACGCCAAAAGGTGCTTGCCTTCCAAAATAGATGAATGGTTAGGTTTTAGCGTTGTTTTGTTAAAAGAAGTCGGTAAGAAGTGCATCATAAAGACATACTTCTCATCGGCTTCTTTTGCATGCTTGCGGGCGGACAGGCCGGGCAATTAGGCTCTAATCGCCTGCCTCCAGCTTATATCCCACACCGCGCACAGTGAGAATTTTCCGTGGGTGATTGGAGTCTTTCTCGACCTTTTCCCGAAGCCCCCGAATATGAACGTAGACGACTTGCGGCTGGCCTACGAATTCGGCTCCCCAGACGCGTGACAGGAGATCGTCAACTGTCAGGACGTGACCAGCCTCTACGGCCAGTGCGCGAAGCAAGTCAAACTCTCGGGGCGTTAACTCGATCAGCTCTCCGGCCCGCGTCACGGTATGGGCTGCCGGATCGATCATCAGATCCCCCACCGTAATGACTTCAGAAGTGGTACGCGCGGCTTCAAGAGGCGCCGTGCGGCGCAAGACTGCTTTGATATGCCCTACCAGAACATCGAAGTTGAAGGGCTTCGTGACATAGTCATCTGCGCCCAGTTCCATCCCTAATGCTTCTTCGAGCTCGCGGTGGCGGGCTGTCAGGAAGATGACCGGGATATGCAACTGGTTTTGAAAAATGCGCAGGGCATCCAGCCCATCCATCCCCGGCAGATTAATGTCTAGCAACACCAGGTCAGGTGGATTAACCCGTGCGGACATCAAAGCTTCTTCTGCACTGGCGGCGCTGCTGGCGTGATAGCCGGCCTGCTCCAGATTAAACGCCAAGCTTCGCCTGAATAGTGCATCATCATCGACAAGCAGGATATGTTTTGCCATAAAGGTCTCCCATTTTGATTAAGCAGAACCTTCTGACCTGTCCAGTAGAAACTACTTTTCAATATGTTTTTTGTAATCCAGTCCCCCCAGATGACATATTTTACCTGTTAAGGTCACCATAAAGTAACCCTGAGTTTCTCTTAAAGACATTCTGTGATTGATCCGCTAGAATACTTTCATCACATAAGATCTGAGTGTAAGCATGATGCTGCGTAAATCAGATCGGCAACACCACATGATTTGCTAGATTTATACCTGCGTGTGATTTGCTCACCTGCATGATTTGCCATGAATTGCCAAGCAATTCAAAAATCACGTGCGGCGCAAGTGTGGCAAATCATGCAGGTGTCCGACCCACTGCTGATGGCAGTATCACCTCTTAACAGGAGGCACCATGAAATATAAAACAAGAAACTTCTTGAATCTGTTGGTTATCACCATAGTTCTGGCTGCCTGTATTGGAAATGGTACTCCGGCAATCCCGTCAAATTCGATGGTTGTTTCACCACAATTGACAATGGCGCGGGAAAAGATCAAACACATCGTGATCATCATGCAGGAAAATCGCTCCTTCGATCACTACTTCGGCACCTATCCGGGTGCAGATGGAATCCCGATGCGAAACGGTATCCCTACGGTCTGCGCGAATGATCCAATCACTGGGCAATGTATCAAACCTTTCCACGATTCCAATGACATCAATTACGGCGGACCGCACGGAGTAGATGCGGCGATCAGGAACATCGATGGCGGCAAAATGGATGGCTTTGTAAGATCAGTGATCGAGGGGCGCCGTAACTATTGCGCAAATCCCAACACACCCGGATGTACCTCCGGTGAACAAGGTCCCGACGCGCTGGGCTGGCATGATGCTCGTGAAATTCCCAACTACTGGGCTTATGCCCAAAACTTTGTCCTGCAGGATCATATGTTCGAGTCAAGCGCCTCATGGAGTTTACCCTCCCATCTTTACCTTGTTTCGGGTTGGTCGGCAAAATGCAAGAATCCCGATGACCCAATGAGTTGTTCCAGCGATATTGACGATCCCCCTCAGCCGGTCCCTGGCAGTACGCAGGAAGATTATCCCTGGACAGACCTAACCTATCTATTACATAAATACGATGTGACTTGGGGCTATTTCCTGACGGAGGGCATTGAACCAGATTGTCACAACGACCAAATGTTTTGTGACCAGCAACCGTTGAAATTAGACGTTCCCAGCGTAATGAATCCGCTGCCAAATTTTGATACTGTTCACGAGGATGATCAACTCAGCCATATCCGTCCGACAACCGAATTCCTTGCCTCTTTAAAAGATGGCACCCTGCCTCAGGTCTCATGGATTATTCCTGAAAATGGAGTTAGTGAACACCCACCCTCTTCGATTCATGCCGGGCAGGGTCGCTGCTCGGCTGCTGCTGGAGCGCATTCAAATGCCGGATAATCCAGTACAGCGGATAAGCCTGGAAACCCAGTTGATCATTCGCCAGTCTTGTGGGTATCCCTTGGGTGACGAGACTTCGATCACTATTGACACTCCAATTCGGTTTCATTAATCAACACCAACCTATATTTGTAAACCAACCAGAATACGCTCTACCATGGCGGTCAAATGTTAATCAGCGTTTCACATCTCATCAGTCCAGAACTTCTTTCAACTTTCAACCTTGCATCGCATGGTTATAAAACTGTTTTCCGAAGCGCGCATGTACCGAGAGAAGGCGTTCGTTCTCACGTAATACGTGTTGACGGATTAGGAATTCTGCCGTTATTGAATGCCGTCCTGCCCTTTGCCCTTGATACAATACACTAGCCAAACACGTCCCCTATGATCAAGATTGAACAGTTTGCTTTTTATGAAAAGGCTCGCAAAGGATTTGCCGTGCTTATGACAGGTGAAACAAGAACCTATACCAATATCATTCTCAAAAAGGGCGTAACCCCCTTCATGATTGAAAACATCTTTTAAGGAGAACAAGCATGTCAACCTATCAGGTTCCTCAAACAAAGGCACAACTCAAGTCTGCGCCTAACGAATTGTACCTTGTAGCAAGCGGCGATTTACGCCTTTCCGCTAACCAGGTTTGCTGGCCTGCCCAGGCAGATATGGAGAGGCAAATCTGCGATGCATTTGCAAGGGAAGGCTTAACCATTAAACGGGCGCATCCCTATGATGAATCTTTGAAACATGGTTTTATTTGGAATCAACGAATGGGGATGGATATTTTCAAATCTATTCCAACAAATGCTCCGTTGATTGTTGCTGTTGCCGTCTGGCAATACAGTTACCATGTATTAGCCGGCCTGCGCGAACACCGCGGTCCTATTTTGACAGTTGCAAATTGGAGTGGCCAGGACTGGTTGGCATGCTGAACCTAAACGGTAGCCTGACCAAGATGGGTGTTAAATACAGTACGATTTGGAGTGAAGATTTCAAAGACGATTTCTTCCTTCAAGGAATACGAAGTTGGATCTATGATGGCTACATCATTCATGAGACCAGTCACGTCCATCCTTTGAATATTCAGAATCTTCCCGCGGCTGAAACCGAGCTGGGCGTTGCCCTTGCTCGGGATCTAAAACACAATAAGGCCATTCTTGGGATATTCGATGAAGGTTGTATGGGCATGTATAACGCCATTATTGATGACGAACTCTTGAATCCATCTGGGATTTACAAGGAACGCCTTAGCCAATCTGCCCTGATTGCAGCCATGCGCACGGTAAGCGAGGAAGAAGCCAATCAGGCACGAATGTGGCTTGATCAAAAAGGAATGACCTTCAATACGGGTACCGATGAAGCCCGTGAGTTAACTGACAGTCAGATCAGGGAACAACTGAAAATGTACATTGCTGCCGTACGCATGGCACATTTTTTCGGCTGTGATGCCATTGGCATCCAGTATCAGCAAGGGCTAAAAGATATGACCCCAGCATCTGATCTTGTTGAGGGATTATTAAATAATGTTGTCCGTCCGCCAGTATTTCATCCAGATACTCGTGAAGAACTTTTCGCGGGCAAGGCATTGCCACATTTCAATGAAGTCGATGAATGCGCAGCTGTGGATGCCCTGGTAACGAACAGAGTATGGACGGCTATGACCCTAGATCCTGCCACTACCCTACACGATATTCGCTGGGGTCAACAATACTCCGGTAACGGAATTGACAATTTTGTCTGGGTATTTGAAATTTCTGGAGCTGTTCCCCCATCCCATCTGGTTAATGGTTTTGCTGGTTCGGTGAGTGAACGCCAACCTGCAATGTACTTTCCCAAAGGCGGAGGCACCATCAAGGGAGAGAGCAAACCTGGAGAAATTGTTTGGAGCCGAATATACGTCATGGACAGAAAACTTCACTGTGATATGGGGCGAGGCACGGTCGTGAGCCTGCCAGCCGAGGAAATGAAGTTTCGCTGGGAATCGACTACTCCCCAGTGGCCGATTATGAGTGCGATTTTGCATGGCGTAACCCGTGACCAATTAATGGGTCGACATAAGGCAAATCATATCCAGGTAGCATATGCCACATCCGCAGACCTCGCCGATAAGGCATTAGCGGCAAAAGCTGCCATGCTTGCTGAAATGGGCATCACAGTCCACATTTGTGGCATCCTAAACGTAGGATAATTTCTATACGATAGCTAGTACCATAATCCGGAAATATAGTCGAATACATCGAGTGTTGTGGTGGTTACGCGTCGCAAACTCGAAGCCCGTCGGGACCGCCAAGTATGAGACGAAAGAACCGACCCCAAAAGTCGGTTTTTTGTTGTTTACGCCATTTTTCGCTTGGAAATATGCCTGTCTACTAGTTACGCGTCGCGAGTTCAATAAATGGCTGTTTTTTATCGGGACCGCTATCCGACGCATCCAAAACAATACGTACAAGTCGAACCAAGGTTTTACGAAATGGACAGGAATATGCACTGGATATGTTTTTGGCGTCAAACAAACATAATCGTACCTAAGGCATAAATACTGTCAAAGAAAGACGGTGCCATATCATGAGCCTAAAAAGCCAGGAATTTTGTCGGATTTTCGATCAACATCATGTAAAGATTTCCATCGCTGATACCCGCTTCCTGAAGTAATGGGACAAAGTCCCGAAGAAGATGTGCAATCCCGTTAACCCGTGGATTGTATGAGTGCCAAGATGACTTACGAGCAGTATCGCCCGATAACATAATTTGCTGAACATACCCGGCGGAGATTAATTCCCTAATCACGGTCACACGTTCAGTATCTGCCCAATATTTGGCCTTGCCAATCTGATCGAAGCCCAGGTATACGCCTAAATTGGCTATCTCAAAATATGTTTCACGAGGCAAATTACGATCAAGGTGACCGATAAGCATCTGTCCAGCTGGAACGCCTGCTTGCATAAGTAGTTTCGCCTGTTCAAGGGCAAACGTACCTGCCTCAGTATGTGTAGAAACAGGTGCTTTGGTCGCCTGATGTGCCAAACCAACTGCCTCAATAACTCGTCGCTCGATATCTGTTGCTTTATTCTCACTAGTCGCGGCTTTGATTATGCCCGCTTTTATGGTTGTGCCGTTCATGCCCTCAGTGATATCCGCGATGATGCCTGAAGTTATCTCTTTGACTGTCTTGCCGTTAAGCGACATCGCACTGAACTTATCCTTATGATGGCCTGTAGTGGCGATCACATGTACTTCTGCGGCCCCAGAGATTTGAGACAACTCAAGTGGAGAGCGACCTATCTCAGCCGTTGTCATTTCAACCAGTGCGTTGCCTCCCCCTTCTTTAAAATATTGGAGTTCTGCAATGGCCGCCGAAATAGAATCAAAACCAAGGTCTGAATCTTCACTGGCGTAGGGTTCGGGAACCTTCCAGAGCAGGTGTTCATGACATGTGGTCCTGCCGAGTGTAGATGGGGCGATATCGCCAAGAACGGTACGAATTTTCATAGAATCTCTGTTGTCATTAAATGGAGTTTACAAATTTATGCTGATTGCTATTTATTGACCAATCAACAGCCGTTGCTTATAGATTGAATCTGGATGAAGTAGATGCTGAACTACTTTGGTATATGGCATCCGAAATCTTCACCACTGCTAGTCCTTCGCGAAGAGAAGTGTAGTCTGGGGCAGCATTACTACGAAGCCTACCGAGGATATCAGCCATTTCATTGAAATAGTTTTCATCTACGACCAGCGATGCGCCGGAGCCAGCAGCTGTGTCCACCCCTTGCCAGGTGTGCCAACCTTTATCATAATTCTCATGTGGACGACGGACCCACAACCTAAAGCTGGGTGGAACAAGGGAAACTTGCAGGGTTCCGTCAGTACCAAAAAGCTCAATACTCCAGGCCTCAACCCAGTTATGTGCTTCCCAACCGGTCACATCAAACGTAGCTAGCATATTCTGATACTCTAAAATGGCTGCGCCCGCATCCTCGTATAGCTGCTGACCCAATCTCATTTGTGTCTGAGCACCAAGCCCAGATAAAGTATTATTCTTGTAAATATCAGCGATTACTTTCGGCCCATCAGAGATCTTTAGGAGTCGCCCTGTTACTGCGTAAGGCTGGCCAATCAAGCACACAATTAGCGCCAGCATATGGCAGCCATCAGTGAACAACACGCCTCCCATATCCTCAGGAAGGCTTTGCCAGATTTCAACTGCCCCACCCACCGGCGCACCTGCATGGAAGCGAGCCAAGGTGAGATGCCCAAGCACCCCGCTTGCCAAGATTGTCTTTACCTTACCGATAACAGGCGAATAGTTATACATATATCCGAGTTGGGCATGAATACCGGCCTGTTCAATTTCCTTTACCATTGCTTCCATTTCAACTAGATTCGGCGCCCCTGGTTTTTCGATCAACAACATTCGAGCTCGACCCAACGCTTGACGGACGTAACCAGGGTTTTCCGGATCATGACCTTCAATAATTACTAGATCACAATTACTTCCTAGAAATAGCTCATCCACAGTGCTGGCAACAGGAATATTGTAATTACGCGCGACCGCCCCACTAAGTTTTGGATCGCTATCATACACACCGGTAATATCTACATCTGGATATTGAAGACAAAGTGATAGCCGTGGAAATATATGTGGATGGCGGGCACCCAGAAATGCTACACGCAGCCTACTATTCATTTCTCCACCGCTTCCACATCTAATATGGCGCCAAGATGGAGAAGATCAGCCTGCAATCGTTTCACATTAATCTCGCGAGGCAACACCACTTTAGACGCAGCCTGAGCAGCAGCCAATCCTGCTGCCTGACCCATTGCCATACACTGTCCCATGCTCCGCACGGATGCATGTGCATCATGGCTGGCAGAGAGGCATCTGCCCGCTACTAATAGTCCTTCAACTCCTTTTGGCAACAAACAACGATAAGGGATATCGTAGGCTGCACCTTCTGGCAGATATTCCCAGTGCGTGTCAGAGCCAGCATGATGCTCCTCAATTGGTGCCCCACACATGGCAATAGCATCTGCAAACTTTTGTACGTTGAGGACATCCTCGCGCGTCAACCAGTAATCACCAATGATGCGCCTGCTCTCACGTACACCCAAGTAACTGCTGAAGTTCAGTAGCACCGATTGTCTATATCCAGGTACCCGATCGCGCATAAAACGATAATATTCAAGAGCTTGACGGCGCCCCTCTATTTCCGCGGCACTTAACTGGATTGGATCGGTTGGGTCCTCAAGTTGCATCCGCACCATATTGGTCGCCATAATTCCTGGGTAGGGTGTTATATGCACACTGCCTTCTAATCTAGGTAGATGATATTCATTGCTGCTGGCTGCCTCTGCCATAAGACTCCATAGCTGCTTCTTCGTCACCTGGCGGGCCTGATCAACGTCCACATTTCCTAGTCGGAAGGTAGTAGTGAGCGACTGTACTGGGACAGAACGCCAGTCTTCGAAAACGCCTCCGGCCCGAAAGGCTACATCACCGTCGCCAGACGAATCGATAACTACCTTCGCCAATATTTGTCTTAGTCCAGACTTATTTGCCACCACTGCCCCATGGACTATGCCATCTTTCATAATGACATCAAGGAAGTAGGAGTGCAGGAGGATGCGCACACCAGCTATACTGGCGAGTTCCTCCCAGACCACCTTTAGTAGCTCCGGATCGTATGTAATACCTGTTCCTGCTCCATATGTATTGGGGCGCTCGATTGCTGCCCCTTGATCATTCAAATGATTCACAACATCATCAGGTATGCCACCTACAACTTTGCGTTGCCCGACACCTGGACAATAGAAGCCGTAAAATGTGTCCAGTACGGATGATCCTGTGCCACCAAGGTAGGCAGCGCGGTCAACCAATGCTACATCTGCACCTTGCCTCGCTGCCGCGATCGCAGCGGTTGCCCCAGCAGAACCTCCACCAATGACGAGCACATCCACATCCCATAGAACGGGGCATTCCTGTGTATATAACTTGCTGTTTTCAATCACTATCGTCTACCTTTTCGACTTATCTTGTCTCTAATAGTCGTCCTATTAATTGCCTGGGAGATTATTTCAGGCTGCTCAACTTACCCTCTCGAACTTCTGACGCGCGGTCCAGATGGACATCATCGATTCGCGAATTTGCTGGAAAAGCTCGAAACGTTCTCTGTACGCCTCATTGCTTGAAAGATTAGGTTCGTAAACTCGCCGTATCTGGATAAAGCGCTCGGTTGCCTCGTCCATACTTTTGAATAACGCGATACCTGTGGCAGCTACAATTGCCACACCTCTGGCCGCTGATTCCTCTCCAGTTGTCAAGATTACTGGTTTATTCAAGACATCAGCAACAGTTTGACACAATACAGCACTGCGCGCCGCACCACCAGAAAGTCTCAGTTCCGACAGCGCCTCTGGACAGGCTTCAAAGCAATCCCGAATTGAGAATGCTAGGCCCTCGATTACAGCCCGAGCCAATTCGGCCCGACCCACTTCAGAATGCAATCCGGTGAATTGTGCCCTAGCACCCAAATGATAAAACGGCGCTACCACTCCTGCATTACTAATATACGGATGATAAAAAACGCCCAACGCTCCAGGATCGACACCTCCAGCTTCGGCATCAAGTACCTCATATGGGTTTGGTAAATCTCGATACGCTAGGTCTACTAGCCAGCGCAAATTGATTGAGCCGCCACCTGTGTTTGGGAGCATGCGCATCCAGTAGTCATTTACTGTAGGGATCACGAAACCCAAGCCGGTTGGTTCCAGTAATGGTTGCCGCGTGACGATATTGTTAAGCAGACTGGTTCCGACGATGCTGACTCCTTGACCAGGGCGGAATACGCCAACGCCAATAGTGCTGGCGTTGGCATCTCCAATACCCGCAATGACTGGTGTGCCCTCCCGAAGCCCTAATCGGCGGGCAATTTCCGGAAGTACACCTCCCACCACTTCATTCGACTTACGAATCGGTGGAAAGAGGTGAGCATATTGTTCTACTCCTGCAAGTGTCCAGATATCGGACGAGTAAGCCCTTTCTCTGACATTAGATGGCATCCAGCCGGCATCCGACTCGTCAGTACCAAGTGAGCCTGTCAGGCGCAAGACGATGTAATCCTTAGTATTACAAAGTTTGGTTGCGCGCTTGAGAACATTCGGCTCTTTTCTTTCAAACCAGCGGATGAGGGGAACGGTCAGACCTGCAAGGATTGCCTGTCCACCTTCGTTGACTAGCTTATCAAGAACACCAGATACTGCCCATTCGTCAATGATCCCTGTCGCACGGCTGTCATCCCACAATACATTATTGTAGACGGGCTGCATTGCATCATCTAAAAGAATAAGCCCCCCCATGTGAGTAGTTACTCCCACAGCCAAGATCTCTTCAGGGGCAACCCCTGAAGAAGAGATTACATCTTGAATCATTTCAGCCGTTAAGGCCCAAGCACTTTCTAAATCTTCCTCATGCCAGCCTGGCTTAGGATGCTGTGTTGTCTCATCACGTCGTGCAATAGCATACTCTCCACCATTCTCATCGAACAACACACTCTTTATTACAGTTGTGCCTTTGTCAATTGTCAAAATGTAACCCATGAAAACTCCTGAGTTCTATTGATGTTGAGATGCCGATTCCCGAGCGGAGCGCTGAAACTGTCGAAGCAACTGCTTCATAAACGTGGCAATTCCATTTTCACGCTCATCCACCATTGAATAAGCGGCAACTGCCAAAACAAGGATAGCTCCGCGAATGATCCACTGCCAGTAAGTGATAACACCAAGAAGATTGAGAATATTAGCGAGCATCGCCAATACGAAACCACTGGCAAGTGCTCCCCATAGAGTACCCAAGCCTCCCAACAAACTAGCACCACCAAGTACGGTAGCGGTAATACTATCGAACATATAGGTGCTTCCAATATGAGGATCGCCGGAACCTGTACGAGCTGCCAAGAAAAGCCCTGCAACGCTCGCCAAAACACCAGAAAAAACATACACTAAAAGTTTTACTCGACGAATAGACACACCAGAGAGTCTTGCCCGTATTTCGTCTGCTCCAACAGCATGAGCCTGCAATCCAAACCTAGTGTGAAAGAAATGGAAGGCAATCGCGGTCATTAGAAGCACGATAATCACGGGAACGAGTGGTATTGGGCCCACATGCGCAGTGGAAATGGTGCGGAATTCGAGTGGTACAAAACCACCTGGTACAGGTCGTAGGTAAAGATTTAATCCTTGGAGGCAAAACATTGAGGCTAGAGTTGCTAAAAAAGGTGGTAGATTGAGCCGTCCAATCATGACAGCATTGGCAACCCCAATCATGGCTCCAGCCAGCAGACATGTAATAATTGCAAGCGGTATTCCAACATGATCCAGCCCCATCAACGAAGAAGCGAGGATCGTAGAAAGCGTTACAGTTTCACCAATAGATAAATCAATTCCCGCAGTGACAATGACTAGAGTCTGACCAACAGCGGTGAGCAACAAAGGCACGGCTTGAACCAGCACATTTCGAAGATTGCCACTACTACCAAAGTTGGGAACCAACAACATTGCGATTACAAAAATGGCGAGCATGAGCATCACTGGGGCACTTTCACGCGATACCAACCATTTATTTCGTTTCACTTTTCGATCAACAGAATTTGAACTGCCAGTTGTTGTCTGGTTTAATTTGGTTTCTTTAAATGGCTGTTGTGTCTTGACCACTCCGACAATATCTCGGTTTGCCAGATTCTTTGCACTATCCATTCGTTCCACATTATGACCAGTAATGGCGGCAAGTACTTGAGCCTCGTGCCTGTCGTGTCTTGTAAACACACCAGCTACTGTACCCTTATAGAACGCATAGACTCGATCAGCCAGTCCAAGTGCTTCAGACATATCACTAGTAGCAATAAGGATGCTCCGTCCGTCATCGGCTATTTTTCTTAGCAGCCTGTAGATTTCAGCTCGAGCCCCTACATCTACCCCCGCTGTTGGGTCCACTAAAACAAGCAATTTTGTGCCAGCGGCAATCCAGCGACCTAATACGACTTTTTGTTGATTGCCACCGCTCAGTGATTCCGCAGGTACACCAATACCTGCCGCTTTGATGTTAAGAGATTGAACGAGCTTTGCAGCCTGCGCTCGTTCAAGTCCCGTATTCATCCACCCCAACCAGGACCACCGTTTCAAAGAGGCTAACGAAAGGTTATCGCGAACCGACAGGACACGAAGCACATTTTCTGCTCGGTCTTCGGTCACTAAACCAATCCCCGCCTGTAACGCGGTTTCGGGACCATTAATCTTAAGATGTTTTCCGCTGAATAGAATCTCCCCTCCATCAGATGGAGGATCGCCGTATATAGAATGGGCTGTTTCAAATGCCCCGTGACCCGCTAAACCAACTAAAGCTACGATTTCACCTAAATTTACCTCTAAGTTAACATCGTGGAATGCGTTATCTCGTTGAAGTCCTTTTATTTGCAATAATGAATTAATAGGAGGCTTTGGTGGTGGAGGCGGATACATATCTCCCATCTGACGGCCCACCATCAAGGAAACAATTCGGCCAGGAGTAGCCTCTTGCGGAGTTAGCGTCCCTACACTTGTCCCATCCTTCAGGATAGTAACTCGATCCACAATCTCTTCAATTTCCTGAAGTCTGTGTGTCACATAAATAATCGATGTGCCTGTTTTTTTTATTTCCCAAAGAATTTCCATGAGCCGTTTGGTATCTTCAACCGTAAAGGCAGCCGTTGGCTCATCCAACACGATCAATTTCTGCGCATCCTGTAATACCCGCATAATATCAAGCAGTTTGCGTAATCCAACCGAGAGGTTTCGAACAGGCATATCTGGAGGGACTTCCACATTAAAGCGCGCAGATTGCTCTTTTAAAGAGGCCCTCACAGCATCCCAAATGATCCAGCCAAGAGAAGATACGGGTTCGCGTCCTAGTGCAAAGTTGGCCGCCACACTAAGGTCGGGTAGAAGTGCGGAATCTTGGTGTACGATACCAATTCCTAAGCGCCGCGCATTCAATGGTGAGAATGTAGTGATTGGCTTGCCTTCCCAAGATAGACTGCCCTGATCAGGCGCATATACTCCTCCCACAACCCTTACAAGCGTTGATTTACCAGCGCCATTCTCGCCTAAAAGTGCGTAAAACTCCCCAGGTTGCACTTCGAGGCTCACACCTCGGAGTGCAACCGTCCCGCCAAAAGTTTTGACAAGCTGATGGATTTCTAACAAAGCTTACCTTGCCGCAAATGTCACTTGTTCAACAATGACTTCAACACGTCATCGGGAAGTCCAGTACCAACCCAAGCACTATCCGGCAAGTCAGTCTTAACAAACTTGCTCAAGGTCGAACTGTAGATATCATACTGAGTTGGAGTCAGATTTGGCTGTATGGTCTTGCCCTGTAGCAGATCCAGAGCTGCCTTGAGCGCCGTAACACCAATATCGGTAGGATCAGCAATCACATATGCATTAAGATTATTCGCTTGCCAGTACTTGAGGAAACCATTACTGCCACCAATACCAATCATTGGGATCTGGGTAACATCATAACCTTGATCTTTCAAGGTTTCTGCCGCTGCCCAAGTCATCGCATCACCAATGGCAAGTACGCCATTTACATCTGGATGATTAGCAAGGCAATTCGCAACTGCTGTCTTGGCTTTGTCGTAAGCCCAATCAGCGTATTCTGTGCAAATGATTTTTATATCGGGGTAATTCTTGAGCGCTTCTTCGACGCCCGCCCATTCATCCGCTTCAGCTGCTAGTCCAGCAATACCACGCAGTGCAATTACGTCACCCTTGCCATTCATGGTCTTACCAAGCCAATCAGCCGTCAACTTCGCCCATTCATGATATGGAGGCAAGGCCCGCGCTGATACTTTGTCGCTCTGCATACCTGAATTGAACACAATAACAGGTATGCCTGCTGCCACGGCTTGATCAACGGCCGGCGTGAGTGCTGTGTCAGATGCTGGAGCAACGAGCAATACATCAACCTTACGTGTTACCAAATCCTCAATATCAGAAATCTGTTTGTTTGCATCGCCACCGGCATCCGTTACGATAACATCTTTGATCATATCAGGGTGCTGTTTGCCATAGTACTTGATTTCCTCAATCATCTGAACGCGGAATGAATTAGCAACAGATACGTTTGAGACACCAATTACATAAGGTGGCTGTTTGGTTGTATTGCTGGACGAATTGGTAGTAGCCGGTACAGCAGGGCTACAAGCCGCTGCAACGATTGAAAGCATCGTAAGCAGCATCACAATGAGTAGTAATTTATGTTTCATGGTTCCTTCTTTTCCTTTTTCCAAGGCTTTGATATATGATTTTTAAGTTGATTTATGTAATGACAAGGCAGCTTGCCAGGCTAATCGAGGCTGTTTTCATCCTCCAGTTTTCCTACTTTGCAATACGGCGGCTGCAACAACAATTACGCTCAGTAAAACGGAGCGCAGAGTGACCGGGATACCCAATTGAATAAGGATTCCTGTGAGAACAGCCAAAATGGCTACGCTGACCACAGTTCCAACTACACCTCCGTCGCCTCCCGTGAATTTTGTGCCTCCAATGATCACCGCAGCAATCGAATTGAGTACGTATGGGCCACCTGCATCGAGAGTGCCAACACCAACGTATCCAGAAAGAACCAGGCCGCCAGCCGCGGCCAAGCCCGCCGATAACACATACGTGAATATGATGACCCGTTTGACTGGAATTCCGGCAAGATAAGCCGCTCTCTGATTGGCTCCTACGGCGTAAAGCTGCTTACCGAACACTGTTCGCTGAAGAAGCAACATCATTAAGATAACAGCAATTGCAAATACGATATCTGAAACGGGAAGTATTCCCAGCCGCCCATTCGCCACGAAACGTAGGGAGGAAGGAATTGACCCTCCTGGCGCACCGTGAGTATATACCCAAGCTACACCTTGTATAATCGACATCATGCCGATCGTCGCGATCAGTGGTGGCAGCCGTAGACCCACAATTAACAGACCATTCAACAGACCAACAAATGCTCCAGCTAGAAGACAGATTACTATGCCCGGAAATACCCACTCACTGCGACCCTGCATAATACCGCTTGCCAATACCAGGCTAAGTGTAAGTACTGCTCCGACTGAGATATCAAGGCCAGACACTAACACAACTAATGTCTGGCCCATTGCAACAATTAAAAGAGGTGTCACCTGTTGTCCAAGAGCAAGCAAGCGCCCAGGCAAAAGAAAACCGGGTATGGTTATGCCGGCCCAAATTAGCAGCAGTGCCAAGGTAATCCAAGCTGGCGTTGACCTGCCTCCAATAAAGTCTGAGAACTTGATTCCAGATTTGATCTTGTTGGTGCTTGTGACCATTTACCTTACTCCGATCTAATTAAGCCAATCAATTTTGTGTGAGAAACTAGGTTGTCTACCTTTACTACTAGCGAGTTTTATATAAGTGGTCACTATCAGAAAGTGATATGGGAACTTAAAATTATTGGAGTTGAATTCCAATGAAGAGCCTGATAAGTATTTTGGCATGTATTCCATCCCTGGATGTTTTAGCTTTATGAAACCTATATGCATCATCGTTTATCGCCATAATTTGATAATTTCTAGCTTTGATTTGCAACTTGACGAACATTCTAAAGCGGGGTAAACTCATTATAACGTTATAATGAGTTAATTACAAGGGTGATTTAATGCCAAAACAGGAAGGATATATGTTACCCGACAAGTCAAGATTGATTCCTCTTTATGCTCAGGTTAAAAACTCTCTTCAGGATGAAATTGAAAATCGAATGCAGCCTGGCGATATGATTCCCAGCGAACCCGAACTCGAGAAGCGCTTCAATGTGAGTCGTATAACCATACGCCGCGCCCTAGATGAGCTGGTATCAGAAGGACTGATTCTCCGGCAGCAGGGCCGCGGTACATTTGTGCGTAAGGAGCCTATCGCACAGGAGCTTCCGCGGCTTCTTTCATGGTCAGCGCAGATGCGCCAGATGGGACTCGAACCAAGAAGTGCTACGGCCGAAATTGACCTCACCGAGCCAACTAAGGAGCAGGCCGCCCAACTCAACCTATCACCAGGAGAGCAACTAGTTCGAATACGTAGATTGCGATATGCAAATGATGAACCAATTTGCATAATGACAAACTATATTCCTGAGTCCCTTGTACCTGGTCTGTTAAATGAAGGCTTAGTAAACGATTCTCTGTATGCCACTCTGCCTAAGTTTGGTTTGAGACCGGTTCGAGCTGAGGATCGCGTAGAGGCCCGAACCGCCTCGGATTGGGAAGCAAGTCAACTGAATATAAGCAAATGGTCACCGCTTTTACAGGTAACCCGCTTAACTCGCGACACAGCAAACAAACCCCTTTATATCGCGGTAGTCGCTAACAGAGCTGATAAATTTGTCTACACGGTGCATTTCGCTGCTTAGTATTGACAAAAATACAAATTACTGCGCCCTATTATCTAACGAACATCAATAGAGGATGTTCACTCCAAGAGTAGTAAAGGATTTACTAAACATGCGAACTTGCATAGCTAGCTTTCGGAACACCCATCGTCAATGACAGATTTTCAGTTTTGCGTATCTCATCCAACCCACCTTGAAACGTGTCCGGCTAGAGCAGAATCATCAGCCGCAGTGCTCCGCAAAACATCAAGGCCAACAAAATTGCATAAAGCACAACGCCGAAGACTGAGCAAAGCAGCGATGAAAATTGATACATACAAAACGTAATAGATTGAATCCAAGCATTATGCTTACCTGGTAGAAATGTTATTGATCAATGGGAACTCCGGGCTACCCGATCTGACCTTGTGCCTCGCGGACAGCCCAGTACCACCAAGCTCCCCAACTATATGAATGTGCCCACAATACCTTACCCAAGGCGCCTTTTTGAGTAGCCTGCAAAGCCTTCAATGTTTTTGATGTATAAACCAGATCTTCCAAGTAGTCATGAAACACATCCGCTTTTTCCACAGCTTCCAACATTTCGAGGGCTTCGGGTCCACTCATGGCAAGCGACTTCGTACACAAGACGGCCTTATCTGCTTCCGCTGCCAGCAGCACAGCTTTTTGTGAAGATGATTAGGAATGCCGATAATTACAGTATCAATTTCAGGATCCTGAATTGCCACAGCCATGTCATCTGTAGAGCGCGGGATTCCGAATTCATCTGCAAACTTTTTTGCATTTTCCAATTGACTCGAGCAGACGACCTTGATCTCATCTTTGCCCCGAAAATTTTGCAGACTCATGGTGTAGAAACGACCAATCAAACCTGTCCCCAGCATGGCGATCTTATGCATAGTTGTCTCCTTGCAAGAAAGATATATAAGATTATATGGTGGCACTTTTCAAGCGTCAATTCTTGCGGGCAATCAGACAACAAGATAGAATAATTTTTAGAAAAGGAAATTAGAGATGTTAACTGCAGCAACGGATTATATAACGCAAGCCAAAGCGATCCTCGATCGGATTGAATCGACTCAATTGGATGCCATCGAACGCGCCGCCGAAATTTGCGCGCAGACCATCGCGGGAGATGGACTTGTTCACCTCTTCGGCACGGGACATTCGCGCATCTTCGTCGAAGAGATGTTCCCTCGTCATGGAAGTTTTCCCGGTTTCCATCCAATCGTCGAACTCTCGCTCACGTTCCATAACCTCGTCGTCGGCTCGAATGGGCAGCGACAGGCAATTTTCCTCGAACACGTGGAAGGATTCGGGCAAGTCATCCTGCGCAACTTTGTTTTCAGCCCACCCGATTGTTTTTTGGTTTATTCAAATAGCGGCGTTAACGAAGTTGTCGTGGATGTTGCTTTGGAAGCCAAACGCCTCGATATGCCTGTCATCGCGGTTGTCTCTGTCGAGCATTGCACTGCCTCGCCGGCCAATCACTCTAGCGGCAAAAAACTCACTGACATCGCCGATATCATCATTGATAACTGTACTCCTGGAGGTGATGCGCTCGTGCACATCCCGAATCTCGAAGACCCTGTTGGACCTGGTTCGACCATTGGTGCAGCGACAGTGACTAACGCGCTCAAATGCAGTATCGCGGAAAAACTTACCATACTTGGCAAGCCGCCCATCGTTCTTACCAGCAGCTACTTCATCGGGAGCGATGCCAACAAAAAACGTTTCGACGCTTGCTACGACGATTATCGCGCCCGCGTCCAAAAAGTATATGGGCCCTGTGAATGAACCGCCTTCAAGATAAGGTCGCCATCGTTACGGGCGGCGGAAGTGGAATTGGATTTGCGACCTCGCACCTGTTTGCGGAAGAAGGCGCGCGTGTTGTCATATTTGATATCAACGATTCGCACGCCGACCTGGGCTTATATACATTAAGTGAACACTCTCTTCATGTGGATGTCACCTCTCCCCTTGAAGTTGAATCTGCCCTAAAAAATGTAACGGACAGGTATGGACGCATCGACATTCTCGTGAACGTCGCAGGCGGAAGCGGACGCAGATGGGGCGATGGACCGGCAGACGTGTGCACACTTGAAGGTTGGGATAGAACGCTTAACTTGAATCTGGATAGCGTTTTTTATTGCTGCAAATACGCCCTGCAAGTCATGCTGACTCAAGGTCGCGGCGTCATCGTGAACGTTTCATCGGTGCTTGGCATGGTTGGTGGTGATGATGATTTTGCGACTCATGCTTATGCATCCAGCAAAGGTGCGGTCATTAGCCTCACACGTTCGATTGCGTCGTATTATGCGCCGCGTGGCATTCGCGCAAACGTGATCTGTCCAAGCCTGATCGCAACTCCGATGAGTCAACGCGCCCAGGAAAGTGAACATATTCGTGCGCGGCTCTCACAACTGCAACCGCTTACAGGTGACTTCGGCTCACCCAACGATGTCGCGCAGGCAGCGTTATATCTTGCATCAGAGGAATCTTCCTTTGTCACAGGCTCTGTCCTCACCGTGGATGGCGGATGGACAGTCAGATAATTGTGGTTAAGAAATTTTGAGCGAGTTTCATCAAAGGAGAATCCATGAAAGAGCAACCCTTGCGCACAACCGTGATTGGAAGCTATCCGTTTCCATCTTGGCTGGAACTGGCAAGTCAGCAACTTGATAAATTCGGGACAAACGAAATTGCTGAGTTACAAGAGGATGCGGTTACCATTGCTATTCACGATCAAGTCGAAGCAGGGTTGGATGTAATCACGGATGGCGAACAATCCCGACTGGATTTCAATTTGTCTTTTTATGGATATTTGCAGGGGATTCAACCATACGAGCGTCCGCTACGTGTGTTTGGTCCACCTGCACATGATCAGCGCGGAAAACATAACATTGCGGGCGAAATCAGCGCCCCAGGCGGACTAGGCGTGGTAGAGGAATATGAAAGACTGAAGCGACTTGCCCCAAAAGGTTTTATGCTCAAAGCGAGTGTGCCAGGTCCATACACGTTGAGCGGCAGACTAAATCCCAACGAGCAATATCCCGATCGCTATGCTGTTACCGAAGCATTGATCCCGATTGTATGCACTGAACTGGAAGCATTGGTCAAAGCGGGTTGTAAAGAAATCACCGTGGACGAACCGTCTATGAGTTGCTATGCTTACAAGGAAGACACAAAGCGCTTTGTAGATATCTTCAATCGTACGGTTGGAACCGTGTTTGGGAAAACACATCTCTCCACACATTTATGTTTTGGAAATTTCAAAGCACGTGCGGTCGGTCCACGCCAATATGCGCCGATGTTTCCTGATTTTCTTGACATGAAGGTGGACGAGATCCATCTCGAAATGGCAAGCCGTGAATTCTCCGAACTTGAAATTATCGAAGAGATCGCCCAGGTCAAGGATGTGGCAGTGGGCATTGTGGATGTGAAATCGTACTACATCGAAACCCCCGAAGACATCGCCAGGCGCGTGCGTTATTGTTTGAAATACGCGCCACCCGAGCGGCTGTCTTTTGCACCTGATTGTGGACTCAGTCAGACTGCACGCTGGGCTGCGCGGCTCAAATTGCAGAATATGGTTACAGGTGTGAAGATGGTGAGGGCTGAGCTAGGGTTATCGGAGTCTAACGTCTCCTGACATTTGAGTACGAAGAGGAAATTATGATTAAACCCGTTTTGCAAGACGACGCGTTTCTTGAAGATGTTTCCCGCGCAAAAAGGAATTCTAACCAATTACATTTATGGTGGCTCGGTCAAAGTGGCTTCCTAATTCAATGGGCGGGTCACCATCTGTTGATCGATCCTTATCTTTCGGATTCACTTACGAAGAAGTATGCCGGAACAAACAAACCTCATGTGCGGATGACCGAACGCGTCATCGCGGCTGAACGGCTGGATTTTATCGATGTAGTCACATCCAGCCACAATCACACGGATCATCTCGACGGGGAGAGTTTGATTCCGTTATGGAAAGCGAATCCAAATCTGATGGTTATTGTTTCGCGCGCCAACATAGATTTTGCTGCAGAGCGGTTACAGGTTTTTCCCGAAACATTGACTCCAATTCCCGTGAATGGTGAAGCGATCCAAATCGATCCGTTTGCTTTTCATGCGATCCCGTCGGCGCACGAAACGCTTGAACAGGATGAAAATGGCGATTACCGTTTTATTGGTCTAATTGTCCAAATTGGCAAGTGGACGATTTACCACAGTGGTGATTGCATCCCTTACGATGGCTTAGTCGAAAGACTTAAGAATCAGAAAATTGATATTGCTTTGCTGCCCATTAACGGGCGCGATCCAGCGCGCGGGGTACCAGGAAACTTCACAGCAGAAGAAGCCGCCAACCTTGGAAAACAAATTGATGCGGGACTGATCATTCCCTGTCATTATGAAATGTTCGAATTTAATACAATCTCACCCCATCAATTTGTCAAAGCAGCAGAAGAGATGGGGCAAAAATATCGGCTATTGAAATGCGGAGAGCGGCTGGATCTCTAGATCAATTCAACATCAACTTTGGACGATACTGAAGCGCCTCTGCCAGATGCACAGACTGGATCTCCTCACACCCCGCCAGATCTGCGGTCGTGCGTGCAAGTTTGAGAATACGATGATAGGCACGAGCCGAGAGCCCTAATCCCGTCGGGACCGCAGGTCTAGACAACTTGATTTGTTTCGTCAAGTTGTTTTTTTATTTTCAAATTCGTTAGCAACGATATACAGCACAGTGATGAACATGAGTAGCGCCATCATCCAAGGTGGTAATGGTACAAAGCCAAAGAGGTGTTATATGCCCGGCAGATAGGGCAGGATCAGGGTGGCAAGACCCACCAGGAGCGTACTAACCCACAGCCAAAACCCAGGTTTACTTTTGAATAACGGACGGCGTGTTCGTACCACCAGCAGGATGAACAGTTCCGTAAACAAAGATTCGATAAACCAACCTGTACGGAACTGATCTTCTCCGGCCTTTAGCACCAGCAACAAAACGCCAAAGGTCAGGTAATCAAAAGCCGAACTGATTCCTGAACATCCAGCCATATGACACCGAATTCCGTCTCTTCGAAGGGGATCGGTACAAGCTGAAGTTCAGTAAGGTGCAACTTGAAAGGAGTTAGAGATTTCACCAATTCATCCATATACTCTTCGAGAGGAGCAATGTCCGCAATTTTGAAAGGCTGTTTTAGCGAAGTATGTGGGGGTGGGCGGCTATAGTGGTACCAGTGTGATACTTCTGGTGAATCTCCCAAGCCAGTTTTCGCACCAGATTATGAACTTCTATATGCGCAAGGAGAGCAAAGGTTGCTTTCATGGTTTATACAGTAGCTGTATCCTAATAATTTGATCCTTCAGTCCACACGGAGGATTTTATTGATTCCTTCTGAAGGAAAATATGCCCGTGACTGCTATTATGATATGCACTATCATAAAGGGTATATAGTTTGTCGTAGGAAAACCGCGCGCCATCCACAATAGGTCTCCGCCTGCCCCTCGAACAAGTTCCAAAATGGCTATACTTAACACGAGAATCCCGTTGCGCTCCAGTTTGCGCGAGGCATAGAGCATGATAATACCAAGTAATAACATTTCGAGGACAAAGATGAGCCATGCATCAGAAAATGCTCTCATGGCAGTTTCATTAGCAGAATAGGGAAACATATCACCGAAGAGTCGCGGGTTGATAAACAGAACCAAGAAACTTCCAGCAACAAGAAGAAGATAAAATCCACCAACAACACGCAACCACCATTTCATTAAATATGCTTTCTATTGAAATGAAAGCACCGAGTTTTTTATAACCAGCGCGGAATTCTGTTCTTGTATTCAAGGTATAACTCGATCGGGTTCTTGCTCCGCAACAGATAGGGCTTATCGATCCAACTCGCACTATCGTTTTGCATTGTAGCCACTCTCGTCCAACAGCTCGTGAGCATCCATTGTCGTCCACTCGTCAACGGGGACCTGCGGGTTCTTCTGTAAATAGCTTTGCACGATGTGGAAGCCGATCGTATAACCGGTCCAACGCGGCACATCACTGCCGCCAAACATGAACTTGCGGTGTGTGGCAGGGGCGCGGGCATCTAGGGATTGTTGCATCGCTCGCCACTGTGTCATTTCCTGTTCTGGTGTTAGTGCCTCGGTCCACGGCGCAGCTACATTAGGATAGACCAAACGAGCAAACGAGTCAGCCCTGCCTTCAGACACCAGATAGTCCACCATGTCAGATAGTTTGGACTGCCTGCCTTGACGGTCCATCCAAACACTATGATGGTATTCATGGGCCAGTGTGTAAGGTATCCAATCACGCCAATCACCATTTGGATATATTTCAAGCCAAATCTTACCTGCGCGAACAGTAGAGCCTGAGACACCGTTCATGTAATCTCTAACAAATGTGGATTGGGGATCAGCCACTATGATACAGACTGTCGTGTTTGGACCTGAAAGTACTTTTGCAGACTTCTGTAGAGCTTCTTCCACCATTTGCTCTACATTGGAGTCGCGTAGAATAGCTACTGCGCTTGTGAGATAGTCCATATCCTTGATAGGCGTTATGGAATCCTTTTCCCGATTCATGTTCTCAGTTCCATCTGCACAATCCTCCCAGTACGGAGCCACTACGTACTGACGAAAGAGAGCGTTCAGACCGATATTTGAGGCGGCGCGAGCTGCTTCGACGTATGCGGTCAGACCTTCGTACGTAGAGATAATCGTGAACTTCTGATATGAGACGGGCGTGGCTGATGGTTCCAGCGTAGCATCCGGCTGGATTTGCGCTGCACTGCATCTAAGTTGCAACAACAAAACCAGCGTGAAGCCCATTATCTGCAGTAGCAGTTTTCTTCTAATCATTGTTCCTCTTCTCGATCACATCGCAGCTGAAACTCGATTTTGTCAAATATTCTTAACTTTTACCAACGTGCAACCGCCACTTCGGCTTTCGCATCAAATATCCTCTTGAAAAGATAGTGCCGAGGCTTTTAGAACCAGCGCGGGACGCTGTTCTTATATTCGCGATATGTGTCACCGAAGCGCGCCTCCAGTGCGCGCTCTTCGCGTGGCACATAGATAAAGTTGCAAAATACACACGCAACCAAAAATGCAATCAAAACAGCGACGCTTCCGTAAAAGATTGACCACCCAAACAAGAGCGCTAATTCAGCGAGATACATGGGATGGCGCGAGAAAGCATAGGGTCCACGCTGCAACAGATAACTTGGAGTTCGTTCCATTTCCACCCTTCCAGGTAGACTCGAGGTCTGAGCGAAGTGCTGGACCATGATCCACATTAGGCATGCTGTCGCGGTCACAACTGGAATCAGACCGAGCAGATTCCAATTTGTTGGTCGACTCTCGCTCCAACCATAATGAGGCATGAGTAAGGAAATTGCCCACGGCAGAACACCGTAGAAGAGAGGAACCCCTACAAGCCAAAAAATGAAGGCTACAATGAGCGCCATCCACCGAGGGACACTTGCTCTTTTCCCTGGCTCTTGTCTGAGATTTTCAGTTGTCTTCATGATATTCACTCGACTTTTCTATCGTTACTACACCGCGATCGCCATCCACGGTGATGCGTTGCCCACTATGAATGCGTGCAGTTGCCACGCCCGTTCCCAGCACAGCAGGGATGTGATACTCGCGCGCGACAATGGAGCCATGACTAAGTATCCCTCCCACATCGGTGACGACGCCCGAGGCCAGCGCGAATAGTGAAGTCCAGGCGGGGGTGGTGATCTTGGCAACCAGAATACCGCCGTGTCTCATCTGGTTGAATTCACTTGGATCGTGAATTACACACGCCATGCCATCCACGCGACCTGGACTTGCGCCAATGCCTTTGATAGTGTTACCCATATCTTGATCGGTGTGCGAAGGCATCATGAAGTTCCAATCAATTCCCCAGAAGCGCGCGCCGCCTTTGATGGGTAATGCCACAGGCGGAGTTACCTTTCGCTCGCGTTCACAGGTCCCGCGCCGTTCAACGACTGCGAGGTGAAAATCCGGAACAGGTTCGTTCATATCCAATAGAGTTACCGCTCGTTCCAACTCATCCACTTTCAACCAAAAGACATCGTCAGGTTCGGCGATTGCATGGACGTCAACCAACCGCCTTCCAATCTCGCGCAATATACGACGCAGGGCAGGCCAGCCCAAGCCAACATCTGCGAGCGCGTCCTCTCGCAGAGGCGCATAACATTGTGCCCATCGCAGCAGTTTCGTGAACCATTTCAAGCGCAGTCCCTCCAAGCGGGCCAGCACAGATTGTGTGGCCCGCTCACGCACTGAGGCTGTTGCCGCCTGCCGTTCATAAGGATTGCGCCCCTGGCCTTCGAGAAAATACTTGAGCGTTTCGAGCAATGGTGTGGGCTCATCCGCTGGAACGGCTTTGGCAAAATCCAAATCATAGATAGCATGACCAAAACGATTTAAGTGTTCTTGGAAACGTTCGCAGAATTCGCGCCAAATTTCAACATCACTGATTGGTGAAGACGATGATTGATATGCACTAACAACCTCAGTGTTCGCCGCGCGCGTGAGGTAGTTGAAAAGGTCAGGCTGAGTGCGCGCCCACATCGCCAGATCATACAAAGATTTCTCAGCCTGGATTGGCGCGCTGTCGAAGCCAAGCATAAAGGTTAAGGCAGGTGAATCTTCCTTCCGTTTGATGATTCGATTGTATACAAAGGTGAAAAAAGTTTCGCTCATATATGCCAGCGGTAGGATACCACTTTGAATAGTGAGGTAATGTTCTGCCGCGATTTGCACGATCTCACGCGCGCCTTTGAGCAATTGTATTGTGGATACTGCACTCAACTCACGCGCCGCCCACGCACTGACAACCGCCGCATATCGCGGACGCGCTTCCTTTTCCCAGCGTTCCCGCGCCGAAGGAAGCAAGCGCCTGATCAGGCGCGGCATGTATAGGAGGAAAATCGCTTGTTGCTTCGCACTAAATCCACTACCGTCGTAGTAAGCATAATCGTTGATCGTGGTCAGCATTTGCCAGTCCTTGGGCAGAAGGTCTTTCAGCTTCACATCCTCTATGCCCAGCGGCTTCATCAGGCTATAGATCGAGTCATTCCAAGCTGGCAAGCCCAGTGTGGCAAAGAGTGGCGAGAGTGGATCCGGCAGGAGCTCGATCACGCTTTGGCGCATATACTTCCCGTCCGGGCGCGGCAGTTTCCAATCCAGCGTCACGCGCGGCTCAGGCAATGCAGTGATCGGACGCGCTTGCAGGATGAAGAAACCTCCATCCTGCAATACCCATTCAATATCCATCGGTTGTTTATAAAGTTGCTCAATCCGCATGCCGAGTTGTGATAATTCAGTGACCTTTTGGAGGCTAAGCGTGCTTTGATTGCGCTTGTCCGCTGGCACAGGTTCCTGGCGCGTGCCCTCGGGCGAGCGTATCGTCATCATCTCTTTGTCAGCGATCTGTTTTGATTCAACGGTCGCCGTTTGCTTATTCACAATAAATGTGTCAGGTGTGACACGTCCACTCACAATGGCTTCACCCAAGCCCCAGGCCGCGTTGATCACCATTTGACCCTGAGCGCCTGTCATTGGATTCGCGGTAAACAAAATTCCGGCCACATCCGCAGGGACAAGTTGCTGTACGACGACTGCCAGCGCGACATCCTCCGGCGGAATATTTTGTCGCGCCCGATAGCCGATGGCGCGCGCTGTCCACAATGATGCCCAGCAGCGTTTGACTGCATCGAGCACTTGTTCAACTCCCTTCACATTGAGATACGTCTCCTGTTGACCTGCGAATGACATCTCAGGCAAGTCCTCGGCCGTAGCGGAGGAACGAACCGCGACAGGTGGATCATCTGGTCCTAGTTCGGCATACGATTCGCGAATCAGTGTAGCGATATCATAGGGGATTGCACCTTGTGCAATGAAGGACTGGATTTGAGCTGAAATGTTGTCCAGTGTGGCTGGATCATCAGCTTGGGCCGGTGCTGCTGTGGAAAGAATCGCATCGGTAAGATGGTTTTCATCTATAAAGCGTCGGTATGCATGCGTGGTGATATGAAAGCCAGGCGGCACGGGCAAGCCAGCAGTCACAAGACGCGCAAGGGAAGCCCCCTTGCCTCCGACTAATTCGAGCGTCGCATCCAGGCTGTCCAAATTAAGAATCAAAGATCCCGCTGAGCTGATCATGGTTTTTGCTCCTTTCTCACGCAGTTGTGAAATCACGCAGGAAGCTTCACCATTCTTCGGATATTGCCACGTACGCCACCGACACCTTGTTGGAATTGCCGGTCTTGTCTATGAACGGTCATCGGTATCCCGTTTTTTGGAGTTAGAGTCACGTGCACAAGCCGGTCCACTCGTGCTCCCGGCACGAGCTCTAAGCGGTAGCGTTGCAGCACCAGCACCAAAATCACCTTCAGCTCCTGCATCGCAAAGGAGGAACCGATGCACATGCGCGGTCCTCCACTGAATGGAGTGAACTCGAAAACACTGGGTTGAATGCTCAGCCACCTATCCGGATTGAATGCGAGAGGGTAAGGATAGATCTCCTCGATGCGATGTGTATGATAGGTGCTCATGATGACTTCCACTCCTTCTGGGATTGAATAACCTCCTAACTCATTTGCTTCAGCCAAGACACGATGAATAACAGGGAATGGCGGCAACAAACGTAGGCTTTCTTTGATGACCCGTTCCAACAACGGTAATTGATCCAGCTGCTCAACGCTCGGAGAATTGCCATCCAATACTTCATCAAGTTCATCCACTAGATCTGCCTGAATGTCAGGATGCTGAGAGAGCAGGAATAACGTCCAGGTGGCAGCATAGACCGAAGCATCGCGGGAGCCCCACAACAGCAAGCTGATATGTCCGATCAACTCATCTTCCGACAATGAAGAACCATCCCGGTCACGTGTTTGGATGAGCATGGAAAGCAGAGAGTGATCATTAGCACCTGCCGCACGCTTATTGTCAATCAACATTCGAGTGGCCGTTTCGATTTCCTTCGAAAGATCCAGCCAACCGCGATAGCGAAAACCAGGAAGATCATATGGCAGTAAGTGGCTCAATGACATCACGTAGTCAATCCATTTTTCTACAATACTTCCAACTCGCTCACCCTCCTGTACGCTTTCCTGCCCAAACAATGTCAATGCAGTAATTCGCATGGTCAGGCGTAACATCTCCTGACTCACATCAATGCGTTGATTGACCTTCCACTGATCGAGCATCTCCAATGTAGATGTGACCATGTCATTATGGTAGGTCTGAACGGCCTGCTTGTGGAAAGCTGGCATCATCAGCCGGCGATGCTTGCGATGCTCATCCTTTTGTAAAAAGGGTAAACCGGTCATAATCCGCGTCAATGGCTCCTGACGCGGGGTAATCTCACCAACGGGATAAAGGCCGAGGGACATCGCAACCCGATAATAGGCATCATGCTCCGTCACGACTTGCTGAATCAACTCGGGACCATACAGGAAAACTGTCCCTGGATAGTTGGGATTGGGCGGAGTAGCCATGGGAGGCGTTTTTACCCCAACAAGGTTTCCATATTCCTCAAACAGGGTATCCAAATAACCGATTGGGTCGTTGAAAAATGAAAATGCGGCGTGATATGGGCCCAAGAAGGATCGAGGCCCCGGGATGGTTCTTAAAAAATTTTGTTGAATTGTTGTCATTATGCACCTCTAAAAGTTTAGTTACTTAAGCCAGGTTGAGCCTCGAGTTGAAGCTCCTCCGATTTTTTTCTTATGGAGCGTTGCCATATTCATAGATTGCCTTTGTGTTGCCCACCATCTACGCTGATGCAATCCCCGGTAACCCAGCCCGCGCGTTCTGAAACGATAAACACGGCGAGGTCAGCGACTTCCTCAGGAGTGCCAAGACGACCCCAAGGAATGGAGGCAACCGCCGCGTTATAAAGAGAAGGATTGTTGACCCGTCGGTTCGCCCAGAGACCACCCTCAAACTCGATAGAGCCCGGCGCAAGGGTGTTCACTCGAATCTTTTTCTTTGCCAGGCGGAGGGCAAGGGTCTTTGAGTAGCTGATGATCGCTGCCTTCGCGGCAGCATAAGGTTGTGGTCCGGCTTCCATGCCCGAAATTGAAGAGATGAACAAAATGTTTCCACCGCCACCGTCAGCCATCCATGGGATGGCTTTCCGCGCGGCGCGTACTGAACCCAGTAGATCGATATTGAGACTAACATTCCAGCCAGCCTCATCATCTGTAAACCCAAATCCTGATGCATTGTTGACTAGGATATCGATGCGTTCGAATCGCCGTTTCGCAGTTTCCAAGAATTCGTCCAGAGCACTCGCTTCACCAACATCGCAGGTCGCGGCATAAACATCAACGCCTTTCTCGCGGAGTGAGGCTTCTGCCTCACGCAACGGGGCTTCCCGACGCGCG